>Ga0179591_1321497_pt1 | contig 14406 bp, 24 predicted proteins | sample CZOMad2_1_08_16f_FD_182891 | JGI IMG/M metagenome (GOLD analysis project Ga0179591, IMG submission 182891) | Vadose zone soil fungal communities from Angelo Coast Range Reserve, California, USA - CZOMad2_1_08_16fungal (PacBio error correction) | ecosystem: Environmental > Terrestrial > Soil >...
AAAGGGAAAGGAGAAGGGGCTAAAGTGCAAGGCAACCGACGTCAGAAGAATCGGTGGAGACGTTTAAACGGCTGGAAGCGGTTCACGGAGGGATGTCATGGAATGTCCGGCCGATCAGAGCGGAACAGTCCTCCCTCGGGACCACCTCAAAAAAAAAACACAAAGGGGGTCAGCGATCGAACGCTCAACCGGCCCCTACACGGGGGGCGAGGAAACAATCCGTCATTCGGCCGGGTGCGCGGATGAAGATTTCCACAGGCGCCGTTGGAAACGCGAGAAGCAGGGTCGTCGCGGATGACTCAACAAAAAAAAGAGTCATCGAGAAAAGGAAGATCGCCATGGGGGAGAATCATAACAGGGAGTTCCGCGAGCCCGGGGGGGAAGGGGTCACCGCCACCGCCGGGCCGCCGCCTGGATCGCAATTTAAAATCAACAAAGGACGCCAAAAGAAAAAAAGATCCTACATGTGGGAGGGGGCCAACTATGGACGGACCAGCGAACATGTGTCACTACTAACCAAGTTGACCAGGGAGGACCGCGAAAAGAAAAAAACCCGCAAAAACCGTTTAAGATAGGAAAAAGGGGAGGGACAGCAGGATTTTGGAAGGGCGACTGTCGGCAACTCCCCAACCGGGGAAAAATGAACAAAAGGCGCTGAACGTCCAGGGGGTTAGATGCAACCACACGAAATCAGGACTTAGGGAAGGAAAACTGAAGGGGGGGGGGGGGGTTTCTGCGTGGGAAAACGAGGTATGGAACTGGGTCGGAACCGTTGCTTCTTCCAAGGCGCGGACAAAAAAAAAAAAAGCTTCCAACCATCCACGGGCAAACCTCTCAACGTCAATGTAATGAACAAAGTCAAGAAGGAGCAAAAGAGCTGAAGCGGCCGAGAAGAAAGAACAGAAACACCGGGAACCTTTTAGGACCGCGCGCCAAGAGTGGCAGAAAATCTAAACGACAAAAAATAAAAAGAAAAAAACCGAGGGGACATGACTAGAGATGTGGAAACAAGGTCTTCTCACCTTTACTTTTTGGGGGACCAAGGGAATGCGCTACAGGGGCCCTATGAGAAAGGGACAATAACCTCTTCATCTCTTCCACAGTCAGCAGTTAAAAAAAGCGCTTTCGGGCGGGGAGATGACCGAAAAACTCGTGGGGAAGGGTATGAGGGACCTGTTGGACAGTTCTGTTCCAACTGTTCAGAAGAGTGAGCGTCAGGTACAGGGGAGAAAGTGAAAAACCCTGTAATAACGGTAAGACCACGGAGAAAAAGAAAGCCAGGGGAAGCCACGGGGGAAGAATCGTTACAAAAAGTCCAACTCTTCAATCTGCAGGCCTCTCGTCAAAAGAGCTGGGTGCCGCGTCTTTGACTGAGAGGAGGGGTGGAGCAGGTGGGGGGGGGGGGGATCCGGGGGGGAACGGTTGGTGTTTGAGATGAGGGGGCGGCAAAAACATCGGGGGGAAGGGAAGGGAAGGGAAGGGGGGGGGGGGAGGGGACGGCCGTCCTAGGAGCCACTTCCCGTCCCTACTGGCAGCCGTGGGTCTACTGGTGGCAGGACGGTGGCCCGGGAAAGGGGGGGCTATTGCCTGGAAACACTAGGGGGGAAAAAAAAAAACACGGTAAAAACTGGTGCCGCAGGCAGAAACCTAAAAAAAACTACAAGGTTTGACGGAAGCGCAGCCCCGGAAGGCGCACGCGGGTGCCCGATCAACGGGCCAGCACGAACCGGGTTACCGCTCTCCACAAGACCCCCTCCACAACCAAAAGGGGAAAGAGACGGCCGGGGGGGGAAGAAAAAAAAGGACAGTCAAAAACCGGGCGACGTAAAGGAGAGTCGGGAAAAAGGAAAAAAAGACCAAGCAAAACGAAAAAAAAATCGAAAGGCCACTGCATCGGCACCAAGAAAAATAACAAATGAACATGGGGTCAAAGCAAAAGTATAAAAAAAAAAAGAAATAAAGTCAACGCACATCACGGGGGGCGTGCGGCATCTCCTAAAAAGTGGGACAGGAAGCCCGCGAAGTAACTACAACGGTCACGAACACGTGGGCGTACCTGACTTTGGAAAAAAAATCGGGACACTAGGGCGGAAAAGGGGGAAAGGTGCGAAACTCAAAGAAGCAAAGGGGGGACTTAACGGCGTAGGCGAAAAGGAGCAAAAGGTGCCATAAGGTCCGGAAACGCGGCGAAGCTGGTAAGGAGAACGGAAAAATCAAGGAAAAAGTACAGAAAAACCAACAAACGACCCGTAATGACACGGTTCCGCTGGACTCGGAAGGGAAATGCGACAAGTGGTCTGGGGGGCCGTAAGAGGGGGGGAAGGGGGGCAAAGGGGCGGGTCAAATGGACTGGGTTCCACAAAGATTCAATGGAACGACAACTTCATCGGAATAACGAAGAAAGAATTTTCAGTGCGACAAAACAAAATGCTCTGGGGTGGGTAAGAAAAGAATTTTAAAAATTCCCGAAGTGGCTTACGTTAGGTGACCCGAGAATGGAAAACGGTAAAGGCTATCAGGAAGAATAAACTGGAAAAAAGACACAACATACACCGTCCCCACAAAGTTACAGAGCACGAATTCTGAAAGATCTATGGTGGAGAACCAACAAATTACAAAAAACCTTTCAGGTCAGGGCGTAGTAGAGGGACGGGCCAAGGGAGAAGTTTTGGAGAAAAGGGGCCCCACGTGCCAAGCGACGTGACTCAACGGAGCGGGGGGGGGAACCGTCGAACGTTGAGGGGGGGGACAGCCATCTGACAAAAAAAAAAAACAGGGAGGGAGTATTAAAATATAATCCTTGAAAAAGGGGGGTCTGAAACTGCCATAATAACGCTGCAGTTCAGTCGGGACAGAAAAAAGGAGTAAATGGAGAAGCACTGATCACGACCTTCGCCGGAAAAGGGTCCATGGAGGGTGTCGAAAACCTCCGACAAAGGGACGCGAGGGCAGAAGGGAACTAAAGGTAGGCCGAGGCTTCCGCGGGCCACGGCTAAGTCATTGAGACCTAGTGCATCCTGTAAGAAAAGAGGGCAGCGTAAAAACATGATGGGAAAAAAGAGATCGGACCACTGGGGGAGGAACGTAAGGGGAACCCCCTCGTACTTTTCCGAAATGAGCTTACCCACACAGAGTGAAAAGGTCCTACAAGGGGTGGTACCACACAAAAAAAAACAAAAAGCCGCCGGAAAAAAGGGGGACATGCTCAAAGGTTTCCGGAGGAAATACAAAATCGGAAAGGGATAAAGTGTGGGGGTGGTAGAAACGGGGGTTGTGGGGGAGACTTCTGGGAAATGACATCAGACCCGGTAAAAGATCAGATCTTGTGGGGGGCCGACTTGAGGATACTGGATACTGGGGGGGGGGGAGCAACAGCTGACAGGACGCGAAAGGAAGGCAATTGGAAGGGGGACCCGAACAAATGGATTCGCCATCGACGCTGTTTTTGGTGAAAGGAAAGGGTTTAGAAAAGAAAGGGGTAGTGTGGAAAGCGTTGGGAAGGGGGAAGGGAGAGGAGTTGCTCCACGTGAGAGCCCATCCGAACCGATGGCGACTTGCGTGGGCTGGAAAAGGCAGGGGGGTCGTTTATGGTGGAAAGAAGGGAGGGGGGCTAAAAGGAGGGGGGGCAAGGTCATAGAGGAGGGGGGGACGGGGTTTCCAAGGAATCAGAAATATCTGGGACGTCGGGGCCGTGGTCCTGGCCCTGTGCAGGGAAGAAGAAAGTCGAAGGAAATCTTGTGGCGGATCTGCGGGTGTATCCAACGGGGGACCGGGGGTGGGGGGAAGGTCAAACGGCGCAAAAAGGGTAAAAGGAACGGTGCGCCCGGGAGGGGACAGGAGGGTCTTCAAGGAACGTGCCGGTTAGGCCTCGGAATTGGCGGGGGGCACCCAGGTGACGTTGGGGACGACCCTCCGCGACCGAAAAAAGAGCCTCCAGGCCATCTCCAAGAGAACCAGCGGGAACGAAAATCCCGAAGGAAGGGGGCCTATCAGTTCCTAAAAAAAAGGAAACTTAAGCATCCACAACATGCGGAAAAGAAAATTAACCTCAAAACAAAGTTTTCAACCAAGCGATCACACCTATAAACTAATAAGAAAAAGGAAAAAAAGAAACGAAAAATATATCAAAAAGAGAGGTGAAAAGAGCGGAGGTCACATATTGAATCATACGAGGATAAACCTGAGATTCAGGAATGCTCCTTCGGGTCTTAGTGGGGAGAAGTGGGGGAATACCAGGGGGGGGGGAGTCGTTGTTGGTCAAGGGGGGGGAGAAAAGGAACACGACCAAAGACAAAATCATTCAGCGAAAAAAAAGAAAAAACTAGCCCTTCCCCGGTGAAAGGGGGGAAAGGACAAACGCCGTCTAAGCTGTTCTCAGGGGGGGGGGGTTCCAGATGTGCCGCAAAAGGGAAAAAAAATGGGGGTCGAGATGGGGAGAGGCAGAGAGAGGAAAAGTCCGCTCAGGACAGTTTGGGTAAAAACAGAGAGAGCAGGGGGGTTCCACGGATCCTTTTCAGGGAGGGTAAGGGGAAAAGGAATCAGTTGGGGCGAAAGGCTCAACATTCTTTTGGAAGTCAAAGCGCCCACTCGTGAGACTGGGAAAAAGATGGAGATTTTCAAGGGAAAGAACGTACTTCGATTGGGAAAGGTTAGGTTTAATCTGGGTGGAGTCTAAAACCGGCGTGAAAAGTACTAATGAAGCAAGAGTACGCAATACTCTACTTCACAGAAAAAACTCAAGAGCCTGAAGAAAAAGTCTTTGGGGGATCAGGGACACAAAACAAAAAAGGAAAGGGTTTCAGGAGGAGGGGGTTCATCACGGGTGGGGAGGGGGGGGGAAAAAAAAGGAGGAACCCCCTGAAACAGCTCGGAGTAAAAATTGGTCGAGCGAAAAGGGGGGAGAGACGCAGAAGGAGGGGTATTGGACAAAAAAAGGGGGCAGAGGTCCAGACACATCGTGGCCACTCAAGGGGGGGAGGGGAAAGGGGTTTCTGTTTCGGCGTTCTGGGAAAAAGGAGGAAGTGAACCATGCGGACGAGGGAGAGGGGAAAAACCTTCAAAGGAAACGAGGAAACGAACCTCGAGAAAAATCAAATGTGGAGAACTGTCTCGCTAAAAGGGGTCCTTCGGGTAGCGGTGGGAAAACTTTACGAAGGAGGAAGACAACTTCAATCCGGCCCAAAAGGCGGAAAAGGGAAGCGAACTTTAAGACGCAAAGGGGAGGAAGGACAAGGGGGAATGGGACTTCAAGAGAAAGGTCCCGGAGCCTAAGGAAAGCGTCGAAGGCCGGGAGGGCGGAGAGCGGGGGGGTAGAAGGTCACGTCAGGGACGCGGATTTAATTGGACATCCGGAAGGGAAAAAGGACATAGCCGTTTTGTAACGGACACGGAAGGAGAGAAGAAAAGGTCGTGACAGGAAACGGAATCCGCAAGGGGAAAAAAAAAAAAGGGGGCCTCTTCATTGGGGAAAAAGAGACCAAAGCCGAAAAAGGGGGAGGGGAGCAGAAAGGCGAAAAAAAGCGCCAATCGCACATAATTCTTAGAAAAAAAAAAACAACAAACAAAGGGGAGGGGAGAAAGAGATTGGGGCAGAAGGGACGCTGGTCTGGAAGGAAGGAAAAAGAAAAAAATCTTCAGGGGGGGGGGGAAAGGGGGAAAGGAAACGGATGCAAGAAGATTCTGACTCAACTCGAGGATCCCTTGGAAACGCAAAAAAAAATAGAAAAGGGAGGGGAGAAAAGAAGCCTGGGGCAGAAGTGAAGCACTTTAACGTCAAGGGAACAGGAGGGAAATAATGGTACCGCGGTTCACGGAAATAGAAGTCGAAAAAAACACGTCCCCTAGGCCCGAAGGGAGGGTGAAGATCAGATAGGCTTCAAAAGACAAGATGGTAGAAGGGAAAAACAAAGACCCACAAGAAGGAGCCATTGGCGCGGGGAAAGGAGGGGGAAGGGAAAAAAAAGTGGCCGCGGATGAAGACACTTCGGAACCTCTGAAAAAGGAAAGGTCACAGCCGACACAGAGACGGTAAAGAGATGAGGCGCAAATTGGGTGGGGGAGAAGGAAAGGTTTAGAAGGGGAGAACAGGTGTAGGTCCCGACGGGGAAGACGGGCTCAGGGACATCGCCGGTTGACAAAAAGCAAGCCCAGAAACACCAAAAAAAAAAAATCCGAAAGGGAAAAGGGGAAAAGGAAAAGGAGGACCAGAGACTTTTGGAACGAAGGCACAGAGCCTTCCCCCTGAAGAGATGAAACCAGGGGAAAAAAACTCGCCAAAAATGTCTGAAAAAAAAGAAAGAGAATGTGAGAGGGGCAACCTGTCATCAAGAACAAAAAAGGTAGGGACCCCGAGCAGGTGGGAAAAGGAAAGGAAGGGGGGGGGGTAGATCAACCAAAACGAAACGGGAGGAGATGGAAGTCTGGAATTTCTTTTCTTGGTGGCTTACGGGGTCTGTTGAGGGGACGGGTACTGCACTGATTACGCAATGGGGGGGGGGTCAGCCTCAACCCAGCCACTCCCCGAAAAGAACGTTTCGCGCTTCAAGGGGTAAAGGAAAACAGAGAATAGTCGGGAGAACTGAAGCGCTCGGGAAGGGGGGAAATCGACACCGCCTGCCCCGGGAGGACCCCCCGGGGAGTTTCTGTAAAAGGGAATCACAAGGGAAATCAGTAAAAGACAACCTAAGGGGGGGTAAAAATGAAAAAAAAAGACGAAAGCCTTGTCCACCCAAAACGTCAGAAAAAAAAAAATGGGGAACTTTGCGACCGGGAAGAAAAAGGCGAGGGATTCTTGGTTCCACGAAGTAAGAAACCGGGCAGAAACGCTAGGCAAAGACGACCCTTAGGGCAAAAAAATTACACCACCCCGAGCCATTCAAAGGATCTTCTAAAAGGAAAAGAAAGAAATTGACGGTGGGTATTCTTCCTTGGGGTGTAAATGTTTTGTTGTAGAAGAAGTGTGATTGTTGCGGGGGTGAGGGAAGGTAGCCAAAAGGCGATTGAACCACGGGAAAGAACACTTAAGAAGGAGAACCACCATAAAGACGGGGACCTCCGCATTTGGAAGAAGAGTTTGGACTATCCACGCTGAGGCTAATCGGAAAATCGGCAGGGGGGGCCCTCGTCGGGCTGGGGATGGACAAAGATCCGTGTGACGTTGAAGACGTGGGTGAAACTTGGAAGGGGGGGGGGTGGGAAAAGGAAGTGCTGGTGCAGACGGGGGAGCGCACGGAAGGTCCTGAGCTGTTACGTCACCTGGAGAGGGCCCGTCTGCCTGAAGGGAATGCGTGTGTGTGGCGCATGGGGGCGTAGGGACACCCGGGGGGACATTGGTATGGGAAGGAAAATGTCCGTGTGCGAATTATGGAGGAAAAATTCCAACTTGTTGCCATACCTGAAAAGGGGCAAGACAAACTCCCCGTTCACATAGAGGGAAAAGCCAAAAAAAACTCAGAAAAGGGCTGTTGCCACTTAAGGGACCCCGCGTCCGAAACAAACCCGCGTTCGCTGAACCCCCCCTCAAGGGCCGCAAAAAAAAAGGGCCGAGGACCCGGGAATTTAAAGAAGGCAGGCAATGGCCGAAAGAAAAGTAACATAAATGCCTTCGAATGAAAGTGGGGACAACCCCCAACTAACGGAACTTCCAACCTTGGGACAATCGAACCTAAAAACCAGGCCGTCAAAGGAAAGAAGCAAAGAAAGAAACCGAGAAGAAAACGAAGAAAAGGACTCCGGTCTGGACCTTGGAGACGTACGTTTGAAAAGACAAAAAGAAGGGAGTGACTGCCCATTCAAACCGTAAAAAAAAAGAAACGGGGTGGGAAACGTCGGAATGGGAAAGAAAAGCGGTGGGTCGAGTGTGTCTGAAAAAAAAAAAATAAAAGGGGGGGCTGTGGTCAACACTGTCAATAGTTTGGACTGACTACCTGGAGGCGAACAAAATAGAGGGGGGAAAGCAAAAAGTGGAGAAACCGCTTCCTTAATAAAAAGGGTGCGAGGTCAGAAGTCCCGACCAAAAGGAGTACCCAGCACGGACGGTACCTCGACACGGTTCCGCTTGGGGGGGGGAAGACCGACGGACCTGAAGGAAAAAATGGACGGTGTTGGAAAGTGACACGGGGGGGTCAGGGGCCAACCATGGGGGGGAAAAGGGGCAGGGAAAGAAAAGTCGTGGCGTCACGATCAAAAAGAGCCTACAAACTTCGACATGGCAAAAAACTTACACGCGAAGCCCATGTGAAAGTTGGCGCAACAAAAAGGCGGCCGGGCGGTAAGGCCCCCGTGGGGAAAAAAGAAGGGGGCCCCGAGGGGCGGGACACCCGAGGGGGAAGGGAAGTGGAGCCGAAAGACGGAGCCCCAAGGGGGAAAACCCCACCTACGAGTTCACTAGGGTCCGTTCAGAACTAAGCGAGTGGGGGCACCGACAAAACCCTACCGCCAGTGTTGAGGGAAGCGGTGAAGGTCGTCGAGTTCACCTAAGGGGGGCACGCCGTTTCCATCCTCCCGGTGACGAAGGGAAAAGGGAGGGCCGTCGCCCGTCAAACTTGGAAAACTCAAACAAAAAAAAAAAAAGTATTTCAACATGAAGAGCTGTCCGGCACCTCTAATGCCCCTCAAAGTAACTGCAGGGGACTAGAGTAAAATCGCAAACAAAAAGTTGGAGAATTCTCCGACCTTGCCCGAAAGGGCCGTTGAAGTACACTAACCGGCGGAGGGTTTTGTGTCTCCAATAATCTTGAGTCGCCTTCGGGGGTCTAGGGACCTAGTTAGGTGGCACGGGGGGAAAAATGAAGACGTCGTGAGGGGGGGCCTGCAGGCGCAGTGGTGGTAGGGAACCAGAAATCCGTTTCCGCCCACTCTTCAGAGGGAACCGCGGGGTATCGACACAAGGGGAGAAAGAGGGATGGTACGGGGCCGCAGACTGGGGGGGGAAGAGCCAGGTTGAGTCCTTGGGGTGTGGAAAAGACAACAATCAGGTTGTTGAAGGGGGAAAGGTTTTGACACGACAGACTGTGGCCGGCTCTCAAAAAGAAGACGCAGGGTCCTTCCAGGTCTGGGAACATCCTGAACTGCGAGGGGAAAGGGGGGTCGCGGTTGGGGGGGGAGGACACTTAGGATTCAGGTCAAAGACAGTACACGAGGAGAGGGGGGTGGGGCCCGAACCCCAGTGTGGGAGAAACGTAATGACTTGGGGGGGTACCAACCAAAAAAAAGCAGGGAAAGAAAAAAATTATTTTCGGGGGAGGCACAGAAACCCTTGTAATTACGCCATCGACAGAGGGTGGTGCCAGAAAGCGTGGAGAAACCGGGGTTCGTGCCGACGGTTGGAGGCCCTGCAGGCAAACGGCAAGGAAGTCCCACGTCGAGCACAGCACGACAAATGGGGGAGAAATGGAGGGTTTCGTCGGTGACCATCCACCAAGCACGGGGGAAAGGGTGGGGGAAGGGGGGGGAAGACCGTCGGGTCTATGCAGTGAAGGGAAAAAAAAAGAAAAAGGTCTTGCGGTGGGACAAAAAACATGTCAGCGAGAAAAGATTGGGGGAAGAAAAACGGGTGCCGGAAAGGCGTGTTCAAATCATGGGGAGCTCGGACAATCCTGTCGGCTGCTTCGGGGTAGACGGTACCATTGAGAAAGTCGGGCCGGGAAAAAAGCAAAAGTGGGCGCACTGCTTGGGATGGGGACAAAGGAGTAAATAAAAATGGGGGACAGTGTTCATTCAGCATCAGGGATGGGGCCCACCGTGTATGGGGGGGGTCGTCCCTCCAACTCCTGAAAAAAAAGGTCATCACAGACAAAAAGAAAAGCCCCTCGCCCCCAAAGCCCCAAATTCCCCAAGGTGAATAAGAAGAAGAAAAAGATCCAATCCATGAAAAAAGAAGGGAAAGTCCACACAGGCCCCTCGGAAAAAAAAACCTCATGGAACCCCAAAAGAACAGGGAAAACAATGAAATCACCGGGAAAGGATAGAAAGGAAAGCCGGATAAGAGCCAGCGAGGTGTACTACCCTGCAAAAAGTGGAAAGACAAAAGGAAAATTATCACCCTCGCTGGAATATTCGGGCTTTGTCAAGTTATCCGGGGGGAAGGGTGAATCACTGGGTGGTTTCTACAAGGGAAATCAAGAACTCACTTCGACGAAAAAAAGAAAACAGCGAATCCCGGACAAAACCCCGCAAAAGTTTAGGGTAAAACCGTAAGGGAGAAGCCTCAGGAAGCGAGGGGGGGAAAAAGCGGCACGCGATTGCAGAGTCGGCAAAAGTTCCCACCCAACGGGGACTAGGCTACGGACACGGCGGCAAAAAGTCAACATGTGCACGGACGAACGGTGGGGAAAAACTCTAGAGAAGGGTTCCAGACGGGTTCGCCCTATGGGTTAGGGAAAAGGGAAAAAGAAAGTCCGGGTGATCGGGGGAGAAAAAAAGGAGGTTTTGCGGGATGCCCAGGGCCCCAGAGGGAAAGAGCGGGAAACAGGAACTCAGTGTTGGTCATCACCTGGGGAAAGGAAGGGAGGGTGGCACCCGAGGAGGGGGGGGGGGGGGGAATTGGGTGCCGGGCCTAAACTTGGGGGATAGTCATGAGACGAGTACCCCATAACTAATGCAAAAAGGGAAAGGAAAATCACCAGCAAATTAAGGAGGTGAAAAAACCGCATTCAGGGGTTGGGGGGTTGAAAAACGAAAAAAACCCAAGGGACGTAAGAGGGAGGGGTAATAACTGGGGTGATGTAGGAAAGGGGGGCTCCACAAGCGAAACAGCTCGGCGCGAATTGATAGCCTTCAAAATGGTAGCCAGCAGGGCACCCAAGTGAAGCGTAGTGAACCGTTGAAAAGGTGTGGTACCGCATCGGGAAAGAAAAAAGTGTGTAGGATGTCGTTGGGGGCAAGGGGGACTGGGTCAAACGCGAAAAGGGTTCCAGGGTCGAAGGGCGCTAGAAGAAAGTAAAAGGGAATAAGCGTCGAAAAGCAATAGAGAAAATGGGGGAACGGAGAGGAAATGGAAACGGCTTGTGGAGGTGGGAAAAGGGACAAAGAAGATCTTCTCGTGGGGACAAGACGGAGCCCTGGAAAAAAAAAGAAACCCTGACCAAAAATCAAAGGGGACGATTCTGGCTATTTGGTCCCTTCAGAGGACAAAAAGGGGGACCACTGTTAATCCTATCTCGGACAAGGTAAGGAGGGGGCGATATACGTGTCAGGCCAGGAGAGGAGTACCGCGGACCATAGTCAAGACGCCAGGGAAAGCGACAGCCCTTAACGTAGACCAAAGGGGAAAAAGAGAGGACGTAGGCCGTGTGCCAACGGGGGGAAAGCAAGACAGAGCAGGCCGGGGAAAAAGACAGCCATCCAGCTAATAAGAGTGGGAAAGCCTAATTCGAAAAAAAGCAGAAAAAAGGTCCCCAATGAGACTCTCAAAAAAAACAAACGGGAGGGGAAAAATAGAGGGGGAAAGGGGAATGATCTCCTTCGTGGGACGAGAAGAGTCCATTCCGTGATGGAAAACAGGGGAAAAAGTGTCGGTTCGGGCCTAAAAAGGGGGGGGGCAAACGGCAAGCCACCGACGTCCGGGAAGGCGAAATTTCCTGTTGTGCTAGTGAAAAAAAGAGGGGAAAGAGAACGGCCGGATGGCAATAAGTTGAGCTGTACGGATCGATAAAAAAAAAAAAAAAGGGGAATAGCAAACCTCCCATGGAGGGGGAGAGAAAGACTGGACTTAGTCACTCTTTTACAAAAAGAGTGAGAAAGGAGAACCCATCAAAAGAAAGCCTTGGGGGACGCGGGAAGGAATGGGTGAAAGGGTATCCTTGGACTCTTGAAGGAAAAAAAGCCTTCTGACTCGGTGAAAATAGGGGGGGAAAAAAAGCTACCGTCCACGAAGACGTCACTATATATGTGGGGGTCAGGAAAAAAGTTAGCTCTTCAGTTCGACGCGGAGTAAAAAAAGGGGAAGGGACACGCCGGACGTCATGCCCAACAGCGCCTGTTCCTTCGGGAAAAAAGGGGTTGAAAGCAACCAAAAAAAAAAGAAAAAGCCGAACAACTTGAAGGTTAACTTGCAGGAAAAAAAATCAAAAGGGGTTTGCCTACGGCACCCTTAAACCTTCAGTGGGGAGAAAAAAGAAACAGTTGAAGCCCCACTTCAAAAAGAGGCAATCGTCGATGTCTAAAAGGAGGAACCAAAAAAACCCCCCGTGATACCGCCACCCACGCCCTTAACTTTCCTCTGGGGGGGGAAAGGGAAAGACAAACCACAACGAAAAACGGTCTCCAGAGACCGACAAGGAGGTACCATGGCAGTGTTGGGAAGGAGGGCAGGTGTCCTGTCGGGCCCTTCCCTTCTTGCAAAAAAGCAAGGGGTGGCATCAAAAACAAGATCACAAAATAGACAATAAAGGGGTCAACATAGCCTCAAATTGGACCACCAGGATCCAAAGAGCACGTCAGGGGGGGGAAGGAGAAAAACAGGAAGACGGCGCGGCCATACAAATCAAGGGGGGGAAGACGCGGCGAACCCGGGGGGACCCGTCATCCCAACGATCCGAACCGACAAACGAAAAGGGAAAAATTGATTCGAGCCTGTTCCCCAATGAAAAAAAAACATGGACTTGCCGCCCAACAGGGAGGGAAAAAGGCCCGGCGCAGACCGGGCCAACCGGACTGAGGCAATCGAAGGGGACCCAGGCGCCTCAAGCCGCTACTTGAGATGGAGGGCCGGACGGACCGAACAACAGACCGGAGGGGGGGAATGGGGGGGGAAGGAGAGGTGTTCTGTTCGAAATTGGAAAAGGGGGGCAGGGGGGGTCGGCAGGGAAGAAAAAAAAAAGGGGGAAACAAAACCAAGGATCAAACGGGAATAACAAGGAAAATGGGGAGCCCGAAACAAAATAGGAGAAGAGCCCGAGAAAAGAGGCGGCCGCTCCGTTACAAGAGCTGGCGGGAGGCGCAATGGAGGATGCCGGGGGATACGTGGTGAATCAAAAAAAAAAAAAAAAACGGGGGTTTGGAAACGTTTGGGTTAAAAAAATGAAGGGGCGGCAATAAGGGAGTGTCCGTGCGAACTGGGGGGGAGGTACAAGGCCTGACTGGGCGAAGTCGGCGTCCTGGCAGCGTGGGGGGGACGCTGGGGACTGTGGGACTTGGGAGGGACTAGGGCCCGGAGGAGGGGATCAAAAAAAAGTGCACTGGTGGCCACGGGACCGGACCCTAGAAGACAACTTGAAAGAACAGCAGAAACCGACCAGACATGCCCACGCAACCCCACGGCCGGGTACCACCGTCTGTCACGGTTCAGAAACCTCCGTCTCTGAAGCCCCTCAAGGAAACAGGAAGAAAGATTGGACGATCTTAACGGTAAAAAAAAAAAAAAGTTTAACGCCAAAGGGGAGCTCAAAATGGAGGAGTCCATATCCGAGGCGGGGGAAAGGTGGGGGGTAACAACGCGAACTGGGACCTCTACCGTCAACGCAGGAGACCATAAAAACCGACAACTGGGCTTTCCACGAAACACAAAAAAACTTACAGCCCGAGAAAAAACGAATTGAGGCCATGGCGGAACTGTAAGACGGGGAAAGTGGGGGAACGAAAACTCCTAGGGAGGGCCCGTTCACCAAGAACAAAAAAAACCGCGGTCAAAAGGGGGGAAAACTGGGGGAAGGAACTTCCACTTCTGGAAAAAAAGGGGGAAGGGGAGGGGAAGAAAAAAGTGTTCACACGGGTGCACAAACCCACTTTGAAAAAAAAGAAAGGCATTGCACGGACTGCGGGGTAACCCAATATCATGAATTTTGCGCAATCAAGGCGTCAAAATCTGAAAGGAAGCTACGAGGGGCCGAGGAGAAGAAGTCAAAAAAAAAAACAACCGCGAAGGACACAGATACAGGGGTGTCCGACTGGCCGCGACTGGAACCGTAAAATCCCTGGGGGAGGGGGGGCCCGGGGGAGAAGGGGACAGTGTTCAGGCACCAAGGGGAGGCAATAAAACTGAGGGGGGAGGGACAAGATCAAGTCCTAGGGGAAACGTCCGCGTTCAACGGTACGCAAAGTCATCAAGATTCAGTGAGCCAAAGTTTGTCGCCGGGGGGTTCGGGAAAGCCATACACCAACCGGGGGAAGATGGCACCGAGGGGCGGCTGAAAAAAGGTGGGAAAAAAGGGGGGGGTCACGGGAGAAGCCAGGGAAGGAAAAGGAAAGACCCGGCCCAAAATTACTATTGGGACAACCGCGAAGTAAGAAACGAGAAATATCTCAAGAAGAGGGGGGTCACAAAGAAAAAAAAACCCCAGCCTGTTCGGGCGAAAGGAGGGAAAGAAGAAAAGTCCCCGGCGGGGGGCAAGAAGGGAGAAACGAAGATCTTGAAGCCGCCGTGACTGGCAAGGAAGAGTGCCGTCGCCCCCAAAGGTGCCCAGCAAA
>Ga0179591_1272696_pt1 | contig 14405 bp, 9 predicted proteins | sample CZOMad2_1_08_16f_FD_182891 | JGI IMG/M metagenome (GOLD analysis project Ga0179591, IMG submission 182891) | Vadose zone soil fungal communities from Angelo Coast Range Reserve, California, USA - CZOMad2_1_08_16fungal (PacBio error correction) | ecosystem: Environmental > Terrestrial > Soil >...
GGGAAGGGTCGAGCTTGCATTCCTAAAAAGCAAGCAAAAGGAGCTTCTGTGACAAATATCAAGAGCCGAACCGCCCGTGATGTGTAGTGGCAGTCAAATGAGGGGGGGGGGAGGCCTTAGCTGGGTACAAAAAGAAAGCCATGGGCCTCGTTTACGGCTCCCTGCACGGAAAAAGGGTCCCTATTCGAGGGTACACGTAAAATGAGGAAGACTCAGTCTTGTAGGGAAAAGGCCGTTGACCATCCAGTGAGGGGCAGCAGAAAGGAAGGGGGATGTCGTGAAGGGGTTCCATACTGACTCACGTTTTGTGTTTGTTTGGTTGTCGGATCGGGGTCTGCAACGCACAACCAACTGAAGCGCTGGCAATTTAGGAAGCTCAGAAGAGGAAGGACCAACAACGATGAATAGCATCTGGGCTCGAGAGGTTGCGGATCTTGACGTCGCCGACTGGCGGAGGAAAAGGGACGCTCGACCGAGGGGGTTGTACGGTCACACAGGCAGAGGGATGGAGTGCTAGACCGTAGAAGGATTGAAAAGCATTAAAGTGCATCGGGAACGGGGTACAGTTTTTCCATACCAGAGGGGGGGGGAAGGCGGAGGTAAAAGACCGGCGTAACAATAAGGGGGAACTGTTGAAAAGCCGCAGAATCAAGCTTCAAAAAGGGAGCGTAAATCAAAAAAAAACCGATCCTTGACGCAGAAGGGTCGAAGAAGGTTTCTTCAGCAGAGAGAAAGGGAGATTTACGGGGCGGAACAGGGGGTCTTCGTGAGCTGGTCAAAAAGGGGTTGGCCTCATGAGCTGAGGAGGCTGCAAAGAAAGAGGCGTCCATTTCTACATGACTTGGTAATGACTTTCTAGTAGGGAGTTCTGGCGGCCGAAAGGTCTGCACAGGAGACTAAGTCTAAAAAAGTTATGAGGGGGCCGCGTCCGCTGAGTTGCAAGGAAGGGGGTCAAGCTACGAAACGGCGGCAGGGTTTTGGAGATACTGGATCGAAAAAAACACTATATGTACTGAGGAGTCAGACTTCAATAAAAAATGGCATTGTCAAATTACTTCAATAAGGGGGAACTCTAACAACGAAAAGATGAGCGAAACTGTGTTGCTGACGGGAAAGGGGGGCCAAAGAAGGGTGGCACTCAAAAGGCCGTCATTAAAAAACCGGGAGTTCCAGGTCTCCACAACGGCAGGGGTTTGACGCCGGTAGCAGGTCGGAAGTATGTGTGGTCTCGGAGTAGCAAAGAGTGTACTAATTGGAAATTCGTCTGGTGGCTTCATAAACTTGAGTAACTGACTGGACTAGGGGGGGGGACTCGACGCAATCATAAAAACCGAGCCGCGTGAAGTGAAAATTTACGGGGGAGAGTCAAGTGGACAGGGCCAGGATATTATGAATGGCTGTTCTGGTTAAACTACGCATCACGTCGGATAGAGAGGGTAAAAACATCTCCCTTTCACGGAAAGGTCACAATCCAACGCTGCGATCAAGGTTTCTTCGAAGCGTCAGGGGTCTTTTGCAGGGTGGGAGACGTCAAACAATGTGGGTAACGGTGCAAAAAAAAGGAAAAAAATGGAGACGAGCTCCAACCGGAATGTATTTAACGGGGAACATTCGGGTGGTGTAAACGTCACAGACGAAAAAAACTAGGAAAAGGCTGGAAAAGACGGCAGCGCGGAGGCCTTACCGAAGCGCGCCGGGAGGAATCCATATTCGACATTCAAAGCCCGACCAAAGTCATCTACTCGGGGGAAAAACTCCAAAGAGAGATTAGCGAACGGCCCAGGGACAACCAAGCGGGAATCAACCAGAGCTCAAAGAAAAAATCGGTCTTCGGGAAAAATCAGAAAGCGACCTACGTCCTGACGGCCTCATCGCACTTTGGGCGGAAGAAAAAAAATTGCGCGGATTGACAGGCCACGGAACAGTGGGAATACCAAAAAAACTTCGAAATTTGGGGGGGGGGGAACTTAGGGGGGAGAAAAAGAAGGGACTTCGGCCGGGGAGCGGTGAAGCGCCGGGGGGAGAGGAGAACAACAACAAAAAGGGGACTCGCGCTCCGGAAATCCACGGACTGAAGACGGGAGGGGTTTTAGAAAAGAGATGTAACCACACAAAAGACAAGATGCGGCTCTGGTGGTAAAACTGAGGCGTCCACGTACCGTTCAAAGGAATGGGAAAGGGGAAACGCCAGTGGCTCGACCACACGAAGAAGGTATAAAGTTCAGTACACGTTCTTTGGGGGGGAACCGGTGGGTCGAAGAAACCTGATGTCTATAGAAAAAGCTCGGGTGAACCTCCGATTGGAAGGTTGAAGGTTTAAGACAGGTTTTCATTTGGCAGGTGGGGCGAGAGTATAATTACGGGGTGCGGAATCGAGATGGTCTACACGGGTCCTCAACGAGCGGCGTGCAGGAGCTTTCAGCTTCATTTATCAGGGGTCATACCTTAAACCAATGTCGGGAGTGGGGTACCGTGTTACCAAAATTTGCCTGGAAAATCTGTCATGTTGGCCGGCCACCCAAGCAACTGGGGAGGGCATCCGTTTACCGGCAAAAATGTTTTTGGAAGAGGGGTCCGACAACCTGAAAAACAAAAGATCATGCATGAAGAATGGAGGGTGAGCGAAAGAAAAACGATCCTTAGGGGGCCTTAGGTTGTAGGAGGAATCCGCGGGACCATGATGTTGCAAAGAACGCACGCGAAGCAACCTAACTACTGTCCGTGAGGTTCCCCGAATGATGACTGGGAGTTTCACATTTCAGAGTACCGCTGCATTGCAGTTGTAAACAGGGGGAGGGGCCGTCGAGGCGAGGTCAAACATTTCCGAAAGAGCAGGAAGTTGAGGGGGGGGGAACCCTTCCAACCGGGAGTCAGATGAAGGGAGTTCTGGACCCGCTACGGGTACAAAAAGGCGACCCACAAACACAATTGACCTTGGCCCCCCCCACATTAAGGCCTCTTAAGGGCAACTTTGCAGGGGGGGGGGGGAATTAACGCGAAGGGGGGGTGTGAAGGCAGGACTGTGTAATCAACTCGAAAGGGGGGAAGCCAAAAACATTCTCCCAACTTCAAACTGGGCGTCTTAAAAAAACATGCAGTGAAATTACCACTGGGACACAGGGGGACGGTCTGACCAGGGGCCCTTACCACCCAAGAGTGTCGGGCCGGGTAAAAGTCGTCCGGGCAGAGTTAAAGACGTTGCGTCTTGGGGGAGGGGAGGGAAACTGAAAGAAAAATAGGGCCGTCGGACCGAATCGAGGCAATAAGAACATATACAGAAGATTCCTCTGGAGTCGTTACGACGAGAGACATCAGCAAAAAACGCACTTTAAAAAGACAGGCCTCCGGCGTCTGAAGCTGATGGAACATTTCAACAGTAGAGAGGAACCACAACGAGCAAGACCCTCCACAAATTGAAAGGGGAAAAATAACGGGGGTCATCTCTTCTTTCAGACTGTACTGTCGAGGATAAGAATCTGTAAGGGTGGAGGCGGACCTTTGGAGTAAAAAGGGGGGACCAGGCTAGCACAGGGTTACGCTCAGTTTTCGATTGGACAAGGCTTCATGAAAAAATAGGGTGGGGGAAAATGCAAGAACCCACCGTGGAGAAAAACGGCGCAGGTGCCCGCATCCAGAAGTCATAGCACGCCTGAACTCCCAAAACCCTGATTGTTTTGAAAACGATTATCAACTGAATAGCAAGACGGAAGTGGGCTCAGGAGGAGGTACAAGAAACACGGACGTAGAAAGCGCTAAGGCAGAGGATCGCTTTTGTAACAGCCAGCGTCCGGATGTATCGTCAGGAAAGTTGCATAGGAGGGGAGTTGGTGAATTGCAACGTTCGGGGAAGAAGATTCCACCAGCGGAGTGGAAAGGGGGCAGTCCTGGACAGCAGAGGGTAGCAGCTTGCAAAAATTTAGGGTGAAAAGAGTTCGGAACATTAAATAAGAAGTAAGACAATTGTTTACGGCCGTGTATTAGTTAGGGCTAGCCGGAAAAAAGAACCTCTGGGGGGAAGACTAATCGCGGATGCGCCACCGGGGGGAAGGTTGGAAGAGAAAGCCAAAGAATACAATCACTCGCGGTGGCGATAAAAAGAAAAAAATGACTGGTTGGGAGCGAAACCGCTGGGGAGGAGGCAGGGTTCCGCACAGGACGAAATCTCGAAAAAGAAGGAACAGAAAAGGGGAAGAGGCTCACAAAAAACGGATGAGGGGAAAGAAGAGTTCTGGAGGGTATTTATTTTCTATCTGGCATTGCAGACGCTCACGCCGCCACCCGGGACAGTACTGGATAGACAACGCCATAATGCAGGGGAGGAACCTGGGTGGGTTGTACCTGGGAAAACAGGGTAGCATCTTCAAAGGACTGGGGTTTTCGACTATCTATGTCTGCAAACAGACTCGTTTAGATGGAGCCTTAAAAGAAGACATAAAAACAGCCCAATGACGCGACGGACGTCTTGAAATGATTCAAAAGCCCCGCCTACGAAAAGGGGGATCTTCACGCTTACCAGTGCGAGCTTACAAGTGACCCGTACTTGAAGCACGCACTCGTGTCTGCGGGGGGATCAGCGCTGAAATGGCCTTCACTGCCCCTGGGAATAACGCGTTCGAAGACCAAGACGATGGACGCAGAGGGGTCGGAGAGGATGCACGAGATTCTTCAACCACCAGAGGGGGAGCCAGGGGTCAAGGGGACCTCAACTCAGGGACTTAAAGACAAAGGAGTCATACTGCAATCAAAAGATTACAGAGAAACGGGGTGGGGCTAAAGGTTCAGAATTAGCCGGAAAGTGGGACTGAAGCCGAATCTACCTTGGGAATCCGGGGGGGGACGTCCAGCAAAGTCCAACTGATCACGGCTACGTCACCTACCAGGACGGTGACACGAATGAGCAAGGACAGTAAAGTCTCTGCCATCAAGAGGGGGGAAAGAGGCTAAATGTCTGCTGGGGAAGATGACCAGGGAAATGGTGATCATTTTGCCTTTCTGCATGGGCCAAAAGGAGAAGTCATCATTAATGGAAGAGGTCTGAGGTGAGATTGCTCTCTGAATTCTTGCTCTAAACGTCGAGATCTAAAGACTCGTAGGACGACTATTGATTCATTCGGAGACCGGTCGTCTGGGGAAGTGCGGATTGCCGTTTAAGAAAGGAAGCAAAAATAATTGGTTGTGACTGCAGACATCCGTCCCGAAAACACGAAGGCAGCAGAGGGGGGGGGGATGGGACCGTCAGACGTAAATCCTGCCTCTGTGTAATCATGTAAGGTGGTCATCGGGGACAAGAGGCAGTAATTGACGAGCTGAAGGTACGGGCACCATCAGTGACTCCCTGAAAGGACATAAAAAAACACCACGGTTATGCTGCAACTGAATTGGTATATGAGCCTAGAAGGGAAAAGGTGAGTTGTTTCCTCTTACTTACAGAAAAGAACACATGCCTCGTTCCCGGTCTGAGGGGCTGAGGTAACGGGCTCTCATGCTTCTGAGTCTTCCGCTACTAGGGAAAAAGGGGTATTTCACGGACAGTGGAGGTTGAAAATTGGCAGAAAAAAGAGAAGACGGATCCTACGGTAAGCAATACTCATGCGTGAGGTGGGTTGAAACCTGCCGGGGTAACTCGGAGGAGACACATACTACAAAAGGCCCGGTCAAGCGGAAATGGAACCAATGACTCTGATGAAAGGTTGACACTTCAGTCCACAGGCCGGTCGGGGTTCAGGGGGGGAGTAACAAAAAGAGAGGAAAAAGTTGGGTAGAGGACAAACACTCAAGGAGACGGGGGGGCTCCAACCTTACGTCCAGTATGCACAGGCGTGGGTCAAGGGGTAACGCACATCACCAAGGCGTTACATTTCAGGGGAGAACAAGAAGCTGCTTCCCTGACCGCGCCGGAAGAATGTAGAAACAACGTTCGACATTCGCCGCATCAAGAACGGGGAACACTATCGGAAAGAGGGACGGATTAAGGATGTTTCCGGGAAATGCAAGTCAAAAAAGGGGGGAAGCAGATCGCGCGCTCAAGAAGGATCTTTCTTCTCAACCAGAAAGGGACCTACTTCACTGACGATAGGTACGCGGCACGGTGGTCGGACCCGATCAATTGGGGGGAGGACTGAGGTAAAAAAAGTCGGACCGCGTTTGATACACGCGACCATGGGGGTAGTATTTGCCCACACGTCGAAAACGAAGAAAGCCTTGTACTTTCGGACGAAAGCGAGAGGACAACGGATATTAAAAGGAAAAAAGAGGATAATCAGGGAGGAACAAGCTCCGGAACCAACCGTGTTGGGGAAATCATCAAGGAAGCGTGGCGGCGCTGTGGGATCACTGGGTAAACGTACTTCCCGTTGGCCTGTCATAACGAGACTCCCCGTTCCGAAGGGAAAGGAGGGGGAAACAGGAACGGAAGCGGTTGTGGGGAAGCGGGGAAACGTAGATTAGGCGTTTGAAGGCACCTAAGGTGTGGTCCGGTCACGTGGCGTTCGTAATTTGGCATAGCACCCAGATTTGGACGATTCGAGGGAAAGGGTATTCGGGAACACGATTTCAAAGTACAGGCAGCTGCAGGAATTACGCTCTTGCGGGGGGAGTGGGAGACTACCCTGGGGCAGTCTGTGAAGGGGACCAGAATTGCCGGGGGGTTAAAAGCAATGACTACGAGGATCTGCCGTTCCAGTGTGGGTGTCATAAGGGGTGACACACGGTTTTTTAAAAGGAGAGGGGGGTACAAAATGACCCACGCCGAGTCTAAAGAAGCGATATTGTTGCTCGGAGGAAAGATACAAAAGGTATTTCCGTGGTTCGGAAAAGCAGAGGACCCTGATGAACAAGCAGCAACGCCTAAGCGCAACGAGCGGAGGAAGAGGCAACCCCGTGTGGACCTGGGGAGGGACAAGGGACACCGGAACCCGAGGGCCACCATCTTTGGGAAGGTCGATTAAGGCCGAAATTAGAATGCAGTTAAAGAGGCTAATATTAATGAACGCAGAGAGGTGAGGGTTGCTGACAACGCGACTGTAAATTCCGAACCCACACCATCACATTGAGAAACCGCTTCAAAGCACTTGGGGAGGGCCCATATCGGGGGTTTTTGTGGAGGGTTCATGACTGAAAGGGAGGTAGATGGTGCGGGGGGGGGACGACATATCGCCACAGTGGCAACGAGTAAACACAAAAGGGTAATGCAATGAGTGGAAGACAACGGCAGTGGATTGAGGAACACCGGAAATACAAATCATGCCTGACGAGTGTGGTATGTCCCCGTCGTATCAGCCCAAATTTAATCCTGGGGGGGGGGGAGGGTCAGTGATGAAAAGAGGACTCCCTCAGACACTTCAATGCCTGAGGGGAAAAAAAAAGGGCGTTGTTTAGATCTGACGAGTGTCGGGAGGGGCTCCTACACAGGAGACTGAAAATAGAAGGAAATGATTAGCCGGAACTGGAAGAACCGACTTCTCTCATAAGCTATAAATCACCGGAGGGAGATCGCAAACCACCTTGTCCATCCAGTCGGTACAGGGGAGGTGTCGCACGCTTCAGAGATACATCTCTGCCGGACCATTCTCTGTAAGAGAGGGGAGGAGTCAAGCCTTTGAAGTCAAGATTTCAAAGGAGAAATTCTGCGGAAGTCCAATTACTAAAAAAACGAGGTTGTCTCGCCACGGGGATTTATGACGCCTTTACTGGGTCTACCCACGTAAGAATTTCAGTTCCCGCAAGATGGAGGGAAACTCCGGGAAGGGAGCCAAGGAAGAATGTGGAAACCGTTGATTAAATCTAGGTCTCCGGCCTGAGACAGGCTGGAGAACAAGTCAAGAAATCCACAAAAAAACCAAACTTATACAGCAATCACACTCGCGGTTGTCCGACGTGACTCTCCTGATTGCGTTGGGGGGAGAGAGGATCGTTGGGGTTTGGCGGGGAGAACCCTAGGGTTAAAACTATGCACAACTTGAAGTGGAGAGTCACTCGAGCACTGAATGATGGAATCACTTATTCGTCTGGCTTGGATACTCCAAAAGAAAAAATACATACTAGCGGGGAAGGGACCAATTGTTGAATGTATTGAGAAGGAAGATAAAGAATCTGTGGGGAGACTCAGAAGGATCTCTAAAAGTGGAAGAGTGGGGGAGCCGTTCCCCACAAAAATCACCGGGACGTTTTCGGAAGTGAAAGAGGGTCGTGGAGAGCCCTGTTGGATACGCGAAAGACCTCCAGCAGACCTGTGATAGAGGCAACAACAACAACTGGAAGGAGAGAAGAGAGAAAGGATAATCGGACTGTGGATGGATGTTCATTTCCTTCCCATGTCAAGAAGGATCCAAGGAAGAGGGGATCCCCCACCATCATCGTTAGGGTAGTCTTTGTAATGTGAGGCGAAACGGCTGGAAATCTCGCGTCTTCAAAAAGTTTAAGTTTAACACGTTAAACCTTAAAGAAGCAATACACCACGAGAAAGACGGACTTACATGTCGTAGTCAAGACTTAAGGGGTAATTAAAGAAAATCCGGGAAAAAAGTGAGGGAAAAGCTTTACCAGTGGCGGGAAGGATCAAGGGGGAGTAATGACGGAGGCATCGTTCACCGTGTGGGACGACGAGGAAAAAAAGGCAATTTTCCGGCACTTAGAGCGGTGCTCATTACTTAAAAAAACTCAAGAGGATAGCAGCGGGGGAGAAGACTTTTAGGGGAGCCTAGAAAACTCAGCTAGGCCAGTAAAATTTCACTCCAACTCAAGGGCCTGGTCGGAGGTGGGATACGCTATCATGAGGCGGACAATGAGAGGGGTTCGCGGCAAAAGGGGGGGGAATTAAGTGACGGATTGGTGTCCTTCAAGGGAAGATACAGAGGGGACTTTTACGCACAGACAGAAGAGCAAGGGGGAAGACTTCAAAGGCGACGGAACCAAGGAAATGGGACGACTTGCTCTAAAGAGGGGAAAAAGTACAATCGACGGACCAGCCCGGGCTCGGCGGGAAACCGAGGGAAAAGGGCGAATTTGTCGTCGAGCTCAAACCAGGGATTTTTCCTCATCAGGATCAGCCGAGTAGCATCCAGGAAGAGTCCATTGAGAGAGGGCATACTATGGCCGTCCGTGTCGGAGTCAACGAAATTAGACCTCTTCATCTATCTACAAGTTTCAAGGAGGGAGGGGGGACTATTCGTACGACGACGTTGCAGTGGAGAGGAGTTGCCCTAATTTAAACAGAAAAGAGTGGTGTGAAGTCCGGCTAAATATCATACAGATGTGTTACTGGGAGAACTTACATCAAACTGCATTTGAATGTGTAATGACCTGGAAGGATTGGAAAAAGAAGCCACTCGAACTGTGACGAGAAAACGGCACGCTTTACTCACTTCCCCAGTCAACAACAAACCCCGTATGTTGGGGTGGGGGACTGCCCAACTTGAAGTTATATGTGGGAGCGTGGAGAAGTAGGAGTTGTGTGGGCTCGGTTCAGGGTATCTCAATTCGCCGGTTTCGGCGGGGGGGCTTAAAAAGGAGAGGGCTGTTCGGACAATTCTAGAAGACAAACCCTTGAAAACGATGCACTGGCTGGGACCGAAAGCGAACCCCCCCGGAGGGGATAAAGGAAGAAGTCCAAACTCTGTATAAGAACCAGGCGTGATGGGGCAAACGGCTTTTCCCGGCTTGATAGGGACGAAAGAACGGAATGCGGCGACTGGTCAAAAAAAGACTTTCCTACGATCAAAAAAATATCAGGAGATGAAAGTTTCTTAAGAACGGACGTTGGTCTTTTGTTTTGGGAGGGACTCGAAGGAGAAAAACCAGGTGTAACGGGGACGCCAGCCAGGGCATCCAAATAACGTTTTTATGTACGTTAGGGGTTCCCAAGTAGGCACCGCACAAACTATCACGCGTTCAGTGCACCCTTAAGGAGATAGGAACAAAAGAAAAATCAGCCGGAGGCGCTTAGTCGGGGCGACCTCACGAGCGAAAAATCATCTACTCGGTTGCAACGCATCGAAGAGTAAGGAAAATTAAGGAAGCGAAAGCCTTCCCAAAGAGAAAATAGGAAGGGAAACCGCGTGGATCTACGACAATCAGGTCCGCAAGAGACACAGACCTGAACTATAACGCACATCAAAGAGGTTCTTTTGAAGATCCAGCATTGAAGGGAGGAAGAAGTCTGACAGGGAGGGAGACAGTGAAAAGAATGAAAGGGACCATGTTGGATGGGAAGCGGATTTTCAACGAACGGGATCCTAAGGAGCCTTTTATTTCGCGAAGAATCAGAAGAGAACACAACAACAAAAGTATGAGTAGTAACATAGAGCTCGCTCAGAAAATCCACGCTCTGAGAAGCGACGGCATAAGGGGTTTGAGAAAAAACAGTCAAGTTGCGAACGCTGTGGTATCCAAACGTCACACGGGGAAAAACTTTTAATACTGGGTGGAATTTTGAAAACGAAAATCCGCTGCACGTTAGGGTCCTTACTGGAGGCGGGGGGGAGAGAATAAAATTTGTTAGAGATGAGGAGTCAGGGGGGCTGGAAAAACATGTTCAATTAGATAATCAGGGGGTGCCCTATGAAATTGGAAACCGAGAAGAAGGTGTCTGTCTTAGAGGGTCAGAAAAGCGAAAAGAACAAGACTGAGCTGCGGGTCAGGACGGAAGTACGTGTTCAGACCTAAAAATTTGGGTCTCAATTGGAAACCGTTTCCCACTGGGTCAGCAATGAACGGGAAGGGGGTAGCTGCCAAGAGGCCTGGAAAGAATCCGTACAATGGAAAGAAGTGGTCGACACTGAAACCAAAAAAACTGGCCGCAGATTTGAAAAAAAAATGGATCGAAGCGATTGTTGGAGAGAAAAAGGAAACTAGTCCTTCGGTCGTCAAAAGCTCACGGAAGGTGACAATTCAAAGGGCAATCGCCAACGGGGGCTCCTTTCCGAAAAGCTGAAGAAAGAGAATTTAACCGTCCATTTCGTGCCATCTGTTGAAATATTGTGAAGGATTCAAGAGTCAGTTACCTCTGGAAAAAGATGAGAAGGACCACCCACACTAACCGGGTGGGGGAAGTCCCCCGCGGTTAGGAACACTCATAAAATTTACCGTGCTAGGAATCAAATGCAGGTGACGTTGGTCTGCAGCCAACGGGGGAACATGGGGTGAGGGTCCAATCGAATGGTAATTCGCGGGTACCTTTATCTAGTTCGATCCAATGGGTAAGCGCTGACTTAAAACAACGGGGGGGAAAGGGAATGCCTGACACCGAGTCAGTGGATTAGGAAGGCCTTCCTTAAAAATCTCAAAACTTATAGGCCTGGGGGGGAGGAGACACGTCACTTCAACACGTTACGTGGGGGGTGCCTTTTCGTCATTGGAAACGAAGAGCAGAAACGTCAGCCGGAATCGACCTCAGAGGAACTGGGGTTATAGGGACTCTTCTCAAATTAAAGGTCGTCGATACCGACACGACACATCAAAAGATCAAATTATCCTGGAAAGGAAAGTGCATACAGGATATCAGAAAGCATGAGCACAAGGGATTCAAAGCAGAGATATCGCACCGCCCCGCGCGGATCGCAGCACAGACGTTACGGGACGCTTGCAAGCCAGGAATGGAAGACGGAGTATGGAATGTCCTAGTGAGAGGGGGAAATATGGGGTCGTAGGTTCCGTCGCCGTCCGTCCCGATCTGAAAAACCAGTGTACGAACTGGAAAAGAGCAAGGGGGGGAAATAAAAAAAAAAAAAAAAATCCGTACGGGAACCTTGCAAAAAAAAAATACATGTCAAAGCTCACTTCGGGGCAAGAAACGGATAGTGCAGCTCGGCCGCCCAGAAACGGGAGTTGTAACCCGGGGGGGACTAAAAAAACCGGCCATAAGGGAAGAAGGCGCAGGACGCGAAAGAAGCCCAGCGGAGACCTCGAAAGTTGCGGGAAGATAAGGGTGTTAGTCCGCCTGATCGCCGGAAGTTCAGGTAAAAATGAGGGTGGGGGAGTGGTGCGACAACGAAGAAGGGCCACCTTTCTCATTAGGCAAAAGGCAGCAAGGGGGGGGGCGGCACAAGTAGTTCACTTAAACAAGACAAAGTGGATGAAAAAGGAAGATGGACAAACTAGTAGGGTCAAACTTGTTGACGCCGGGGGTGAAAGCGTACACAGCGCCCCGCTGGTGTGACAGAAGAGACTCGAGCCAAATTTGAAGAGGCCGTCTCGGAACTGAAGAAAAATACGGGCCGGGGAAAATATGGGTGATCCGTACTGACGTGGCTCAGCGGCAGGGAACCTGCCAGCTCGAACCGAAGCCAAGGGTGATAATCCTAGAAAAACAAACAACTGAGGGGAAATAGGCACGTAGGGAGGTTCGAGCTGGCTTGCAAGCGCACCATCCGAAAAACCAAGGACACAAAAAAAAAAAAGACGAAGACACTTCTAGACATCACGACATCATCGCCCGCCGATTGGGATTCTTTTGGAGAGTCGGGAAAAAAGTCATGGAACCTGATCCTGAAGGAGGACCAAGGGGGACACCTCTTTAAGGCTAGCACTATCAATAAATGGCCGGCAACAATGGTCCGAGACGGACGTAAAGGCTAGTCAAAGAATTTTATGGAAAAAAGCGAGGGGGGGTGAAAAAAAAGAAAAAAAAAAAATAGGCAACGGGAAACCAGTGGCTTTAGCGGTGGTTTTTGGGGGGTCTGCAAGGGGACCGCGTACGGCGCGGGCACTCCTAGGACTTCAACCTTCAACGCAAAGACTAGTAACTTACGGAAGAAACGGTCTAAAGGAAATAAGACCTAGAGCCAAACGTCGATCCTTAAGAACAGGGAAGGGGCCAGGTGGGCGATCTTGCTCCGAAAAGCCGCCAATCTCATGACCTTAGAGTCATTTGGAACGTTTCCAACTAAGCAATGTTCCGGATGGCTAATGACCTATCGGGAGGAAAGCACGTGAGGCGGTGACTGACAGGGGAACAGACCAGGGTCAGAGCATGGTAAATGGAAGGGCAAGACATTGAAGTCAGGAGTGGAAGGGACATCCGCGTCGTCCAGGTGACTTCAAACTGGGGACAAAAAAAAAAAAACGAAAGGTTACAGTAAATTGGAAGGCAGGAACTAGAGAAAGCATCTCTTACAAGCGAGGGGAGGATGGTGATAAAATGGCGGCTGGGCGGTGACTGGGAGTTGAGCATTGTGGCTTAAGATTGAAATCCAGGCTTCCAGGATCCAATTCCATCAAAGGTTGCAGTCTTGCGAAGGGTCGCGTTTATTCAGAAAAGGGGGCTGCAGAGGGCAGACTGTCTGTGCTAGAGTTGAGAGTTCTTGAGGGTTCGTCATGAAGCTTTAAAAAAGGGCGTCTGGGTCCTATGTAATCCAATTACCAAAGAAGACAGGGGGGGGTGGTAGGTCCGACCGTTCTAAGACGGAAAAGAGCCTTCATATTTTCTTAATTCGGAAGAGTACATCCACGATTGGCATTCAATTACCTTGACAAGAAGATTTTGAAAGGTGAGGACGAATCGGGGGTAGAGTAAACCTGGGGCGGCGCAACATAGGAGGGCTCGCAAACATGACTGCCTTTCACGACAAATTTGTTCCTTAGAAAAAAAAAAAAAAATGGGATCCTAAGGGCAATGGTGATGATTGTTGGTATGTACGCGAGTTGACTCCAGCCTCGCGGAGAAATCAAACGTGATTCAGAGAACTTTATAGAAGGGGGTTGAACTTAGGGGAGACGTGACGGACAATCCCTTAAAACGGGATAACCAGAGGACTGGAAAATTATGGTCACGACACTGGAGGTATAAGACCGTAGAGCTATTCTCATTCTTTCGGGGTGGAAAGACAAGGGGGTCGCCGGCGTAGAACTATGAAGAAGAAAGTTGGAGGAGATCCGACGACAAAACAAAGGTCGAAGACAGTTTCGTAGAAGGCGGCTGCGTTTTTTCAGTTGTCCTAAAAACGCTGTTGGGGATATGCAAAAAAGGTACCAGGAAACGGGGCCTTATCCCCTAGGGTTGCGAAACGTCACAAGGAAAAAAGTGAGAGGACGACGAACGAGCACCACTGGCCGTAAGGGTACAGGTTACCGATGCACTCTAGTCCATTCAGCAAGAAAAAGGGAAAAGCTTTAGACAAGAGTCGAAATTCGAGAAAACAACGTCATGAAGGTGCCACAGAGGAGGGTTAACCGTTGACGTCCTCAACCCGGGCTGAAAAGGAAATACGAAAAAAGTCCTTCTACACCGGAGAAACAAAGAAAAGGACTTATATAATGAGAAAGAGGTTTACCGAGCCAAAGCGGCCGGATGGAGAAAAAATAAAGAAGCCGGTGACGCAGTTTTGATACCACAGCGCAAAAAGGTGGTGGAAAGGGGGTCGCCACACTGCGAGAGAAGTCAGATGAGAATTTGCGACGGAAGCGAGAGC
>Ga0179591_1240097_pt1 | contig 14403 bp, 15 predicted proteins | sample CZOMad2_1_08_16f_FD_182891 | JGI IMG/M metagenome (GOLD analysis project Ga0179591, IMG submission 182891) | Vadose zone soil fungal communities from Angelo Coast Range Reserve, California, USA - CZOMad2_1_08_16fungal (PacBio error correction) | ecosystem: Environmental > Terrestrial > Soil >...
TCGTCAAAAGCACGCCTGAAAGAAAATGTGGTTTCCCTCACCTTCTATTTTATAGGGAAATCCTGTCCGAAACGCAATAACTTACACCACTCACCCGCCAACATCTTGCCGTCTTGTCGCGGGAAAAAAAAACAACAATTTAAAAAAAAAAAAAATTCACAAAGAGTCGCCTGACCTCCACAGAGGCGCGGCCACGACAGGAAAGCAGTAGAGCTCAAGAAATTCCTCCACGAGGCAAAAGATCACAGGTAGCCCGCAAACAAAAGGGGATCACAAAAAAGAAAAAATTAGAGCGCGCCAGCCTCTTTCAAGCATGGCAATCAGACACAACAGAAAAAACACCACTCAGGCAGGAGCATGTCCAGAGCGCTTAAAGGATCAAAAAAAAAACCAAGGGCCCCAATCGCATATTTACCTGAGGAGTAAACGAAACGGGCAATACACCTAGCATAACTCCTCAGCGAGTGCATGCAGAGTCGAAGGAAAAGACAAAAAACCAAGAACTCTGCATCATTTAATATCCCGCGACAGCAAAAGACGGATCAACAAAAGAGTAGGGGGAAAGATGGGAGGCGGGCTTGATTATATCCGCATGAATGGGGTTCAAAAATTAAGGGAGGGAGGGGGGCGGGAGAATCAAGCAGCGATGGCTACGGTATAGTTGAGGGTGTTTGGGGGGGGGGTGGGTGGGTGGGTTACTGAGGGAAAGGCAAGATATCGATGATGGGGGGAATTTCGGGAGTGGGTGCATTCCAAGGGTCTGCCTCTCTAGAAGAAAAAATCACTTGGGGGGGAGGGGGGGCCAGTTGGCGTCGAGTGGTGAAGTTAAAAGATGATTGGCGTACTAAGAGAATGTTTTTTTGGATCGGCCCAGGGTGGGGCGGGGAAGGAGGTGCGGGGGGGGTATCCGCTCATGCCGCGATCGTTGGAGAAAAGCTCCATGGACACGGCTCTGAAAGTAGGGGGTAAGGCAAAAAGTAGCGGTCATATAAAAAAAAAACACAAATAGGTTGAAGCGCGCAATTGGATTTGTGAAGTGGGGGGGGGAAAAAAAAAATTGGCGCAGGGGTGAACTGTCCGCCAAACGAGCAAATTCGGGGCACAAAACTTGAAAGAGGGGCGGGGATATGATGGAATTGTTAAAATCACTCCTATGAAATTTTTATGCGGGGTACGTCAGACTGAAGGGAGCGGATTCATGCACAAGATTCTGGCAGCTATCACCGGACGGAAGTAATTCTCGAAGAAAATATAGAAGTTGCCGCCAAAGGTTTCGTCGGATGAGGGCCTCGTCTCAAATCATCTTGAAAAAGCCACATATTGAAGGGAGCTGGAGGGGAGGAGAGAAAGAGTGGGGGGGATCCAAAGAAGACAGCCAAGTTCATCCGACCAGTTGGTCTTTCAGGATATTTTGTCCTCCTGCCGACCGACGTGCCAACATCAAGCAGAGAGAAAAACAGAAGCGAAAGAGGAGGGAGAAAGGAAAACCTGAGACGAGTAGTGTCTAAAAAAAGTCCAAATATCGGGCATGCTGGTCCAGGGAAGGGTATTGGAATTTACTGTCAGACCCAACTCGATTAATGGAATCTCTTTTCTTGACTTTAACTTGGGCCTTGGGAGGGGCCGCCACCGCCGCAAGAAAAGAAACGGTGTGAACGGTGAAAAGCGGAACGCCAGTAGAATTCTGGTGAATGGGTGAAAAACTCAGCACAAAAAAATACGCGTAGACACCAATGACAGGCGACCAAGGGAACATCCCAACAACTCAGAACGGTTCAGAGGGCCTCGGGTCAGTACCAACTTAAAAGGGATAAGGGGACTGACCCGAGAAGTGGGAAAGAAAAAACTGGCTTCATCCTCCGCAGGACGACGCAAATAACTCTCGGGGGCTTGAGGGAAATCACATACCTAAAACTCGCTCGGAAAAACTCCCGCAGCGACAAACGTCCTAAGGGGAACCAGTGAAGAGGAGAGAGTCTTAGAGAACCTGCGAACAGTCTCCTTCGGAAAAGTACAGCTAGTCTAGAAATGAACTTGTGCTCCTTGTAGTTCTGAGGACACCAAGGAAAGGGGTCTGTAAATGAGAGGGAGCAAAAGGGGCCATCATAGGAGCTCGGGGCGGGCAAATGAAAAAGCGGGGGGGTTGGCTTTCTATCGATTCCTGGGAAAACGCCGAGCCGCATGGGCCCCATGATTGAGAGGTCGAGGGAGGCAAGAAAAAAGAGGGAAAAAAAAAAATCCCTGCGTGGGGGGCTTTTAGCGTATGGCTGCAAGGGGGACCAAATTTTAACTCCAAAGCAGAAAAATCAGTGGGTTCCGGGGGTGAGCGATGGCAAAAAATGCCGGGGAATGGAAAGTGGGCGGGTAGGCACCGGGATGCCAATCAAAAGAGATTACATGAGGGCGGACGCACCGGGCGATGCGCTGTCGCCAAAAGGAAGGAAAAAACAACGTTTGTAGTGAAATAGAGAGGGCCGCCAAGGTTTGGCGAAGCCTCCAACCATCGCAAACCAAAGATGTAATCTGTCAAGATGCGATGAATCAAAAGGGGAACAAGAAAACCATTGTGAAAATCGGATATCGGAACGCCCCGAAGCAACAACTTTGACGAAACAGTGTTGGAGGTTGAAGTTACAACTTGCAATAGCCATCCCTGAAAACCGCCAGGACCCCTCTCCCACGAAAGAGTTCAGTAACGCTCATGGGAGAACGCAATCGACAGGAACAGTCGGAAATTAAGATGGGCTTTGCCTACGATCGGGAAAGAAAAGGGCTGGTGACTTGGCCAAAGAAATCAATCGATTATAAATGGGAAGTCAAACTTGGGAAAAAAGAAAACGTATCACATTGGGAACGTACAGGTGACGTCCTAGTGGGGGCAACCTAAGGCGGGCACACTGAAAAATCAGGAAGACGCTGATACGTAAGATTCGCAGTTGGTTCGTAGCGCCATCGGCTAGGACTTCAGGACGGTTAAGGCGGCCAATGCACGGAAAGTTTTGAGAAAGACAAGAAAAGTGTCGCGTTGCACGATCAAGCACCAAGGGGGAATTATTGCGTGTCGTCCGTCAAGAGGGAAAAATAGTTTGGGCAACTTCGAGGGTCGACGACTCCGGCGTGGTTGGGGGGAAGGGGCCGTGAGGAAAACAGAGATAGTTGATGCGGAAAAAGGGGAGGTGCAAAAAGGGATGGGAGAGATCTACAAGCGAGGGGTGTTCGGAGTCAAAGCGTTCGAGTCCAAAAGAAATGGACCCATGCCTCGGCGGGGCCAGGAGAAGCGTTAAAAAGCCGGAGGCAGAGGTGGGTCTTACCTAAAGGGGAAAAAGTCATTAAAGACTGGGGGCAAAACTAACGAGGAAGGAAGGGGGGGGGTGGGTGTCCATGTAAGAAAACAAAAGAAGCTATAAGAAGACCGACTACCTTCTAGCCCCTAAGGGACCAACTAAAAAAAAAAGTTTTAATCGGTGCCATTGTCAGACATATGACCGAGGAGGATTCTAGGAGGTTAGGGGGGGCATTCACAGTTGCGATCAATATATACTCAAAGATCGGCTTCTTGTTAGAAAAGGACTAAACCGCCAAGCCCGAAGATGGGAACATAAACCTCCGGAGGCGAGAGTGAGTCATTAAATTTTAGAAACAGTATCACATGCCAATTCTACCTTCAAATATCAAGGGATGTCCGTGAGGACGAATTCCGCGAAGGAGAAGCTCATCCAGAAACGAATAAAAGGAAGGTCTTACATGCACTATAAAAAAAAAAAACGCCAAACCGCAGTGTAATTACGAGCTTACTTCAGGCAACCTTCCCAGAGAGAATAGAAAGCGCTTACCATTTTTGAAAGCCAGATCGAAAAATGCAAGGAAGCAGGACTATAAAAAATGCCACCCCTTAAAAAAACCAAAAAAGCGCTGGCACGTTAGAGAAAATAGGTTGGAAGAGGAAGTGAAATTCGCAGCCCCCCTAGAGACCTAAAAATACATTAAACCAGGGACGGCGATCAACTTTCAAGCAATGCGCGCGAAAAAGTCAAAAAAAGGGGAACGGAAAAAATGGGGAGCACATCTGAAAAACAAACTTATATGGCGATCGTCAACAACTGCACAATAAATCGAAGACTACAATCTACAAACGGCAGAGTAGCAGAATTCGAAGGAAGCAACGATGTCAGCAACCAAGAAAAGGGAAGTTGCAAAAAAAGTAACTGGAAAGCCAAAGGCTGAAATCACAACACGCATCGAGGATGGGAAGGGGGGGAAGATCGCGTAAAACTACCCGGCCAATTGGGAAACTGCTTGAAATGACTTAATAGAAAACGCGTACGCGCATTCTCAAAAAAACAAAGGAATAAAGATATAGAGTTAAAAAAAGGAAGGATATTCAATGAAGCAAAGGTCGGGGGTGGAAAGTTTTAAGGGGGGAAATAAAAACGTCCGGCAGCGGAATGTCGAGATCGGTGTGAGAGTTGCGAAGGTCAGATGATAGGGGAGAATGGGGGGGGAATGCGAAGTTTTGCTGGAAGGCAGAGGGAGAGAGAATGCAGCCCTTTGCACAGTGGGGGTGTGCTAGTTGGAGAAGAAGTTGGATTGAAAGATGAGGGGGGGGCGTAAAAGAAAGGAGGTTTTTGGGAAGGAGGCCATGTTGGGGTTGTTGGCTTGCCGGCATTTTGACTTATGGTCAAGCAACGGGCACTCGCGTCAAGTTAAAAAAGGGGGGCTTGTTAGGGCGCCGCGGGCAGGTAGAACAATCGCTGTCACATCTGTATCTATTTTTCGCAAGCCGAAGGAAAGACGGGTTGTTGGAGTGGGTGGGAAACGTGCAATAAGAGCCCGCCAACTTGAAAAAACGGAGCGGGCGGGGAACAAAAAATGTCATGTTGCTATCAAAAACGCAAATGGGCAAGAGTCGCAGCCGATCACTCGGTGTCTCATTCTGATCGGGGGAAGTCTTACCTGGAAGAGTCCAGTATAAACAAAGAATATACGACGGCGGCGGCGGTATCCTGAGATATAACCTATGGCAAAGTTACTCAAAAAGTGGGCGTGCACGGGGGTCAAAATTAATGCTCCTATGAAAAGAAAGTCAGGGCGGCTAAGCTAAGGGGAGGCGAGAACGGTGTGCTACAACAAGCCTCCGATCGTTGTGTTCGGAGCAGACTATTAGTCCCTCCGGGAAAACGCTGCACAGCCGTGTCCGCATCAACCGCAGGGATGCTAGGAGAGGTCACGAGGGAAAAAAAGTGGAGAAAGCTTCGGGCGGAGACAGCGGGGATTATCGCCCTTGCTCTTTGTGTGAGTCTTTGTAAACGGGGAAACATGAAAAAAGATTACTTTGCGGGAGAGCTGGTAGGAATGTGGCGAACCACCGCCTCAGGGGAAAAACGTAGAGTGAAAAAAAGGTCCACGAGGAACAGGGAAGGAGAAAGGTCTTGTACGAGGAAAGGGTGGAAAAAAACAAGGCATTTAGGTCTGTAAAGAAACCAAGAAAGCAAAATGTGGCCTGTCAGAAACGTAGAATACCGAAAGAATAGGGACTTCAAGGTCCCCCCCCCCAAACCCCCAAATCCTCACGTAACAGAAGATCCAAAAACGTCAACGTATTACGGTCCGACCAGAAAGGAAAGGTAAACTCGGCGTAATCCCCGTCCGGACGAAAAAATAATCACTCAGGGTTTAAAAAACGGGGGAGAAGAGGAAAACCACCCGGGATCAACCGGCATTGCAGAAAAGGAAAAGCGAACTTCCAGAGGGAAAAGTCCTGATTCTTAAGATAAAGAATCGTCATAATTAGAAAAGAAAAAGGTATCGTGTACCTCGGCGAAGCGTATTGATTTGAACTCAAGGGGGAGGGGTGAAAAAGCGGGGTCGAAAAGGGAAGTTCCACAGGGGAAAAAAGGGTCGAATTTAAATAAAATATAATTGGAGGAGGCCTATAAACGCTGTCGTTGGGAAGGGAAGAAAAAAAGTACTTTTGGGCAGGCGTGCGGTCCCGCCATGAACAAATGAAGCAGTAGAAGGTAGGGGTAAAACGTTCTAGCGGGGATGCGCAAGTAGGAGTTGGACCCGCTTCGGGAGGGGGCGGCGAAAAAAATGTTGAGCGGATGGGCTGCAGATGACAAAGCCTACCACAAAAAGGTTCGCGGTCCAAATGTTAAGAGGGGGTCGTTAGATCACTGACGGAAGGAAGGGGGAGCGGCGCAAAGTTCACAAATGCATCGGGAGCGATGAATCTTTGGCAGTCGAGGACGAAAAAAGGGGAGGTAGTATTACGGAGAGTGGGGACAACACACAAGAAGAAGATATAAGCTCTCAAGTTTTTGGGGCGAAGAAACTCAAAAAAAAGCGGCGACTGCCCAAGGCGAGTGGGCACAGTCGCCCGAGAAAAATGAAAAGTAAGGAATGGATCTAACTCCAATGAAGAGGAAAAGGAAAGGGATTTGTGAGGGGTCTTTACAAACTGAATCTCAAAAACTCAAAAACGAAAGCCGCCCGAGAACGAAAGACGGGGTCAATTGGAAGAATGAGGAAAGAAGCCACGATTAAATCTAAAATCCTGCTTAAAAACGGGAGCCATAAAGAAAATATGGCGGTTAAATAGAGACCGCCAAAAAGTAACGCTTGGAAAATTTTCCCAGTCTCCGCCAGAGCGTAGCCTATGGTGCCTAGAAACGTATGATTGTTCGCGACGGGCCCCCTTTTTAAAATAAGGTGCGTGGGCCACAGTATGTCAACCTACCAAGGCGGGAAAGAAAGGCCTTCGCCGGGAAAAAAGGGAACGGAAGAGAAAAAAAGGGATCTGTTCGAGAGTACGTCTCTGCAAGAAACGGGTGGCCATGACTTGGACCACGTTTGACCGGTGAACGAAAGCACCGGAGGTTGACACGAGATGTTTTTCCAAGTGGATTTGCCACTATCTAAGCCCAAACAAAAAGGAATTATGGAGGTAGCCGTCTTATAACTCAAGGGGGAACGCGACGGGTCGGTCGGAACCAAGGGAAAAGGACGGGTTTTTAGAGGGGAAGAAAGAAGAACCTTCTATGAGGGAGGGAGAAAATTTTCAGCAGGTGCAAAAAGGGTGGGGGGGGACTGGGGGGGGTTCAGGGAAAGAGAGAATAGGCGGTGCTTTTTTGGGGACCCGAGTAGAGGGAAATAAATTGCCGCCAGTAAAAAAGGACGCGGAAAGTAAAATCAGGCGGCAAAGGCGGTGAGTGCCGTCTCCATTCAGGGAAAAGCGCAGAAAAGACTAAAACGAGGTTGGTCATTTGGGAAAAAAACAGAACAAGATAAAGGAGAGAAGAAAAAAGAAGAGCTGCTTCCGGAAAAAGAAGAGGGGGTTCGCTCAGTTGAATCTCCTGTAACATTTTGGAAAAAAATTCCAGAGAGTTTTTAGGGCGAGAGGCGGCAAGAGTCTGCGGCGGGCGGGAAGGAGATTATGAAAAGAAAAAAAGTTGGAGACAGAGCACACCAGCGTCTCGAACCGCCGAAGCTCTCTTTCAAACGCCAGATCAGGCAGTTCAGAGCATAATGTCCGAGAAGGAAAAAAGTACCCAGCAAAACGGCGGCACGGAGCCATATTGGCGAGGCAAGGGGCATTACTAATACACCGAAGGAGATAGACCGAAAAGCCGTACTGAGGTGCTATAAAATAGCCGGTCCAAAAGTCACAGACTGCCAAGCTGAGCGACGAATGCCACCAATAATCCAGGGAAATCGACGGCTGACTCGGGGTCACAAGAAAAGAACATGAAGAGACACAAGTGTTGAAGACCCGATTAAAGTAAAGTTGGGAGACGTTACTGTCAGAGGGCAAAAAGAAAAAAGTCAACATCTTGTTGGCAGGAGGCGCTAAAAAAGTTTGAAATATATGAAGACTATTCAGAAAAGGCATGAAAAACCAAGAACGCGGGACCGCGCATTACTGGACTTGTGCGAGCTCAAAACGATCTGCGACTGCAAGGTCGCTGCTACAACTAAGGAAAAAGACGGCCCGCACCAAAAAGGGTATCAAAGAGGGACAACCATTGCACGAATATCATGGAAAGAAAACTGATCGACACAACGCAAAACGCCGTCAAAGGAGGAAAGGAGGAGGGGGCCCTCGTGGACGCCAGATTGAAAAAAACAAAAACAGGGGGTCCAACCAAAAAAGCGAAGGAGGGAATCGAGGAAAACACGAGGACAATACACCTATAACCAGGAACCTGGGGGGAAAGAGAGAAGGGGGACTTTTTGCATAACTCAAACCCGGCCATTTGACTAGAAAAGATGACGGAATAATCAGAAACCTCGTTCCGAGAAGAGAAAAACAAGGGGGTAAAAGAGTAAAAAGGCGGGGCTGCGTGTCGTGGAATAGGGAATACATGATCAGAACAGTTTTCAAAAAGGGTGAAGGGAAGTAGGAGAGAAAAACGTCCAGCAGCGATGGAGGGGCAGGTCGTATCGGGGGAGCAGCATGTTTTTACAAGGAATCACAGGTGTATCGCGATGGGGGGGGGAAAGGTCGCATTTTCTGCCAAGGAAGGACGGCCGGAGGGGAAAGGGGAAGACTGATCAAGAAAATGGTTTGGAGTGTCGGTGGGGATTGAAGGGGAGTCAATGAAATGTTCTTCACCTCCATGAATAAGGGGTTGTCCCAGGGGGTGGCGGGCCGATGTTAATAGGGGGGGGGGTATACCGCTAGAAGAAGATCGGTAAGTCCAGTTCATGAGGGTCGTGGGCTCCGCTGGATGTGGAGCATAGGGCTTGACAGATGGATTCATATGGATCTAATCATCTTCAAAAATGTGGTGGGGGGGATGTTGTCCAGGGTGGGAAGAGATCCCCTGGCCGCCACCGGTCAAATAAAGCTGGGAGGGAAAATTCATCGTGCGAACGCTGGCGAAGGTGAAAAAAGGGGGGGAGTCAAAAGTAAACTCTGTTGTGGGCCTAACGGAGCTGTCTCTTGTATCAAAAATACCGTTCACTCTTCACCGGGAAAACATACGCTAGGCGGACGCAAATCGCGGCGTTTCGGCAAGCGGGCGCGAGAATAGGAGCAGTTGACTGGACGGTAAGGAAGGTGGTAGGACTGGCTCGACCTTAGTATCTCCATAGGGAAGTCTGGAGCTGGAAATATACGGCGCTCGAGAAGCTTGGGAAGAACGTCCTCGAATTCTCTGGGGGGTCGTTCTCGAAGGGGAACCAAGGACGGACTGCCATCATAGACACAAGCAGGGAAGGAGTAAAAGGGGAAATGTCACCGGAGAAAAGAGAGGGGGAAAAAGGATTCAGGGCGGCGAGGGGCTTCTTATCGCCTTGCGGGGGGGGGTAGGTGTACATTTCTGAAAGAAAACTGATTATGCGGACTGGGCGTGAGCTTGGCGAAGGCGCCACGAAGGACACCTTCTTTTAGGGAAAAGGAAAAACGAGCATGTCGGGCATTTTGTGACGCGAATCGTTGGAAAAAAAAAAGCACCAAAAGGATCGGTATAGGAGAAAAACGTTGTGCACCTGCGTCCACGTTCAAGCAGACGCAGAAACGAAGAGAGGGGAAAGGCGCATCTAGCAAAGATCCAAAAAACGTCACGGGGGGGTCTTCCGAAAACTCGCGTGTGTAGCCGGTCCAAATAACGCCGCCGACAACGCAATAATCCCGCGCTGGGGGGGGGAGGAGGAGCGTGAAAAGCCACGGCCAAAAAGCAAGACGGACCACTCCGGAACGATGCTGAACGAACGCTTCCTGAACAGTAAGAGGACAGTCTGGGGGGATGAGAAAGACGAATACGCGTCAGAAAATGCGAAACATCTCCGAGGGGATCAGGAAATGATCAGACTAAAAAAAGAGGAGCCCGCCTGGTTACAAGCTTTTCGTAGACACCACGGAAGTCCACCTGGAGGGGGGAATTTCCAAAAGGAGAGAGGAGAAAAAAGAAGGGGAAAGAAAAACAGAGATAACTCGGGCGGGAGGGTCAAAGGTCTAAAAAGCTTTACGGGGGTCGGTGTATCGGGAGTAGCCCAGACACGAATGGCCGCCGTTCGCGGCGGGGGTCGATTTCGACGGCTTCTTCACAGGGGAGGAAAGAGGAGAAGTGGCACGGCCGGAGTGGTGCGCATATTCCAGGAGGGTCCAATAAAAAAAAAGAAAAAAAAAAAGGGTTTAACAAAAACGTTGAGCGGGTGAGAAAATGCCAGGGAGGGAGAGGGAGCAAAAATGCACAATCGAAGAGTCGAGCATCTTTTTCGTCTCTCTCTGAGGGGGTTTTAAGCTTAGGCAAAACCTCAACTGAAGGGGGAAAGGAGAAGGAGGGGGGCGACATTTTTTTAGAAAACAAAAAAGAGAAAACGTCGAGACGCTCGATTTAACTATCACGAGGCGAGTTGGTGCATAAAACGGGCGGCCAAACCAATTCCAACTCCGGCATTTATCGAACGCCCTCCCGGAAAAACCGGGGGGGCACGAAAACTTAGTTTGGGATGCGGGGAGGGACCAGGGAAGAAGCTCGTAAAGCCGCCGCCCCCGCGCCTAACGATGGGGGGGTGGAAAAAGCACTGGCTGAGACAGCTCGAAATCGACCACTCAAGAAAAAAAATTCATGGGTGCCGAATCATCGACCGCAAAAGAACAGGAGGTTTCTCCAAGGTGAAAAAGGAAATCCGCCCGAGCGGAAGACTAATAAATCTGATGAGTTTTCGCGGGGGGAAAAAAGGAGGGAACCTTTTGGGAAAAGTAAAAGACCGGGGGGGACGAATGTCAACCTACAAGTCGGGCAATCAAAGTGCTCCGTTAGGAAGCGTCGATAGACAAGATGTTCGCACTTTCGAGGCGATTCGTCGACGGACGCGAGGGCTTGTATTCGTGCAGGTGAAGCAAAGGAAGAAAGGGATTTGAGCGCGGGTCGTCAAGGGGGGATTGGGGGAAAAAGGATCAAGAAAAAGAAGCGGGAGTGTACGGCCGCCGGCGGATCGCAGAGTTGACAAAGAGAGTGGCAGGGGCTTTAAAATAAAAAGGGGGAGATGAAAAGTGCGATGCGGAACGATGCCCTTCTATAGGTGGAATGAGGGAGTTAGGAAGTGAAGGGGAAAATTGGCGTGAGTTGGTCGCAACAACTGGGTAGAGGGAGGAATATTGTTGCCACCGCCGGAAAAGGGGATGAGATAAATTTGCCTGCCCATTCTCGTCGTTCCAGCGTTTAGACCGTAAAAGGCCTCGGCGGTGGCGGGTCCTTCTCCAAGGAGGAAGGGAAAAAAAAAATAAAAGCGCGCGAAAGTTGGGTCATTTTGAGAGTCAAAAAACTGAAAAAGCGAAAAATAAGACTACTACGACCGACCCTAAGCTGGGGGTCAAAAAAAATGAGTTCATCATCCTGTGAAAGTGGGGGTACTCTAAGATGACGAGAAGTTGGGATTGGAAAATGGCATGGGCGGGGGAGTGCGTCTTTAAGAAAGAGAAGACCACAACTAGCAGGCGTGGCTCTAGACGCGTTTATCAAAAGGTTCATCCGAAAAGAAAATAGATGTACAAATGGCGGCCGTTGAAAGAGAGGGGGGAATGTAAGAAGAGAAGGAAAACCTACGCCAAGCACGGTCGCAATCTCACATTGGCTACGAGCCCTTCTTCCCTCAGCGACTCTATTGTGCTTAGGGACGTAACACTTACTCTGTCCTGATCCCGGAATCTTCCATGCACACGAAAGGAAAAAAATCGCGAAGACAATAACTCATAGGGGATCTGACGGAAAAAAAACCAACCAACTAACGAAGGAACCAGGCCGACTTTTTTGGAAAAGAAAAGATAGTCGACATTTGTCTTCGCAGTGGCCTGCTTCTGACAAAGGAGGAAAGGGTAGTAGAAAAGGAGAGGGTGGGAAGGGGAAATCGTAGGGTTGAGGAAAGTGGAGGGGGAGAGGAGTGAAGGGGAAGAGAGTGGTAAGGGGGGGGGTAGAGAATGGGCTTCCAAAACACTCCAAAAAGGAAAAGAGGGGAGAATATAGACACTAAAATATTTGAATCAATCGTGAGCCTGCCCTTCCCCCGCGCGGCGACCTACCCCGGCCGAAAGGACGTAAAAAACAATCTTGCCCGCCGTGCCTTCTCGGCTACAAGGTAAGGAAAAGGGACTAAAGAAAAGAACAAAAACACAAAAAACTGGATAAAGCACTAAAAAAACATTGAAGGGGAGGAAAATACGAGCTTTCACAGCCAACTTCAATCATCTACTAAACAACAAAATCCCCATCAGAAAGGCTCGACTACTACGGCAATAAGCGATCGAAGAGGCACAAATGAAGGAAGGGAACAAATATCGATACAGCTGACATTCCAGGAAAAAACAACCTTCAAAAAGAAAACAGAAAGGGTAAAGCCCTACAAATCTTGTAACTCTCTTCTCGGAGGTAACACTCAACAAAGGCAAAAGGACTGCTGCAGGAGAGGGGATATCCACTCCGCAGCTTCATCGAAAAAAAAAAAGACCACAACAAGGAAGGAGAAAAAAGAGGAGGTCAGGCGGTTCGCGCAGATCTGCATCAGTGGAAAAAAAAAAGGGGGGGGGGGGGCGTTTTATTTGGAACGAGAAGAAAAAAAAAAGCATATTTCGGCGTAGGTGGTATTGCAGGCGTTGGGAAGGTCTACTAAAAGGGTAGAAGGGGGAGGGCTTGAACGCCATCGGCAGGTAAGAATCTCTCCCTTTGGCCGCGTGGTTGTGCGGGTTTTTCGACAGGGTATGGGAGGAAGAATGGGCGTCAGCCAGAGGGTTTTGGCGGGGGGGGGGGGGGGGGGGGGGGGAAAGACCGGGGGGGTTAGTGGGGGTGACGTGGGTCCGGCGGGAAGTCGGAGCTCGACAATACCAGTTCAAGGGAGGTGCGGGCGAGCGGGGTCCAGCTCGCCACGGAGGAGGCCAATATTTTTTCTAAATCAGAGGTATGTGCTGGGGGTGGGGGTTGTTGCACGCGTGGCAACGCAAACAGGGGAAGAAAAAGGAGCCTATCAGGGGAGGCAAAACACTGGCAGCGCTTCTATGAAGCGGTCGGGAGGATTGAAGGAGGAGAAGGAAAATCTGGCTCGGAGCGGGCAGGCTCTCTTCCTGGAAGGAAAATTCTGAAGCAACCGCAGTACTAATAGCGATCGGGAAGAAAGACTGGAATTCACCGGGGCGCGAGAAAATTTGTAAAAGAATTCGCCTGGCGTGGAGAAGCGGAGGGGCCGCATGCTATGACCGCTCCATCTTGAATACAATCAGATCTTCTTCATTCTAAGAAAAAAAAGGGAGAAAAAAGAAAAAAAAGAGCCAACTCCAGTGGGTTGCGTTAATCATCGCTATTCAGACGCCGCACCTACTCGAAAAAAAGGAAAGGTGACAAGCATCGCGGGACCGCCGCTGCATCGAAAGAAAAAAGGGTCCACCGGGGGACTCCAGGTCGGATGGTCGAAAAGCTTCGGAGAAGCGGGTCAGGGCTGTCTGTGAGAAGGGGGAGAAAACTTTGTTATGATTTTCTTCCATGAAAAAGAGAATTACGGTTCCAGGGCTTGGAGAAAGAAAAATGAAGTGGGCCGCCACCGAGCAGGAAAGCCGTCTTTTTCGGTCAAAGAGGGAAAAAGGAAGGAGGGGCCATTAATAAGGAACGTGTGGGGAAAAACTAGAAAAAGAAAAGTCGCGAGCGGCTAAAAAAAATAAAGGAATGCGCCAACGTTCTCAGACGAGAAAAGCCAGAGAGGTCGAGGGGGGGCGGAGAAGGTCATCAGATCCAAAAAGTCGTCCCGACGCGACCGCGACGTTTTCCAATCATGGCTCCTCCGCCGGGAAGAGAGAGAAGCGCTTTGTGTTTGCGGATCGTGAAAGCCGAAGAAAAGTCGATACTTTATCACAAAAGAAAGGGGATGAACCGGAAAAATCAATGGAACAATTCCTCAAGGCCAAGATAGGCTTCTGGAAGAAAGAAAAGAAAAGAAAAAGAACGCTCGGCTGGTAATCAGTCCAACGAGAGAAAGGGAATTGATGGCCCGCGCAGAAGCTTTCGTCGAAAAAAACACTGAAGCCACCTTTCATGAATGGAAAGGGGGATGGTGACGAAAAGTGATAGGCCATCATGACGCATCGTCTCGATTGGAAAGGGGATTCGGGCGGTCAGATCGAGTACTGAAACCGGAAAAAAAGTTTCAAAACGGTTCCTCAGGACGGGGTCGATTCCAAGTGTCAGGGAGGCGAGTAGATTCCTCCTTCGGGACTAGGGGTCAAGGCTTTAGAGGAGATAGGAAAAAGTAAGGGGAAACGAACCAACAAAAAGCCCCACAAAAAAAAGTGTTGTGCGGACACCGGTTAAGGGGAGGGAAAAATGCCGGAGGGAGCGTGTCGCACCGGATGAAAAATTAGGGGATCGTGAACAGAGGGTTCTTCAAAGAACCAAAAGACTAGTCGCAAAAACTGGC
>Ga0179591_1263429_pt1 | contig 14400 bp, 15 predicted proteins | sample CZOMad2_1_08_16f_FD_182891 | JGI IMG/M metagenome (GOLD analysis project Ga0179591, IMG submission 182891) | Vadose zone soil fungal communities from Angelo Coast Range Reserve, California, USA - CZOMad2_1_08_16fungal (PacBio error correction) | ecosystem: Environmental > Terrestrial > Soil >...
AAAGCCGATAGGGGACTGATTCTGGGGGCTTTCCAAATTCTTTATTTAGGAGGGATGAAACGTAGCGGCGAAGAAAAAAGGGGAAGTTTTCAAAATATACTGAGGGAGAACGGCTTGGGACGCAGATTTAAAATAAAAGGGAAACGTTGCCGTCGAATGACTCGCGTAGGCCAGGGGCGACCGGTATCCTAGAAGTTTAGGGATGAAGGGGGTGTGACAACGGCGGAGGGACAAATTTCAAAAGCAGTTGTAGAGAAAAACGATAGGAACAAAAAAAAGAATGCGAAACAATAAGCATGAGAAAAAAAACGCCGGCTACGTTTGAATCTACTTATGAGCTGACGGTGCTGTCTCGGGATGCATTTGGATATTGAGAAAAGGAAGGGACCTAGCCGGTCTACGTGGGGTTGTCCTAATCTTCTGTGGGGGCCACAAATCTCCAAAATGACTAGAAAGGAGTTCCTAGATGTAAATATTCTGTAGGAAAATAAAATGGGTGGGTAAGAAGGAAGGATTGCAAGGGACCAAGACTGATACATTGACATATTCTGAGTAGCTGGGCGAAGGAAAAGAAGTTCAAAAAAGGGAAGCGCTTGACCTAAAAAACACGGGTTGAGTCCTCCTCAGGGAAAAAACGGGGTGCAAGTGAAAAAAACTGCTTTATTTTTCGCGAAGACGGGTTTTTACTAAGCAAACAAGTTAACCCGAGGTGGAACTCAGGAACTCTATGGGGGAGGAGACAAAAAAAACTTTTCAAGGACTGGTCCTGAAATCCACACTACTAAAGGGCAACTTAAGGAAAAGTGAAACGGTGGATCGGAAGTCAAGGAAAGCGAGCGGATATTTTGCACCGAGTCAGCCTCGACAGAGTGGGGTGTCCCGATGGAAGGGTTTCATTCTCAAGGGAGGGAAATCCTCCAGACAAATTTGGAGATGCAGTATTAAAATTAGCCACTGAAAATCCTCAGGGAACCATCATTTAAGGCGTTTGACACTTCCACTAAGTCAGGGGGGACATCACGATACCGGAGAAATGGTTAATAAGAGGCCAAAGTTAGGAGCCTAACGTCTTGAACTGCAATGGGTCAGCTTTAATAACTCATGATCCAGGGGATCGAAGCTGTGGAGGAAACGGGCTCGCCATTTGAGGACGAGGGACCAATAAATCCTTGCCGGACCAGCCTAGTAAAACGAGGGAAAAGGGCAATTGGGAAACATCACGGTTTGACAGGAAAGGAGAAACAGGCACTCCAGACTTTAAGACTCCCAAAGGGGAGAGGCCAAAAATTCTTATAGAGGGAAGGGCTGCCAGCATGAAGGTTGAGGCCTGGATAATGTACAGAGTTGGATAGGGGGGGTACGACTGCAAATTGAGCGGGGATTTCGAGGACCAGGAAAAACGCATTACTAATATGCATGAATGTAAAAAACACGTTTATTGCATGCACTAGACACGCCATTTGAAGCAGGGGGAATCGGGGAAAGGAGGGATATTTAATTACTTTCTACTATTCTGGCCGTCCCAACAAGAATTTTGGGGTAGAGAGCTGGCGTCTCAAAAAGAACGGTAAAATTGAACTCAAGATAGGACGGGGGGGGTGGAAGATTTGAAGCCACTACTACTTGTAGAAGTAAAAAAAAGAGGAGCATTAATGAAGGAAAGTTCCCCCGGTGGAGGAAGTGAGCTGGAGGAGTGATCTGATATAATGTAACTAAAGAGGACGGGGCAGACGGGACCGTCTATGATTGTAAAGCCGGTTTTAATCCAGCACCTTGAGTCAGACTGAAAAGCACCGTGCAAAGTGGTCTTTTGGTTCGACTTGAAAGAATATATAAAAACGGGTCTGGGGAAACCCAACTTGTACGTTATACATCAGAAAGACTAAAAAGAGCGCAAGGATGAAAAGTTGCGATGGGTTTGTACGGGTGCCCATTCCTAAAAAAGAAACTCGGAAATCAAGATTAGGGGGACGGTCGCTTGAGATGTATGGAAGCCCTTACATCGACCTCTCTTCTGACTCCGGGTTGCCCAGACCCGGAAAATTACCTTACTGGAAAAAACTGATGCAGACTAGAAGGATTGGGGGGGGGGGAGGTGGTCAGCTCCGCCAGAAGAATAGAAACAAAAAAAAGGAGAGAAAACAAGAGAAAAGCACAACACCCGCTTCGATAAAAGATAATGGTGGGGGCTGGAAGGAGTTTGCGGGGATCAACCGGGGTTTTCTGATATCCAGCCAAATCAACGATACAAGTATAGAAGGATCATATTTAGTGAGGCCGAAAGGGGAAAAAATACCGGATACTTACATCAATATTCGCAGAGCTGAGTTAAAAAAAGCACAAACGAACTTTGTCCTTAGTAATTCGAAAACGTGATAAAAAGGTGATAACGAAAGGGGCGAAAAAAAGGGGAGAGAGATTGGAAATAGGAACACCAACAATGAACGAAGAAAAAGAAAAAACTGAGGCAAACCGTCGGGACAATAATCGCAAGAGAGATGAAAAAGACTACTTTTTCCGGGAGACGATACCAGACGACGAAAATGTAGAACATGGCTGAACACAATTGGGAAGGAGGGTAATAAAGGAGACCGTGGGGTACTTACAGATTGCCTCTTATTAGGAGAAATGACAAGGGAAAGGAATCAGGAAAGGGGTTTCATCCGAAGTTTGCCGCCTACACCAATGAGTTTTTGGGGTAAGGCACAATGGGTGGTCGGGTCATTTGAAGGGTGGAGTAAGGAGATACACGAAGAACCGCATTCCCGGAGGGCACGGGGGGTGAAGGAAGTTGTTTATGAACAGTCGTCATGAAATTAGGAAGTTGGGGGGGAAGGGGATAGGGATCAAAATTTAATCGTTGCAACCTACACGATCAGAGTCGGAAGGGAATCCTTTCGCCAAAAATGACAGAAAAGGAATGAGATAAGTAATGTGAACCCTCAATACCTTAGGGCAGCTGGCTTCCCATAATAGGATGACAATGTTCAGTGGAGGGTTAGGGAAAGGATAGTTGAAAAAGGTACTCAGTCGAGGAAAAGAAATGCGGCGCAAGGGATTTACGGGGGGGGGCGAAGTCAGCGTCGACAGTGATCACTCAAAACTAGACCAAACGGGGGGATCAGAAATGCCGAGTAAAGTAAAGATCAACCTAACGTTACATGTGGAGCTAAAGGGGTCCATATAAAACCAGCTAAAATATAGATTAACGAACCCGGCCGTAGGGTTCGGCAAGTTGGTGGCAAACTCTACGATGGGTAATTTAAAGTAGGTGGTGCAGTCGATTAATAAAATGGAGATAATGAATTTGAACTGGAGACTTAAAGTCCGTATCCGAACCTGGGAAAAGGGGGTGCGATGACGCAAGAGTGAAAACGTGTTTGCACAAATTGAGTACCAAAATACAAGAAGGGTTCACTAAGACCGGGTTGCAGGGGGGGGAAGGGTCAAGTCTTTTTCGAGTGGAAATGGACAAAAACGGCTCAAGTCCCCTTTCACATGCAGCACCCCGTAAAAACAAGACTTCCTGAGGACCTCACGGGGTAGAAATTCAAACGAGCGCGACAAAAAAGGAATAAGGGGGCTAATAAAAAGTGAGGTTCAGGACAAAAGTTGGTGGGTGAGGGGGAAGCTCTACGCTTAGGGGGTTAAAAGTCCGAGCGTCGCATCCCTAATGACCCTACGGAGATCGGTGTTAGTTAATGGGAAATCCAAAAAAGTTCAGTGAGCACTATCTTAAAAAAGAACATGTCAATAATTATGGGAACGAAGCTTTCAAGAGTAAGAAAGTGGGGTGGGAAATGGGAGAAGGGGGGGGTGCCAAATAAGGAGGAAGAAAAAGAACTTAAGAGGACGGAGAGAGCGAAAACTGTAAAAAATGAAGACAATCTATAAAACGCGAGATAAGAAAGAGAATGGCTGCACCAAGAGGGGACTGAGGAGAGGGGGGTTTTGAATGGAGATGGGCTGGAGTGGGGTAAAATCTTCTATGAGGCGGGTTGAATTGTTGATCTAAAGGGAAGGCACCCCCCCTGCTAAATGAACTGTCGACAACTCGAAAAACGGGCCGAAAGAGCTCGTATGCGAAAGACCTTGGAAAAGTGGTTGAAAGGGCGGGGGAACAAAGGGGTGGTAAGGCATTGTAACATGGGGGGTGTACTCCGGAACAAGGGTGAGGGATCGCGGATAGGTTGGAAGAAAATTTGGGTAAGAATTCAAACAGGGAAACATTAATAGAGAGGCAAAAAGGAGTAAGTCTATGGGGCGATTGGGCAAGTGAAGCTATAGAAGGGAAACTTGGCCCTGGGAAATAACGTGGGAAGAATAGAAAACCCTTACAGGCGCAAATTACAACTATGGAAGTCAGACTGAGGGAGTGAGGGAAATGGCTAGTCGAGAGGAAAACTGGTAAAGTAGCCGGGGGTGGGAGAAAACGAGGGCCTGACTTACACGGTAGAGCGGCTGGGGATCCGGGAAGAAGAATGATCCTCAGGGAGAGGGGACAGTAATAGAGATTCTTCTAAACTCGCTAAAAAACAGGGAGGGAGGGAAGGGTTAGAAAATATTGTAATACGGTGGGGAAAATAAATTCAAGATGTGGCGGACAGAAGACGGGGGGAATAGACTGTGTCTCTGGAACCAAAAAGGGGGGAAATGCCCGACAACACCCATGAGAAAATTAATAATTACGGGGAAGACGACTAGAAGGGAAGCAGCATATGCTCATCAAGAAGGGGGGGTCAATTCGTCTAAGGGTTTGCCGGCAAGGTTTTGCAAATCTCAAAAATGGGTAGCAAGTACAAACACTTCTGCTTGAGTAAAGGGGGGGCAAAGCAATAAAAAAAAAAACAACAAGGAAGAGTCGACGAAGGATGCTTGGTTCGAAGAGAAAGCAGAACAGGTCAAATTGAGGGGATTTCTCAAGGCTGGTCCGCAAAATTAAAAAAAAAAAATGCTATAATCAGGGGACCGGACCCTCTCAGGGACTATTAAAAAAAAATTTGTCGCAAAAGCCTGTAAAACACGAAAATTAAGGCCGAGACGAGAAACGTGGGCGGCGCTGACTAAAGGCGCCTCGCCTCTTAAGTGTGTAAAGGGGGGGTTGACACGCGACACCACAAGTGCTCTCTCGCGGGAAGCGGGCAGACCGCGGTTCCCAAACAAACATAACTAGAGGGCCTGGAGAACCCACAACTCAAGAAAAATCACAGAAATCCGAATGAATTCTTTGAATTCTTAACTTGGGAGGCAAGACTGGGGTCGATGCATATTACGGAAAACCTAGAGAATTGGGTCTTTCCTCAAGTCTTTGAATGCCTCAAGGATTTGGGAAAAATCGTCATAGATTATAACCTAGTCAGGGCGCACCTGACCTGGGGCTGATGGGCTGGGTAAAAATAAACAACATTATCAATCAAAGTCTGGGGAGCAAGAAAATTAGCTGAGTGGCGAAAGTGAAGAGTCAAAAAAATCACCATGAAGTCCGGTAACGGTCCTCAAAAAACTTTTTGAACGTGAACAAATGAATGGCAAAATTATACAGAAAGGTGGAAGGGGGAGATTAGAGGTTACGAGAAACAGTGACCTATTTTCTGGAAGAAGGCAGTGTGATGGACAACCCGACCTGGGACGCCCTGAAATTATGCAAGAGAAAGGGAACCTTACTTATGGGGAAAACTGAAGCGGGGATAAGTGAGAAGACTAGGCAGGAGGGACTTTTTAAACGACGCAAGGAGGAATGCCCACGAAGTAATAGGGTGTAAATTATACAAATTGGGGCCTCCGAATTGGAAGAACCGGGTTAAAGGACGAGTAAAAAGGAACCTCAATGGGAGAAATCGAACCTAGTTCCTGGAAGGAAAAATCAAACGGCAGGAAGGCAAGACAGGAAAAAAGAAACGATCAGAAAAGGGTTTGCCAATTCATTGATGAAAAAGAAGAAATTAGGAATGTCCTGAGGACGGTAAACTTCGGCATTTAGTGGGAGAAAGTGTGGGGTGATGGCGGGTTCAGGGAGAAAATTTCGAAGGGGTCCACAAAAGTCCCGGGGGGCCGCTCATCGAAGAGAAACTTGGATGCGAGGGAAAGGGTGCTAGCACTGGGAAACGAAAGAATAACAATTGAAGCAGACGATGGGAACAACGAAGGGAGGGAAGGAAAAAATTCCCGTCACAGACCGGACTTGGCAGCAACGAGCGATCGGGGGGGCCAAAGGGTTCAAAAATTACCATTGGAGAGGGGGGTCTGAAAAAGTGAAACTCCTTTTATGACACTTACCAACGAACTTAATAATCCAATGAACAGATTTAGCTGCAAGCGGCAATCAGGAAAAGGAATGGCAAGGGATGGCAAAACTATAGGGCCGGGGAGTTCTACGAAGAAGTTACCGAAAAAAAATTGGGGGAAGGAACAAGTACTCAACTAATTGGTTGGGGGGGGCACTCGAACACACTACTAAGAAACAAAGTTAACAGACAGATGAAAAAGCAGGGACACGTGAAGATTGAGAAGAACCTTCAGTTATGAGGGAAAAAAGGCATGTTATTTGAGATTTAAACAAAAAAGGAGGGGTGTAGGGAGGGGAGGGTTAGCGAAAACCTTAAAGAGTTAGGCAATCAGATTCACTTAGGTAAGGGGGGTTATTGTCGTAAAAAGGGTTCATTCTTCAAGGAACCTGCAAAGGTGAAGAGTTAACACAAGAGGGAAGCAGAGAGAGAAAACTCCCTCACTGTGCCGGGATCCCCGAGGAATCCGCAAAGAATTAACATGTTCAAAAAAGGTCGAGGTGGTGTATGGCAGAAAAAGGGGGAATTCGAAGAAGTGAATTGGGCACTAGAGGAATAAAGCTTAGGGCCTAAGGAAGGTGACCAGGCTTGGAGGAAAGTGGTTATCTTGGGAGGGGAAAGCCGGAAGATTCGACAAGGAAGGTGATGGACGAATAGCCCGTCTTGATTGTGGACATCGCAATAGAATCGACTCAAAAAAAAAAACATAGGGAGAGGAAAAGGAGAAGAGCTATTGTCGTCCGGGGAGCTAAAAAAAAATATTTGGACTAAAAGGTGTCGATCAAATTGGGATAGCAAAAAGAAATCCAAGACAGGAAGGGGAATCATCGGGGAAGGGAGAATGTAATGAAGTCACGAAGCAGTCTACCTTGGGAGACGACACCGATATTCGCATTTTGAACGCTGACTTGTTTCAAAAAGAAAAAGAGGTAAATGATCCGGTGCTGTGAAAGGAGGTTAAATAATAATTGGGATAACTGGGGCCACAGGTTAAATCCTAAGGTTGGTAGTCTGAAAAATGCCGAGTTACACCGGCCAGAGTGAAGGAGGACTGGAAATGAATAGTGGGGCTTATGAAACACGGAGTTCAAATACTACGGCCTTAGAGATGGGGAAAAACAAACTCATTCAGGTTATGTACGTAGAAGAGAGGCAGCGAAATTTTGCGCCGTCCTAAACAAAGGGGCCATGTGATAGACGCCCTGCATAACTCGGAGATTGGGGGAATGCATCAAGGGCTTCTTCTAGGGAGAAAGCCACCTTGAACAGAGAGGGTGCTGAGATTAAATTGTAGTGCAGTCATGGACGTGGGTTGCAGAAGCTTGAAGCCAACCTGCGGCTTTGGGGACGGAAGGGTCGTTACCAGAAGTAGAATGTGGAAAAAAAAAACAGGGGGACTTCGTAGGAGGACCGGAAGAAGTGGCCGCTTTCAGGCAATCAGAGGGTTTGTGGCAGCTCAGTGTTTGTTCCTTCGATTCACTGAAAAGGATTAAGGTTTGTTTTGTCCTTTTCAGTCTTCCCCCGTCTCGAGGGGCACTGTACCAGAGAACCCTAATTTCAAAGCAAGTCGGAAAAATCCTCTAACGCTTGCAGAGTCCGGGAGAATGAGGGTCCTGACAAAAAACGCTTCCCTGCATCGATGGGCGGTCCCTCCTGGGAAAAGGTGTTTCAGTTATGGTGGGGAGGGGGCCAAAAAGGGGAAACTGATGAATAAGGAAGGTCTAGCAAGGGTTGAGGCTTACGTGGGGGTGGACGGGCATAGGGAAAAAGAAAATTGGGTCACACAACCGATAACCACCCGGTGTCACGACAGGGGATCCGGATACTCCGAACGAAGACGGGGGCTCCTTACGTATCCGACTAACTTTTTCCGATTAGTCACCAAGTAGTACAAAGAGCTGGTTAGGCGATGGTCCATCCTTTCCTATACGGGGTACTCTTCAGTGGTTGTGTTTGGCACCACGGGGGCACATAACTGGGTAAATGGAGAGAGTAGGGTCTACGAAGGGTTCATACGGGAAGAAGAAGGAACATTGGGAAAGAAGACTAAAGTCCCCGGGATACTGAAAACTTATAGGTGAACTAGGGGCGAGAAAAGGGCGGAGTTCACTTATCCTCTCCTCGGGGGGAGTGCGTCACAGGACGGAAAACATTTCCCTCATCAATAAGGGGGGACCAGGGAAGGCAAGCAGGGCAATTTCGGAAATATTCAGGGCAGGAAAGTGAAAGGGTATTTGGGAGAGAGAAACAAAGGATGTGACAGCAAGGTTGAACGGGGGTTACTTAGCCTGGACTAAAGTAGAGTGCACAAAGGCAAAGGCGGGGGGGGGGGAGAATGCTCAGAAAACAAGCGGGGGGAAGTTGATGGTGCAAGGATTGCCTCCCAAGGTGGGGGTTGCGGCTCCGGACGGTTCCATCTCATCTTGTGATGAATTCCGGATCTAACCCGCTCCTTCCAAGCTAAACCGATCGGGGGGAAGGATCATGGCCAGGGGGCAGCAATCTCGGCAGGGGCTACCCCTTTTCCTTACGAGGGGGGCGACAATCTTCTAAAAAGAGTGTTTGGGGGGTCAGAAGAAGAAGGTGGATTGGGGCAGAAGTACCGAGGGAGGAAAGAAAAAAAGTTATCTTTCCTGACTGACTGTAAAATCACTTGAAGAACAAAGCTTCCGAGATAGACTAGTAGAGGCGCGGGGGGGAGAAGGAATCTACCTTGTGGTCCTGTCATGGGGAAAGATAAAGTAGGCTAGGTGGGGATTTGAGCAAGGGATTGGGGTCAAAACCCTAAAAGGAGAGGCTCTAAAGGGGAGAATCGTCCTGAATACTCTCAGAGGGCATTGAAAAAAGGAACGAAAAGTTCTTTGGGGGGGGGGTAAAGCTATTATAACAAATACTGGAATTCAAAACGAGGAGTGGTTTTCGGAAACTTGGGATGGGTCTTCCGTACTCATCCGAAAAAAGGATTAAAAAGTAAAGAATTGGATAAGGCACAAAGATTTCTGAGAGATAAGATGTGGAGAGAAGTTAAAGGTCAGCCAGCTAGGGGGTGGGGGCCTGGAGGGAGGCCAAATTTTAGAAAAACGGTGCAAAGAAAGAAAACACTGGTTTGTAGTCGAAGGGAAAAACCATGAAGACGCCCACAAAAAGAACCGTTATCAAGAAGGGAAATCCGATTCTGCAGGAAGGGGGATCTCGGAGGTCGGAAGAATGTTTCTCCGGGGCGGGGGGCCATTCGGAAAGGTTAAACCGACCGAAGTTCATTAACAGTATTCCCTTAACAACATCCAGAAGGGAAATAAGAAGGAAAAGACTCAACTAAAACAAAACACCGGAGAAAGAAAAGGAAAGAGGGAAAAAGAAATGTAAGCGGACGGAAACAGTCGCGATGTTTCACAGGGCGAAAGAATAGAACTGTCCGGTTAAATACTAAAGGCCCCTAAAAAACAGGAAATGAAGCAGGGGACTAGAAGAAGATAAGAATCAAATTAGCCGGAAAAGTAACGCGGTTTTGCAAACAAGCAAGGGTGGTCATTATGTCAACAGGGGAACCAGGGGGGTTCTTTATTGGGCAAGGGAACAAGGTGGTTCTGAGGCTTCAAACGGGGGGCAAAAAGCAACCAAGAGAAATACTCGCGTGAGGGTGTCGATCCAGGAGCTAGCATCTCCGGGGGAATATCCAAACTAAAGAAAGTCTGAGACTGAGGACGCAGAGCAACCAAGGGGTAAATTCACCTAGATGAAAGAATTGTCTTGAAACTAGTTTGGGAGACAAGAAAACGGGGGGACGAAAAGAAAAAAAAGTCCGGGGTTCGTCCGAATTACATAGGATCTTAAAAACTAAGGGGATCGGAGAGGGTGATGGATGGAGGTTGGGGAAAGGACACGGCTCTCCACCCCCTGTAAAAAAAGTCGTCTTAGACGCAACGGACATGAACGAAAAAGGAGAAGGAAGCAGTATAGGGAAGTTACAAAACACTTCATCACAGAGAAAAAGGGAACTTCCTGAGGGAATACAAAAGATTCGGGGCTCAACAAGGGGAGAAAAGGAATGGTATATTCAGTCAGAATATAAAAAAAATTTTACGGCGGTCCTCCTCGTCTTGGGGACACAAAAGGAAAATAACGGGGGAAACATAAAAGGAGGGCTACTTAGAAAAGAGTCTGTAACCAGGACAAACCTGGGGTTAAGCATGAATATATCCGAACATGATCCCTTATCCAGAAACCGGTTGGAAGCGTGTGAAGGATGGAAGGGAAAAAACACCATTACCAGGCCGCGATACACACACAACGGTTATGCCCAAGGAAAAAATTAAAAGTGATTCGCACTTAGAGAAAACGTGGGATTGGAAGCGACGTCGGAATAAGAAGAAGAGTGCAAAAATTCTCTAAGGGGGGATGCTCTCAACGGCAACTGGGAAAAACCCCTGAATTATGCCCACCAAATTTAGAAGACTTCATTGACTGGGGGAGAGTATATGGGAGGAGCAGTTATCCAAGCAGGCTAATAGAAAAAATTCCGCGCACCGTATGAGTATCAATGTCATTTCAAGGGCTGAAAGGGAACCTAAAAAGGGGGGGGAAGGTCATTAAAGGGAAAAACGTACTGTCAATTAAATAAGGATCATGTATACGCATCGTATTGGGATTTTTCAAAAAAGTATCAACGCGGGAAAAAAAACTATAATCCACTAATCGAGGAAAGTGGATAAAGAGGGGGACAACTAAGACGAAGTGAGGAAAAGGCCTTTTCTCTTCCCTTATAAAAATCTTCATGTGTGGAACCGGGGGGGGGTAGGGGCGAAATGAGGGGCCTTGGGGGTCTACAAGGACTGGGGGGGCCACAGTAAAAGAAAAGAAGGACAGTACAGGGGAAAGAATATAATAGGGGTCCAATCTGTGGGAATAGGTTCTTTTCCCGACATAAAGAGTGGAAGGAAAGTCGGAGGTAAAGGGGACAAACTTCACGGGGGGCGGGGCGAGACAATCCTTTATGCGAGACTTGCTGAAAAAAGGCGAGGGACTTCATGCCTGGAAAGAAAAGAGGGAATAGTTTCTACCCAGTAAACGAATCCGCTTGATGCTCATAGAGGCCATAGGTCTGCAATAGCCCTAATTTAACATACACAGTTAGAGGCATACCTAGATTCAGGGAACATGGGGGAAAGGTTTCGGTATCACGAAGAGACCGTGAACAAACTATTCTAAGCGTTCGTCCGAAAAATGGGGGGAAGGTAAAATACTAACGATTTGGGACTCGAAGTCATGGAAACCTTAAAGGAAGCAAAAAGAATTGGCAAGCTTATCCTATGCCATTGGAAAGTCGCGGGAATTTTTGCCTAGATCCACGAAAATGGAGAAGGACCCAGCGGAGCTAGATCAATAAAAATTGGCGTGACAGGATCAGGAGCTTAAGTTGGATCCCTCTCGAAAGACCAAGGAGGTTAGTGACAAACTTACTGGGTGATGGGGGGTAAAGCCAGGGATACCTCAGTGCAGAAGACTCTTGAAGGAAGCATCAAACTTTACCGGGAGGGTGAAAGGAAGGTCAATAAATTGAGGGTCAACAGCAACGGGGGTTCCGTGGATCAAATACTACTAAAGCCCGAGGGAAACGATTAAGCCAACGGCGGAAAAAGTGTTTTATGGATGCGGAATCGCAGGTAGCAGGTGTAAGGTAAAGGTAATGTATTATTTCCCTTACATATAAAAGAAGTCAGGCTTGTAGAGGCCCCGTGAAGGAGAACCAAAGGGGAAACGATGAACGACGACAAAAAAGAGAGCTTGGATAAGCATCTACGAAACAATAGAAAATCAAAAAACTAAGAACCACGGGGAAAGGGAGATTCGTGGCGGGGGCGGGGAAGGGAACTAAAAAAGCCAAATACTATAGGTTGGGATCTGCGTTTAATCGAAGAAAGGAGGGTGACGCAATCCACGATACAGTAGTATAAGAAAGAGCTATGGTGAAGGGAAGGAACTACTACAAGATACCTGACGTCCCAGAAAATATTCAGAGACGACAACGTACTTGGACCAAAAAAAGAGAAAACTTGGAGAAGGAGGAAGGACCGATTGGGGAAAGCGGGAGGCGTAGTCATGGGGAAAGGAAATTGAGGGGGGAGGAAACGTTTCGATCAGACACAGGAAGGAAAAAACGACATTGGAAAGGGAGGGACGAAAATAATACTTTAGGAACAATACCGCTTGACAAGAAGAGCAAGGAGAGAGATGTGAACAAAAACTCAATGAAGGGAGCTAGAGATAACCAAGCGAAGCGAAAATTTCGCATGTGGTTACGCCAGGAAACTGAAGAATTGCACAGAAGATTTTTGGGGCAAAGGAAGAAATGCGATTAGGCGAATAATGGGAACAGAAAGGGAATAGAGGGGATGTAAATTTGGGGATTCAGGGGGGGGGGTTGGGGAAGAGCTGCGAGCCAAAATTTTCGTAAAGTGGAAGCAGTGTGTCGTGTTGACCGGAGGAAGTAAGGGAAACGTCTTATGGACGGACGAAAGGTCAAGTGGTCCGCTGCGCTACGGGGGAGAGTAGCATTAATAGTAGGGGCCGGCCTGAAGAATCCGAGAAGGAGAACTTTTCGGAAAAGAGCAAAAGAGGATCAGGGGTTCGTGAATAAGGGGGGAAAATCAGAGTTAAGGGCTGAAGACAAAAGAGGAAATTTGTGAATCACCGCCAGAGAAAAGTCGTGCAGCAGGAAACATAAGGAGGAGGAGCATTGGAGGGTCGGTTAAGAGAAGTGGATTGAAAAATTACCGCGTAATAAGTCGGCGGACGTGAGATGACGGGCAGGGGGCTCTTTGGAAGGGTAAACGGGGCTAGTCACTAAATGGAGAAGATCAACGCAACTAAACAAAATGAATAAAGCCGAATTAAAGAAGAAAAAAGAAGGGAATGGAAGACGGGAGGTATCATAAGTTTGGCCTAGTACCAAATTAAAGGAAAGGATAGGAAGGAAATCGCAAGGATTATCGCCGTTTTTGGGAACAGCCGAAATACGAATTGTAAAGGGACATCAGGTGCTCGGAGGGGATCTGAAGCCTCAGGAAAAATTGTCGGGGAGGTGGAGGGTAAGTCCAAGAAACCGGGAAGATCATGGGGAGGACTTAGTCGATTTTAAAAGGGGTTTGGTAAAAGGAAAAACATCACTGAAGCATCTCCTTTATAAAATACATCCGTGGGCGAATTGTCAGGGCCTTGAAGGGGAAGTTTTAATAATTCATGGAATGATTCGTGGTCAGTAACACCTCATGATACCAAGCTAGTTCAACTGCATAGGAGGGAGGAAAAAGACTGAAAACAGCGAGGGAGGGGGAGGGATCCACCTTTCGGTGGGCACGGGCAGAAAATGGTTGGTTAGTAGAATGACGAGTCATGGGGATGGACTCACGGAGGGAGTCTTCAGCGATTCACGAAGAAAAAATAGTGGATGTAATTGTATAGGGAATTGAAAGAAATGTCATCTTCAAAAAAGGGGGAAGTCGATTTGGCCAGAAAGCGAATCATCTTGAAAAGAGTTGAAAATTTGTTTGTGGCAGACTAGGAGGAACGGGGACCCAGGAACTTATATAGGAAGGCTACTACCGAAAATGCAGGGCAACAAGCGAGAAACGCTCGGCTCCGCAGGCTCTTAGGGTACAAAGGAGGCGAGGTTTTAGAATGGGGGGCTAAATTGGTGTGCCAGCTCGTGTGGAAAAATGCTGAACGGGCGAGAGAGGGGGGGCAAGGGTGGGGAAGACGAATTTTAACCACAACCTAAATCCAATAGGGATCTTACGTACTAGCAGAGGCAAGAAATACGCCTGTCATGCAAGGAAACCCGGAAAGGACAAGAGATAGGGCGACCCCGACGGGGGAAGGCTCTTCTCACGGGGAAGTCATCAGGAAAAACCGGTTGATTAAAAGACGATCAGCTGTATCAAAAAATCTGCGGGAAAGAATTTGCGAAAGAAGGAAAAAAGTGATAATTTCTGGATATAGAACAAACCAAAGCTAGAGGAGCTCATCTGGTCTTTTTGGGGGCGGGTCAGTCCAACCATTGAAGATAATAGAGAATTAAGTTGGGGGCAAGGGGAAAAGATGAAACACTGGGTTTAAA
>Ga0179591_1273867_pt1 | contig 14400 bp, 20 predicted proteins | sample CZOMad2_1_08_16f_FD_182891 | JGI IMG/M metagenome (GOLD analysis project Ga0179591, IMG submission 182891) | Vadose zone soil fungal communities from Angelo Coast Range Reserve, California, USA - CZOMad2_1_08_16fungal (PacBio error correction) | ecosystem: Environmental > Terrestrial > Soil >...
CACAGAGGTCGGACGGAGATCGCCTTGACAAAATCCAAAGCAATATCGTGTTCCCGAGGTTCACCAGAAGGGAAGAAAGTATCTGTTCATTGATTGAGGGAGGGACCCTAACATGGCACCCAACGGGAGGATTCTAAAGGCTTTGGGGCGTGGCATCGCCAGGAAATTGTCGGAAAAGGATTCGACTGCCAAACAAATGGTGAGCAGGAAAGATAAACTCGGAGCAAATCCCCTGGGGGAGAACTCCTCACATAGTGGCTGAAAGAGTAGGGAAACCTTCTTGGTAATCTTCGCGACAAGGAAGGAGTGAAGAGTGAGCACATGAGAAGCAACAGAGAAAGACGCGAAAAACACTCAAAAAGGTGGAGGAGATGTTAATATATACAGCATGCCATCGAACCGGAAGGGGGGTGTTTAAAAAGGAAAAATGCAAAGAAGAACTTAACTTGAAAAGTCCTTAGGGGGGGGTAACACTGCAAATCACAAAGAAAAAAAGGCATGTAAAGTGGCTTGCGGAACCAACAGAGGGAATGGTCAATGGGGCCAAATAAATTGGTACCCGAAGCGTAGCAAACTCTATTTGAGTTGGAAAATGAGCAGCAAAAGGAGCCGCATCAAAATTACTTGGGGGGGGGGGGGGCTGTGACTAACTGGGTCAAGAACTCAGACCAAAAAAGGGCGTTCAGGGAAAGGTGACAAAATCGTTGTGGGTGTAAGCCGGCTGGTCTGTGGTCGTGCGGGGGGGGGTGGGGGGGGAGTGGGGGCGAAATCCCGATTTTCAACAGGGGGGAATTCTAAACCATACCAGCAGCGACTCTAGCACAAGGAAGACGCCCGGGAGAACCGTTCAGAACACCCGGACAACCGAAAGAGTCAAAGCAAACGGATCCACCGGCTGAACGTGCTGTGGAACGAATGGCCAGGAAGGACGGAGTACCCAGCAAAATTCACTAAGCTGACAACGCCGATACTTAACGCCGACAACTCATATAGAGAAAGGGGACTGGTCCTAGGCGGTAAGGAATACTCACCGCGAAAGAAAAACACGCACCTGCACCGCCGTAATTGGACAAAAAAGAATCCCCCGGAAGAGTCCTGCAGCTTGAGACGCGCTTGAGGAACGGGGGGGGGGTAAACAGATTTTTTTGGGAACAACCCCCACAGAGATGACGAAAAAAAAATAAGGGGTCTTTTTCAGTATGTGACCTTAATAAAGGGTGATAAGGGAAGGGACAAGTTTGAAAACAGGACGGGACAGGGGGGAGGAAGTCGTGATGTAAAGGAAAGGAACTTACCTGAACTGAAACCGTTGTCAACGAACCACCCGAGAGTGCACAATCTAAAAGATGGCCCGGACTTGCCAGATTGCACATTTGGGGCTGCTGTTGGAAAAAGACCTCAGCCAGAAAGAGCAACGGGGGTCAAAGATGACGATGAGGGGACTACCATCAACTGCTGAGACTAGAAAAAAAAAATTAAGCGGCAAAACCAGGGACAACAGAAAAACATTTTCGGCAGTTGGGGGGCATTTTCAGGGGGGAAGGCCAGGGGGACACTTCACTCGAAGACAAAGGGTAGATTAACTGGGGAACGGGAGAAAAGAGAAGGGGGAGGTGACCGACGACAGAAAGGGACAGGGGCGCCTAGGGAAGGGACAAGCAAAAGGTACTTTGGATGAAATTGAAAAGGCCGTGTAGCAGAAGCCGCTGGCACCTTTCTGCACGACAATGCACACGTAAAAACGAGAACCACCGCCCCTAAGATGGAGATAGAAAAAATGACAGGGGCTGAAGGCACAAATGCGTGCCAAAGGAGCAGGAGAAATTTCGACCACAAGCTGATAAAAAGCCCGCAAGCGGAGAGTCCGCCTTCCAAACAACATAACGAAATGCCTGTGAGGGGAGGACGAGGATTCAAAAAATCTTTAACCCTCGTTGGCAACGGGAGCCTCGGATTGACCTAGTTACTGGCCAGCAAATGTCGAGTCACAACTGGAAGATCCGCTCAATCCTCTCTTCTCAAAAAAAAAAAAAAGGTCGGGGATTAAAAAGATATGAAAAAAGAATACGGTGCAAGACAAGACTGGGGGAAGTCACTGCGGCTCAAAAAGAGGGTCTTTGGAGAAGATTTCAAAACACGAAGTCAATCAAGGAGAACAGAACGAAAAGAAAAGAGTGGAATTGTGGGAGACTGAAACTCTTCTCGCGTCTCAGCGTGAAAAACAAGCAGGGAGAGAGGGGGGGGGGGACCGATCGCCCGAGCCGTGGAAGAAGATCTTTAACGACATCTTCACGGGGGATGGGGGACCGAAGAAAAAGGGGGAAAGGGGCTGTGCAGAGCACGAATGTGTGCAAAACTAGGCAGGCTTATGCTCAGGAAGGCAGGGCAAGCATAACAAAACTGGATGAAAGGAAGAATGGACTAAAACAAATGTTCACAGCATGCGGACGAAAAAGGGAAAGGGAGGAGTCTTAGCACACACAGTTCAGGTTTCCAAAGTACCGGGTAGTAGGGACAAACAAGGGCCAACCAATTGGAAAAAGGAAAAAAAATAAAGCGAAAAAGGCCTGCACTGGTCACGGTGGTCCAGGTTACGGGACTCGGAAAAAGGAGGAAATGGCAATAAAACAGGGGTGAAGGGAAGGTCAGATAAGGGGGGGGCGCTGAAAAAAAATACGTTCGCAAAACGGGTGGAAAAGAAAAGGGGAAGGCAAAGCCGCAAAGCATTGGAGGGGAAGGCCGTTAGCATGGAGGGAAATATCAAGTTTTGGGGTGGGGAAACGTGACAACGGGGGGAACATGGTCAAGGCACGCAGGTCGTCGCTTCAATGGAAAAAACAGGAGCCGGCCTGAGAACAGTGAGAAATCCTCTGTGGAATCAAAATCACGGCCACCCAGACGCGGAGTGGTGTAACTAATTTTGAGGGGAGTGGAGGGTTTCCAAGTAGAAAGAAAGGAAAGGAGGAGGAGAGGGGGATTCGTAAATTCGCCGGGCGGAGATGGAATGGGAAAGGGTTGAGGCTCTGGTACGGGGTGAGGACTCAAGGGCACATCAAAGGATGGGTTGAGACGGTCTGGAGAAGGGGAGCGAGGACGATAGTACCGGAAATGAATTGTTGCTTGTAGTGAAAACACGATGAAGGGAAAATTAGGGCAACCGAGCCTCATGTGAGTGATAGAGTGTTATGGATAGATGGGCTGGGTCCTGTCAGTTCGTTGGGAAAGAGCCTGCTAGTAAAGGGCGGCAGAAGTCTGAATGGGGGTTGAAGGAAGAACACGTAAAAAGACGGGAGGGAGCAAAAACGGCTACAAGGATTTGCTTCTATGAACCAACGAGCGCGAGAAAAAAATAAACCTTTTTGAGGGCGGAACAGGCGCCATAAGAAAACCGGGGTAGTGCAAAGGGGGGGGGTAGGACGTATAGATGCACTCTATTCGAGGATACTCAAAGTCAGGACGGACACGTTGGGGGGCAAACACGAAAATTAGTGGGCCGACCAAGTAATCAGCTACTATGGAATCAGTTAAAAACTTAGAGGCCAAAAAACCATGACGCAGAGGAAACAAAGGGGCCATTGAAAAAATGAAGGCGAGGTGAAGTTCAAACTACCTTAGATGAAGGCTAAAGGAGGCTTGGACAAAAATTGAAAAAGCTTCTCCAAATTTGCTTGTTACTGCTTCAGAGAGCGGCAAGGTTCCGAGATCATTACGGGGAGGAAAAAATATGAGGCTCGACTTTCCGGGGCGAGGAATGGGACACCACAAAAAAGAAACGAAAGGACCAACTCTTATTTGTGCAGAAAAGGGGATTGGTCAGAGGGAGGAGGGCGCTGAAAAAGGTGGCTCATAGTGGGGAAGAAACGGGGGAAGGTTCATTCGTGCCCACGAACAGTGAAGCAGAAAGGGAGGGGGGGCAGAGCGTATGGACATCAACGGGCAAAACTGCAAGAGGAGGAGAGTTGAAAAGTCAGCTGGAAGACCACCCATGGGGGGAGGAATTTAGGTATCAGATCGAAGAACGAGTCATAGGACACAACACAGGAGGTAAGGGGGGGGGAAAATAAGTCCGAGAAGTATTAGAGAAATTCAGAATAAAAAAAAAAATTCATCATGGGCCGGAGCAAGATCGGCAGATATTTGAAGGGCTGCGGCATGACGAGAAAGGGAAGGCAACCGTCCAGGCGGGTAGGGTAATTTCGAGGCGTGCAAGGAAAAAAGGAGACATGCGAAACTGCCCAGTGTTGGTCAGGAGAAGAATAGAAGCAAGCGGGGGTAAAAATAAAAACTAATCAAGATTGGGAAGAGTTATTTCGTGGGCAGTCGGGAAACCTCGGCAGATAACAATTAAAAGTCGACGAGAATCTCGAGTGGGAGAGAGGAAGGAAATTTTAGCACACGTGAAAAAAAAAAAAGCAAGGTGGGGGGTACTCAGCGTTCCAGCCAAAGGGTCCATCAAAAAAATGACGCACCGATAGTTTTGGAATAAAAAGGAAAAGAGGCAGAAATTTACTTATCGGATTTTCATCCGGGGGTGTGCGAGGCACTGCCGAGAAAAGAAAAGGGAGAAATTTGAATTGCGCCACACTCCAGATTGAAGAACAACGGGGGAATTTGACGACGGTATCAATCGAAAAGAGGGGGCAAGCAAAGGAGATACTGCAGATACGCATCGGGGGAGAAGTCGGCCTGGTGGCCTAAATACTCACCAGGAGGAGTTGAGGCTGCGCGGAAGGGGGGTTTAAAACCTACGCTAAGTGAGTCGGTTGGCGACATCCCATGTCAGGGGGGAAAAAAAGTGGGAAGTACGACTGAAGGCATCAAGATCAAAGGTCTGCACAGAAGCGAAGTGAAACAGGGGCAAAAACGGAAGACTAGGAAAAGCAGAGTAGTCAAAAAAAAAACCAGTATCTCCACCGGTCAATTATCGTGTCCCTTGAGGGGGGGATGCTTAAATCAAGGAAGTTTGTAAACGCCCAACCCGAAGGGGTATAAACTAAACGAGCACGCGGACTACGTCAAACCCGAGGGACACTACCTCACGTTCCTTTTGAAGGTGAGGTCGGGCCGCAGAAGTAACAAGATCACCGAAAAAAACGACCAGTCGCAAGTCGATAAAAGGGCAACGAGAAAAAAAGAGACAGAAGGCGGGAGCTGGGGAAAAAAGGGGGCCTTGGGACCCTGTCACCGACAAAACATCTGTAGGAACAAAAAACTTCCGGTCGGGCCGGAGGGGTGAAACTCAATGGCACGAGGCAAGGGGGAAAAAAAAAAAATCCTAGAGGGGAACAAAAAAGTCGCGAGGGGAAACGAATCGGGCAACGACGACAGCAACGTGGGAAAGGAAAAACTGAAAAAGTGTCCAAGACTAGGGAAAGAAGAGAAGAGCGAGGAAAGCATTCGCTGAGGTTAACAGTTGCGAGGGTGGGACAAGAATAAGCTTTAACGTAAGGGGGTTACGAAACAGGGATACGCCCAAATGGGAGGTATTGAAAGAACAATGCTAATATCGAGATTCTGAAATGTTCTTAAGAAAAAATGAAAACAGTACACAGTGAAAAGGGGGGTTGTGGAATTTTCTGGTAAGGCCAGGTGTGTTTGTTAAAAATTCTTAAAAGAAGACCTCAAGGGAAAACCTTAAACTGTTCTCTTGAGAGACCGAAGGGGGAAAGGGTTAAAAAGACTTTGAAAAGGGTCCGGAGGGGAGGATAATCAGTCAGTTGTCTGGTTGAAGGGGAAAAGGACGGGTCAAATCAAGAAAGAAGGGGCAATGAGTGTTCGAGACACAAGGAAAGGAAAAAGGAAATGAGAAACCGGTAGGGAACAACAAGGGATTAGGTCAGAAAGGAATCCAACAAAGATGCGGCTCAACGATAAAAAAAAGAAAGGTGGAATACCACAAGCTTAACGCCAAACATCGGACCTAGCCAACCCATCAATCCCAGCCGAAGCGGGGTTTACAATTATTCTCTGGTGGGGGGGGGGGAACATCTGGGATAACAAAAAGTTTCTCGAGGGGGTTCCGCATGTTAAGAAAAGTAGTCAATCTTCGTGGTAAAGATCTCCCAAAAAACCGGAAAGTATGTAAAAGATAGAGGACAGGATATTCTCGCAGTGGGAGGGCCCAGGAAAGAGGGCGCTCCATCAATCGAGGGAGTCGACAGGGGGTCACCGCAAAGACTGAGGAATGAACGTCTGGAAGGGGGGAAGCGACTAAAAGAGGTTCGACGTATAAGCTTGGGAAATGGAAAAAAAAACTACCAAGCGTGAGTTTGAGAGAGGGCCTGCATAGCTACTCGTGCAGGGAGGGGGTCAATCTTAAAACTGGGGGGGGTGACATAATACTGAAAAAAAAGGTTGGCTGCTGTGCATCGAAGAATTGGTTCAAACGCGGGAGCCAGGGGCAGGAAGAAAAGAAAAAATGATGAGTCCGTCATAAGGCGAAAAATTTTAACAAAGGGTGGTAAGAAGAGAACAAAAGAGGTAAATCAGAGAAAAGGGAGGTGTGAGGATTCGATAAAGGGAAGGGGAGAAACTTGAAAGAAATAAAATCAAGAAAAAAGGCTGGACCAGGGCAAAAAATTTGTGAAAATGGAAAGTGCACGCTTCACATCTAACCTCAGAGAAGGAGGACATGTTGATTGATTAATTCAGAAAGGGGCGAGGAAAGAAAGGGGTGGGGGCGAACCTGTGCGTGACAGTGGAAGAGGGGGGAGAAAAAACCTAATTTCAAACAAGAAAAAGGACGGAAGAGCGGGGCGGACGAGAGGGGGGGTCCAGTAGGGGGGAAACAACGTAAGTCGGGTCCTTCCAAAGTGAGTGAAAAAGGAAGAAACTACTGCTTAAAGGCGTCCTTGAAATTGAAAAATAAAGGACGAACTCCCAGGTGAAAAGAAAGACCCGAAAAAAACCAAGAGGTTTGGAATTTCCTTTTCCCCAAGGGAGGAAATGGCGTTTCCAGGTAATGGAAAAGGTCTCAGCTGGCAAGTCAGGCGAGCTTGGAAGGCGTGCAATGGTTTAGACAGTCAGCTGGAAGTGAGTGGGGGAAGAAGGTACGTTGATGCGGAGCCTCACTAAAGACGTCCTTGAGCTGGTGGTGGCGTGAAAGGGGGAAGCTTACAAAAAGATCTTTTACTCACGTTAATGGGATGTTCAGTAAACACCATAGGAAGCCTTTCACTTTCACAAAGAAAATGCAGGAGAAGAAAACCGCCAAACAAGGAGACCTAAAAGGGTTATAGAAGTTTATTGAATCACGGGGGGTCGGTTAAAGGGTTGAGTACTGTGCCCTTTCTCCGGGAGGGCGGGGCAGAAGTCGATAAGAGTGGGTGAGAGGAAGATCACGCCCGTGTACAGAACGATGTCTGGGGAAAAAACAAGCTGTGGCCGTGAAAAAGAAAGTAGAAGACATACAGCATACTTGGTGAGGTTGAAAAGTCGGGAAAGAAGGAACCAGGGGGGGGAGGAGTCATTGAGCCGTATCTCCCGGACCACCCGAAGTAGTAACAAGTACAAGGAAACGTTGCGGGGAAAAGGCAATCGGTGGTGGCACAAAAAATCCTCACAATAAACCAGGAGAGGCAGATCAGGGGGGGAAGAGGAGACCACGCCATTAAAAAAATGAGGACCTGCCATTGAAACTGAGGGTTTGGAAGGAGGGGGAAGAATCATTGAAGTGAAGAAGCGGGGAGTTGAAAGGGGCCTCATAATTCTGTTTGTGGGGGGAGGAGAAGGAAGTTGTCAAAAAGATGTGCCGATTCACTTGGGGGAGAAAAAGAAAAGAGGTACGGGGCCTTTGGGGCATCACCGAGGCCCGAGAGAACTAGCGACCACGAATGATTATCACCCCGGTGATGGCGGAAGGGTGTGAGTGGAAAAAAGGTTGCGATCTGTCCCCTTTGAAAGAGCGGGAAACTGAAAGAGAAAAACAGTGAGAGAAGAAAAACGTCTTTGGAAGCACGTCTGGAACATTTTCAATCAAGAAAACTCCCATCAATTTGATGCGAAAAAATGCTCAGAAAAATTCCCCGATGGAGAGAGAAGGAGATCCAGGCAATTCTGATGAAATCAGCGAAACAAAACACAACAAGCGAGGAGTATATAAGGGGACAAAAAGGGGACGTCCTGATGGGAGTAGGGCATAGCGATAGAATGAAACCTCCCCATGAGAGGGGGAAAGTTTTGACATCAAGCTACGGCAGCAACAAGGTTGGAGGAGACTGATGTGAGAGGCAGCAAGAAGGGGACTGAAAACAATCCGTTCGGCCTGAGGAAGGGGGGGGCATATTTGGGGGTCAGCGCCGACACTCTGTCAAACGGCCATGCCAGCACAAAGGGGTTGGGAAAGACTCCATCTCACAACGAGGCATCCACGGGGTGGGGAAGTCAACTCAAATTAAAGAGGAGAGGAGGCCGAGTAGGGGTAACACTTCCAGAGACAAGCCGGAGAGGGGAGCAAAGGTGAAGATCGTGAGGAATAGAAGGGAGAAGACAAACCAAATTTGGACGGAAACGGGGGAAGCATACGCAAGAAGGAAGCCTAACCTAACGATTAGGGCAAATCATGACCAAAATAAAGTTTAAAGGGGATTCAGGATTGCGATGGGTGAAAACGAGAAAAAGTTCGGTCAAGGGGGAAAGGACGTTGGGACGGGCCCCAAAGCATCAGTAGTGGGGACGCACAAAAAGTGAAGGGGGGTAAACATCTTACAATATACCTGTCCAGCGGCGGTATCAGAAAAGGGCTGAGGAAAAGTTTGACAGACTCAAAAAGAGCTTTCTTTAGGAAGGGGGTGGGGAAAAGACTACTAGGTAGGCATGGGGGGATAAAACGACCCATGCTTTTCAAAAAACCGGGGTCGTGAGATGAAGAAGGGTCCAAAAAAGAATCTCCTAAAAACGCAAACCAGGAGCAGAACCGGTCCTCAACGGAAGGAAAAGACCAAAGACTCAGGGATTAAAATACACAAAAGGGAGAAAAAGGGGGCAATGAAAAAATTGGGGCGGGGGAAGTGGCGTAGGAAAGGAAGGAAGATTGGGACACCAGCAGACCCTTCGCGAAACATTGATTCACGCGAACGTAAGGACGATGAGAGACAAAATCAACTTTTCCTGATGACTGGAGAACCAACGTCCCCGAGCAAGGAAAAAATCACACAAATCGCCAACCCTTTGGCCAAGAAGAACCCTAAAGCTGACAGTTGAAGAGGGAGAAAAGTGAAGGAACGGGGTAAAAGGAACCTGACAAGAGGAAAAGGAAGGCGTGTTAGTGATGTTGACCTTATGCACGAGGGTCAAAAAGGTGACGTCAAGGTGCACACTGAAGCCGAGGGGGAAAGGCAACACTGGGAAGGCGACTACAGAACGTTGGAAAAACCTTCAGGGTGAAAACCGGACGCCAACACGAGTCCCCGCTACAGCGAGGGGACAGACAAAATGTAATCTTTGAAATGGACTTGGTCCCAACATTAAAGGGAAAAAGAAACTCTTTTTACCTAAAGGGAAAAGAGAAAGGAAATGGTATTATTATTACTTCCCTGGAAAAACTGAGAAGTACTATAGTAATATGCTTTGCATGGAAAAAGGGAAAAGGCACAGGTGTTGGGTTTACATTTTAGGGGGAAAGGGGAAGTCAAATTTGGGGCCCTCAAAAAGAAGACCGGTTAAAAACCCCTTGATAAAGGGAGAAAGGGGGGGGGAAACCTGTTATAACGGCATACCTGGGTTTCGAAGGAGGGAAAGACTAAAAGTGGTTGGGACACTTGCCCCTCGTTAGGCAGAGGGAAGAGGGAAAAGGTCCTTGTCCAGACAGGCAACAAAGTTAAGACGAATAAGACCGAAGTAAAAAGAGTGGGAAACAGAAATGCCAGGGAGAAGACCATTAAACGCAAACCGGCCCAAAAAGACCTCTTGGGCGAAAAAAAAAGAATTAGATCTCACTGGAATCGCTCGTCCGGCCAGACCAGCGAGAAATCATACTGATTCGTTTGGGGTGCGAGGGAAGGGGGGTGCCCGTGTACGAAGAAGTTGATGATGTTGAAACCGCAAGTGAAGGGACAACAGGTGGGGGGGGGATCGCAACCACAAGAGTCCGGGGTTTCCATCTATATACAAAAAAAAAAATTATTGTGAGAGGAGAGAGGAAAAGAAATGGCTAAAATCAAGGCCTGCACGCTGGCTCTCAATCATAGTAGAAAGGTAGGAGGACATGGTAAAACAGATCCCGCGCGGAAACGAAAAAATGAGGGGTGGGGGGGGGGTTTGGGTTTTCGTGAGGGAGGGGGGAGTGTTGGGTTGTGGTCATTTTCTGGTTTATGGCAGATGGGGGTTGGGGGGGGGGGTGTGTGGGTTGGTGGTTTTTGAGTGTGGGGGTGTGAGAGAGAGTGGGGTTTGGGGGGTTCCACACGGTTGGGCTTTGGCTTTGTCGTGGAGAAACTGCTATCCTCTCAACTGCCTTCTTCTCAGCGGTTGTCACCATGCCCGCGAGGCGGCTCGTGCTCAACTGCCTCGGCTACGATGGTCAGGGCAACCTCCGCGGTCCTGGGCGACGACCTCTGCTTCGTTTGGGGAGTCGCCTCGATCAGTTCAGGGAGTTAAGAAGGAAAAGATGTTCAATCGCGGCTGAAGGGTTACTGGAAAAAGGGCAGGAAAGAAAATAAAGAAAAATTCACCTGCGCAAAACAGAAGGGCAACAGGAAAAGTTCTTATTGAAAAGAAGGCAACCGCCGGGAACGAAAAAAAGAAAAGGGAACTGTTTAAACCGTGGCTTGCGGAGAGAGAATGACAACCAACTTGAAATTAAAAAAAGACATGAAAGAAAAAGAGAGACCAAAGGGTTGGACACTGTGGAAATGCAATTGGGAAGGGAGGCAGAGGTAAGGGGAGAGGCGGCCATGACAGAAGTGTTATGGAGTGGGGAGCCCTACTAGCAGCGGTGCACAAAGGGGGCGGGGGAAGGGGGACGGAGCAACCGCAATGTCAAAAAGGGAGTAAGCCTGTAAAGGGAATCCTGTCAGCATATCGTGTGGTAGAGTAAAGTGATGAAAGGGTCCTGCCATGGTAGTCTCGGGGAAGAAGGAAGGAACAGAACGTCCATTGAGGCAAAAGGAAACAAACGCTGGAAGGATTCACAAGCCCAGCACCGGGGGGAGAAGCGCAGTTTCTTTCAAGTTGAACGTTTCCAACGTTAGTTACATCAGATTTACAATCTAAGAAAGGCGCGGGTCGTGGCAAATGGAGCAGACGGGGGGCGAAAACTAACAGGGGAGGGGGGGCACGGTCGAGCCGGTTATGAACCGACGTCAAAGTAAACGTGTCGAGAGGATCCAGCGGTAGGGGAGGGGAATTGAGAGCTTACGCAGAGGCGGAACAAACAGTGAATGGGGGGCGGGCGGGAAACCGACTGGGAAGGAAATTCCCGCAACAGCAAGATCCCGTTCACTGGGAAGTAAACGGGGGATGTTACCGCGGGATTGGGAAAAGGTCTTCGGGTGAGGGGGGTGTGGAAAAAAAAAAAAAACATACCTCTCTGAGATCAGTGGGGGAAGGAAGACTTGAGTTAAGGTGACAAGTAAAACGAAAAAAACGGAGAAATGGAAAGAAGGGATTTCAAACACGATACCTGTAGAGGGGGAGAAGGGGAAAAAACGAGCGAGCAATCAAGAAAAAATATCAGGGTGATAACGGAGAAAACTCACGGGGATGCGTATAATTTAAGGAGAGGCACAGCCGGGCTTCGGGCCAAGGAAAAACCGGGGGGTGCGAAATGCCAGGAGATTTTGCTTAAAAAAAAAAAAGCAAGCGACCAGGACTGGGTGTGACCGGAGCGACACGATAGCAGAAAAAGAAGGGAAAAAGCTTCAAAGACGGGTGAAGACGCTGAAGGATGGTCCAAAAAGGCTTCGTCGGTGCGCGTGGGGGGGGTGAAGGGAAACTGTCTGCAGTGGTGTTAAGACCAGGCCCAAGGCGTGAGAAAGCAAAGATTCGGGAGGGTCGGACCAAGTGAATTCCCCAACGCTTCGTGGATCCCATGGCGTGGGGGGGTGGAAATAGTAAAGTTCCACGAGGGGAAACGAATCAGAAAAAAAAACTTTGTCGAGCGATCCGGGGGCGGAGATGGGGAAACTTGAAAGAAGGAAGGTCCCAGGAGTCAATGAACCCAGGGATTCGAAGGTGAGGGTAAGGAACAACTTTGGAAGAAAGGGCAAAATTCAAGCCTTGTAGAGTGTCGGCGACACTGAAAATCAAGAAAAAGTTCTAGCCTAAAGGAGGGGTATACGATTATTCATCACGAAAAAAAATCAAATCGCCAGATAATGTTTCATGCGGGAGAGAAAAATTGGCAAAGAAAGTGGGATGAAAGCAGATCTCAGAAGGGAAAGCTCGTACAAACAACAAAAAAGAGGATGAAACGAGAGTGGCAAGAGAAGGCTAAGATGAATAAGACTCCCAATGCTGTGAAGGGTTTCGAACAATCTGAGACAACAGGAAGGGGGGAACTTCAAAGTTCTGGGAACATGGATCAAATGTCAAAGCCAGTGCGTCTGCCTGTGGAGAAGGGCGGTAGAGCCACTACTATTCAAGGCAGAAGAGAAAGCAAAAGGTTGGTGAAAACGACCTCTAAATAAGGGTGGGATAAGGAAACGACACTCGTGGGCGAGGGGATCCGTGCAAGTAGTGAAAGAGGGAAAATCAAAAAATACACGTGAAGAGATTCGGAAGAGGGGAGGGGAAGGGGTGTTAAATCTCAGCGAAAAACACACTGAATTTGGATAATGGAAAATCGCCAACGAACACGCGCCAGGCACCGCAAATAAGAGTTTTCCACGACCCAGAAAAGCATTCAACCTTTACATCAGATGTGATCACTTTTTGTCGGCGAAGAGAATGGGACTCCAAAAGCAACCATGAATCATGTGAGGGGGGTTTTGTCGTCCCAAACGAGAGGGGGCCTGACAAAGTTACCTTTAAAAAAAAGCGTATTAAATCTAATGGAGGGAACGAAGAGTCAAATGATAGCAAGAAAAGTCTTATTTCCCCTTTAAGAAAAAATAACCCAAGTATGAGGAGAAGGCGCGGGGAATCTTTGTGAACAGGAGGACGCATGTAGCCTTGTGTGCTAATACAAATTGATGGTGAAACACAACTGGACATTCATGAAGCCGGAAAAGGTAAAGCTATACTGTTCTTCGAAGATGTTAGACCTGGGGGGAATAAAAAAACATAACTGGCAAAAATCGATAACTCCAACCTGAAAACAAAGGTTCAGAAGGCGTTTTCGACTGGGCGTTAGGGTTAATGGGGGGCAGTAACTTCTTGAAGGAACATACAAAGGCATCTGGTATCGGGAACAACGGCTCCGGGCGAGGGTCTACTTCGGGGAAAAGAACAAATTGACAGGAAAGGGTGGAAAGAGTTCAACTAGCAAAAAAGTACCACAGAACCGAAACTCACCTGAAACACGTAGGGATCCATCACGATCCAAAAGAGGAATTGCATCTGATAACTGTGTCGTTGGAAAAGGGGCAGCAATTTAATAAAACCATCTATGACGACCCGGTTCAAGGTTAGGTTAAAGAAGGAACTCGAAGTCGAGGTGAATGAAATTCAAAAAGGAAATACCGAAGTAATAGGGGCTAGCGACGGACAGCAAAGGGATGGAAACGCCGGAAAAGCAGTTGTTCACGACAATCGGGACCCGAGACGGAAAAAGGTTGAACACTGACTAGCCGGTAAAAGGTCGGGACACGTCCGTCCACGGGAAAGGAAAAAGGTTGCTAAAAGGACGGAACAAAATGGTAGGAGTACTTAATACTGACTAAGAAAAAAGGGCTAAGTAGAAAGCCAATGGATCCCGGGGGGGAGGCAATAACCATACAAAGGGAAGCAAGTGGGGGGGATATTAAAACTTTTCGTTGTTACGGAAAGGCACCGTCGTCTAAAAGAAGACAAAGGAAGCCAGGTGGGTCGATGGGAGAAGGGGGGGAGAACGCGGGTAGTAACTAAAAGAAGTGAAACCGGTGGACAGCTTCTGAGGCTCATCAAAGGGAGGTAGAAACCTGGAAAAAAAAAGAAGTTCGGCATATTCACCGTAGTGGAGGGGAAGGTCAGATACAGCAAAAAGGTGACGGGGAGAACGTCACCAGGGGGAATATGGGAAAAACAAAAATGACCGAATCAAGGCACGGGGCGATTGCTGAAGAAAAAAAAAAAACACGCTCCCCGCTTGGTTAGCCAACAAAGCTGAGCCGACGAAACAGATCGTCCAATTCAAAAAAACAACTCCCTGAAGCGGAAAAAGAATGAAGAAAACATTCGTGTGGACAGTACTCCCTAAATTGAGAGGGAGGGAGACCGTCAGAGGAAAGGGACCAAACGATAGGAAACAGTCCTATCCCGCGTCAG
>Ga0179591_1380425_pt1 | contig 14400 bp, 16 predicted proteins | sample CZOMad2_1_08_16f_FD_182891 | JGI IMG/M metagenome (GOLD analysis project Ga0179591, IMG submission 182891) | Vadose zone soil fungal communities from Angelo Coast Range Reserve, California, USA - CZOMad2_1_08_16fungal (PacBio error correction) | ecosystem: Environmental > Terrestrial > Soil >...
ATGCGCCCGCGCCATTCAGCTTTACTGGGGCACCGCGCGCCTATTGCGAATCGCCGTGAGGGCGGCCGGAGCACAGATTTGATCGATTCGCTTCCATGCTGTTCGCTTCCTTTAGCTGGTAACTTACTGATTTGAATGTTTCCTTCGTTCATTCAGTGTTAAGAAATTGTTACTCCTCTACCGTTAGATGTCATTGCACGTCATTCTGCATGGCCACCACATCGCTCGTCTCGTGTCGGCCGCGCTTACGATTGCATCCAGATATTCGGCATGAGATGGACGTCTTTTACCGGCATGTCGTCGATGGCCCCGATAAAGAGAGATAACCAGCATTTTTTCGTGGCTGCGGTATTCGAGTTATAAGCGGCGATCGAACCTTCCCTATTAAGCCCGGAAGCCGGTCCGGCCACGGAACCCCAGGCGAACGCCGTCACTCTCCGAAACGTTTTTGATTTTCATGCGGGGCACTCGCCTCCGGCCACTCAATTGTTTCCGCGTGACAGATAGAACCCTCCACGCGCCGAAGGCGTATCGTCGGGTTGCCGGAAGTTGGATGAATCCCGGCGGTGTCATGCGGTCATTGCTCTTCGTCAGGCGTCAAAGCTTCAAATTTCCCCGGGTTCCGATTCGAGGTCCCCTGCGTAGGCTTTCCCTGGAATTGTGAGCCTGATGTGACGTGCAGCGATCCGTAGTACCGTTTGAATTTGTCCGTTTCGGGTGTTTGGTTTCCCGGAATTGGTCTCCGATTTTCTCCAGTAATTCAATTCAGCCCCGGCCGTCTCCTGTAATTTTTTTCCCTCAGATCGGCGCTCAGGTCGTTGCGTGGCGCGATCCCGCGGAGGTCCATGAGGGTTTCTCAAGCGATCGGTATCCCCATGCCGCTTCGGATACATCATATCAGGCTTTGGGGGGGGGGGGTGTGGGGGGGGGAAAGGCGGCAAGTAGATCGCTTCCCCTCAAAAATAAAAATGTTCTTCCATTTCATCCAGCCTCTTTCAGGAACGTGGTCAGTTTTCCACTCTGCGTCGAGAGCTCCTTCCCGTCCGCTTCCAGACGCATTCGCAGCGTCGAATTGGTTCGGAATATCGCATGGTCGTAGTAAATCGATTCGGCGAATTTGAAACCCGTTCAGATCTTTTTTTGTAGTATCACGCAGCTGAGCGTTGTAGTAATAATCGCAGGAGCTTCTCCCGTAATGTCTGCTTTGGGACTGCGGGCTTTGCGTCGGGCTTGCTGGGCTCGGGTAAGAACAGGAGCCCCAGCATTCCGAGGAGGAATAAACAGAGTGTTTTCATCGTGCGTCCTTTTGAATGTGTGATTGTTCTGTTTGACAGGCGGTGAACCTCCGAACACGGGGGAAAATAAAATTCGAGTAACGTTGCCGTTTACCTCTGGTTAGGTTAATTGTTAAGATTCCAGGATGGTGGGTGCGGAGGGAAAGATGCGGAATTCGCGGCTTGTCTGCTAGGCCCCCAGATCGAGGTGAATGTTCTTCCGGTTCCGATCTCGCTACTTGACCTCCACTTTGCCGCCGGTGAGCCTCGACGATATGCTTCACTATCGCGAGCCCGAGAACCGGTGCCCCCGGCTTTCCCGGGAGCGCTCTTTAATATCGACACGTAAAACCGCTCGAAGATTCGTCGGCAGTTGCTCACCTCAATCCCACGCCGCTGATCCCTACGAAATTCTGATCCTATCCCTGGCCCGGTCTGGAGGAGACAATCAACATGGCCCCGGGGCGGTTTACTTTGACGGCCGTTCTCGATCAGATTCACCATGCTTGTTTCAGACGGTCCTTGTCGCCGAGGACCTGAAGGCCATCCTCCCGGTGGCTGTACAGGAGAGTGATGCTTCGTTCCTCCGGCCCGGGGCTGCATCTCCTGCGGTGATCGTGCCGAGAACCCTTAGGTTGAAATACCGGAAACTCATCTTCTGTCGCCCGATGCGATCCGTGAGATCTCAATAAGGTTCTCCGATAAGAGCGTTGAGGCGCTGGTATTCGCAGCGCCCGTTCACGAATTTCTGGCGGCATCCCCTTCTTCAAGCGCTCCGCTCAGAAGCGTCTCGAGCAATGCCCTGGACCGCGAAGATGGGGGTCCGCCCTCTTGTGAGACATTCCATTCCAGGACTCACTCCGGGAAGCTCTCCCATTTTTTCAGCTTGCTGATATCCTCCTCCGAGCTTATCGAGCATGGCTGTTTGAGCGTTCGGGCCAGCCTCCCCGAACTCAATCGGAGGAGCTGACCGGAATCCTCTGTGTCAAATCTCCCGACCTAATTTTCCCCCGATATTTCCGCCATTTCTTGACGGGATGTGGACACTCCGCCTCGCGACTCAGGAACTAATTGCCAGTGTACGGCCAGAAGACGATCCCGTCGGCGGTCAATGACTTCGCACCGGAATCCATTCGTCAAACCCCTCGTCTACCTGCGTGCGATCGAGGTCGGAAGGACATCCGCCAGTGCTTCGCCGCCGTCGCCGTCCGCTTCCTCGATCGCTTCCACCGAGGGGCGGCTGCCAAACAAGAAACGGACTCTCGCCAAGTCCCTGGAACCAACAAGGACATGCTCGACGAGTTCATCACGCGGCTCAAACCTCGTCCTCGACCGCTTCTCGCCCGAGGAGCGTAAGAACATCGGCATTTCCCCCCACACACAACAAACACCTGCCCCGGCGGCGGACTGCGACTCCGTGCACATCAGGAGGGTCCCTACGAGAAAGCTGCTGAGCAAGATGTTCGAGACCTCAACGCGGGCTACTTCCTCATCCAGTGCGCCAGCGAGGAGGACAAGGAGGAGGTCTAACCGTCTCTGCGGCGTGCCAGTACCGGCGCGACCGACGCCAACGGCGTCTCGTACAGTTCCTGCTTCATGGCGTCCAATCAACCCGCTCGAACCCGACCCGTCGCGACGGCCGAGCAGGTCAAGGACACCTCGTGACCGCGGCCAAGTACATCCGAAGGAGTGGCTGGGCGCGAACCGACGACCCTGCGGCGTCTCGCCGTTCACCGCGACATCAGCCCAAGCACGCTCGCCCGACTTCGCGCGCGACGTCGCCATGCAATAAGATCCAGGCGCGCTGGAGGGCGCGCGGCTCGCGTCCCGATGACTCGCGTCTAGCGATGGCTGTTCCACGACCCCCGCACTCGCCTGTACGCGGTTCCGCGGCGCCGCCTGCGCCACCCGACGAAGGGGGACGGCAACCCCCGCCTCCCCTTCGCCTGCGGCGTCCGGCATCCACGGCCCTCCCCATGCAAGCACGACGGGCCGCGTAACCAACCATCTAGCGCAGCGGTCTCGACGAGCGCGAGCGCGTCACGCCGGAGCCTCGCTCTTGGCGCCCGGCGACGATCGCGCCGAGCGTCGAGGTAGGGCTTGCCTTCTGGAAGTTCGGGGGGTCGGTGCCGGCGAAGCCTCGTGAGCTTCGGTCACCTGCGTGAAGTCGAGGTAGAAAACGAGGGCCGCAGGCCGTTGCCCACTCTTGCCCCTCCGCGGCTGTGAATGCCGCGAGGAGCCTCCGCTGGCTGGGCGAGATCGCCTGCGCCAGCACGTCCTTGCCGCCGACGGCCACCACGAAGCAGTCGCCGGGAGGGCGCACGTGGAGGGCCGGCCCGGTCGTTCCTGGGCCGTGAACCGTCGTCGATGCCGTTTCCCTCAGCGAGTTGACCTTCGTGTGGCCGGTGCTCTGGCGCGCGGAGCGCTCGCGCCGGCAGCGTGACGCTTGCTCTTGCCGAGTCGGTCGTCTTGATGACGAGCGCGCCGGCCGAGGTTCGGCGCTGGGTGGTCCCGGGCGCCCGACGAACAGCCTGTCGACCGGCCCCATCCAGCCGAGCAACTTCCTTGCGCAGGTCAAGCGACGTCGGCTGCTTGAACTGCTCCCAGGAGCGGCTTGACGCGCCGACGCCGGTGAGCCCGCCGCCGCCGTCCACGTGCCTCGCCACGCGATCGAGCGTCTGGCCCAGGTTGGCCGACGCCCAGCCCCAGCCAGGCGCGCTCGGACGCGGTCGCCGAGACGTCCGTCGGCCGCGGGTCCCGCCGTGCGTCGCCGACTGCGGCGTCCAGATGCTGAGCTGCGTTCGGACGCGCAGTGGCGTCGGGCTGGGCCTGCAGGCCGCGCCGAGCGTCTTTGGCGCCGCGCCGGCGAATGACTGCCACCACGCGCGCCCGACCTGCGGTCGCTGTCTGGCCTGTTGGCGATGGTGCGGACGAAGCCCTGCACGTCGAGGTAGACTAGGCCGAGCCGGTCCTGGGCCACCTTCTGCGGCCGTCGGTCATGCCGTTGCTGGTCAGGTGGCCTTGCCCTGCTGTCGACGAATGGCCTTCACCCGCCCTCGGTGGCGACCACGACCCGGTGGTCGATGAGCGCGCGGTCGCCGTCTTCGTCTCCTTGAGTCGAAGCGGTAGTCGGTGCCGTTGTAGGAGCGCTTGACGGTGGCCCGTTCTGCTTGCCAACTCTTCTTCGGCCTGGCGTCGTCCTTGGAGTCCGATCACACGCGCGTAGTCGGCGTTCCGGCCGTGGTGCAGCGCGGTGACGCTAGCCCACGGCTGGTTTCCCACCCACGTCCCCGACCCCCCTCGTCCTTGACAAAGAGGTAACACGAGACGCGGGTACATTCGCCCGCGATGGCAGCTCTCCTTGTTCCACGGAGGTTGGGCCAACCTCTTGCGGCTCTTGCGGGACGCCTCGGGCTCGTTGCCATGCTCGAAGCGAATCGTCGAGGGCGAAGGAGAGATCCTCCTCGAGATTTACTGGTTTCAACCTCGATCGAACGGCCCTGGGTTCCGCACGCATTGGTCGAGCGAGCTCGAGCGGGCGTCTCCGTGCGGTCAGCTCGACGCGAATCGGGACCTGGGGGCCCCTCGTCCGATGTGGACGCCCCTCTCGAGGCGGGAGGTGAGGTGTTCGTTTCGCCCCTTTTCTCCGTTTCGCGACGGCGCTCAAAACTTGAGCCGCCGTGACCTTCGCGACCATCGGAAGAGTTTTGGTGGTCTGACGGAAACAGGGCTTCACCGGTGGGGTCACATCTGTGATCCCTGGCGTGCGGCGGAACGAGGGGAGGGGCTGGGCGGCGACAGCATCGAAGTGGTGGGCACGTCGCGCAGGGTCTCCGCGCACATCTTTTTCGAGACTGGCGGCGCTCCGGGCGAAGGGAGTCACCGCACGTTCCGGCAGCCTTTCGCGAAGGACGGAAGGCCAGTTGATCGTCCCTTGCTAATCGCTCACGCACGGGCGCCGGCGCGGATCCGGCACACTTACCTGTCCGTCTTCGCAGGCGGAGAACGGAAATCGACATTGCCAATCGTACTTCCGTTCCTCCCCGTCCCGTCCCCCTCCTGCGATGCGAAGGCCCCGGCGCCGCGGCGTGGAATCCGAATCCTGATTCCTGAACGAGCGATGTTGGCTGGTGTCGCTCGCGGTAGCCTGGCTGGTCGCTACGCTGGTTCAGGTCCGACCTTCGCGTCTTTTGCGTTTCGCGGCGCGTTCTGCATGCCGAAGAACCGCACTGTTCGAACGAACGCACGGTCATGATTGGAAGCTCCAACCTCGCATGCGGTCGCTGCGCTACCACCTCAGTGCACAGTGGCCGTTCCTGACCGCGAATTTCGCCGCGCACGGTGCGCGCGTCGTTCGAGCTCGATTCTCGAGAGCTCGTCGAGCTCTCGGGTGACGGGTGGAGGCAACGCCCACTTGGAAAAAAAATAACAAAACAAAAAAATCCCGCGTTCTTGCCCTGGTTCGCCTACCTGGTCGGTGGGCATTTCCTTTGAATCCGGTAGAACGGCCCGCGGCGGTGAGGAATACGAGCTGGTGCCGAGTGCCATTCCGCACTTCGACTTTCGATCGATACGCCTCTGCACCGACGTGGGCAGCTGCGGCAGCACCCCAGACGCCATCGGCATCGTCCCCCCGACTCGCTCTTTTCGCCGTGGCCGACTGATGGGGGGGCACGCCAGCGGGCGAACCTTGCCCCAGCGCGCATGGCCATCATAACGCAATCCAGACTGCGGTCCCCCGCGGCGCGCCGAATTTTGAGCCGCTTTTTGACCGACACCAGCCTGGCGCGCGCACGCGATCTTTCGCCTTTTGCCGGCCGCGCTTCGAGGCGGCGAACAAACAACCGGTCCGCCGACGAGTGCCCGGAGAAGGAAGGAAGCGGCCGGCATGGGGGCACCCTGGACGTGGCCGTGTCTCGTGCGGGACCGTCTTTTTCGCGCATACGGGGACGACGGCCGCGCCTACCTCATCCCTCTTCGTCCGCTTTCTCCAGCTGACGCACGACCACGCTCTCCACGAGGCGCTTCTGCTTTCTTCTGCCGCTGGGCCGCTTCCGCAACCACGCATCCCGCCCCCATCGCAATCCACTCGGTCTGGCATCGGCATTGCTCCGGTCACCGGCGTCGACAACCTGCTTCGTCGAGCTACAACCGCGGCGATCGGCTTCTTCTCTGCACCGACGGCGTTCACCAACGGCTCGATGGATAGTCGAGACCACGGTGGCGCAGCTGCTTGCTCGCACGGGTACCGGACAGGGGGGGGGGGGAGGTAAGGGAAAGGGGTGGGACGGTAGGGGGTAGTGGGAAGAGAGGTCCCTCTTCCGATTTTTTTCCTTCTCTCCTCTCTCCCCCAGGTAGGAGATGGGAATTTGATGCAGAGTCTTCTACTGTGGGGTCCCGTGTTCGTGGGGGGGTCCTCGTGCCCGTAGTGGGCGTTGCGGAGGTTGGTGTCGAATGGCGCAAAGTTAGTGGGGGAGGGGAAGGAGGGTGGATGGGGGGATGGGGTGAGAGACCGAGCTTACGCGCAGCCGTAGAGAGTTGCCGGATTCTGCTTGATGGAGAAGGGGGTGGATGGAGGGAGTGAGTGGAAGGGGGTTTAGGGGTTTGATAGAGGTCGAGGTCCCGGGGTTGGATTTTCGGGTCATTCGGAAGGAAGACGTGTTGGGCGCGGGTGTTCTCTCCATGACCCGTGTGATGTGGTCCGTCGGTTTTATTGTGGGTGAGTCTCTCGGGATGGTCCCCCGAGGGTTGTGGCATTTGTTGTTATCAGTTTTTCTTTGCAATTGTGTTGGGGCGGTAGCGCTTGTTTTCGAGCGTGGTATACCGAGCCTCGTGCCCGGCTTATTTGTTCTACGGGAGGGGGCGGGGAGAGGAGGTAGCCCCTCCTTCCCCACTCCTCGAGGCCTTCGTCGCCCTCCGTGCTGGCCGCCCTGGGCAGCGGCGGTGGAAGTGGAGATCCCCGAGGGGCATAAGTGCCGCGCCTGGTAGCCACGATGCTCGTGCGTACAATCGTCGTGAGCGGCGCCATCGAGCTTCCAACGGTCGCGTAATCGAGCCGTCCGGGCTTTTGTTTTCCGAATCTGCTGGTGGGGGTCCGCCCGCTGATGGGTAAGCTCCGCATCGCGTCGTGGGAGCACACCTCGCGAAGTCGTCCGCGCGCACGCGCATCAGCCCGAGCGCTCACTCCGCGACGATGGGGAGCTCCCCATCGCGGGCGACCCCCCACCAGCGATTCGGAAACAAAAGCCCGGACGGGCCGATCACGCGACCGTTGGGAAGCTCGATTGCGCCGCTCACGACGATGTACGCACGAGATCCGTTGGCTCCAGTTCTCGGCCACCTTCTGGCCCCTCGGTGATCTCACTTCCACCGCCGCTGCCAGGCGGCCAGCACGGAGGGATCGAAAGGCCGTCGAGAGTGGGAATGGCGGGCGACCGCAAATTCGCTGGAACGACCGGAGGGGCTCTCCCCCTCTGCCGGATTGCGCGCCACGCAGCGCTCTGCAAACGTCGACCACAGGGCGGTGGCGTTGTCGCGCCCTCCCTTGCGAGAAGCGTGGGCGATGAGCGCGGCCACCACGTCTCGTCGGTACCCGTGCGAAGCAGCTGCGCCACTCGTGGTCCTCGCTCTCCATCGCCCGTGAACGCCGTCGGTGCAGAGAAGAAGCCGATCGCCGCGGGTTTAGGCGTCGTCCGCAAGCAGGTGTCGACGCCGGTGACCGGATTAAAAAAAAAAAAAAAAACAAAAAAAAAAAACACAATGCGCGATGGCACGACGATGATTTGCGTGGGGGCGGGATGCGTGGTGCGGAGCGGCCCTCGGCCAGAAGCGCCTCGTGGAGAGCGTGGTCGTGCGTCGCTGGACAACCGCGACGAGCGGCGAGTAGGCGCGGCCCGCCCCCGTATGCGCGAGAAACGCCGGTCCCGCACTAGCACGGCCACGTCCAGGTGCTTCCCCTGCCCGGCCGTTCCTTCCTTCTCCGGGCCTCGTCCGCGACCGCGGTGTTCGCCGCTCGAAGGCTCGGCGCAAAAGGGGCGAAGATCGCGTGCCGCGCAGCCAGGCTGTGTCGGTCAAAGCGGCTCAAAATCGCGCGCGCCTCGGGGGCCCCGCAACGTCTGGATCGCGGTAATCGATGGCCATGCGCGCGGCATGTCGCCCGCTGCGTCCGCCCACCATCCCGTCGGCCACGGCGAAAGAGCGAGCTCGGGGACGGATGCCCGATGGCGTCCTGTTGTGCTGCCGCAGCTTGCCCACTCGGTTGGGCAGAGGCGTAGTCGACTCGAAAGTCGAAGTGCGGAATGGCACTCGGCACATGCTCGTAATCCTACACTGCGCGGCCGTTCTACGGATTCAAAGGAACTTGGCGAAACAGGTAGGCGAACCAGCAAGAACGCTGATCAAAGTGGGCGTTGCCTCCACCCGTCGACCGAGTCTCGACCGAGCTCTCGAGATCTACTCGAACGACGCGCGCACCGTGCTCGCGAAATCGCGGTCAGTGAACGGCCACGTTGCCTCGAGGTTGTAGCGCAGCGACGCTGTCGAGGTTGGGCTTCAATCATGCCGTGCGTTTCGTCGACCGTGCGGTCTTCGATGCAGCACGCGCCCGCGAAACGCCAAAGACGCGAATGTCGGACCTTACCAGCGTAGTCGACCACGCCAGGCTACCGCGACGACACCATGCCACACATCGCTCGTTCCAGAATCAGATTCGGATTTCCACGCCGCGGCGCCGGCCTTCGCATCGCCAGGAGGAGGGCCGGACCGGTGAGGAAGTACCCTTGTGCAATGTCGCATCCGTTTCTCCGCCTGCCGAAGACCGTACAGTAGTGTGCCGGATCCCGCGCCGGCGGCCCGTTGCTTACGGGCTAGTTTGAATGGTTGTTGTTCGCGGGTGGGGGGGTTGAGTTGTTGTGAGGTTTCCTCAACGCGACAGATATTGTAGGTGTGTTATTGTTTCTTTTAGGATTATGGGGTTGATGTGAGGTAACGAGGGGGGTGTAGGTGTGGTTGATAGCAGTTTGTTCTTTGGGATTGTGCATTGGTGGCCGGGGAGCGGATGCGGCCAGGACGATCACCTGGCCGTCCGTCGGTCGCGCAAGGCGCCGGACGTGCGGTGGACTCCCTCGCCCGAGCGCCGCCAGGTCTCGAAAAAAGTGCGCGGAGCTCCGCGCGACCGGGCCACCACTTCGAGGCTGTCGTCGCGCCCAGACCCCCCCCCTCGGTCCCCCGCCGCCAGGGATCACCGAGTGACCCACCGGTGAAGCCTTTTTCCGTCGACCACCAAATCTGTGATGGGTCGCGAAGGTCACGCGGCTCACGTGAAGCGCCGTCGAAACGGAGAAAAGGGCGAACTCGAACACCTCACCTCCCCTCGAGGAGGGCGTCACATCGACGCGGGGGCCCCCAGGCTCCCGATCGCGTCGTAGCTGACCCGCACAGAGACGCCCGCTCGAGCTCGGCTCGACCAATGCGTCTCGGAACTCCAGGCCGGTTCGATCGAGGTGAAACCAGTACATCTCGAGGAGGAATCTCTTCCTTCGCCTCGACGAATCGCTTCGAGCATTGCCACGAGCCCCGCTGCGTCCCGCAAGAGCCGCACTCGGTTCGGCCCAACCTCGTAACAGGAGAGCTCGCATCGCGGGGCCGAAGGTACTCCGCTTCTCGTGTTAACCTCTTCAAGGACGACGTCGAGCCGTGGTGGCAACCGCGTGGTCTTCGCGATCACCGCGCTGCACAACGGCCGGAACGCCGCTACGCGGCGGTGATCGACTCCAAGGACGACGCCAAGGCCGAGAAGCTGCTGGCCAAGCAAAGGGCACCGTCAGCGCTCCTACCAACGGCACCGACTACCGCTTGCGACGCAAGGAGAAGACTGCGACGCGCTCATGACCCACCGGTCGTGGTCGCCACCGAGGGCGGGCTGAAGGCCATCGTCGACAGCAAGTTCAAGGACCACCTCGACCAGGCCAACGGCCGACCGCGGTCCTCTCGAAGGTGGCCCAGGACCGCACGGCCTCGTCTACCTCGACGTGCAGGGCTTCGTCCGCAACCATCGCCCACTGCCAGCAGCGACCCGGCAGGTTCGGCGCGCTTGTGCATTCTTCCCTGCGGCGGCGCCCAAGACGCTCGGCGCGGCCCTGCAGGCCCAGCCCGACGCCCTGCGCGTCGCGCGGTCAGCATCTGTGACGCCGCGAGTCTCGACGCCCGCCGGGCAGCGGCGCGGACGTCTCGCGAAGCTTCCGACGACGCCTTGCTGGGCTGGTCGTCGCAACCTGGGCCAGACGCTCGATCGCGTGGTCGGAGGCCGTGGCCGGCGGCGGCGGGCTCACCGGGCGTCGTCGTCATGCGCTCCTGGAGCATTTCAAGCATCAGACGTCGCTTGACCTGCGCAAGGCGTGCCGGCTGTGATGGTCGACGCCGGCGTGTTCGTCGGCTGGACCACCAGCGCCGACCTCGGCGGCGCGCTCGTCATCAAGACGACCGACGTGCCAAGATCAAGCGCACCGCTGGCCGTGCTCGAAGCGCTCTCGCGCCGAGGCACCGGCACGAAGGTCACCTCGCTGAAGGGCAACTACGCATCGACGACGCTTCACGGCCCAGGACCCGACCGGTCGGCCCTCCACGTCGCCCTCGCCGGCGATGCTGCTTCGGTTGGCCGTCGGCGGGCAGGACTGCTGTCGCAGGCTATCACTGCGCCCAGCCCAGCGGTCGGCTCCTCGCCGTCCTTCACCGCCGGCGGTCAAGCTGGGCAACGTCCTTCGGCCCTCGTTCGTACTCGACGTCCCGCATGTTGAGGGGGTGGGGGGGGCGAATCTCATCGAGGCCTTCGCCGGCACCGGACCCCGACTTCCAAAGCCAATCCTACCTCGACAGCTTCGGCCGCGATCGTCGCCGGCGCCAAGAGCGAGGCTCCGGCTTGACGCGCTCGCTCTTCGTCGCGACGCTGCTCTAGAATGGTTGGTTCCGCGGCCGTCGTCTTGCAGGTGTGCGCGGGCCGTGGGATTCCGCACGCCGCACGGCGAAGGGGAGGCGGGCTGGGTTGCCCGTTCCCCTTCGTCGGGTGCGGTCCGGCGGCGCCGCGGAACGCGTACATGCGAGTGGCGGGGGGTCGTGGAATCAGCCATCTGCTAGACGCCCGAGCTCCTCGGACGCGAGCCGCTCTGCCCTCCAGGCGGCCTGGATCTTCTGCATGGCGACGTCGCGCGCGAAGTCGGGCGAGCCGTGCTTGGGCTTGATGTCGCCGGCTAATGGGGCGCGAGAAGCTAGTCCTCGGTCGCGCCCAGCCACTCCTTCGGGATGTATCTGCGCGTCACGAGGTCGTCCTGACCTGCCGCCGTCTCGACGGTCGGGGTCGAGCGGGTTGATGACGCCCATGAAGCAGCCTCAGACGCCGTTTGCGTCGTGCGCCGGTACCTGGCCGCCGAGGCGGTAGACTCCTCCTTGTCCGCCTCGCTGGCGCACTGGATGAGAAGTAGCCTCGTTGCGGTCGAACATCTGCTCAGCAGCTTCTCGTAAGGGGACCTCCTTGCTGGCACGGCGTCCAGTCGCCGCCGGGGCATGTGTGGATGCGATGTTCTTACTCTCCTCGGGCTAGAGCGGTCGATGAACGCGTTTTTGAGTCGCGATTAACTCGTCGATCATGTCCTTGTTTGGTCCATGGATTGCGCATGTTCTTGTTGCCAGCCGCCCCTCGGTGAATTCGATCTAGACTCTGACGGCGGCCTGCCGGCAGCACTGGCTGAGTCCCTTCTCGACTCTCTCTCACGCAGGTAGACGATGTGACGAATGGCATCCGGTCGAAGGTCATTACCGCCCCCGGCGGGATCGTCCTTCTTGGCCGTCACTGCAATAGTTTCCTGTCGCGAGGCGAGTTTCCATCCCGTAAGGATGGCGGAATGCGGGAAAATTAGGTCGGAGATTTGACACAGCGGATTTCCGTCCGCTCCTCCGATGAGTTCCGGAGCTGGCCGAAACGTCAACAGCATTCTCATAAGCTCGATGAGGATATCAGCAAGCTGAAAAAATTGGAGAGCGTCCGGAGTGGATTTCCTTGGAAGTGTCCTCACCGAGCGCGGACCCCATCTTCGCGGTCCAGGGCCTGCTCGAGATCTCATGAGCGGAGCGCTTGACGAAGGGATGCCGCCAAAACTTCGTCGAACGGGCCGCTTGCGAATACCCAGCGCTCACGCTCTTCTCGGAGACCCTTTTGAGATCTCACGGATCGAATCGGGCCGACACGAGATGATTTTCCGGTATTCACCTCAAGGAGTTTCTCGGCACGATCACGCAGAGATGCATCCCCGGGCGGAGGAACGAAGCATCACTCTCCTGTTACAGTCCACCGGAGGTGGCCTTCAGGTCCTCGAGACAAGGACCGTCTGAAACAAGTCATGGTGAATCTGATCGAGAACGCCGTGGCAAAGTATAACCCCCCGGTGGCAGGTGATGTCTCCTCCGACCGGGCCAGGGATCGGATCATAATTTCGGTCAGTGATAGCGGCGTTGGGGATGAGGCTGCCCCTGCCGCGAATCGTCGAGCGGTTTTTTACCGTGTCGAAAAGAGCGCTCCCGGGATCCGGGGGCACCGGCTCGGGCTCGCTATCGTGAATTCAATATCGTCGGGCTAACGGCGGCAAAGTGGAGGTCAGTAGCGAGATCGGACCGGAAGCACATTCACCTTCGATCTGGGGGCCTAGCAGACAAGCCGCGAATTTCCTGCTCTTTCCCCTCCCTCCGACCCACACTCCTGGAATCTTAACAATTACATAACACAGAGGTAACGCAACGTTTATCTCGAATTGGATTTTCCCCCGTTCGGAGGTTCCACCGCCTGTCAAATCAAACATCACACTTCAAAAGGACGCACGATGAACACTCTCTTGTTTATTCCTCCTCGGAATTCTTGGTGCTCCGTCTCTAACCCCGCGCCCATCAGCCCGACTTCCCCGCCCGCAGCTCCCCCGCATGACTATTACGGTAGAAGCCTACTTCGATTATTACTACAACGCTCAATGCGTGATCTACCAAAAAAGATCTGAACGGTTTTTTTTCAAATCGCCGAATCTAATTTTACCTACGACCATGCGATATCCGACCAATCCGACGCGCGAATGCGTCTGGAAAGCGGACGGAATGAGCTCTCGAAACGCCCGAGTGGAAAACTGACCACGTTCTGAAAGAGGCCTGGAATGAAAGGAAGAACATTTTTGAGGGGAAGCGATCTCCTTGCCGGCCTTCCCCGCACGCCTGCCTATTGATGTCTCCGAAGCGGCATGGGATACCGATCGCTTGAGAAAACCATCATGGGACCTCCGCGGATCGCGCCACGCACCGACCTGAGCGCCGATCTGAAGGGAAAATTACAGGCGACGGCGGGGCTGAATTACTGTTGAAAATCGGAGACAATTCTCGGACAAACACCCTAAAACGACACATTCAAACGGTAACTACGGATCGCTTCACTTCCAATCAGGCTCACAAATTCCCAGGCGACGCCTACGCATACCTCGATCTGAACCCCGGGAAATTTGACGCTTTTGACGGCCCCTGACGACAGAGCATGAACCGCATGACACTCGCCGGGTTCCTCAACGTTTCCGGCACGCCGACGAATACTAACCTCCTTCGCGTGGAAGGGTTTCTATCATGTCACGCGGACATTGGTGGCCGGGCCGAGTGCCCCGCATGAAAAATCAAAACGGCTTCGGAGTGACGGCGTTCGCCTTGGTTTCCGTGTCGCGACCGGCTCCGGCTCCTCGTGAGGTTCGACGCCTATAACCTCGAATACCCAGTCCACAAAAATGCGGTCTATGCTCTTTATCTGGGCCATCGACACATGCCGGTAAAAGACGTCCCTCTCATGCCGAATATCTGGATCAATCGTAACGCGGCCGACAAACGCCCGAGCGATGTTGTGGCCAGAATGACGTTCATTACTCTACCGGTAGGAGCTGTACAATTTCTTAAACTGAATTAACGAAGCATAACATCAAATCAGTACATTTCACCACTAAAGGAGCGAACGCATGAAGCGAATCCTATCAATCCTGCTCACGGCGCCCTTCACGGCGATGCGAATAGGCGCCGGCGGTGCCCCAGGTAAAGCTGAATGGCGCGGGCGCATCTG
>Ga0179591_1299103_pt1 | contig 14398 bp, 6 predicted proteins | sample CZOMad2_1_08_16f_FD_182891 | JGI IMG/M metagenome (GOLD analysis project Ga0179591, IMG submission 182891) | Vadose zone soil fungal communities from Angelo Coast Range Reserve, California, USA - CZOMad2_1_08_16fungal (PacBio error correction) | ecosystem: Environmental > Terrestrial > Soil >...
GAAAACCTCCGGGAAAGTTAGTGGGCAGGAAATTGTGGTGTCCTCTTGGGGGAGGGGGTGGGAAACGGTAAATGGATTACTGTGTCGTTTGTAGTGACGGGAGTGGAGGAACCATCCGTTTAGAGACAGGGGAAAGGGCAGACCAGAAACAGGTAAAGGAGCCCGAGGAAGTTGGAAAGCCAGGAGGGGGCAAACACAAAGGGAAAAAGCGAATTAAACCCAAGGGTTCAGGGAAGGGCAAAACACCACTGGCATGGACATGTTCCAAACTGGGCGATCACGGGTGGAAAAACGAAAAGCTTAGGGACCTTGAGTTCCGAGATCCGGAGAAAGTTGGCGACTCGCTTTGATGGCAGATACCGGAAGAAGAGAACGGAGGGGGGGGGGGGAGACTTCACAATGAGGAGACAGTTACCAGTGGAGAAGATGAACCGGGGTGGCGGGCACATCACAGCGTAGGTCAACACCGGGAGTTGGAAAGATCGGGCAAGCATTAAGCGCAGGGGGGCGGGAAGAGAGCTGAAGTACGAGGGCCAACGTGGACGGTTTGGTCAAAGAAGGGGGGCAGCCGAAAGGGGTGAGGGGAGAAATATCCACTAAAGGGAAGAAAAGTGGGAACCTCAGGAGAAATTCACAATTAAAGGGGGGAAGATGTGGAAAAGGGGGGTGGGGGTGGGGGGGGGGGGGGGGGGGGGGGGGGGGGGGGGGGGGGTGTTTGGGGTGGTGGGGGGGGGGGGGGGGGGGGGGTGGGTGTGGGGGGGGGGGTTTTTTGGGGGGGGGGGTGGGGGGGTTGGTTGGGGGGGGGGGGGGGGGGGGGGGTTTTTTTGTTGGGGGGGGGGGGTGGGTTTTTGTGTGTTTTGTGGGGGGGGGGGGGGGGGTGTGGGGGGGGGGGTTTGGGTGTGTGGGGGGGTGGTTTGGGGTGGGGGGGTGTGGGGGGGGGGGGGGGTTGGGGGGTGGGGGGGGGGTGGGGGTGGGTTTTTTTTTTTGTGGGGGGGGGGGGGTGGGGGGGGGGGGGGGGGGGTGGTTGTGGGTGGGGTGTGTGTTTGGGGGTGGGGGGGGGGGGGGGTTGGGGGTGTTGGGGGGGGGGGTTTTGGTGTTTTGGGGGTGGGGGGTGTTTGGGGGGGGGGGGGGTTGGTTTGGGGTGAGTGGGGGGGTGTGTTTGGGGTGGTGGGGGGGGGGGGTGGGGGGGTTTGGGTTGTGGTGTGTGGGGGGGGGGGGGGGGTGGGGTTTTGTGGTGGTTGGGGGGGGGGGGTTGTGGGTGGGGTGGGGGGGGGTTGTTTTGGGTGGGTGGGTTTTTGGGTTGGGGTTTGGGTTGGGTTTGGGGGGTGGTTTTGGGGGTGGGGGGGGGTGTTTGTGTTTTTTTTGGGGGGGGGGGGGGGTGGGGGGTTTTTGTGGTGGTGTTGGTGGGGGGGTGGGTGGGGGGGGTTTGGGGGGTTGGGGGTTGTGGTGTTTTGGGGGGGGGTGGGGTTGGTGTTGGTTGGGGGGGGGGGGTTGTTGGGGGGGGGTTTGGTTTTGGTGGTTGGGGGGTTTTGGGTGGTGGTGGGGGGGGGTTGGGGGGGGTGTGGTGGGTTTTTGTTTGGTGGGGGGGGGGGGGGGGTGGTTGGGGTTTTTTGTGTTGGGGGGTGGGGGGGTGTTTGGGGGGGGTTTGGTTTTGGTGGGGGGGGGGGTGGGGGGGTTTTTTTTTGTTGTTTTTTTTTTTGTGGTGGTGTGGGGGGGGGTGGGGGGGTTTGGGGTGGGGGTGTGGGGGGGGGGGTTTTGGGGGGGGGGGAGGGGGGTTTTGGTGGGTTGTTGGGGGGGGTTGGTTTGTTTTGGGTTGGTTTTTTGTTTGTTGGGGGGGGGGGGGTATGAGGTTTTTGGGGTGTGTGGGGTGGGGAGGGGGGGGGTTTGGGGGGGTTGGGGTTGGGGGGGTTTTGTTTGTTGGTTTTTGGGTGGTTGTTTGGGTGTTGGGGGGGGGGGGGGTTAGGTTTTTTGTGTGGGGGGGGGGGGGTGGGTGGGGGGGGGGGGGGTTTGTTGGTGGGTTGTGGGGGGTGTGTTTGTGGGGGTTTTTGTGGGTGTGTGTGTTTTGGGTGGGGTGTTGGGTTGTTGTGTTGTGGGGGGTGTTTGGGGTGTGTGTTTTTTGTTTTTGGGTGGGGGTTGGGGGTTGTTTGGTGTTGGGTTTTTTTTTTGGGGGTTTTGGGTTTGGGGGGGGTGGGTTTGGGGGTTGGTGGGGGGGGGGGTTGTTTTTTTTTGTGGGGGGGGGGGGGGGTTTGTTTGGGGGGGGTGGGGTATTTTGGGGGGTTGGGTGTTGGGGGTTTGTGTGGTTTGTTTTGGGGGGTTTTTTTGGGGGTTGGGGGGGGGTTGGGGTTTTTTTTTGGTTGGGGGGGGGGTTTGGTGGGGGGGGGTGTGTTTGGTTGGGGTTGGGGGTGGTTGGTGGGGGTGGGGTGGTTTGGGTTTTTTGTGGGTTGGTTTTTGGGTGGTGGGGTGGTGGGGGGGGGGGGGGGGTTGTTTATTTTGTTTTGGGTTGGGGGGGGGTGTGTTGGGTGGCGACGGGGGGGGGTGGTTGTTGGTGTGGTGTTTGGTGTGTGTGGGGGGGGGTTGGGGGTTGGTTTGGGGGGTGGGGGTGGGGTTGTGGTTTGGGGGGTGGGGGGGGGTTTTGTTTTTTGTGTGTGTGTTGTGTTGGGTGTTTTTTGTTGGGTTGTGGGTTGGGGGGGTGTTTGGTGGGTTTTTTGGTTGGGTTTGTGTTTTGGTTGGGGGGGGGGGGTTTTTTTATTTGTTGGGGGTGGGGGGTGGGGGTTTGTTGGTTTGGGGGTGTGTGGGGTGGGGTGGGTGGGGTTGGTGGGTTGGGGGGGGTGGTGGTTTTGTTTTTTTTGTGGGTTGGGGGGGGGTTTTGGGGGTGTGGGTTTTTTTTTTGTGGGTGGGGGGTTGGGTTTGGGTGGGGGGGGGGGGGGGGGGGTTTTGTGGGTTTTTTTGGGGGGGGGTGGTTTTGGGGGGTGGGGGTGGTGTGTTTGGGTTGGGTTTGTTGTTTTTGGTTTTGGGGGGTTTTGGGGGGGTGGTTTTTTTTGGGGGGGGGGGGGTGTGTGGGGGGGGGGGGTGGTTTGTGGGGTTTGGTTTGTTGTTGGTGTGGTGTTGGTGGGGGGGTTTTTTGGGTTGGTGTTTTTTGGTTGGGTTGGGGGGGGGGGGGGGGGTGGGTGGGGGGGGGGGTTGGGGGGTGGGTTGGTGTTTTGGGGGGGGGGGGGGGGGTTTTTTGGGGGAGGGGTTATTGGGTTGGTGTGGGTTTTGGGGGTGGTTTGTGTGGGTGTTTGGGGGGGGGTGTGTGTTGTTGGTTTGTGGGGTTTTTGAGGGGGGTGGGGGGGGTGGGTGTTTGGTATGGTTTTTGGGTGGTGGGGGGGGGTGGGGTGAGGGGGGTTTGATTTTTGGGGGGGGTGGTTTTTTTTGGGGGGGGGGGGTTGGGGGGGTGTTGGGGGTTTTTTGTGTTGTGGTTGGGGGGGGGGGTGGTTGTTTGGGTTGTTTGGGGGGGGGTTTTTGGTTGTGTGGGGGGGGGGGGGGGGTTGTTTGGGTTGGTTTGGGGGGGGGTTTGGGGGTTGTTGGGGGGTCTCGGGTGGTGTGGGGGGGGTTTTGGGGGGAGGGTGTGGGTTGGTGGGGTGGGGGGGTGGTGGGTTTTTTGTGGGGTTTGGGTTGGGTTTTTGTTTGGGGGGGGGGGGGGGGGGGGGGTGGGTGTGTTTTGTGGGGGGGGGGGTGTGGGGGGGGTGTTTTTTGGGGGGGGTTGGGTGGGGGTTTTTTTTGTTTTTTGTGTTTTTTTTTTTTTTGGGGGGGGGGGAGGGGGGGGTGGCGCTGTGGGGGGTTTTTTTTTTGGTTGGGGTGGGGGTTGGGGGGGGTTGTTGTGGTTTGGGGTGGGGTGTTGGGGGGGTGGTGTGGGGGGGGTTGTGTTTTTTTTTTTTGTGGGTGGGGGGGGGGGGGGGGTTGGGGGGGGGGGGGGGGTGGTTGTGGTGGTGGGGGGGGTTTGGTGTTTGGTTTGGTGGTGGGGTTGGGGGGGGTGTTGGTGTGGTGTGGGGGGGGTTATTGTTGTGGGGGGGGGGGGGGGGGGGGGTTGTTTTTTGGGGGGGGGGGGGGGTGGGGGGGGGGGGTTTTTGTTTTGGTTGGGGGGGGTTTGGTTTTGTGGGGGGGGGGGTTGGTGGGGGGGGTTGTTTGTTTATGGTTGGTGTGGGGTGGGGGGGGGGGGTTTGGGGGTGTTTGTTTTGTGGGGGGGGTTGGGGTTGGGGGTGGGCGGGTTGGGGTGATTTTTGGGGGGGGGGGTGGTTTTGGTTTGGTTTTTTGGGGGGGGGTTGTTTTTTTGTTGGGGGGGGGTGGCGTTTGTTTGTTTGGGGTTTTTGGGGTTGTGGGGGGGGGGGGGGGGTTGTGGGTGTTGTTGTGTGGGGGGGTGGGGGGGGGGGTGGGGGGTATTTTTTGGGTTGTGTGGGGTTTTGTGGGGGGGGTGGGGGGGGTTGTTTTTTTTTTGGGGGTGTGGGGGGTTGTGTGGGTGGGGGGGGGGGGGGGGGGTTGTTGTTTTGTGGTGTGGGGTGGGGTTTTTTGTGTTGTTTTTGGGGTTGGGTTGTTTGTTTGGGGGGGGGGGGGGGGGGTTGGGTGTTTTGTTGGGGTGGTGGGGTGGGGGGAGGCTTGTTTTTTTGGGGGGGTTGGGGGTTTGGGGGGTTTTTTTTGGGGGGGTTTGGGGTTTGGGTGGGGGGGGGGGGGGGGGGGGGTGTTTTTTGGGGGGGGGGGGGGGGTGGTGGTTGGGGGGGGGGGGGGTGTTTGTTTGGTGGGGGGTTTGGGGGGGGTGTTGGGTTGGTGGGGTTGGTGTTGTTTTGGGGGGGGGGTTTTGGTGTGTTGGGGGGGGGGGGGGGTGTTTGGTTGGGGGGTGGGTTTTTTCGTGGTTGGTTTGGTGGGGGTGGTTGGGTTTTTGGGTGTTTTTTTGGGGGGGGTTTTGTGGGGGGGGGGTGGGGGGGTTTTTTTTTGTTTGGGGTTGGTAGGGGGTGTGGTTGTGGGGGGGGGGGGGTGTTTTGGGTGGGGGTGGTTGGTTTTTGGTGGGTTTTGTGGGTTTTTTTGGGGGGGGGGGGGGGTGGGGTTTTGTTGTGTTGTGTGTGGTGTGTTGGGGGGGGGGTTTTGTTGGGGTGGTGGTTTGGGGGGTTGGGGGGTGGTGGGGGGGGGTTGGTGTGTTTGGGGGGGGGGGGTGTTTTTGTTTTGGTGGGGTGGGGGGGGGGGGGGGTGTGGGGGGGGGGGTGTTGGTTGTGGGGGTGGGGGTTTGTGGGGGGGGGGGTGGGTTGTGGGTGTTTTTTGTGGGGGGGTTTTGGGTTTTTGTGGGTTTGGGGGGTGTTTTGTTTTTTTGGGGTTGGGGGGGGGGGGGGGGGGGTTTGTTTTTTTTTGGGGGTGGGGGGTTGTTTTGTTGGTGGTGGGGGTGGTGGGGTGGGTTTGTTTGGGGGGGGTGGGTTTGTGGGTTGTGGGGGGGGGGTTTGAGTGGTGGGGGGGGGGGGTTTTGTTTGAGGTTGTTTGGGGGTTGGGGTGGTGGTTATTTTTTGTGTGGTTGTGGTTTGTGGGGGGGGGGGGGGTTTGTTTTTTGGGGGGGGGGGGGGGGGGGGGGGGGGGGTTGGGTGGGTTGGGGGGGGTTGGGTGTTTGTTTTGTTGGGTTTGGGGTGTTGGGGTGTGGTTTGGGGGGGGGGGTGGTTGTTTTTTGTGGGGGGGGGGGGGTGGGGGGGGGGGTCGATAAAAAACGTGTCAGACGATTGAAAGAAAGTTGGAGAACGGAATCTACACGATCACGCTGAAGGTAAAGTCGAGTCCAGAAAAGAAGAAGGACCAGAAGAACCGGAAGAATTGGCGAGGGTGAACCAAAGGAAGGACCCTGACGATATTTGTTGGCACTGGGAAGGATTCGTCTTTCATTTGAGGTAAAAGGATTGAAGAAGAGCTCGTAGAAGCACTAGTCCCCTTAGGGGGACGTCGAAAAAATGGCTCATCCGGAGACGCCAGCCTCGAAAGGATGGGAGAGAAAACTTATCGAAAGGGGTGAATCAGCGGGTATTGATTCGTCAAAATGGCCAGATAGTTGATATGCTATAAAACCGAAAAATTCCGGGAAAGGGCTCATAAGGGATGCCTGTCCTCTTCTTCAAGGCGAGTGGAGGAGGCCCATTTAAATGAGAGTTAGGAAATGAGGGAGAATATCCCAAAAAAAGGGAGAATGATCCTCTGCCTGGTCCCACAGGGGGAAAGAAAGGAGATGTGTATAAAAGGTGACACATCCACTGGACGCGAGTAAGCGCTCAATGACCATCGAATCAGGGTTTTAAGTCAGCTGAGTATCAAACCAGGAAAGCATAAAATCGCCCAACTCGCAGGGTAAACGCAAAGGATCACAAGGTAAGAAGGAAAAGAAAGAAACAGTCAGGAAGTGAAAATCCGTCTGTTTGAGCTTGGGGTGATAGGAAAAAATTTATATGCCACACGCATAAAGTAAAGTTTGAAGCGTCCTACAGCGTGATTGAAAAACTTTCTGAAGGGAGAAGAAAAACAAAACTAGGCTTAACTGAGCCTCCAGATGACCAGGTTGCAGCGCTAAACGCATGTCGGAAGGGGAAAGCTAGGGAAGAGAGAAGGGGAGGGGGAGAAATCACACAACCAACATGCCAACAGGTAACGGCCTCTTGGAAAAAAGTATTAGTAAATGGCTGAACCCGAAACCATCGTCCATTCTCGAGTGAGAAACGGAGACAGGGGAGAAAAAACGTGACTCTCTCTGGCCAAACATCAACATAAGAATATGGTTGCAGAGGGAACACTCGCGATCGGGGGAATTACCGATTTTAACAAAAAGGACATAGTCGGCCGTATGAGATCATAGGACCACGTGGTGGGGGCTCGACGCACGAATTAGGGGGGAAAAACCTAGCACCACTTGCGAAAAATGTCGGGAACTGGGATCAAACAAAGGACAAGAAGACTCTTCAAAAACCTCGAAATTAAGGAATAAAGAGAATGCACGATTCGGAAGGATCACTTGGAAAGTGGACAGAGAAAGAAGTGAAAGTCGGAAGGAAACGAATCACTCTTTGGGCAGGCGCACTCAACGCAAAGATAACGTGGTGAGGAAAAGGAAGCAAATCAGGAAAGGGCAGTCAACAACAGCTGTGACGAAAACATAAGAATGCAAAACCCTCGGAACCTGAATATCTAACGAAAGAAGGGAAATCGAGTCAAAAATGTGAGGAGAATGCTAAGCAGTTAAGCATAAGATTGCACCCATGCAATTTAAAACTCACCTGGGGGAGTGAACACAACAGGGTGGGCCATATCTTAAATTATGTCGATAACGAAAGAAATCCGGGCGGAAATCATGCATGTGAATATCAGGAGGAAGAGGAAAGGTCAAGGAAAATCTTACGGTTTTCACCCTCGACGGGAGGTGGAAAAAAGCGGGACGTAGCAACAACGCACCTTTCTGAATAGTGCCAAGTTGAAAGAAACCCCAACCGTGGGGCCATAAAGGAAAAAAGGGGGGAAGGAGAGGAGGGGGGGGACGGCGGAGAGTATGAGTGGGGTGGCAAGAGAAAGGGAGAAGTGGCGCTGAGAAGGGGTTCTACCGCACAACTAAAATACATGGGGTGGCTCCTGCGCGCGTAAAAAAAGTGATGAGAGGGAAAAAAGGGAGAGGCGCAAAGTCTCTTTAAGGGGGAAAAAGAGGGGTGCCGGGAGAAGCGAATCAAAGCAGAACTCAAAAACGCTAAGCCTTTTTTCTCACAGGACAAACAGAAGAAGACTCCCCGGAGGGGGAAAAGGGAACCACGGACTAATGTCGTGCCCGTCTACCCTCTTTGAAAACTTGGGAGAAAAAAGGCGTGAATTTGTTTATGGGTATTCAGGGGGAAGGTTGGCGGGGTCGCTGTTGACCTTCGCGAAGGGAGAGCCCAAGAACCACGGTGAAGAGTGACCCTAGAAAAACCCCAAGCTCACACGAAAAAGATCAATAAAATTTGCACATTGAATAAATGATAACTAAACAAAAGGAAAGGCAAACGGGCCACAGTCAAAGTGGGCATTAAGGGGGACGGAGAGCGATAAAAGAGAAACAAAAGAGGAGGAATAAAGAGAGCCGTCCTTGACAAGAAGATGTAGAAAAGTTTGAGTGAAAGGGGGGGGGGGGGGAACTCAACTTGGGGGGGGGTGTTTTTTGAAACGGAATTGAGGGAGCTTAGGTTGTCACGTGATGTTCGGGGGGATGTCCAATTCATCCATCCGTAAGAGACGGAAGCAGGGCAAAACCCGGTCAAAAGAAAAAATCAAACGTGGGAAGGGTTAACACCGAAAAGACACGCAATTAATGGCCCAAGGGAATAAGGAGAGAATGACGTTCAAGAAATAGATGCATTGACATTTTAAAAACAAAGGGTTGACTTTTTGGTGGAACTGAAGGAGAAAAAATGCTTCTGTAAGGGGAGGGAGGCGTGAAGAATCGAAAAGCCGTCTGAAATTCATAAGCGGTTTTCCCAATGAAGAAAAGAAAAAGGGAGTACGAAGAAATCCTAGCCTCATTAATTGCAAGCAGAATGGTCAATGCCTTGAAGAAAGCACGGGGAAGAAAGAGCAGCTTCTAGGGAGAAAAAAAGATGAAAAAACGGATCTGAAAGCCTTGAAGCCGCCGGGAAATCCTGAGACAAGGACATTTTTAATCACGGAGAAGTGGGGGAGGGACCCACGTGGACGGGGGTGAGTTTGATGGCAGCAAGATCGAGAAATGTTGTATAAGAAGGGAAAGAGATCCGAAAGAAGTTGGACATAAGAAAATTGCACGTAAGTGCCGAAAAACAGGGGCTGAAGATTAGAAATGCATCAGCGTCCCGGGATGGAAGGAGGTTTGATTGCGGAAAAGATCGACCGAATGACCAAAAAAAAAGGTAGATGGAGCTTGGGGACTCGAAAAAAAAGGGACTCGACAGAACGAGAGGGGACCTTTGGCGGGGTGCAAAGGGGAAAAAAAGGATAGGACTATATATGGGATACGAGAAGCGGCCTAGGGGGGAATTGAAAGGGATACTGAAGAGGAGAGGGTTCAATAGGGCACATCCTTGGTGGGTTGCCGTCACCACTGTGAGCATTCAGGGGGGGTAGACGCAGAAACTCAAAGTGGTCAACTATATACGGTAGTGGTAGGTTCCGCGAGAACCGACGATTTATCACTGTTTCCAAAAGGGAAAGAATTATGAAAATGCTCTGTCCTGGGTCCAAGTGCTTCAAGAAGGCCGGGGAAGGAGAATAAAGAGTTACGTCGCGAAAACCCGGATCAAGCGAGGTGGCGTTCGGTTCACGGAGTTACAGGAAAGACCCTTGTTAATTGTCAAAAAGAAGGAGTGAAGTAAAACCAAAATGGTCGAATATACCTAGGCACCCTTACCAAAAAAATGGAGGGAAAAAAGCCTTGACTGTAGGCGGGGAGAAAGGACAGAAAAGAAGCCGAGAAGCAAAAAAAACAAGGCCAGACGATTAATTAGTTAGCGTTCAACAGCGAAGAGACGAAGATCAGAAAAATCAGCCAACTCAGCCGAGGGTCAAGGAACAGGAACGAAGGCTCACAAACAAAATCCGCCGGGGAGGGGAGTTGGATCGTTGCAACAATGTGCCCCTCCACAAAAAGCGAACTAGAAAAGACTGCCGGAAAGAGGGGAAGGAATGAACATTAGGCGGAGATCGCTCCTCCGAACCGGGAGGAGAAAAAAGAAGAGGAACCACCTTAAATCACTATGGGACGGCCGAGATCTCAAAGCGTGGTTCTTCAATAGGCATCTCCGCAGGGGGGAAAGGAGAAAACACAGAAAAATTCCCAAAACAATCCTGCGAACCTGCAAAAGGGGGGGGGCGTGAGGGGGGAGGAAAAAACAGACAAGATGAACCTGCGCTTTGGGCGATTGGGCATATCTGTAATCATTACCTCTTTAGGAAAAAGAGGGAGAGAGGGACGCCAAAACACCCATCCGAGAAGGCTGAGGGAGAGTAACCGCGAGGAAGAGGGGATGTTTAAATTGAAGGAACAAAGATCCCGAAACTTTGATGGAGGGAAGAGGGATATGGCTATGTGGGGGGCAAAGACGTAAAAATTACTGGGGAACCGAGCACCACGGGACTGGAAAAGAAATGGGTATAAAAGGCCCCGGATGAAGGGACCAAGGGACGGAAGGAAGAGAAGATAAGGAGACTTTAATGACGCAAGACGGTATTAATAATTATACAATTGGGAATGGTGAACGAATCAATCAATCTTTTGAAGAAAAGCTCACTCCTTATGAGGGAGGAAAAAGGCAGCCGAAGAAGACTCAATGCCTAGAAATCCAACGGTGACGAAATCAATGGAGGGATATGAAACTTCTAAATCTAAAACAGGGGTTACTTCAACGATCCAGAATGAAGACAACAGCAAAATAAGAAACGTACCATCAAGCAACTGTAAAAGAAAAAACAGGGTCAAAACGTGAAGGGAAAAAGGCGCGAGTGGGGAACGAGGGTGCAAAAGGGAAGGGGACCCGTGGGAGATTCAGACAATTGCTTAACATCTACGTCGGGACCTCCGGAGAGAAGGGGTTTGAAGCTTAGGGGGGGGGAGAGGACAGCGACAAAGAAAAGTGCAGATCTGTGGACATTTTTCGATAAGGGAGGGAGGAAAAAGTTCGTCACGTACTATTTCCCACCCCCCACCTTTCAGTGGTCTTATGAAGGCTGATTTAACCAAACCCTTAAGGTTAAAAGAACGCCAGGATAAAAAGAAGAGAGCATGAGTTCCTCATGAAGGCTGAAGGTTTTTGCCAGGCAAGGGCAAGAGTAAGGCGCCCGGTGCGTCCCCACCCAAAAGCTCCAGGAATGGCCTTCGCGGGGAAAAAGGAATCAAATAGCGGGAAGAGGAGAGACGAAGGGAAGATTCGTCGCACTGATCTTGAATGGAAAAGCGGTAGAAAGGAGAATAAAGGCGAGCCAAAGAACTCAAGGCCTCGAAGCGTTTTTCGCCAAAAAAAGAGGGACGACCGCCGTTCCGTGCCAACTCATTTCAGGGGGCCCGTGAATGACCTTTCTTGGGGCAGTGGGAAGAGGAGGTAGTTTGAACATGGGGGATGAAGAAGTGGAAAACGTTGCGCTTGGACCTGCTGGGGGGGACGAAACCAGGAGAGAAACGGGGAAAGGAGCGGACAAACCAGACGAACAATGGAAAATCATCTCCGAATGTCACAGTGTTTAAAAACTAACGTAAAAAAATGGATGAAAAACGTTCAAAACGAGAGGGACAAACCTGAAGAGAGAGAAAAAAAAACAACAGAGAGAGATTCCGTCCGTTCAAAGAAGGTCGGGACCGTTGGTTGGTTGAAAGGAAAGGGGGGGTTTGGGTTTTGTGACTGAAAGATTGATGGGGAATGGGTTCAGGTGGGATTTCGGGTCAATGACAGGCAGCCACCTAGCCAGGGGGGGAAAGGGCATAAGAACGGTCATCGCAAACGACAGAGGCGTTGGACCAAAGGGCAAAACAAAAGTTGGAAAGGCAAAGAATGGGACAGTGAACGACACCGAGATAACTTGCAATGTCCGTCCGCACCAGGGGAGGAGGGAGGACGGTTCCTTGCGAAAAAATCGTTCGAGGCCGGTGAGGAAACGGGAAAAAAAAAGGACTATAGCTCCGTGGACTCAGGGGCTTTTGTCCATTCATACAGGGGGACGGATATAAAGAGTCGGCTACATCGCAAATATACCAGATGAAGGAAAGGGACCCTGTCTTTATCATCACAGGACCGCGAAAAAACCGTTGGAGCAAGGGATGGAATTCAGCTCCAAACCAACCTGCTCGAACGGCAAGGGTCGGCGAGTGAACAAGGATTGAACATTGGGCAAAATATCAGAAAGTGGAAGTTAAGAGGAAAAATCAAAAGAACAGACAACAAAAACCTGGACAGAAACTCAACAAAAATGGCAGGTAGCATGAAAAGGTATGCTTAAAAAAGCGATGTCAGATCGAATTCGGTAACCGACGTAGCTGGAATCAGGGGGTATGAGATCTACAAAAAACAGGTGAAAAGGAAGAGAAAGGGAATAGGGTGAAGCGTGCTAACAAAAGGGACTCGCGGAGATTAGTCCTTGGCTGGAGGAAAAGTTCGGGGAAGGAAAGCTGAAAAAAGGGGGAAAATCAGCAAAGGATTACCTAAAGAGAGCTTCTAAGGTGCAGAGGTGAAAAGAATTTGGGGGGGAACGTCACCGCTGACGCCGCCTTGATAAAGCCTTTCGGGGACCGCATACACACTTAAAAATTCGGGTATCAACCCACGCCAAGAGGTCAGGGTCCAGGCCAAAAAAAAAGAAGGGGACTCTACTCATAGAAAAACGCTTCCAACGGGAAAAGAAAAGGCACATAGAATTTCCTCCGGCTGACCCAAAGCTTTTGGCGGGGATTGTTAAAAAAAATGACAGGGGAAAGCAGGGTAAGAAGCGTCCAGGGGACGTAAAGGGAAACAAAAAGGTGGGAGAGGCCATTGGCTCATCCTTAGATGTGAGGAAAAAGGTCGTCACATCCCACAAGGCAAGATAAATAGAAAAAAAGAGGAAGATATTTTGGGGGGGAGAAATCGGAGGACGCAACGACTCAAGAAAAAGAAGCCTGCCAAATCGACCAAACGAGGGAAGACGCGGGGAGATTTCCCGGAACAATAAATAAAGATTCAGTCGACCTCAAATGGGGGGGGGGAACTGGAGTGGGGTGATTCGCTTCAAAAATGCCTCTCCAAAAGGGGAAAAAAGAGTCACCGATTACATCTGCGACAGCGTTAGCACAGGTACGAGGCGAGGAAGTCTATCCTGATTAAATGCAGCGACTCGGAACTGGCAGCGCATATCTGGCGATGATCTCGGTTCTTGGGCTAGTCTACTGCCGGGGGGGAGGAAAAGATCAACAAAAAAACCAAATCCACCAGTCACCAAGGCGACCTGCAGTTTGAACGGGGTCGGGGGGAGAGCTTCCCTGGCTACTCTACTCTTGACCTTAAAGGGAGCTGTGGCAGAGCGGAGCATAAAAGCGGGTAGAAAGAACGCATCTGACAAAAACAGCACTCCGAGTCGGGACCTAAAAAAGAGGGCCGCGTGGAACCGAGTTTCGTTTGCTCACAGAAAAAGATTCAAATTTAGGATACCTTCTACAAACGTGGGGGGGGATCAAATCACTCATTAAGTGGAATCCCCGCGAACCACGGCAGGGGGGAAAAGGGACCCTTGTTAGTCGACAACAAAAAAAACATGACTTAGGTAACTCACAAGCATTTACTCGACCGTTGACCACAGGGAAAATCATACTATTAAGAAGATTATACAAGGACAAAAAAAGGGAACTTTTCAAAAATCAGCACACTTGCGGTGGGTCACAGGAGGGAAATCCTGGAATAGACTGGAACAAAAGCCTGAGGGGGGGGGAAAGGGCTCGAAAAAAGCTGACACAATGAGGGAAAGGGGGAAGACGCGGAACATTCTCCTTCTCTCTGTTATCATCCGTACTGCAAAAAATAGTCTCAGGCAAGTCGAAGCGGTCCCACGGTAAAGTTGCAACCCTCGCAAGGTCACGAGACGAGCGAAGGTAAGGGGGGGGTAAAAGGGAAAGGAAGAACTAGAAGACCGGATTCGTTTCTTAAACTCCCGCGCAAAGGGCTGGAAAAGGAAGGACTTGGAAAATAAGAGGTCCTTCAAAAATAGGAAGGCTGAAAAACCAAAGGGGGAGGGTTTGTAAAAAATGCCGCTTCAGAGTGGACTATTTCGAAAAACCACCAGAAGGGAGGGATGGCTTAAAAAGCACCAGAAACTGGGAACAAGAAAGCACAAGGATCAACCTGGCCAGGAGAAATATTTAGCTGTTGTTGAGGTTCGTCAATTGCTCAAGCGGGCGCGGCAAGCCTGTCGGGAAGACAAGAGGAAATGAATATAATCCAGTCGAGCTGGGAGTCATGAACAAAGGGTAACTCGGAAACTGGAAGGACGGCGAAAAAAACTGCTTGAATGGAAAAAGCGAGGACCCGAGGTAGAGAAGAGAACGACTTAGAGAAAGAGCAAAGTAACTAAGAATTTTTCTAAAGAAAGTGACGGACGATACGCCGTGAAAAAGCATTGAAACGGTAAGAAGTGAACGCATCGCCTTGACGTTGACCTTGGGGAAATAATTGCTAGAGAAAGGGTGGGGGGGAAAGTTTGTATCAAAAGCGGGGACTTGCGGATTTGGTGGAGGTTTGACCCTGAATAAAACAAGTCTCGAATTTCGGCATGTCGGCTATCCAAAATAAGGAAAACATCAAAATCATCGAGGACAAGTTAAACAAAACGTAAAAAAGGAAAAAATGAAAGGGAAACCACCGGTTAAAAAACCAAAAAAAAAAGGAAAGAAGGA
>Ga0179591_1262364_pt1 | contig 14396 bp, 13 predicted proteins | sample CZOMad2_1_08_16f_FD_182891 | JGI IMG/M metagenome (GOLD analysis project Ga0179591, IMG submission 182891) | Vadose zone soil fungal communities from Angelo Coast Range Reserve, California, USA - CZOMad2_1_08_16fungal (PacBio error correction) | ecosystem: Environmental > Terrestrial > Soil >...
AGTAGGGGAAGGGGGAGGGACCAAGGGCAAAAACCTGGGTGGTCAAGACCATAGAAGTAAACCAGGCTAAGATATCAGTCAGAGGACAGGCTCCGAACGCGACAATGAAACTCTTGAGAGGGAAAAGAGTAAATTCGTTCTGGAAAAAAAAACCCGATGCAAACTGAGGAGTGAACGCGAAGAAGTAGGACAAAACATCTGGATCGTTACCGAGAGAGGTAATGGGAGCGTAGCAGAGTACAAAACGCCTGAGTCGAAAACCATTGAAATGCTGGCATGAAAATGCCGGGCAAAAGCAGCAAGAGAAAGTCACGGATAACTCAAGAGGGATAAATCATCCTCACATTATAAGAAAAAGTTTGACAATCAAACAATCCCGGGGTCGGCTAGGGGGGGGGGAACTGTTCACGAACGAAAAAGGGCAACTCCTCAAGGGGGGCGAAACCCGCCCTGGAGGCGACAGCATCAGCAGAGCCAAGGGTTATGGAGGAAGGGTCTTTGGTCGAATCAAGGGGCGGGGAACTTCACACCAACAATCCTTGGGAGAGCCATCGACAGGGGGGGGGCTACCTGCCCACAGAGTCGAGTGAACTATTGCAAGGGGTATCGCCCAACCCCGACCAAAGCGACCGGTGAAGCGATGGAACGGTCACCACCATCAACTATCTCAAACCGCCGACACCAGGACGCCTCGACACGCGAGGAGGGCGATGGACGATTGCCGCCATGACAAAAGCCAGAGGGGAGGGAAGAAAGGGCGGTATGCACCTTCCTCTCATTACTTCCCAGGCAGGCAATGCATCAAAAAACAGGGTCAGGCGGTGGAAGGAAGGAGCAGGACCCAATCACTGGGGGAGAGACCGGTAGTCCTGAGCAATTCTCACCGTAGTGGTGTAAAAGAGAGGGAAAAAACCCATGGGACCATGCAATCAAATGATATTGGTCAGACCCCCATTAATAGAGAAAACGGAACAATCGACGTCGGGGACAAACTCTTCGCACTCTTCAGGAACAGGAAGAGAGGAAGGCGCGAATGAAGGCAGACTCAAACCGCCCCGAGGCCCTAACACCGCAGGAAACGTAGCCGTGGAGAGGACGGAAAAGGCCGAAGTAACGCTGACAAAAACCGGAAGCGCGGTCACCAGAGCGTTCTTAGGCGGCGAACTATGGGGACCGCGAAACGACAGCCGTCTAGATATTGCCATGGATTTCCACAGAGGGTGGACAACTAATTACTTGGACTACGCCGAAGTGGGGGCTACGGGACGGGACGTTGCAGCAGTCAAATACAACTTGGCAGTCGGGAGGCAAAAATTGGACGCAATTACAAAAACCCCCAAGTCAGTGCGAAGACCGGCAAAAACCGTCGGCACGTATTATCGTGGACACCGGAACCGATAAACAACGTGTTGGAAGCTCAAACGGTTTTAGGAGAGGAATCTCACGGAGACTTTCCGGGGGGGGGCTGAACAAGGGTAACTGAGCCAAGGACTGGGCATCCCGGTCCATCAGGGGTACCTCTGATTCAAGCCCAAGGAGACACGGCATTGGAGCTGGATAAATTTTTAATGGGGGTAACTAGGGAAAGAGCGGGGATTAACACACAGAAAAAGGGTTCCCCCGATTTTCACGAAAATCAATGAAGCGGCAATCACTACAGAAAGGATTCAGGGCGGTGAAGCTTGTCAGGTTTTCCAGTGAGCGGAGGAAGAGGAGGGGACTTGCGGACTTTGAAATAGGAAGGGGCATGTTTGGGCGAGACGGCCACAATTTGGGGAACGTTCGTGGACGAGACGGTGATTTAAGGACGAAACACCGACCGGAGAAGCCGGAAGGAGAGGAGAAAAAACAAAACACCGGTCGTACGTCATGAGGGGAAAAAAAAGATTCCGTGTCGCATGAGAGGAAAAGACGAACTCGTCTGGTTGGGAAAATAAAGAAGGGGATCTCAAACATTTCCCAACTGTGGACGGTCTTCATGCTAGCAAGAGGTGGCGGAGAAGAGGAAGGTTAACAAATGAATCAAACGCAACAAGTCTTTCCCTCGCTCCGAAAAACGACAAGCTTCAAGGCCAGGATATTCCTTAGGCGGTCGCAATTAGGGAAAACGTGTCGTGACCGAGTGAACCCTAGACTGGATTTTAATCGGGTAACAGCCCTAAAAAGGGTGAGATCTATGTGGCTCTGAAGCACTGGGGGGCCGGAAGCAGAGGGGGGGGGACCGGACTGCGGGAAATTCTGACTCTATAAGCGCTCGGCAGTAGCACTTCTAGAAAAAGCTGCCTCACCAGGAGCAACAGAAAAATATGGGGGACACAAGTTGAGAGGGGGGGGGGTTACCATAAATCCTTTACCGGCGTGGGGTAGGGGTAGCTTTGGAATATTTGGCGGGACAAGGGGAGTGGCTAAAGGTGAAAGAGACCAAGGGTTTGGCGTCACACGGGTTGTATTTGAGGTGCAAGCCAAAGGACGTAGGCCACCCTATGGAGGGGGTAGGACTCGGAACGGGGTTGGGCGCCGATGTGTTCAAGACAAGAGGAATTTCTGCAGGGGAAAGGGAGGTTGCATCAGACCATGTCTGGTAGGAAAGAGCGGAGGGTGAGCTCGTTCAATAAGATTACGAACCCGTGCTAGCGTCATGGAGGGGTTTTAAACAAAAGGGGGGGCGGGGTAGAAAGGGTTCTACGCCTGATTACGTAGTTGTGTGGGAAGTATATGACGAAGCGGAGGGTCCTGCTACGTAATATGAGCGGGACTGTGGCTACCTCATAAAGGGGAGTGAACTCTTGCCATGGTGTGGGGGGATTTCCTTAATGGTACTGGTAGAATGTCGGGGACCAAACAGAGGGGAAGTTTTGCATCGTATTTATTCGGTCGCTCAAAAAAGTGGGGGCTGCGTCTTCAACCCAGAAACTGGTTGAGGAATGGGGGGAAATGGGGGAGCCGAGCTGGGTAGGATAAAGGGGTGAAAGACAAGGTGCGCATCCTTTTTGTCGGGGGGGCGGAAACGGCGCAAAGTACGAGGAGTGTCAGAGTCAATCTGAAGACGTTAAAGAGGGGGGGAGATTTCCGAACTGTTTGTAAGGGAAATCGCCTTCTCTTTTGAGGGTGGTGGGGACTAGCACGGCATCTGCAAGAGGAGGAATGTGCGCGAGTACTCGGCGACGGCGGCGAAAAAGCCAGAGGAGTGTTAACCGGGCTTCTACTAGTCTAAAGAAAAAAAGGGAACCCCATATCTCTCGCGAGCGCCAGCCGCATGGGAGGTTTCGACAGGAACAGCGCGGGAAAGCTTTAAAAACGGGTGCGGTTCCCGACCAAGACCACAGAGGGGGATGTGGGGGATGGTTTTAAAGACCCGGGGGGGGGCATCGCCTACATGATCTACCGATGATAAACGCGGTCGGAGAAACGGTGTCCGCACTTTCAAGGAAGAATCCTTATCAAAAATAAGGGGCTCTCGAAATATAGAAAAGCTCTGAGGGGGTCAGCCTTATTCTATTCGTGCGCTGATGCTAGGTTATTACCATACTCAAAAGCGAGGGTTGCTCGTGAAAACCTATAGTTTGGGATACCCTCTGGTGAACGGGTCGCAGGTCACCTTTTAATCTTAGTCCTGAAAGTATATGGCATATATGGGGTCCAGATTTCTGAAAGGGAAAACTCTTGTTGCAGCTGTCGCAGAGATAGCAGGGGGGAGGAGGATATTATCCACAAAGGAGGGGAGGACCACGAAGTAGAAGGAAGATAGAACGGCCCGTGCACCAACAGGGGGGGGCCTGCCCGAGCAATAGGGTACAACAGGGCGGGCAACTCAGGCACGTAGAAAAAAAATGGACACCCTGAATCGCCCAGTACCGGGGCGGGGAATGGGGCACAGCGAGGGCGTCTGAGGATTAAGAAGCGTAAAGAAGAGGGGAAATCGCGAAATCTAGAAAATTTCGACTCTATGTGGAGCGCAGTTTCTGTGACTCCAAGGATCGGCATTGGGGGGGGAACCAGGAAGGAAACCCGCAGCCGCGTCGCCGTCTAGTCCGGGATAAGCCCAAAATCGCGATGCCACAGGGGAGAGAAAGAAAACCGCAACGCATCGGGTCTTCTGGGGAACACTGCCCGCAAGCATAACCTGGCGCCTCGTAACAATACACTGGGCAGCTATCAGTCCAGGCAGCGGGGGGGGAGTTTAATCTTTCAAAAGAAAACATACAGGGTTCCTCCGGGGGCCAAGAGAAGCAATCGACGAGCCTCAGCAAAAAAAAACGGGGTAGGCTTTCCAGGGCCGGTTTCGACCACAAAAGGGGGACCGCAACGGTCACCGATTTCCAAAACGACAACAGCTGGCAGCGCGGACATCGATAAACCTCAGACCGATCATGGCCAGGACGACCTCTCGTAGTCTATTCCCGTGACGCCATGCCCAAAATCCATGACCGCAACAGGCTTCGGAGGGGGAAGTTTTCCCGAACCAACAGGCTCTGAAGCGTCCAGGACACAGGCGTTTGAAGCGATTGGGTCACACAATGGTTGTGGGGGAGAGCCCGACAAACAAAAATCCTCTTTGGACAACCAAACTGCACCGGGAATCGTGGTGGTAGAACCTAAAACTTTAAAGGGAAAACGTTCATAACAGGGACAGGTTAAAAAACCACTGCTGACTAGCAAAGAAAAATACTTCTACGTCAAGAGGTCGGCCTCTAGAAAACACTAAGGCTAGAGGAGGCGCAGGAGAGTATCCTCCCAAGCACCGAGCAGAAACTCCATTGTAGGGAACCAGTGAAACTGCGACATGGCAAGAAGAAAAATAGAGAAAAAAACACCGAAACTGGTTTCTACAATACGGTAATTATCTCGCCAAGAAAAAGGAAGAGCCGAAAGATCTTCATCCCAGGAAGGTAAACAAAGCGCGCCGACACCATGCAGGGGGTACCGCCAATCGGGTGCCGACTTCTTCTTAAGGAAACTACAGGGAAACGTTTTCGGGGGACGCTCCTTTGTCCAGAACTCTAACAGGAGTTTCAGCTCCCAGCAGTCCCCTCAAGGCCGGGGCCCACCGGTTAGTTTAGAGGCCTTCTCGGGGTGGTAACCGTGGACACCAGCGGAACAACGTGTAAAAAATAAGCGGACTTAAGCGTGGTGGGCGAGGGGATCGTCCGAAAGGAAGGAGGACCTGACACAGGCGAAACGGACGGACGGGACAAAACAGTTGATAACTCTGCGAGAAGAACCAGGTCTAAAAGAACAGGGAATTTACAAAATTTTTCTGGGGGGCTCGGGTAAATAGCGAAGAACATGGGAATCCCACCAGCTTGCAGCGTATTTCACACAAAGAACGAACGGAGACCCAATAACAGGGCCTGCAACGTGAAGCTGGCGTTGGTCAGGAGAAAAAAGGATGGGCAGGGTGATTATATGTTCAAGGAAGGGAAATTAGTGCGGAATCCAGGGTAGAGGTCCTGAAGACGGCAACACAGGGGAAACTGTGCGGAAGCGTCGGGGAAAAAAAAAAAAAAAAAACGTTCGTCATCAGGGAAAGGCCTAGAAAAACCCGAAGCTCCAAACCCAAGGAAAAGAATAAAGGGGCGGGGAAGAATGGAGGGTGAAAAATCTGTGGGAGGAGTAACACGAAGAGCGGACCCACAGTTCAAAAAGGTGTCTAAACAAGGCAGAAGGGGGGGCTTCGGAAGCGGACCAATGAATAGCAGTCACGAACATAGCGCCCACACCAAATCTCAGAAAGCAACTGAGCAAACGCCGGGGGGGCCGGCATCCTGTGGCCCCTCGGCCCAGGGGTCTGAACATGGGAAAAAATCCGAAGTGAATGAGGTTCAGACGAGTATTCAAGATAACAAAAGGAAACACGTGGGAATACAGTCGCAATGGATCGTGATCCGGGCCTGGAGCAGCGGAGGAACGGTGTCGGTGGCCAAGTCCAAACGCCCCGCCTTTGCAAAATGTATCGAAGAAGGGTGTCTCCGGGGACAGAGTCCGAGCCTCACCAAAAAAGATCGCAATTCATTATGTACCACACGGGTTAATGATTTACACATATGGAAACTTGAACAAATTTGTAATTAGAGGGTTACTGACTGTGGCGGGGGGACCGGAAACGTGTAACTCTTGCCCCTAGGGGGGGGAGGCAAAGAAAATGTCTGAAAGGCGGCACGACGTAACCAAAATTCGGTAAAGAGCATGTAAAAGGGTTTTTCAAGAATGGGTTAGCCATGGGAGAAAGCTGCGGTCAACTGATGAGAGGGGGTACAGGAGATTAAGACTCGAATGTGTATACATAAGGTGTTGTCATTGGGCACGGGGAGGACAGAAACAGCGACGAATGACATGGCGGTGTTAGGTCGAGACAAGGTGGATGGGTGTGGAGGATCCGAAGGGCTCTCGGCGGTGGTGGGGGGGAAGGAAAACGGATGGCAAACTTGAGGCAGAGAGACGGGACGGTGGGGGTAGACTGGAAGTGTGCTCTTGAAGGTTGGGAAATGGGTTGCTGGAAGGCGTACGAAGTGGAGTCGGGGGGAAAATGGGGGACCAGAAATAGGGTCGGGGTAGACACCCGGTGAAGCTACAGGGGTCACACGAACGGGGTTTGTTTGTTGGGAAAAATGCGTGCCTTTCTATACTGAGCGGGATTTGGTGACCAGTATCAACGATTTTGTTGAGGCTCATCGTTCTGGGGGGGGGGCATGCAAGACACGCTGCGAGAGTTGAGAATGCGAAATGGGGAGAAGGTCGTCTGTTTAGATTGAAACATTAAGGGACTTTTTGGACCGTACGGAAAAGTCGTCTGTGGAGGGGGGGGTTTTGTGTGACAAACCTTCAGAATGGGCGCCTTTTTCAGGCTCTTTATGGCTCTAACTCAAAGCTTGTGTTGGAAACCTCCGGGGGGATTCTCAGAAATACATGTGCCCTTCCAACTCAATGTCCGTCGGCTGATCTCCGCCCGTGACGGCTACCCGTCTTAACTGCGGGGGCCTGACGCAGTCTGGGGCACGGTTTCAAGTCAAAAAGAAGAACCCTCTGGGATGTGGGTTTCTGTACTGCCCAAGGGGGAGCTAATCAGATCGGAAGGGGTCTCTGTCGGATCTTTCCAGGCTGATTGTAGAGTTTCGTCTACGTTGACTTCTTCTTGACTCCTGGTATCCAAACTGGCGGAACAAAAGGGCTCGAAAAGTAAGTACGCACTGAGAGAGTTAACTGGCTAGGGGGGAGTCCTTCTTACTGCAGTAAACTGCCCGGTCGAAAAACTCTTTTGTCTTTGTCACGGTCCCCTATGCCGATTTATGGGAAAAAGAGAAGCGAACAGATTGGGGACCTGGGGGGGGTCCCTTTTGGTGTGCCGACCGATTGGGAAAAGCTGGAGTTAACCTGAGGCGGTGGAATGGTGGGGATATCATTACCCGCGGTTGGTGCAAACTACCAAGAGGACGTAGGAAACAACAAATTAGGATTATAAAGAGGAGAGATCGATGAAGTCTATCTGAACGGCCAAGTGAACCATGTTTCCAAAACGAAAAAGTGGTCAGATAGCCTGATCAACTCATCTGGAAATCGTAGAGTGGAATTGCGCCCTGGTCACCCGCTTCGAACCCACTCGGGGCTAACCAAACAAGCAGAGTCCTCGGGATGACGGCGAAGAGGTAGGCCGAGGCGACTCGCAAAAAACATCCTCATGGCCTCGATGACTGTAGATGAGGGGGTGCGGGCAAAAAGGGCCAAGGATTAGGACAGTGAACAGCCAACGCAAAAAGCGCATGGTCAAGAAGATCAATAATAGAATAGCGGGAGCCCAACAGCAAACATCACCAAAAAATACTCGGGGTCTGCGTCCTTGAACTTGAAAAGAGGGAAAACCGTCGATGCTCCTCTCAACCCCCAGGAACCAGTTCTGGCGCGCACAAGAAACTCGCGGGGAAGGTATGGAAGGGGACCTGTCGGGTTCTGGGAACTCAGGCTGTAAAAGCCTCCTGGCTAGCCTTATCGGACCTCCGGCACCATACGCATCGTGCAGATTCCGGGGGACCACAAAAAAGAAAACCGGGGGGGGGGGAGTGGCCAGCTATTGCTCCATAAAGGAAAGAGAAAAAGGATACTCCCAACCGACCGATAACAAGCCAGGACCGATCAGCTATGGCGTTCACAAGGCCCAACACGGGGGGGGCGCAACGGAGTAAAAAAAAAGGATACGACATCTCGCCCAGGCCGTTGACACCAGTCGAGCTTGATCGCTGAGCTCAACACCACTGGGGTGGACAACCCGAATCCATCCTCGGATCCAAAACAGGCTCACAGAGTGGGTTGTAGGGGTCCAAGAAAAAAAATGGCACCGGAAAACCTGCCATATATCCAAAAAAATGCATCTCACATCCCTCTCTGTATAACGGCAACGAGACTCCTCTGACGATTGGATGCAAAGAGGATCAGATAATACGAGGGATACCTCCAAAAGGGAAAAAAACTGCTCAAACAAAAATGACTCGTCACAGGTTAATTGGAGAAAAGTGCAAGGCGGCTGCAAACACCGAAAGGAGGGTCGACCAAAGGTCCATGATCGAAACAAGCACGCGCCCTCGAGAATGCAAACATGACAAAATCGGCGACAAACAGTCAAATTGTAATCGTCCGAAATCGGCCGGAGGACGGGGATTCACTAAAAAAGGTGGGGGGGCGTCGCGGCAAACTGGGGGGGGCAGGGTAAAAACGAACTCCAGTCAGAACGACCGTCCCCACGTTCTTACGTCAGGTGGGACACAGCTCTAAACAAAGGGGGTAAAGCGAAAAAATGCGTCAGATGGTTATCGGTCCCGGACGAGGCGAAAGGGTGCGCTCACTTCAGAGTCCAATACCAGGTAACTAAGATGCCGTCAGGCAAAGAGAACAAGACAAAATTGGCGATCTGTGACAACCCAAAGGTTTACTGCGAAAGGGCACGGAGAGGTTGGGGGAACGATGGGAACGAACGGAAATCAGACACTAAAGAAGATTCCGGAGGCAATTAATATTGTTTGGTCGTAGCGGATGGGGGAACTATGTTTGCGAGGGGGAAGCAAGGATCTTAAGTAATAGGAGAAGAGAATGCTGCAGGGGAAGACGTCACACAGTTGAAATGAGGAGAGACAGGGACGTTAAGACGAAAACACAAGCGCATCTGGGGAAGAAGGGAACCCGCTCTCCACAAAAAGGGGGGGAGGAAAGAAAAATATTCCAGGGCGTGTTGCTAGAGCAGGTAAACTGAGAAGCGCTGGGGGGGGAGGCGTACCGGACACCGAAGGGGGGAACACTGTTGTTCTGGGAGAACGAATGACGGTGGACTACATAGGCCAGGGGAGGAAGTAAAAAAGACGCCGAACCTCGGGCCAAAATCAAAACGAACTACAGGGGACCGCAGAGGTGTGCGGAAACTGGGGGGGCGTGCAGCGCTGGAACCCCGGAGTCGGTTTGCAGAGGTCCCGAGAACCAGTACAAAGGGGTAAGTCAAGATCGAAAAGGTGCGAGGATGGTCAAGGATGCCAAGACGCGGACGCAACGCAGGCACCTTGTTACCTCGGCATTGACGATTCCCCTAGCGAAAGTATAGCCATTCGGGATATGAAACAAGGGTTCGGTGGCTGTAACGAAAGACGTGGGAGTGGGAGTAACTGCGTGACAAGGAAAATAGGGCGGCCCACTTGAGAACAAATTAGGGAGTGAGGCGCAGCAGTCAAAAAGAACGGTACAGGTTCACGGTTGGAAATTGTTCTTCGGTCAACTCAGGGCTTCGGCAGTGGGCGGGTGCGACGAAGATCAAAAGATAGGGTCGAAAAGAGCGGCGTGGGAATAGTGGAAAATGTCTTATTTTCAACAACGCGATGGCGGTGTGGATCAGCGGGGGTGGCGGGGGGGAAGGGATCAGCGATCTCAAGTCGGAGGGCCTTAGGAAAAACGATCAGGACCGGTAAGAGAGCGGACGGGGTCGAAGTTAGGTTTGGAAAAAATGGCTTGAACCGAAGTCCATGTAAATGAGGGGGAAAAATGGGTGTCTGTCCCTTCTGAAAGAGAGGGAGCTGTGGGGTAAAAAAAAATGATCTGTCTAAAACCAAGGGGGTGGGTGAATGCGCACATCGGCCTTCCACCTAGAGGGGAGCGGTCCCTGCGGGGAGGGAGTAAAAGGGTGCCTGGAGGGTTTGCCAGCTAGCTGTGGGGTGGGGGCATGGAGAACGTCATGAAATCAGACGGGAGCGAATCTAAGGCTCGTATATTTATCGACGTTAAGGCTTGTGTTAAAACGGGTCAATCAGGGGGGGCGGGCAAAGGGGAGGGTGGGCGGGGGGGAGACGTAGGCAATATCCGGGCTGGTTCGCGAGGGGAAAAGGCGAGGGGCGCAGTCGCCAAGAGTTTGGGTGACCCAGCTTCTCTACGCAAAAACGGTCCCCGTCCTAACGAAGAGACGGGGTCGTCAGATACTCTCCCAGTAATGTTCGAAATAGGACAGTAGGGGAGGCACTTGGAGGGAAAAGGTAAAGACGACGACCCGATGATTTTTTCTGTGGGGGGGGGGGGGGGTGACTTGGGAATCGCCATGGGAGGTGATCTTCAGGTTTATCCGACTCGGCGGCAGGGACTCAGTGGAATGACGATCCGGGGCGAGACAGACCTTGAAAGAAAAGGGACATCGATGAGCGCATGAATCGATGGTCGATTCGAATGCGAATCTTAGCAGGGAAAAAGAACGCAAGCCAACGGAGGGGGAATAACCGCCCCTAGGAACATTCACAAAGGGGGGGAACTGGGCTAAGTAGGGGTAAAGGTGGTAGCTGATTAAAAGAGAGGGGAACAACTTGTTTTCAGAATGGTGAGCGGGCGGAACAACCTCTTGGGTTGAACGGGTCCAGAAGCCCGAGTCATCTCATCTACACGGAGGATGAGAAAGAGAACGCTGAGCAAAAAATACGTAATGGGACCAGGGCACCAACCGTTGTCACTGACATGAGAACTAAACATGCTTCCATCGACATACTCAGCCCAAGGAGCGAACAAGGAGAAAAAGGGGGGGTCAACCCGCGTTAGGCGCACAATCGATCGGGCGGTAGTGAAGCAGCAATGAGGACTTCGTCGAAGAAGTCGCCATCAGCTCTGACAGCGAAAAGGGGCGCGTCCTCGTATTAAGCGAACGGGGGCGTGGAGGGCAATTAGTAGGCAATTTTAACAGGAAGAAAAAGCAGCGGGACAAAACCTATAAAATCCCGTAGAGAGAATCCACTCGGGTGCCCAAAGGCGAAAAAGACCACTAACTGGTCCGAGGTCTGGGAACCTGGCCAGCACGAAGGCCCTCCCGAACTCCGAGGGGCTAAAAAAAAGGAGACTTCGGGACAGAGAGGCCCGAAACGGTAGGGGGACGGGCGGACGTGCACGGACTCGCATACTAAGGACGACAGAATTGCGGAGCCCGAATACGCGGACCTCGCAAACAAGAAAATGAAGCTTTCAATGACCTTGTAGGCCCACAAACCGACCAGCTCCGTTGGCCCAGATTGAAAACAAGACACAGCCTTCAGCGTCCCCCAGGGAAATTCCGCATATAGGAGATGCGTTCAGCCAGGCCCAAAAAGAAGGAGGGCAACTGCAACAGGCTTATCTCAACTGGGTCCACCAGAGCCAGTGCAAGATCGATGGGCGGGACGCCTGAGCAAACACACAACGCAGGGGAGCAAAAAAGGGGGGAAACCTCAGCTGAAGACGAAACATTCTAAAGATAGGGGTTAACAGGAAAAAAACAAGCACAAGTGATCCTGGCCGGTAAACAAGCCCACAACCGATGCAGTTACCGGGGGTCCCGCTACCGAGCGCGACGGCAAGCAGGGAGGCCGGACCTCGTCCCGGGAAAAACATCCGCGCGTGCAAAAAAAAACAAAAAAATGAGAGTATCAACCAAAAACGGAGCGAACACCTAAAATAAGCCGAGGACGGTGAATCAGACCGTGAAGACGGAACCATGAAACACCGGAAAGGGTCGTAGGATCCGGCAAAAAGTCGGACAGACGCTGCTATAAGTGGAATGAACCAATCGGTCTAATGAACCTGCTTGTAACTACGGGGGGATCTTTGGTGAAAGGAAGGGGACGACGCACTTCTAAAGGCTGTCGGCTCAACTGGGGGACGACGAGTTACAGAGGGGTAAGACAGCATTAAAAGGACCAAAAAACGTCGTAAAGCAGTTAGAGTAAGAATCGAACAACTTTAATAGCGAACTGGCGATCGGTAGGGGGAGGGAGTCGGGCGACCGAGAATTAAAAGGGAAACAGAGCAACAGGTTAAAGAGTCCCGGCCAGCAAAGAGGGAAGTCCGCGGACTGATCAGGCCGTCTCACTGCAAATTGGGCGATCTGTATTACCCCCGGAGGGAAGGGGGCCGGGGGAATAAGCTTAAACGAAGCCACGATTGTAAAAGGGAAAAAACACACGCATAATCACTACTGAACAGCAAAAAAGGCGCTGAAGCTTGTCGTGTCTGGGGGAGAAAATGGGAACGAGGGGTTTAAGGCTAGTGAGGGCATTCGTTGAAAGACGATGAGGGAAAGCACCATGACATTTCGGGCAGAAAATATTCCACAGTTGGGGGGAAATGAGGTGACTAGAAGAGGGGTACGAAGAAACACAGACGCTGTCATCGTAGCCGATAAAAAGATCTCGATAAAACAACGGAGAAAAAGGGGAAAAAATGATCAGGGGGCAGTTTACTATCGAAGCGTACGTGCCGAAGGGTTAAAAGGACCGCCGTGGTCACGAACAGTTCACAAACTGTGTGGCGTCTAGACGGAGGAAAATGAATGGGTTCAACTCGTAGTGTCACCGAGCCGTGAATCGCCCTACCGGAAAGCGAAAAACTTCCAGCCGAGCAAGCCTGAGGTGGCGCCTCTGAGGCACGTGTCGTGAAATTGACCGAAACGGTGAGCGGGAAGAAGAGATTCCCGAGACCAGCACCAGGTAAGTAACAGAGCCCTTTGAAAAAGGGGGGACCGGGCCTGCCGCAGCTGGCTGGATTGCCTGACCGCGAAAGCTGTCGCTGGCACCTTGTAAGCTCAAAAAGTGCAGTCGCAGGGGACGACATCGCCCACCCGAACGGATAGCCATTCGGGGGACACAAGGAAGAGGGCGGGAAAAATACTGACGTGAAAAAAGGGGTTGAGTCCGCGGGGGAGGACTGGTCGGGACCGTCTGGTAACTCGTTGAGGGGCACCAGTGGGAGAGAAAAGGGGACCATAGTATTAGAGAACGGAGGTCACCATAACGAGAACAAGCAGTAGGTGGCGTTCGCATGGGTGGTCAGGAGAGCGGGACTGTAGTAGAGTTTCTCTAGATAATGACCCGCTCTGGGTAAAAGAACGCGGGCGGTTGTGGGTTTCAGGTCTGTAGGCCCGTCGGCAGTCACCGGGGGGGAGGACAGGGGGGGCGTCATGGAGGGTTTTCGGCGCGCCAGGGTGCGGGTGAGGGATCAGAGATTCAAGCGCTAGAGGGGGGGGGGTTAAGGAAGAGCGGCTTCAGGAGGCGGGCGACGGACGGTGTTCCGGAACTGCAGGGATTTGGGCTTGAAAAGAGGGGGACAGGATAAGGGAAATGGGGTTCGGACCTCTCGGGACATATCTTGGAAAAAAAGTGGGGAAAGGGTAGTTCGCAAAACAGGTGACTCGAGTCCACCGCCGACTGGTTGACAAAGAGTAAGGGAGAAGGAAGTCGGGTTCGATGTACGAGGTTGAAAAATAGAATTGGTGAATGGCTTACGCATCGCCCTGATGCAGTGTCGGTCAATAAGGTCGGTCGGTGCGGGTTTTGAGAGGTTAACCGTGAAAGCTGTGTTTGGAACGGGCTGTCACTTTCTGGGCCGGTGGGTTACCCTGAATAGCCGTGGGGGCGCGGTCAAGCATTCTAAAAGGGGGAGGGGATCCGCAAGGCTTGAAGTTGGGTCACGCTAAGAGGTGAACAATGGTCCCCTGGCGAAAGGAGCTGCGGGTGCTGTCTACGCCGCAGGACGGGTTGGGAAGAAGAGAGCAGGCGCACGCCGACAGTTCCGACGCGAACCGAGGATGTGGGCTGGTTAATGACCTTGTGGGCAGCCCATGAAGTATGAAAGATACCTGATGAGACGGCGGGAGGACACTGAAGCAATACCTGGGGCGCGAACCGGGGAAATGCGCTCAGAGTCATCGAGGACGTCGAAAGGAAGATTAGAAGAAGGTTCAGATCTGTGGCCGCCAAGTCTGACGGTCTCACAAGCCCTCGACTTGTGCTGTCAATAAAGCAGCGGCGAGGTGTCCGGACGTGTGGGTGGAAAAGCTGAACTAGGAGTGGAATTCAGAGATGGCCAGCACGGGTGGTGGGAATTATTGCAACCAGTGGGGTGGGACAGAACTCCGGATG
>Ga0179591_1273982_pt1 | contig 14395 bp, 14 predicted proteins | sample CZOMad2_1_08_16f_FD_182891 | JGI IMG/M metagenome (GOLD analysis project Ga0179591, IMG submission 182891) | Vadose zone soil fungal communities from Angelo Coast Range Reserve, California, USA - CZOMad2_1_08_16fungal (PacBio error correction) | ecosystem: Environmental > Terrestrial > Soil >...
AGGGTAGGAAAAATCGATGTGGGGGACGAAAGTAAGAAATTTAAATTAGAAGGTACGGGGAGGAAAATCTCTCAACACCGCAAGAAAAACAAAAGAAGAACAATCAAAGAGTCAAGTCTCGGGTACCTAGAGGTTGCTCGGGGAACAATTCAAGAGGGTCAGGTGAGGTTCCTACGCGATGGACGACTCACGTTAGGAGTCAAGCTTGACTGTGGGGCCGGGGGAACCTCGAAGTAAATTTGAAGTCTTCTGTCAGGGGGTCGTGCAATAGAATCGACATTTTAGGCTTGCTCGAAAATCCTTAGGATGACAGGAAGAACGGATCATTCAAACAGATGTACTTGAGGCTGCGTTTACTGGGGAACCATAAAGAAGAGCCCGCCGTTTCACTTCTCTGATTAATTCGCCTCGAGAGGATCGTTTGTGGTGGGCCAGGGGAGGAAGATATTGATCAAAGGATCAGTGCCACTGCAAAGGGAAGGGGGGGGAGGAATTACATCCCGGTGGAGTATTACGTCGTGTTACTCAATCCAGGCATCGATTTGCGGCCAAGAGAAGGAACGAAGAAAAGACACTAGTCGGTGTTTGACCAAGCATGACGGCGATCTAGGAAAAGGGTCATTTTTCCTGAAACGAGGGCAAATGGAACAGAGCGTATTGGGGGGGGGGATACATCGCCGAAACCACCGGTCGCCGGAGGAAACTTTAAAGGGTAATTTTAGTGAAAGCTGCTGCTCGTTAGCTGGACCTTCTTTTGACGGGTCATGAACAATTTCATGGGGGGGGGGGGGGGGGGGCTAATTCTGGGAATGGGAGCGGAGGGTTCATAATGAATGACCAGGGACTCCAAAAAGGCGAAGAAGTGATAAAGGCAAAAATTTTTAAGAAAATGATGCGAGTCACTCTACTATGGGGGGAAATCCACACAATGAATTGCAGCCCTCCGGTAGACGCGCTGGGGAGGAGTTCGTCACTTATATTTGAGGATAGGAGCGGAAAAGCAGTAGTGGAGGAGATTCCCGCCATCTCGCGAAAGGGGCAACGGTTTACGGCTGCAGTCTGAAACCTTGAAGGGGGGACCCCCTCAGATATTGGTCTATTGGCATAGGGGAAGGAAGACCGGTAGTTGCTCGATTAGCGGGCGTCGGCTATGGAGATTCTCGTGACAACCGTGTGCACCAGATTCCTGGGGTGTTGTAAAAGGAAGAAGAACCCGCGATGGACGCCTCAGGGTCAAATGCCGAATAGACCTTAAGATTCTTGGGCCTGGCCTTGTGGAGCGTAAATCTGTTGGAAGGGAGGAATCGTGGAGTATTCATTACTTCCACGTGAGAAGGTAGAGACGACCAATGACAAAAAGACGGATGAAGGAACCCATAGAAAAAATAGCCTAACATATAACTAAAGCACAGGGACGGGAAGACGTGGAAAGAGGAAAAGTAAGTCTCCAATTCCCCTACAAAGAGCCGAAGTTCCGAGGGCCAACCCTAGCCGGGGGGTCGTCAAGGACTGGGGGGGGTTGAATAGGTGGATCAGAGAAGTCGGACGTCGGAAGATGAGAGAAAGAAAAGATAGGGATCGAATCGAAAAAACAAGAAAGTCGGGAAGGGGGACTAGGGGGAAAAGAGCAGGCCGATAGGTGAGTAAGGAAAGAAATTTGTGAAAACAGTCTGTCAACCAAACCCGCAGGTCCGCTCATTCTGGGAAGTGATGGAGGAATCGATGAATGTCGGCTGGCGCCAAAGTGATTCGTTTGCGAACGACCTGCTGTAGAAGTCATGTTTAAGAGAAGGTTGTCCATCTTTGGGCCTAGGTGCACCGATAAAGATAAAAAAACAAAAAAAAAAGATCAACATTAAGGTCGGGGCTTGATACTCGGTTGAAACTAAAAAATAGAGTTTGTCAGAGCGTTCAAGGAGGACGAGGGAATTTTGCTACCTGTGTCGGCGTTATGAGAAGGAGAAAGGAAGGGGGATAGTAAGATGAGAGGGAAATACAACTACAGCGAGTCCTGGGGAAACGTAGGGTTGGGGGAGGTAGCCTAATTGGGCTCCAAAAGAAAGACCTCGAGGGGGTTAACAGAGAAAAGGATGTTTCGCCACAGCAATGCGGCATAAGCTAGGGGAGAAAAGGGCAACCGGGAAGGTCTACTTAGGGGGGATCGTCGGGGGGGATTGCGTAATTCATCAGTCCCAGAGAGAGCAGAAAAGAGAGAGATACTTCTGAGGAAATTCGTTGAAAAGAGTCGGATTGGTGTTCCCTTTAGAGCACGAATCTCTCAGAAAAAAAAAAAACTTGGGAAGTCTTCGTTTGCTGTCCAGGGGAGGGGAACGCGGGGGAGAGCAGGAGAGAAGGAGCTTATAATTGCTCTCTACGACTTGGAGACTGCCTGAGTTAAAATAAAAGGAACTAGGTAAAGCAAGCAGTCAAGAAGGAAGAACGGGAGTGAAAAAAGGCTGACCGGGGAGTCACTGTAGCAGGGACCCGAGGGAATTGTTGGGGGGTGTTAGGAAATATCCAAAAAGGGGGAAGCGGAGAGAGAGATCGCCTCGGAATGGTTGTGTAAGACAAAGGAAGACCTCCGTCGTAGCAAGCAATAAGACACAGAAACAGTTTCTCCTTCGAGGGGATGCGGAGTCTTCTATGGGCAGAAATATCTCTTGAAGCACGAGATGCACTGTGGAGGGGGAGATAAAAGGTTCGAGAATAATGTTGAAAAAGAGAGTAAAGGGGAACTACGAGGAGGGGGTACTATTAAGAAATCCCATGAACTCTGTCGATAAAGACCCGAAGTTAATCCGTACTTCTCATGGCACGGGGGAAGAATTGCTGACCTGGTCTTCTTTTAAAAAAGGACGATGAAAACCGGGGGAAAAATACGAGGACAAGCATAACCTGGGTCAAACGTGAGGCAAACTTACGGCTTTAAGAGGTTTTCGATCCACGAGGGGTCTAAGGGTAATACTTGAGAAGGGGGGACGGAGGCAGCGGGAGAAAAGAGCGTAACTGCTGACAGAAAAAGGTCCCACTTCTGAGGGTCCCGGAGGGACGTAAGCTGGGGCATGGGAGACGGTACGGTATTGGCACTGGCGCGGGGCAAAGTAAAATAAGTCCCCAACTTGCGAGTTTAGTTGTAAAAGGGGGGGATCTGGGGAGGTCAGGCCACCGGATTTGGGGAAATTGGCTCTGCTAGGCTCAAAATGGAGAAAAAATAATAGAAAGCAACAAGAGGGAGTTCAAGAGAGCCGTGGGGCGAATGAAGAAGGCTAAAGAGACTTGAAGGTAGGTGTGAGGAGGCACGAAAAAAAAAGAAGGAGGCGAGGGGGGGGGTCTATCTGTGGAAACAAAACACGGCTTGGCAGACTGGGTCAGAGAGATGACCGAATCCTAAGCAAAAAATGGGCGCGAGGGGAAAGAAAAAAATAACTGCAGCTAAAAGTCGAACTTGTTCGGAAAGGTTCTTCAAAACTGACGCGGGAAGTTTTTGGGGGGGAAAAAGCAGAGATGAGGAGGCACAGTAAAAGAGTCCGAATCGCCGCGTGAAAGCAAGACATCATAACCTCTACGACTAAAAACTAGGATTGTCTACAGCTGCATTCATTGGGGGACCATAACGAGGAAAATTGTATAAAAAGGGGAGTAGGCAGAAATTCAGATGCCGGGGGGGTGGTTTCTTCAGGAGGAAAGAACATAAAAAACCTTCGGGTCGTTAAAGAAAGGAGGCATGAAGGCCTGTCCAAGAAGGGAAATCAGTGCACATAAAGATAGACCTAACGAGGGGAATATAGGGGGATAAGAAAGGCACGAGGGGGTTTGTGCGGCGATGAAAAAAATCAAGGAGGAATGTGGGGGGGAAGTCTGCCTAGACGTGGTAGAAAGACAGGTTCCTAGAGAAATTCTTTGGGTACAGAAAAAAAAGACTGTGGCTGCGAACAAACCAAAGCGGCACGTAGCTTTCAAAAAATAGGGAGTGGGCTTGCTCTTGGCCCGACGTAGCGCGCAACTCGGTATTTACCTCAGGACGGAACATATCGGTCGGATTCCAAGATTCTCATAAGCAGAACAACCAAAAAAAAGGCAAGGATCCTAAAATTCATAAACATGGAGGGGGGTGAATACTGAGGGCAGGGATAATGGGGAGGGGTAAATTGGGATACGACATGCAACAGAAGTGTTGTAGGACCGTTGCGGGCGCAGGGAACTAGGTGGAGTAGATAGAAAAGGGTGGGCGATATTTATCTGGAAGACATACATCAGAACCTTCTATAAGCAGCACCAGGAAATGCCGGATGCCGAATACGTTAAGGGGCTGGGAAAAGACAACGGAGGTTGAATGGGGGGAAAAGCGCAGCCGTCCCCTGACTGACCATGGATTTAGTTGTGGGGTTAGGAAGGTGTTTTTAGGTGGGGGGGAGGGCGCTCTGGTCGATGACTTCAGTGTCATGTCAGGGTTGTCAGTAAAAAAAACATCTTGTTGCCAACTATCTCTCAAAAAAAACAAAGGTCGGGAAAAGAGGGAATAGGGTGTCACATGACTAAGGGGATAAAGACCTAAAGAACGAAAAGGGGCACTTAAAGAATCAACACGCAATCAACACACAGCGGGAAAAATAATCAATTTCAAGTGAGGCCGTCAAATAAGGGGTGCTCAAAGTGAAAGGTCACAGTTTTCTTTACAGGACCGGGGGGGGAGACCCGTTTTGCTTGGGGGATCCGGATACAGCTGGATGGTTGGGGGGGGTGGGCGGTGGGGAGTTAGTGTTTGGTTTTGGGGGGTGTTCTTGTGGTTGGGTTGGGGTGGTTGGGGTTTAAAAACTTAGGCCCCACCTCAGGATCAGGGAAATCGGTTGAGGGACGGTCCGCTACCCTAATCTCAAATTGTCCTCTACTTTATCTCCCATAATTTACCGTCAACTACAAACGGGCAGGGAACATGTCCGTTGATTCGTGCTTGGAAAAAAGTTGCAAACCCAATACCTGTCGCGAATCCCTTAGGAAAGCGATGGGGTAAATTCGAAAGCGGACGGCTATCGTTTGTGGGGGAGGGGGGTTGGTGACGGGGTGTGTGTGTCTGGTGGTACAAAGAAAGAAACGTTCCAACTTTTGGGAGCAGGAAAAATCAATTTCGATAGAACGTTTATCTGGGCAGAGAAATCAAGGGAGATGGTAAAAGGTTGGGGGGGAGATCGATACACACCCAATAGGAGTCGGGAGGTCGGCTAATCTTGTGAAAAAGTGGAGTTTGGATAAGTCGAAGGGGAAACCATATCTATCGTGGGTTCCAATAGACAAAAAAAGCTTTTCCCCGTGATGTGTACCGTAATGCCTTTTGGGGGGATCGGTAGATAACCTTGTCGAGGGAAGTTGCATGGGTTGACCGGGAAGGACTAATTTAAAGATATCAGCATGTTCGAAAAACGGGTCTGTCAACTGAGAACGACTCCTGGTCTTCAATCAGTCGGCAGGAGGCGACGAAAAGGGAGGCTTCCTCGGATGTTGGAAAGAAAAAATGACGGGAAACTCTGTACTAACGGATGGAGGTTCAGGCCGTGTATTGGATGATCGGGAAGTGTCCGTGGAGAGAATGAAAAATTGCACCTGAAAGACAAAACACGGTGGCGAGCGGATTACCCGGAAGGCCACAGGCATAGAGGGGGGGGCGGCCGGCTGGAGAAACAGCGTAGGTTCTCTAAGCAGGGCTGTCAGGCAGGAATTCGCTTGACAACCTGTTGAAGATAGATCAGTGGTGGTGAGGGAACGAACCCGAAATGTCGTTCGTTATCGTGGGGCGGTCGAATCACACTTAAAGATCTGGTCGGGGCTTCCTCAAAAGGCACGCTGTTGAATCTGAAATTCCGGACGTGGGATAGGCAGTGGGTGTCCAACGGACAGATGAGCAGAGCAACATTGTCAAAAAGGTGTGAGAACCAAGAAAAAACGAAAAGAGAACGAGCAATCTTAAGGTAACGGAGCACGTAAAGGAATCTTCAATTCACCCCTTGACTACTCATGCAAAAGAGAGAAAACTACGGTTTCAACACTTCCTATCGCGTTGGTTTCGTCAAGACGGGAACAGTTATCATTGGGAAGCGCGGGGAAAAGATGGAGCTCTGATATAATCTGAATCACTAGGGAGAGGGATCCCCGGAGAGGATAGTTAGTAAAGAGGGCATTCAGGGTAAAGGGGGGGGACAAGGGGGTGAGAATCTTCCACACAACATATGTCCCATAGGAGCACCATTCTCAAAGTGAGGGCATGATTTCTGAGTTCTTGAAGGCCACCGAGAGTCAAGTATTTACCCTGCTACCTCCGGGAGAGGAATGTGGAGCACGGGTCTCTTCTGGTTGGCACCGAGACTGAAAAAATCTACAGAACGTCTGACTAAAGATATTGCGAGAGTGAGAGCGAAGAGCTGTACAAGTCGTATCGGAGGTGTTGGTCGGCGTGTAGATCCGGCCTAATCCTGTAGGGAAAAGGTTGTAAAAAAAAAACCAGACGAGGCTAGATTTCGCTATTTTTGGGGGGGGGTGAAAATTTTCATAGAACAAGACAAAAAAGGAACTCGCTGGGGGGAAGGGACTGTCTACCTAAGGCGCAGTGCCCTTGGGGTGGACTCGGCGTCGTAATCATGAAGGCTCGGGTGAGAATTAAAAGTAGTATTTCTTGCGACTTTCAGCGAGAAGGAAGCTCAAAAAGGAGGAAAACTCCGAACGAAAGAGGAGGGCGGGTTGAAGTGTAATACACGCAGAAAATCTCGAGATATGGGTAAAAGAGATAAGGCTCGTGTACTATTACTGTCCCCAATTGTGCTTCACGAAGTCCGCCAATGTCAGACAAGAGTAGCGGAGCACGTGCTCCGTCACTGTGCTCAACGAAAGTCCTGCTGAGGGAATCCATCAGACGATGCACCCTATAAGGTCGCACAAAAAGGGGGATCATAAGGAGCGGGTACTAGACAAAAAAGGAAGCCCTGGTCATGACATTGGCTCGTAAACCTACGACGGGCAGGGGGTAGAGCGCTACGACATACCAATCAGAGAGAGACTATCGGAGGGGGTCAGGGAGGGAGTAAGTACAAGGAGGGGGAGGACATATCCGAGAAGAAAGCAGAAAGGCTACTCCACTCTCGATACTAAAGGTGAATCAGATGAATAGGAGACATCTATATCAAAAATATTCTTGTTTAAACAGCAGAGAAGGTGGAGATTCAAACGGGGGGCAGAGAGGGGTCCAACATAGACCTGCTCTAATAAAAGTGACGGAGACGAAGGGAGGTAGAATATAATACCGTTCGAAAAATCGCGGAAGCAGAAGGTCCGCGGGGGAAAAGCAGGGCTGGGGCATCTATTCTCTTTGACCCTGTTTGACAAAAGTGGAGAACGCGCACTATATGGAAAGGTGCCATCAATTGATTACCGAAAAAAGGGGTTCGAAACACTGGAGGGAGGGGGAGTCACGTATCCTGTTAGCTGGTCGAAATTATCTTCCGAAACGTGATGAGCGATAAAACAAGATGTGCCAAGTCGGGAAAGCACCAAACGGCGAGTGTTGGTCACAAGGAAGCGAGCTTGCATTGAGAACGAGTGCGGGGGGATGGTGCACGGGGAGCGTAGGCTGAATTCGCCCGTGACTTGGAAAGGATCAGGGTGCGCCTATTGGGGAGCTGGGGCCGGCCCCAAGTTTGGAAAATGGGGTCGAGTCTCTAGATCTAGCGTTTTGAAGTCACCAAACTCCTTGCGATTCAAGCTATCGAATCCGTAAAAAGTATGAATTGGATAGTTTTTCGCAGAGACACTGACTAAGAAGCGACATGTTTTCGTATAATGTTTAAAACAAATGAACGGAAGAGGCAGGGAAACCGTTTTTCACGATACACTCAAATAGCCTACGCGCAAAGACGACGCGGGGGATAATACCACTCTTTTGACTCAAAATCTATGGGAGGGGGGGTGCCGGGAAAAAGGTGCAACAAAGGGCATACTGGCGCGGAGAGGTTTTTCCTTGCTGCACAGTGAAGGGACAAAAGGGTAGGGGGGCTCTTCAACTACACGACGCAGGTTTCGAGGACCTTAAAACCGCGAGGAAAACTCAGAAGTATTCACCCGGGGGAGAGGCACGTAAATGGTGGGGAGTAAACAACAATTCATTTTTCTAAAAAATGGCTCGTCAACTAATGAGGAGTCCATGCTGAAGCAACTGGAGTCTTCTTCGGAATGACCCTCGAAATCCCTTCGAGAATGAGGTCGTTAGTCAACTGGGGAAGCGGGACAAGGTAAAACGTCAACGCCTCTAATTCAATATATCTATAAGGGGAATCAGGGAAAAAGAGCACGTTGTGGAGGCGTGGACACAGAGATCATAATTGGAAAAGCAACGTTAAAAAGACCCCTGGTTTACAATAGAATGCGCAGGCCGAGTTGTCACAGGCAAAGGGGGAGGGGGAGGGTACAGAGGAAACAAAATGGTCGCGGTTGATGACATCAAGAGAATTTCTACTAACCCACGAAGGACTCAAGACGCGGTTGGGGTGAAAGTAGCCTGAAAAGGAAAGGGGTGATCATTTCAGGATAAATTTCTAGGGAGCCTGGACAAAAAACATCAGACTAGAAAGCAACATTTCGGATTCGAAGAACGGATTCTAGGGGTCAGTGGGTGTGACCTGTTAATCTCAAACCCAGACTCAAAAAGGACATGTGTTAAGGTATCCCTAGTACTAAGCTTGGAGCCTAAGAGGATACAATGTAAGATGATGGTTCACAACGGAACCTACAACCCGAATACAACAGACCGTAATCATGTGTCCGAAAAATCAATCGGCGTTGTCAGAAAATGGGGAAAAAGATGGTAGCTTACGAACGAAATGGGGAAGCTAGCACCGACTAGGAACCGACGGGGAGTGTTTGGTTGTTGATTGGGGGGGTAAGTTGAACTCTTGATCAGACTAACAGGGGGCAGGTCTTTCTTAATTCGTGAAGACGTGGTGGCGACCTAGAGAGAGTCAACAAATGTTTAGGTAAAAGAGAGGAGGGAAGAAAGACACACAACACACAAAAAACAAGAAAACAAAAAAAAACACACCACAAAAAAAAACAACACAAGACAAGACAAAGAACAAAAGCCACGAACCAGACTACAACAAAATAAAAAGAACAAAGGGGGGGGGTTAGGACAAAGATCAGAGTGATTCAAACCTCCATGAGGTAATTAGACTTTTGCGCAATCACCGCAATAAAACACCGAAAGATCAACTCAAGAGAGTCTGAGCAAAACAAGTTTCCAGAATGCCCTTCAAACGGGGTCGTGTCGGGTTCCACCGCTACCGCCGGAGCAAAAGCAGCTAGCTGTGATTTGAAGGATTTCTAGGTTAGCTGTGTCAGTTGGTCGGTGAGGAATCCACGGGGCAAAAGTGTCAGGAGGAGAGACTCACGAGGGGGAAAAGAGAGGATCCTTGAATAAAAAATGGTCGTGACTGGCATGGCAAGGTAAACACGAATCCACAGTTGAAATGTCGTCAGTTACTCTAAGTGTTAGCACAGACGAGACGGCTGCAACGTGCAGTTGTGGTGTTCTCACAGGATTGAGAAGGAGTGGGCTAAGAACTGTGTCAACAGAGGTACTTTGAAAGCGAATTAAAAAGAAAGAGTGGAAAATACGGCTTGGACTGGAAAGATATCAAAGCGATTTTGGAGGTCTTTTTGGACAAGCAAGGAACCTCCAGAGAGGGGCGTTTCCTCTCATTAAATCATAGGTAAAGGAAAAAAACGAACACCAAAACCCAAAAAAAAAACCACAACCACACAAAGAAAAAAAAACCAACACAAAATAAAAAAAAAACAAACACACAAAAGCAACACAAAAGGAGAAAACGAAAACAACAGCCAAAAAAACAACCACCACACCAAAGAGAAGAAACAAATCTTTGTGATAAGTTACTATCACGTCTGCTTTTTGATACCTCGCCGAAAAAACGCTGTTCATGCGATTGTTTAAATTTTTATATGTAATCAGGTCCTTCCTTTCAATCTTGACCTTCTTGGTGGAAAAAAGTCAATCCATTCAGACGGGAGCGGGGGTGGTCATTGGCTGAGAAAGAACTGTATCTATCTGGATGATGGGGAGAAAAAGACGAAATGAGAAATGCATTGTGATTAGTTCAGCGGATTTTGGTAATCCCCAACAAGGACTTCGGGCCTCAACGGGGAGAGAGTACAACAGGCAAGGAGACGCGTTTAGTGATCTTTGTCGAAGACGTCGGGGGGGGGAGAGAATGCCCTCCAAAATGGTAGACCTCTCAATCAGAACCCGGGTTGCCGCGCACTTATACCTTACTGCCAGATATCTAAATATGAGAGCCCTGCGTAGTGTCGTGGGACTCTTCTGCTCGGTGAGAGTCTCTGAAAAAAGTTAGTTGGGCAATCCGGGGTAAAGTTGTTATTTGAATAGACAAATATGACTGCGGGGAGCGTAGTCGGGGCGATGCAATCACCTAAAATTATCGACGCAGGGAGGAATCGCGCAGAGAAGTGAAGGGATTAACCGTGCTGGTATTAGTTAGCACGTAAAGGTAGAGCACTAACAACCAGGTTAAAAGAAAAAGGGGGAGACCGCCCCAGCACAAGGGAGAAAAGATACCCCTTATTCGGTGAAGCTCAGTGGTAAAAGAACTTCGAAAAAAGAATCCGAAGTCACGAGGCCTAGAGCGTGGGGGGGGTGGCTGTCGCTGGGAATGGGGTTGATCGGTTTCGCTAAGCTAATTCGGTGTCGGATAAGTTGGGGTTAAGAGTAGAAGCAACACATGGGATCCAGAAGGTATTAGAACTAAAGATGCAACTCACCACATCAGGGAATTGGAAAAGACGTGGGGACGAAGAGCCCGACAATGCTTTTCAAACATTTCAAAGCAGCACGCGTCACAGCAATGTAAAGGGCGGCATTTGAGTGCCTAGGGTATGAGCTTACAAAACGGAATGGGGTCATTATTTACTTTCGATACGTCAGTCGGAATTTGAAGGGACTTCCGCTTCGGTGGCAGGGAACTGGGAAGGATCCAACATCAATATCTTTAGAAATATCTTGAAACAGGAAGGGGCGACGAACAGTGGAAAGTCTTACACGATGTCAGCCCTTTGTCGTCTGGGCGGATTCTAAGATCTTTAGGGAAGGAAACTCCATGTAGGCAGAGGGAGATAGGTTCCACGAGGTTGGGGTATTCCAGGACTCCGCCGAAAGACACTCCCGGGTGAGTTCCCAAAGAGGGATAGGCAACAGAAGGCCCTTGTTGGGGTGCAGACTCCGAGGTACCACTTCATGACTGACTCTTGAGAAGTAGTCGTAGGGGGGAGTGTCAGTAACTAGAGGCAGAATGCTCAATGACAAAGGTGCGGAAGGATTCGTATTATGCTCATGCATAGTAAAAGGGGCGCGTGGCACTTTTAGGAACTCTCTCTCACAAAAAAAAAAGGAGAGGATTAAGGTGAGTTGTGGCAGCAAGGGAGCGCGGCTGTTTCAGAGGTACAGAGAAGAATACGGGATGGTTTGCAGTTCTTGCGAGACAAAGTATCATAATGAAGGGACAAATCCTATCTGACGTAGCACCCAGCAGGGTTCATTAGGAAACGAAGGATGGCAAAAACTTTCCGAGTGCAGGAACCTGGGAGATGAGGATAGAGTGGATGGGGTCGGAGACCTTAGCAACCTCCACAAGTACAACGGAAGAATCGGAGGTCGCCTTCGTAGGTGGTAGTGAAAACGAATTAAGCGAACATCCACCAATGAAAAAGGGGGTCGCCGAATCTCAGAGAACGTTGGACGACGGTCGCGGAAGCGATTGGTATCTCTGGCATGTACCGACGAGATGAATCCGGAGTTGGTTTTGGGGCTCGTTCGAGTGGACAAGAAGCTGGAACACTCTCTATAACAGTGGACAATACGGCACGTTCGTCGACATTTAAGACTACAAGGAGAGGTGGCGGAGAAGCACAACAATCATCTGCGCAAATCAATGAGCATGTGAAGCAATGGCGGGACGAGCGTCGATTGTAAGTCTGTTTGAAAAGGTGGGGGGGTCGAGAAACCCTCAGGTCAAGAGTACACTTCCTTGGAATTGGCACAAAGACATTTTAGAGACTAAAGGGAACTAACTTAAGGTGAACTTAGAGTAGCGATATTATGAAAAATGACTCACCCGTAAGGGGTAAAGCGTCCACTGAAGAAATCCTTTGAACTCACCCCACGGAGGTGGTACCATCGGGAACTATAGATGAGACGAGTACGGGTGTTCAGGTTGGCGATCAGGAACAACAGGCGAGGTTCTAGGTGATATGTTTCTGTTGGGGGTACGTGGGGAGGAAAAGCTTCTTTTGGAAGAAGACGGAGCTGATCGACGGGTGGAGGAAACCTTAACGCCAGGAAATTTCTAAGTAAAGAGGGGAGTTGGATAGCTAGGAAGCTCAATGGACAGGGGCTTGTGACAGATAAGAGAAGCGAACCGAAAAGCATTAGACGGGTCGTCGATTACCAACTTGAGCTTAAGGCCATACGGTTTAACGAATTACAGACCCTCGATGACTGCGAATTGAAGTTGCAGAGTCATCTCAAAAGAAAATTAGGGTGTGGGACTCGCCTAGATGAAGGTGGGGCCGGGAAAGGGGTCTCAATGCACTGGAACATTCTTGCAGGGCGGGGGAGTCACATTTTGTGGAGGCGTGTCGTGGGCTTCTTAAGACGAAGATTGAAACGTCAGAAATACGCCGAGAAAAACCTAATTCCTCGCCCGGGGAGAGAGTTGGGGGGGAGTCCAAACCGAATATCAGAGTGGGATCAGTAGGACAAAATTGAGGCGCATTCGGGATACGCCTGGAGGTCAGTTCTAGAGATCACCCAATCGCAGATAACCATTAGAGAGAGTCCGTGAATTAGTACATAATAATGAAAGTAGGTACAGATGGTTTGAGAAATATCGAACGGCAAGTGAATAAGGATGGGAAGCCGATCGACGGGGTTTGGGCGATGGATCAAAAGTAATCGATATTTTATGTAGGGATAAAATAGAAAAAAACGTGGTTCCCTAGATCGGAGTATTGGGGGGCAAATAACAGAAGGGTTAGAGAGCGTCACAAAATATTAAGTGGTGCATCAAGATAGAAAGTGGCTTGACTGGCACGAAGTATCAGCGAACCGGGGGTTTTAGAACCAGGAAGGGGGCAGTGGCAGGTGAAACAAGGTCTGCTGGGGCCAGGAGCAACAAAAAAACGAACTGAAGAAAGTAACGAGCTCTCCAGAACTAAGGGGAAGGAATTGCTCGATTTAATGTGTATTGGGTGGAAATTTTAGCTCACACAAAACGGACAAGGGGGAGGAGATAGTTCTGGCTCAGGCGAGGGGGGGAGCCTGACTTCGACAATTGAGGGTTTATTATGACCGAAAATGGCATCAGCGGGCCTATATTTCACAAGATAGAAAGCAAATGCAGGAGACGGCTGCAGCAAGGGGGACGGTAGCGAATGAGAGTTCAGGCACCAGAAAAGGCTTTTGATGTGAAGCTACACGAGCGGGGCCGACTGGAAAACTTGATGGGGAGGTGTAGGGTTGGGTTTATGGCAGTTTTTATTGCTCGTTGCTCAGCCAGAGGGGGTGAAGTCAGGTCATTTGGGGGTCTTACTGGCGGGTTACCTACCCGGAGATACAAACAAAGGAGGAGGAGGAAAGAAGTTGGTTTAGCGAACATACGAAGGACCTGAAGCTAATCTGAGAGAGCGCAATCAAAACAACGGGAATCAAACGCAAAAATAAATCAAGTTTCGCCTGGGACAGAGCGGTTGAACCAATTCGTGTATTAGGGTACGAAACCACCCTAACGCGCACGACTGGTCAAATGGGGGAGTCAGCTAAGCGAGCTGGGAGGAAAAATCGATAGTGGAACGATGAATGGACCGATGGGGTCAGGTTGTAATATGGGATTGAGGGGGAGACTACAACGCTTTGACAGTCTAGATTGATGCACATGGAAGGTGATGATGTTGAGTTGACTTCTAAATGTGGACAACACCCCCATACCAGAGAGGAAAGAATTTCCTCTATTTAGGGCTCCGAGGTAGACCCTCACGTAGTCCTGTAGGGGGGTTGGGGCTCAAGTCGGGGGTAACTGCATGCATAAATAAGACACCTTTACCGCTTATAAGGGCGTTCGCTATAAAATAAGGGGTCTCAAGAATCTATGGTTGGATGACCAGCAGAGGGTGGTAAGCGATGAACACCACTAGTCGTGGCTTGGGGGCCAAGACGCAGGACGCGATATAGAAGGGGGTCTTCTAAACTGGAGCAATTCCAAAACAAATCTTTTGGCAAGGGAAACAACGGTTCGCAGGAGCAAGGAAGGTGTATGAAGGGGTAGTA
>Ga0179591_1358180_pt1 | contig 14393 bp, 18 predicted proteins | sample CZOMad2_1_08_16f_FD_182891 | JGI IMG/M metagenome (GOLD analysis project Ga0179591, IMG submission 182891) | Vadose zone soil fungal communities from Angelo Coast Range Reserve, California, USA - CZOMad2_1_08_16fungal (PacBio error correction) | ecosystem: Environmental > Terrestrial > Soil >...
GAAGGAGAAAAGGAGAATCGGGGTCAAGAGGGGTAGAACTGGACAGGATTGTAATCCAGGTCCTTCTACCTATGGCATGGAATATTCGTTGAAAAAGGGGGGAACGCGACGGCCCCATAATGCCGGCCTGTTTTTAGGAACCGGAGGTTCGGCAGGGACCGAAAATCCGAAGTTGCGATGAAGGGATTCCTCGAAGCTGGGACGCTGTATCAAGGGAATCTGACCTGTACGGACAAGGAGCAAGAAAAAGAGTATGAGCAGGGGATGACACGTGGGAAAACCAAGAGAGAAGACTCTGAACATTCAAAGGGGGACACAAGTAAATCGCGCCGTCGCCGTACCCAGGATTGAGATTTTTATCAAAAGGGAGAGGAAAGATCGAGGCAGAAGGGGGGGGGCTGGCTTGAGCAAGGCATTAAGGAAGAACAGACGTACATTGAGCTGTCCAACGTTGGGGGAGGCTTAAGAGTCGTGGTACTAAAAAAACGTGGGAAGGAGGGCGGGGATCGTCTACGGCAACTCATTTAACGACCCAAAAGGAGAGACATAGGGAAAAGATGCGAAAGTACGGCGCGGACACATAAGGAAGAATTGCCGGCGATAGATATAGAGACAAAAAACAAGAATGAGGAGGATAGGAGACAGGAGACGCAGAAAAGCAATTCTAGAATGGGCATGGAAGGGGAAGAATAAGTAGGGCAAGTGAACCTGAGGGTCGTCAAAGGAAGGCCAGCTCATCTTACAAGGAAGGGAGAAACTTTTGACGGGATAAAACACTCGAAGCTCCTAAGAAAAGTGGGGGGGGGGGGGGGGGCAAGCTGTCCCGCGAGTGTCTAACGGCTGATGGCCGGAGACCACGAAATATGATGCCGAACTAGTACTAGAGAAACGGAACAACCTTATCAAAAAAACCTGCGTGGGCGGATAAAAAAAAAGTGGCGAGTAGCTGTTGCGGCACAGACGTGACGTACGATGACGGGGGGGCAGGAGGGGAGAATCGGGGGAACTGAACCCGGGGACAAATGATAGTTGCCTGAGGGAGGGGAGGAAAAGGGTGGGGAAGAGCCAGAAGATTCCTCTAATGGCATTCAAGGAATGACGTGCGCAAAGAGCAAAGAACCGCGCCGGTTCAAATGACAAAGCAGCAAACAAACTGGGCAATCGAGGGTCGAAACATCGTGGAAACACGATCAGTCCACAGCAAATAATATCTATAAAGAAAGGGACATGTAGTTCTCCTCCACTGTAGAAAGAATATAGGGCACGCTGGCACTGGGTCGGGGTCGAATAAAACGTGGGCTGGGTATGGACTCTGACGAAAGTTGAAAAAAAAAAAACCTTGGAAATTGGCGCGCGTTTGCAACCAAAAGCAATCTACAATTCCACACTTGCTGGCTATCGGGAGGTGCTCTGGGTTTCTGGGGGAAGCGAAAAAACGCGTTAAGACCCCTATCCCGTGGGCGAAAGCCGAGGTACGGGAGAGCGAATCGGGGGGTCATGGACCTGCTGAGTCAAGTGGACTGCCGTGGTAAATCGAACTTCAACACGAAAAAAAGAACCGAGGTGAAGAAAGACGGGGGACAAAAAAAAAGAAGTACAGAATTAGAAGCAACAAAACGAAGTTATTTGAAGGGAAACGGGTGAGGCACCCATGTTCACAGTTACCGGATGAAAGAGGGATGAGTGCTAAAGCAGTGAAGAATAAAAAATCGGAGGGGGGACACGTTCAACCGAAGTTCCCGTAAAACGGTTACCGTTGGGGTGCCTCGCCGCGGAAGTCACCAACGAAGGGCCGTTTACGCCCATCCAAGAAAAATCGCCAGTGTTACCAACCCTACCTTCGTTTCTGATTCAAGCAATCGACCTGTTTCATAACCCCATCGGTGAAAAGTCGAAACGTCGTAAAAGAGACCTCAGAGGACTGTCCCTCCGGGGGGGGAAATCAGAACTTATACGTTCCTGTTTGGGCCCCAGTCTGGTCCTGCAACCAGGTCGTCCTGGTCAATGAGGAACAATATTGAAAGAAAAATAAGAAAGACTCTTTATCTGCGTGAGTAGTATGTCGCGAAACACGGTGAAGGGCAACGTGTCGGATGAAGGAACGCGGGAAAAATGGGGAGGGGTGACGGGGACTGGAAACTATTATAAAGAAACGATAAAGAACTAAGGAATCCCAAAGAACCTGACTGAGGCAGCATCGTAGGCGTAAACAAGGGAGGAACGACAAACATACGGGGTGTGCTGCAAGAGGAGGTCGAAACTGGGGAGAAGTATCGGAAAGGGGGAAGGAAATACGGAACCCTGATCTAGAGCGGGAGGACCTTGTTGTCTGCTTTACAAGGCGCCAGGGGAGAGAGAAGGGGACTAACTTCATATCAAAGCAAAGATTATTGTGGGGGGCAATCGGAAAGATAAAAAACCGGAGTGTTTGCGGGAGGAGTTCGGCTCAAAGAGAAACAGAAGGATCGGAGAACATCGAGAAGCGCCCTCTATTTTAACCAAGCCATTTGTCACAAGGGGAGGGCTTAGAGGTTTTGTCGGATCAGAAGTATGACTAGAGAGGGGGGGGGGAGGGGGGATTTTATTGTCCTGATCCCGGGGGAGGCCGAGCTGGGGGCGCATGCGAGGTGCGGGGAGGGAGGATCCGGGCCGCATGAGGTGGGGGGGAGAAGTCCTAAGGGCGAGCCCGCAGCGTAGCAATTTAACAAAGGGAAAGGGAGCACAAGATTCTCAAATTCTCGGAAATCAGATTCCACTTGGACATGGTGAGGAAACGGTCATAGGTTCGGTTAACGATCAAGCTTGTCAAGGGGAAGTGAGCGGACGTGGGGGGTGATGCAGGGTAACGAGAGGGTATTACCTGACTGGTCATGGGGGGGCTCAATACTGTTTAAGTACGTTACTCTAAGGGACAACAACAACGCGAGGGGAGATACGAAAGAAACAGGAGGGGATTAACCCGAAGAACATCATTTCATCAAGTGTAAAAGACAACTCGCACCCTCTTACGGCGTGGAATTATGTTGACTGGTATCGCGAATCGAAAACCCAAAAAAATCAATGGAAAGTGGAAGTCACCGGAGGTCCGCTCAAGGTGCTCTAGAATGAAGACTTAAGAGGTATCAAGGGAGCGAAACCAGAAGGACAAATCCACCAAAGGAGTCGAAACCAACCACACCCAAATCGGGGCCGTCCGTCGGAATTTCCGGTGCAAGATAACCAGGTAGTACTTAAACAAGAGGACTAGGGTATCCGACGGACAAGGGACAAGACAGTGCGAAAAGATCCTGGGACTAGCGGGCAGGAGAACCATGTTTCCGATGAAGAGCATCGCATTTAGTGATGAGGGGGACTCTAACCAAAAAGGCTCGGGAGGGGGAGTACGCGGTGAGATCCCTGGGGGTGCGTCCATCCGGTAGCGGTGAAGAAAGAGGGAAAAGACTCGCACCTACTGGCAAGCACGACACTAAAAAGAAAGAAAAGCGGAAAATGAGTTTGCCCCTGGCCCAGGTAGCGAAGAAACTCCCCAAGGACACAAGCGCACTGCAAAAGAGCTCCATGGGGAGTTTGGTATCTGTGGCTTGAAAACGCGAAACTCCTGCTGGAGAGGCGGTTGATGTATTGGGGACCGAGATCGTATTATAGGAAGCAGCAAAACAGAAACCCGTCCAGAAAACGTTGAAAAAAAAAAGCCACGTCAAGCCGTCAACGTGCGAAGAGGGGGACCGCAAAAGAGAAAAGCAGAACGAGGAAGTAAGTCTTAAAACCTCGAGAAGAACATTGAACTAAAAAGTCCTGGAGCCCATGGGCGAAATTCAAAGATGCGACCAACGGTACTTACGATTCGCGCTGTAAAAATCTAGGAAAGATTGTTAACCTGTAGTTTGAACTCAAAGTTTACTGGCTAATTTTTGTTCGTCGGTAGCTTGCAAAGAATTGGCTAAACACGCAGGCCGTCCGTGTGAAGCACTCAAAACGGGAAAAAAGGAGGGCAGCTGCAGTGAGCAAAAAAAATTGAAAAAAAAAACAAATTGGTAGTCTAGAGTCGGGAAAAAAATCGTGGGTACCCTCCATCTACTGAAAAGGAAATCTCGAACTGATTTGACAAAAGAGAAAAATACGTATCAAAGGGCGTGCCGATCAGGAAAAGGAGTAGACTTTTCGTCGGGGCACAAACCAAATAGGGCAGAAATTGATTACGGAGGGGAAGTTCGATGCTATGGAATGTCAGAATACAGCAGGGAATGACCGACGATGAATGCGCCGGGGTAAAGGGAAGAGGAGAACCCAAGATAGGAGGGCTGAAAAAACCGGGAGGGAGGAACAAACAACCGGCGAAAATTGAGCAAAGAAGAAAGGGACGTGTGGTAGAAAGGGGAGAAAGGCTTTATTGTGATCAGCACCCTAGTAAAGGCAGGGCCGCCCCGATCCAGTGAGGAAAACACCATGTCATATCGATGGGAGAGAATAGATCAAGAAGACGAATGCCTAGCTTGAGTATTGGGAAAAACAATTGGGAAAGAACGCGATCAAAGGGCAGGGCCTTGATGGGAGGGTTCCACAATTCCGTTGAGGATGCCGCGTCTCGGAGTACCATGGGGGGGAAGAAGTCTGTCCTCAGGGTCATTCCCCAAGGCTCTCCAGTGAAGCACTGTCCAAGGAGGGCGATTGCGAAACGGACCCCCACGTGAAAGAACATCGTCGTCCTTCAAGACACGAAAGTTCAATGCGGGTCTGGGAGAAGAAAGGGGGCGCAGGGTCGGAAGGGTTTGGGGGGGGGGACGTTTCGCAAAATTAAAGGGGGAAAAGGGATTCGCCTGTAGAGCCCTGAGAACTCGACTTCCCTTGGACAAGGCACTGGCACTGGCGACAGAGAAAAAAGGGGGAAGAATACCACAGCACAGGGGTTGAAGGGATTAGGAAGAGTACGCACGAATTGGAAGAGGAACAGTAAATAAAAAAAGTATCGCATTGGCTTTGCCACGGGGGAAACAGCTAAAGACAGCAAGGAAGACAACACACCAACGGAGGAGTCTGAGGGGAGAGCGATACGCCGTCAAAGGAGGGGAAAAAAAATTTGTTGACATGGAAAGGAGAGGGGAACAAAGAAGTACTATTATCCTGAGGGGCGCGGTCAATCGAGAGGAAAATATCACATCCGAAATCGGCAACAACGTATTTACAACTCTTACGAGCCAGGCTAAAAATTGGCCAGAGTAAACAATTGACGGGGGGGGTAACGGCTAACGTTCTTAAGGAAAAGGAGAAGAAATGGGGAAACGAATCAGTGGGGCAGAACGGACAAACTTCAGCAAAGACAAAAATGGGTTCCCAGCGGAGCACCGAAAGAAAGGGCGGCCGACGGCAGGACGTTAGCGACGGCCGTTGGGGGGGGTACACTTCGCAAGGTCTAGACAAAGGGAAAGGATAGGTTCCGTCACGAGAGGGGGGGACTGGCACTGGGGGGTCAAGGACGCCGGGTCCTCTATTCAGAAAAAATCCTCCGATGATTTTCGGAGCAACGTACCGACTCCGTGTCGAAGCTGACAGAAAAGACCCGACCCATGGGGATCTCGGGTCACCCACGGGAACATAAAGAAACGCGAAGGATATGCTATCCGACCTGTCCAGGTCGAAGAAAAAAGAGGGACCGAATAGCGTCAGAGACTGAAAGTGTCGGGAGGGGGGGGAAACCGGGGCTGTTCTACGAACTGGGGCTAATTCACACGGGAACCGGGGCGAAAAACTACACAATATGGAAGGTGCTTGGCTGACCATTGGAAGCGGATTTGTTAGGGGAGGGAATCCCCCCTAAAAGACGTGGAAGAAGAGGAGAGGCAGCGTGGCCGCGGAATGGACATGCCCTGTGATTCAGGTCAGCCCGTTTAAGTTCGGGAAGTCAGACAAGCACGGGCCAGCCTGAACCGTAGGGGGCAAGTGGGACCAGACGAAAGGCTGGGAAGACAAGTAGGATAGACGCCAGTGAGGGCCAGGGAGGCGGGGTGGTATTGCAAATCATTCAAAACGAGGTGGATTAAATAGGGGGGGGGGCGCGAACGAGTGAGAAAAAGCCATGTGGGGGGTGCGAAGGAACAACTCGGTGGCGGAAACAACGGGGCAATCCAACGCCTGCGCACCTGAGAGGCTTTGCCGGGGGCACGTCTCCGCAGTTTAAGGAGTCACGCAAGTCGGTTGGGAAGAAGCAATCTGAACAGAAATCAAGAGACCCCAAAGAGAAAGTGTACCCTGAGCGAAACACAGACTGTTTTCAGAAAACCTGCAAATAGAATTAGGGGGGGAAAGCGGGTGGCGACAAAGAAAGGGTTGGTGACTCAGGCAATTACGACCGCGCTGCACCAGCAATGGAAAGACGGGTTTCAGAAAAAAAGATGGGAGAAATAGGAGTGGCCTGCGGGGCGGAGAAGGTCGCTAGGCCCAGTTGGAGAGTCTGAAACGACCTTATAATTAGGTGTCAGACGAACTGTTTTGGGGACGGGTAATAGAAAAGACAATCGACGGCAACAACACGTATAAAACCCTGCCGGGAGAAAAAAAAAGGACGGCGCAAAACAGATAACGACAACCGAGGGAAAAAAAGGCTCGGTTCGGAGTGCGAAAACCGGGGGGCGCATGTAGTGAGTAAATGGAGGGGAACAATACAGAAGGAGGGAAGAAGGTCTAGGCGTAGGGCAATGGGGGGAAGGTAAGCTCGAGAACCTTGCGATATCAATCTAAAAGAATGGGGGTTGGGGAGTCACAGCGCAAGGAAGAACTAAGATAGGTTGCGCGTGGGTTCGGATAGCGTCTCCAGTTCCTGGCACGTCGCTGGGAATCCATCGTGACCCAGAGGGGGGACTGTCCCCTAGACCAAGGGGCAAGTTTACCAGGCTCAAATTTTGGCGGAAAGGCTTCTCTTTCAAGTTATAACCTGCGCGGCGGCCAGCCTTGGCGTCCTCACCTCCCGGGGGTCCCCGTTACCTGTCGATCGGCCTTCCCAGCTTTTGGGGTTGGGGGGGGCTACGCGACCTTCAAGTGATTAAAAATGAAGTCTCTGATTTTGACACTATTAAGGCGGGGTGCAAGGATAGAAGATAAGCCGTTATCGTCCCCTAGAAGGCTCGTCAATTTAAGGTTGCGTTTTATAAACGATGGCGCGGTAGAGGAATACCCAAAAAGAAAGGGCAAAGATTATTTCAAAGAAGATAGCGGAGGCGCAGTGGATTCGGGTAAAAGGTTTTGACCGGAGTGAGTCCACCTGGAGGGTGCTCAATAACGGGGGTTGTCTGTCTTTGTCGATATAAAAAGACCAACAACACGGAGGGGGGAATAACGAAAAAAGAGGGAAAGATCTGCGAACACAGACAAATACATGTAGCTTAAAAAAAAAAGCATACCTCGACGATACGGGACCAGGAGGTTGTAACAAGCTGGGGGAGGCTATCGAAAACCGTCACAGAACAAGGAAATGGACTGAAAGAGGGTCCGCTCAAGTTTGCCGCATCTGGAAGGGGAAAACGAATCACCTTCCGGGATCAGGGATCGAACGCTGTGTTAAAGGAGTCCAAACCACTGGACTGCGTAGACAAAAACACCCACCGCTTGCCGGACAGAGAGAATGCAATGGATAAGTAGCACAGGGAATACACTGGGGAGGCGCAGGGGGCCAAGGCCCCTTACCAATCAGGAACCAGCAAGGTTCGACAAACGTTCCAAGTGGTTACCGCTCGCAGGAGAGGAACAAGAAATGGTTCAAGGAGGGGAGAGGAACAAGTGGGTCCTTAAGAAGAAAATGCAAAAGCGCTCCCGCACACGAAGCCGCGATCGGACTGCCAGTGACGCGTTGAAAGAAAAAGCAAAGCAACCCGGTGGGTGATGTGGCAAGTCAGCAAGCACCTAGGCAATGGCAAGAAATACAGCTCCGCTCGAGAGGTGTCCAAGAAGAACATGTCAAGAATCGCTAAGGCGAAACCAAGGCCAAGTCGCAAAAAAGCGCCATGAACACAGGATGTAGAGGAAAGTGCTGCGTCAACTCACGAGGAGGCGGCCGCGCAGGCGGTTACGTCGTGCCGTCCGGACGGGATAATGTACAGCAAATCGACAGACAGCCGTGAAAAGGCACTTGAAAAGAGAGTGGAAGCGAAGAAAAACGCCAACCTCGAAATCTTATGTTTCTTATCTCAAATTCTGAACAAAAAAAGACGAAATGACGAAAATTGACCTGGTGATCCCATGGCGACCAAGGAACGGCATCGGGGTAGGAAATACTGACCCCGGGCCCGCCAAACGGGGAGGGAAAATAGGCACTATTTGCAGATGAAAAGGGTTGATCAGGCAACGACGGAAGGACTTAAACTTGGCGACTTTGGGTGCGTGTCTAGGGAAGGATGTCTTGAGGGGCTGAAAACGGACCGTCCGGGGAAAAACTACGAGCGAGACAGGCACCCCGGGGAAAAGACGCCTCGTTCTGGGCAATGCCGTGAACTGGGGTTAGCGATTTCATGACCCATAGGGAAAGCCGGGTCGCTCACTATGCAAAGAAATGGTAATCGCGAAACATGAGGGAAAAGACACCACCATGCAAACTAAAAGGAAAGAACTTGGGGGTTTCCGATGGAATAAGATTGCGTCTGGTCCCCAAATCGTACAAAAAGGGCAGGAATGGATTAAGTGAGGAGAACTAACGATCCCAGATCGTCCTTCAAGGAGCAGAAAAAAAAAGCAGGAAAAAAACAAAGGCGCGTACCTGCCGAGACCGCGGAAAACGGGGTGGGCGGCCGTCTCCAGGGAGGAAGAAAAAAACTCTAAAATGAGAAAAAAAAAGCCAAAAGCCTAAGAAAGGTTGACTTTTTGGAGGGAAGTCAAAATAGAACGGAGGGGCCGAGTGTGAATTCAGTCCAGAGTCTAACACAGCGGTGTCCCGCCAAACAATAAAGAGAGGGAGAAACTGCTTTGAGGGGATGCCTACGAAAGGGGTATTAAAGAGGTGAGCCTTGCGAAGGAGTAGAATGAGGTAGGGCACGATTGGTACGAAAAAGATGAGCCAGTGTAGAGGTCAAAAGTCTTGATTGAGCGAAAAGAGGTTGTCCTGGGGGGAAGAACTTATGAGGACCCTGGGAAAGAATCGGCCAGTCTGGAATGCAAGTCCCACATTCCCGCATACCTTTAGCGACAAAGATTGTACAAGTCGTGGGGACGGTGACGTGACCCAACGGTCGTACGGCGAAACGAGGGCCGTAGCCGACACGCAAAGTAAATAAGGGATCTCCGTCGCAGAAAACTAGAAGGGAAAGAGGTCCTTGAAAAAAAAACGAACCTCGAGGGAAGATTGGGTAGGATGTGACGGGCAGAAGGGAAGAAGAAGAGAACTAATTCCATGGAGACTTGGCACACTCGTCGCAGGAGCAGAGAAACAACTGTTTCCTATTTCTTAGGAGTGCGACTGCACTAGCGAAGTGAAAAAAAAGGTCAGCTCATCGGCCCTGGGAAACAGAAAGGTAGTGTCAAATGAAAGACAAATCCCGAACTGCCCGTTGCCTGAGCTAAGAAAGCCAACAACACAAAGGGGGAGAGAGAAGCGAGGACGCGGGGGCAGGAGATTGATGTGGACAGTGGACAGAGTTGCGCAGATAAATTCGGGGGAGCCTGAAGGGGTCAGAATTGGAAACGTGAATCGCAGACATCACCAACACCACTTTTTTGAGGGGGAGAGATCAAAACTCTTAACTAAGGAAAACAGGTGGCCAGACTCCAAGTGACGTCAGGGATCTGAGGACGCGTGCTTACGCACTAGAATGACATGTAATAGACTGAAAACAGTTCAGACCAAAAGGGGGCCTGCGATTCAAAAGAGACAAAGGGATGCTGGTCGGCCGAAAGACCTAATTACGTATCGACTGTTACTGGGGGGGACACGTCACTTCGCATGGACACGAATTGGACAGTGCTAGGGTCCGGGAAGGTAGAGAGATTTCAAGGGGGGTCCGGGATGCACTGTCCGAATCACATACCTCCGATACGTGGCGGAGAGAACCGGTCCTATGAATCGGGACCATCAAGTTCCGACCCTGGGAAATCGCGGTCGTACCAAGAAAAACGAATCCGCCAACGTATGGCAAAAGGTCACTACCCATACAGCCCACTAAAGCCACTCTATATGCAAGTATCGGAATTTCTCTTTAACTGGGCCGGGACTAAAAAACTTGGAAGCTGGTCGGGGTGGACGAGAACGGCATTCCACAAGGCAAGAAACCAGGGCTCGTTTGCAAGGAGAGAAAAATCAACGGGACTGCTGCTGGGTTCGTGAGAAGTGACGGTTTTTCTAGGCTCTGCGACACACCGGGGGGGGCCTCCACCCTATCCAGGGGGAATGGAAGAAGGGGAATATTCCGCGAAGTAAAAATTCCGGAGGGGAAGTGTCATGCCCTTTCCTGTAGATAAGGGGGGTCAATCGAAAGCACGGTATCGGGAAGACAGTTGTGGTTGCCTCCGTGGACCGAGAAAGACCACTGATCTCATTACGGAAACATGCACGTTTCCGACTTGTTCAGGAGTCTGGTGGGGGGGAAACATCATGTGAGGAGACCATTCATAGTTGAGAAGACGGAGTGCTAACAAAGGAAGTGTCTGCGGGGAACGAGAGAATCGGAGTTATTTCCATTCAACGCATGCCTCAAGGGAGGAGAACGACTTTTCGGTTTGGTAAGAGCTCGTGAGGGTGGTCACACAGGCAAACTCGTTGGGGCCAAAGAAGCAAGACATCAAGATCAAAGAAAAAAGACCATGTCACCATAAATACGTCGCCTTTCCACTACTAGACGCAAATAGGGGAAAGGGGATGGCACGTTGTGCTCAAAAGGGGTAATACCAAGGGTTGACTCGAAATTAAAGGGGGGGGAATCTCCCATGGAGCTAACATTCATGGGGAAGGGGGCAGTACTGGTTCAGAAAAGGGAGGGGGATAACCCATTAATAGAAAATGAGGCGGAGAGTTTGAAGAGGGGGGGGAGCGAAACATTTCCGCAAGAGTCAAGGCATGAAACCAGAAAAGGATTTTCGAACGTTTCTGGAAAGCCTTATCTACGGCACGACTCCTGACGCCTGCACCTAGTAATAAAGGGTAGGACGACAGCCAATATAACTACAACCAAACGGGGACGTTAGTGTCTCTCCTAATATGAGGGAAAGGGGTCACACTTGGGGCGCATTTATCGAAGATGTACTTTAAGGTCCATTCGCTGACGACGATGCCTTTCAGGACGGCGGGCCGTTTCCAAAAGTGGAGGAGAATTCGACCTGAGGGATGAGCTAAAATGGGGGGGCGTTTAGAGACAAGGAGCAACGGTCAGCCTATAACGATGACGGTTTGGGGGGGAAGTAGATTCTTCTACATGAGAACGGGGACGCTGGAAAGAGAAAGGAACATCGGTTCGGGGGTCAACGCCAAAAAAATGTAACCAAAAAGGGGTCCATTTGGATAAAGAAGGTATCGGGGCCAAAGGGTCGTATAAGCCAGGGTAGGCTCTTAACCGAAGGGTGGCATTCGGCCGTACTACCTGGGCTTGGCAAGTCTATTCGGAGGGGGCCAAGGGAGGTTGGTGGGGGGTTGTGGGCCTTCAAGTTTGTTTTCGATGGTCAACCGGAAGAGTGCTATCGGTGAGTACAAGGAGAGGGGAAGGAATAAAAGATAGAGAGCCGAAACGTAAGACCCGCCGGCAAGCGGGCCCACTGGAAAGGGGGGGGTATTCGATCGGACGGAGGTGTTCGTAGAGTACCTCAGCTGTGTTCCTAATTTCCCGTAAAGCGAGCGTATTCTATGGGGGGGAGGAGCTCCGGTCCCAAGTAAAAAATGCGCAGACCGGTTCAAGTTGCTTCAATCGGTTGTTCGTGAGCTCTGCCAACAAGGAAGAAGAATGATAATAACGAAATAACCGTGGAGAAAAAAGATCCGTTGGAAACAACAAGGGGGCCGAAGAACCCTCTAGACTCTAAAAAAGGGGAAACGGTGTTGAACAAATGGGGGGCACTCGACCGTCCGAAAGAAATCGAAAGCAGTAAATGGAAATGGGACGGCGAAAAACGGTCCGCGCAAAAGGGAGACTCGACGGTCTGGCCTGGCAAGGGTGGGTAATCATGTAGAAACGCAAGCTTTGACATGAAACTTAGCAGCCAACACCCAGGAAAAGCCACGAATGAAACCTGGAGGAAAATCAAAGTAGTAAGATGGGTACCACTCTGGAGGCGAGGGGATATCCTACCCTTTACAACCGAGACCCCATCCCATTCCGAAACCGGGGTTCCCGGTTACCGGTCTAGCAGGGTGTACCGTAGATTGCCGAGATGCCAGCGCGTTACAGAAGGAATTTCTAGCAGACGGCACCCGCAAACACGTCATCGGGTGGATCTGCTTTACGAGTCCAACCGAAACCAGAGGAGGTGATATCGAAGGTCGCATAAGGAGCCACCTACTTGGCACGAAGGAGAAAAAGGACAGATTCGCCCTGGGTTCGCAGGGTGAAGAAGGAACTGCTAAATCGAACCCCAAGAGGAGCCATCCGACGAGCCCAGTAACTCTGGTAGGTTGTGATTATACGTGCACCGCTACGTGAGCAGAAAGAGGCGTGGATTGCGAGTTACGTCGATCACGGGGATGGACAGCAAACCGGCGAACCGACCAAGACCGCTTTGTGCAGGAATTCCTGCGGGTCATCAGCAGCCAACGGGAAGAAACAATCTCTTCAGGGAGTCACCTCTCGTGCAGTGAAACGACGCAAGCCAAAGACCGGCAAGCTGAACAGGGCGCCCAGGAAAGTGAGCGAGTCACAACGGAAGTACATTCATGAGTCACACCAGCGGGGCTCTAATGCATTGGCAAGAGGGAAATGTAGTATGGAGAAGGACGCGTAGAGGGGGTCACAGAACGGGGGGTTTTTCTGCCGTGAAAAAGTATTGCAGAGGGGGGATGAAAAAAAGAAAGTCGGGGGGGCCGTCCGGGTGAAACACAAAAAGAGGATACGGCAAACGAAAAGTCGCCTGAGGGGGATGCGTTGAACGGGATCACGATTGCGAGGGGAGCACCCACAGAGGGGGTTAGAAAACAGTCAAAAGAGAATCCAGTAAGAGGACTGAGGTGCCAACACCACAGAAAATAAATATCAAAAGTGCGAAAGATTAACAGCAGTCCTGGTACACAGAGGAAACCACAACGGTTCAGGAATGGAAAACTTGCTGAATCTCTTTCAAAAAAGAAAGGCCGGAAAGGCGACATATGAAGACTCAACACAGACCGACCTGAGGGAGGAAAAGGACGACGCTATCATGCCACGTGATAGTGGAGGCCCGGGAAGAAGACCATAACAAGCGCTAAAGGGAACGCAAGCAAAGAAACTGTTATATTTAGGACAAACGCTTGGAGGTTACGCGTGTGAAGGAGGTAAAAAGGAGGAAACACGACCATCTGTGCAGTATGAAGCCCGACGCATGGAATAGAAATGGTCATATCATGTCAAATGGAGAATGTTTGGGGTTTGGGGGGTTTTGTTGGGGGGAGAGGGGAGGGAGGGGGTGGGAGAGGGGGGGGGGGGAGTCGAAGGGGTAGAGCATATAGACGTAGGTGGGGTGTTAAGGAGGAGGAAAGCGGGTGTGTAGTATGGGGATAAGGGGAAGAGTGGGAGTAGAGTTGCGCGGGGGATGGGGGTGTGGAGATAGGGGGGGTTGGGGCGGGGGGGGGGGCTGATGGAGAGTGGGTAAGAGGGGGGGGGGATGGGGGGGAGGGTTGTGGGTTTTTGGTGGGGGTGGGGTGATGTTGTGTTTTTTGGGGTGGGGGGGGGTTTTGGGGTGTCTGACGGTCTGTTATAACTATCCTTCTTGCACACGGTAAGGAGAGTCCACTATTTGGTCTACCGCGAGACCAGGTCTCTGAGGGGATTGGGATGTGCCGATTAGAGAGAAGGTTAATTTGCTATGACATCCCCCATCGAGGACCAAATGGGTATAATAGCCGTCTTAGGACTCAGGGCCAGTTGGCTCTCTGAAGGTAGACCCGAGCATGGGGGCTTAAGACATGCTACGACGTGTACCCACGCAGTCGATACGTAAAGAGGAAAAGTCGGAGGCATCAATTCCCGCTGGACGGGGGCGCAAGGGGACGGGGAACACGCAGGGTCGGGGTGGGGTTTTCCCGTCCCTATTACACTGAAGAAGGCTCTGTGACGGTTCAGGGCGTGTCCCATAAACGGTCCAAGGCTGTCCAACTGGAACGCTAGGAAGCTGCCGTATCTAAAAAGGAGAAAAGTTATGCGGATGTAATTAGAGGAAATCCTAATTGACCGCGCCATAGGGGCCAGCCTACCGTATCACAGGGTCCAAGCACCAATGCACGACTACGGAGTCGTCTC
>Ga0179591_1140086_pt1 | contig 14388 bp, 20 predicted proteins | sample CZOMad2_1_08_16f_FD_182891 | JGI IMG/M metagenome (GOLD analysis project Ga0179591, IMG submission 182891) | Vadose zone soil fungal communities from Angelo Coast Range Reserve, California, USA - CZOMad2_1_08_16fungal (PacBio error correction) | ecosystem: Environmental > Terrestrial > Soil >...
AGCTCTTTCCACGCAAAAGGAGTCTTAAGAAGGGTTTAGGGACAGGAAAGACCTGGGAATCGGACGAAAAGAAAAAGCCATCACGTACACAACACACACCAACCCGAATGAAAACTTCGAGTTGTTGGGATAGGGTCAACAAAAATCGCCCTGCCCAAAGTGGGAGGGGGTTGGAAAGGAAGCTGCAAGGGTGTGATCGCCGGCCTTGAAAGATGCGAAGAATTTGCATTTCTTCTAAAATTGACACAGGGGAAAACCGTAAAGGAGAGAGGCGAGTTTGGTTCGGAAAACACGCCCAGAAACATGCGGGTGGTGACGGAGTCGGGGTCAGGATAAGCGAGCGGCGGCGGTTGTACAAAAGAAAAAGGCAAAATAGGGGAAACCTTCGCAAGGAGATTAAAAATCTCGCCAAGTTTGCAATGGCGCCAAGGGTGGGGGGAGTAGGAAATTAAGCGATGACTCCGGAGACTAAAAAAAGAAAAGGCAGTTGAAAAAAAAAACCAAGCCCAGCCCATTAATGGGGTGAAGGAAAAGATTTCAACAGACTTACCACGTTCAGCACCGTGGACAAAAAGAGGGGTAACCAACATTCGCAAGTAATGCGGAAAGAAAAGAAGCCAACAACAATGGAGAAGACTGCAGAGAAAAGTGACGTTAGATCCCAAGGAGGCTTCAAACGTGAAGAGAAAAAATGCGAGCCATCAAACGAAAAAAAGGAAAGAAGGGAGAAATAAAGCAACGGATAGTGATCCGACCCAAAGCTTTTGGGACGAAAAGAGGGCAAGAATTAAAATAACAAGCTTTTTACCTCGAGAAGCAGGGAGAGCGGTAAGTATTCATCCTAGAACGGAATTGAAAGCTCCACAGATCTGAGCCTCAGAAGCGAAAAAAGTAAATTCAATAAAGTTGGCAACAAGGCCGAGCGAGAGAAGTCAATGATGCATGAACTGGTCCCGGAAAGAAAGTCGGAAATCAGGGAGCAAGTAAAACGTAGAGTTCTCAAACTAACGAATCACCAAAACAAAAAAAAGGATGTCTTTCAGAATAAAAGGAAAAAAAGGGCCAAGTCCAAACTGGACCAATTCCAAAAAATCGCGAACCAGTGCCGCCGAAAGGGAGGGACAGGAAAATCAAACGCACGAATGAAAAGGCGATGGGGAGGGAAAAAAAGAATAAGAAAAAAAGGAAAAAAAAAGAAAGGGGGGCAGAAAGAGGTTTCCATCAAAAAAGGGGGCCATCTCCATATCAAAGACCATAGCCAGAACGTTAAAGGCAATCGGACGACATGGTATAAGTGTGAAAACTTAGGGACAGGATGAAGGGGAGGAATTTCACATAAAGACATTGCGAGACGAACTAACCAACAGGCGAGTTGGTTTCGAGAATTCGGAATGAAGGAGGGAAAGTTGGAGTTTGTCATGCTAACATAAAGAAGGGAAAGTGGAGGAGCCCGCTGAGAGAAGGAGGTGGGTAAAGGAGTTTGGTCAGGCAGAAGCTTACTTGGAAAGAAGCGAGCGGGAAGCACAGAACAAAAGCGATAACCGCTGGTGACAGTAACCTCAACCTTCGCGCATCTGCGACCGCAAAGTGTCGAAGGAGAAGAAGATTGGTAAAAAAAGGGCGAGGGGACAAAACGTTTAAAGCGGGGATTTCTCCCCAAAGAGCGCGGGAAGGGGGGAAAAAAAAAACAATCAAAATGTCAGGAGTTTTCTGTCAAACAGGAATCTGTTGAATCAGAAGAAACCGCGCCCCAAGAGAAAATGATGAAAAGGAAGGAGGGGTTGCCTTATATAAAGAAGGTGGGTGCACAGCATTTAAACCCAGGGGGGCACTCATAGGGAAGGGAAACTTGGCTCCGCCGGAATCGCAGAGGAAGAGGCGAAGAACGCGTAAGGGAAATCGGGGGAGAAGGATGAGGCGTCAAAATCTACTCGCTAGAAAATGCTTCAAAAGTAGTGAAAAAGATAAAAGAGGCAGGGATTGAGCGGGGAATGTGCCGAAGGAGGTCCGTCCGGGAAGAAAAGAATAATCGAATCCACACAGGATGACGAGAAAAAAAAAAAATGTCTTGGATGGAACCGTCTGAGGGAGGAGCATTGGAGATGAAAAAAATTGGGGGGGGAGGCGATTACGGGGGAGGGCAGGCCTTAGGAACAAGGGACGATATGCGATCGACCTCAACGGACGCCGCACCGGGATTAGAACCGATGGGAAGCGACGGTGAGACAAATTAAAAAAGAGACAGCCAGTACACAGGTGAGAAAAATGGGGAAAAAATGCCACAGATCCTCTAAATAGAAACCAAAGATCATAAAAGGAAAAAAAAAGGGTGACGCGGGGGGGCGCGGGGGTGCAGAAGTGAGGAAAACATGTAGGTGAACGCCAAAGGGTTTCCTCCTAGTAGAAACGGGACACAACGCTTAAAACCGCGAGCTGGAAAAAGAAGGCAAAGAAAACGGCGGAACTTACAGGGTTGAAAAAAAAAAGAGATTGCGAAAAACGGAGGACTGGGAGCAAGAGGCTTCAATTGGGGGGGCTGGGGGAAGCACCGCCGTTGCATCGCTGTGGCAGGGCACTGAAGGGAGGCGAAGCGCCGCGATGCGTTTGAAAAAGACCTGGAGGAAAAAAACGCCACAAAAAAAGCGAAAGAAAGCTTTCAAACTGGTGATTTGGGGGTAGGGACAATGGAAAAAAAGCAAAAGGGCTCCGCGCCCATCCAGTAAAGAACCTCGAGAGAACTGGAAGGGGGTCTCGTCTGGGGGCGAAAAAGGAGTGGGAGGGAAAGAAGACAAACGGGGACACGTCGAAAAACCGTGGTGTGGAGTGGTGGGGGGCACGAACCTTTAACCCTTCAATGCAAGGAGGGACGGTGGAAGTCTCGGAACTCATGGGGAAAGTGCGGTCAAAATGCAAAAAAAATGTTACTGCAACGCGCAGGTTTGGGTTGAGAGGGGAGGAAGGTCAAACTGGGAGGGAAGCCCCATCGGAATGCGGGAGGTAAGGAGGGTTTAAAAAAAAGAGGTTCTCTAGGGGGGAGTGGCACTTAAAAAAGGGGCTTTGGGACTATCCCGTTCTCAAATCGTGCAGGAACGCGAAGACGGGGGGAAAATGTTTAACCACGTCAAAAAAGGGGAGATCAAGATGAAGCCTTCCTTGCGTGGAAAATGGAATGCGAGAACCACAGAAGACGCAATCGAAAGCGGCAGAAGGAAAGAGGGACTTCTTTGTCGCTGCTCACTAAAAAGATCTCTGAGAAGGTCAGAAGGCGGCTTGACTCGGATGAAAAGAAAGGGGAAAAATCAAAAAACGAGTTCGAAATCGGCCGAAGGGGTAAAAGCAGGGCGGGTTTAAGGCGTTATCCAGGCCATCGGAGCAAAGAAGCCCTATCGTCGCGATCCGGAAGAAGTATGTGGGAAGGGGGAAGAAGGTGGAAGACCGTCTCCATGTGCAGATTCCTTCAAACACGAGAAAGAAAGTGGAAGCCAGAAAAGGAAAACGAAGCTCTCGGCGAATGCTAGGGGGTGGACCGGAAAAAGGTTTCTCTATCATCAGAAGAAGGCGAATGTTTGCGCACATCGGGAGGGGGAAAGGAGAGAAAGGAAAGTCCAATCATGTCGGTAAGTACTCCCCCCTAAGAGGTGTAGGAGTTTCCAAAGAGAAAGGGGCGATCCTCGCATTACTTGGAAAAGGAAAAAAGGGAAAATGTGGCAGCTACGCAAGCCGAAATTGATTAAAGATTCTGACGACAAGAAAGGCAGCAAGTTTTTTTAACCGCTGAGGCAACCCTCAAAAGGAAAAAGATTACGAAAAAGAAAGCCCTGTTTTCTGCGAAACGCTAACCCAAAAAAGAAAGGATCAGGGAAAGGAAATTGGAAAGCTCCCACGCAAGCTCGAGAACAGAAAACTCAACACAACGCAAAAGAAGTGTCAACAACCCTAGGGGCAGGCGAGGGAAGGAGACAGGAAGAAGCCAACCCGCGCGCAGCTAATCCATTGAATGGTTCAGGTGGAAAAGTGGGGGAGGACCAGTCTTCAGCAATGGAAAATGAGGAACCGAAACAGAGGCCGGTGAAGAAGGCATTTCGCTGGCCAAAAAAATGAGCGTCTAACAACAAAAAAGAAAAAGATAAAATTGGGCCACAGAAAAATGCACCAAAGGGACACAGCGAACCATGCTGGAAAGTTGAACAGAAGAAGACAACCTCCGACAACCACAAAGAAAGAGTGCCCCAAAAAAGAAAAGAAAAAATAACTTAGCGTTGCGACGGGGTTATAAATTGGGAGAAGGAACTCTCAGAACAGTTTGTGTTTTCAACAAGAGAGGGCGTGTTGGGGGGGAGAAGTCGGAAAAAGGACAGCTTGCTCGAGGGAGAGACGTGAAAACAATTGGACAACGGTTCCTTCCAAGACAAGAGAGCTGTGGATCCTCCACAAAAAAATCTTCGAGGGGGGGGGAGCTTCGGAAAGGAAGAAGGGTCTTGACGGTTGACTTAAATTAAAACCAACAAGAGGAACCGGCGCAAAGGAAGGGAGAAAAAGAGCGGCGTTAGAGGGAAAAAAAAACAGTTGGCAAGGGGGAGAATGTTCTAGGGAAAATCCTCCATATAAAAATATCAACAAAGAATAAAGCACCATGATAGGGAAATTCAAAAACGCAAGACGGGAGGGGAATTACGTTCGGACCATCAAAAACGTTGACATTCCACCGCAAGAGGCCCTGAGACATAATAGGGAGGAAAGTCTTGGAAGAAAAAACACCATAGCAGTCAGAAGAGAAGCTAAAGCGGGAAAGAAAAGGGAAAGGCACAACGGCCTTCGCCCGGGGAAGAAAGAGGGAAAAAAGTAAAGACCACGGGAAAAGATGAAAATGAGAAGAAGGGGGAGAGACAACCAAGCTGATGGGGGCAAAAGGGGGGGGGGATGTGAGCAAAGACATTAAAAGAAAAGAAAGAGGTGAAGCTTATAGCTTTCTAAACAGGGGGGGGAAGAAATCAAAGCTCTCAGGTTGCGAACCTGAAAAAAGATCCTTCCGGAAAACACAAAGATCAAAATCTTTGTTCCTTCAAGCGGAAAACGGAAGCAAGGGGTGCTCACAGCAATCGGAAAAGAAATCGGATCGGAGTGAAGACGGAGGGAGGGGCGCACTAAAGACGAAAGAAGAAAAACCCGGAGGCTTTCAAGCAAGATGAATAAAATGGAAATTCCATAAGGGAAGGACACTGGCGCGAACAGTTGAAGAAGCAGGTCGAAAGAATGCTTTACCAAAGGGGGGCAGCCAATGCTAGTTAACCAAAAGAGAGACAAGAGAAAATAAAAAAAACGAATGTTCCAAAAAAGTGGAAAGAAGAGAGAAAGAGGGTTCCTGGCATCGGCTGACATGACTGGGAAGTCGTCGGGTCCAATGGGCCAGGGGAGAATTGTAAACAGAAAGAGGGAATGCGGGCGAAAGAAAACATTTTGGGGGTATCGAGAATCTGTTAGGGAGAGGAGAGGAAGAGGGGGGGATTTTAACGAGAAACCATGAAAAAAAAAGAGGCGAGAAACGAGATTCGGCGGGGGGTCGAGGAGGGGGAAAGGAACGCGATGACCTTTTCAAAACGCACGAAACGAAAAAACAGAAAGACACAGATACACGGCGTGAAGGATCAAAAAACTACCTCCAGGGCGCCTCAAAGTGAAGGCCCCTTGTATCAAGTCGAGGGGGGGAAAAACGAACCTTCAGCACCGCTGGTTGAGAGGCCGGATCTCCCCAAGAACTCGCGGTGTCAAGGGAGACAAGGCCAGGTCGAAGGGAAGTGGAAAAAGTGGAAGGGGGAGGCCAATCAGTCGTTGATACCAAAGAATGGGAGAAACCAGCAAAAAGTCACCACAAAGGTGACATGATAGGTGCAGGAAGGGAGTAAAAAAGCTGCCATGTCACACCTGGAAAAAGGCCGAGCATAGTTCGACGTAATTCATAGGAAGAGGGGCGAAGTCTAAGAAAGAGGGGGGAGGGGTAAGAGATGCTGATAACAGACTGTTCAGGGAACTTAAAATTCGAAGGTAGAAAAGATGCCGAAACTGCACAGCCCTTATATCGATTAAAATCGGCGAAAAAAGAAGATAAACTAAAAGAGCATTCCGCCGAGCAGAAAGAATGGAAAGAAAAAAAAGAAAAAAAAAAAAGGAGGAAAAGAGAAGTGATCTTTATGTCTCGACAGAAGATAGAGGATGTCGGAGGGAAGGACAGGAAAAAGTGGGTTTTCATACATTGGGAAGAGATAGAAAAGCGGGGCCCTCCTCTAAGGAGTTAGGAAAATTCCGACAAAAAAACGTAAAAAAAGAACGACGCTTGGGAGGCGCCGCGGACCGGTAATATTACGGAGAAACTCTGGCATTCCATGAAACCTATGGTAGAAAAAAAAGAACTGGCCCACATATCCGATATCCGGAAAGAACCAAAAAGTCAACAAAGGAAAAAAAGGAAGGTTTTGCATCCGCTTTTGGGTAGAAAAATGAAAAAAACGTTCAAAACTGACGACCTGGAGTTGAGCATTACGAGGAAAATGAGGGATGGTAATCCGGCCCATCGCAAACACGGTGCATGGGGGAAGAGAAAAATAGATTGCGCCAATGTGGGAACTGAGGCAGTGCAAAAAAATGGATGCTTCAAAAAAGGTTCACATCGCTGGGAGGAAGAAAAAGAAGACGTGATGTGAAAAAAAAAAGGGCTTTGAAGGAAGACATGGGCAATTGCAAGAAGGTAAAAACACCGAGATCAACCGAAACGGCTTTAGAATGGATGAAGGGGTTAAGAAAAACGGCCTCAACATGGCTCCCAAAAAAACAACATTCTCATCAAACTGGACGGTCTCATTCGAGCACAGGAGGAAAGGGAGTCCTACCTGGCCAATCGTCGGAAAAAAGACGAATGGAATGGAAACGCAAGTTGACGAATTATCAGATGCTCGGGAAACGAGAGGGGAGATGCATGAGGCATCACTTTCTTCTGAACGGCGTTTTGTTTTATGAGATTGCGGGGAAAAAGTTTTGGGGGCCCGGGAAAAGTGAGGGGGGAAAGTGGGAAATGGCTTGACATTCTTTTTCCTAAAAGAAGGGGAACTACAGGGGGAAAAAGAAGTGCAAAGCACCCTGCGGGGCAAAAAAACCCGTGGCGCAAGAGTTTCTGACCATCATCAGGGGGGATGTAAGGGAAAGCTTCTCCACGTTTCAGGAGAAAGGGAAACGCAGGGAAAACATGGGTCTGTGCGAACCAACCGGCAAAGAAAAAGAGAAAACAACATGAGAAAGCTGTTTGAGGGGTGAGATATCATTGGACAGGCGAAAGAAAGAGACTATGAGCTTAGAACTTCTGCTGACTTCGGGGAGGGAAAGGAGACGGAAAGAAACTAACCTCCGTAGGTAAAAGAATGTGTTCAGGTTATAAAGGCCAGCGTCCAAAACCAGAACTTTGGGGGATCCTATACAAAGAGGAAGGAGAGCAGAGGGACTGAACGCAGGGAGAGGAAATCGATTATACAAATTGCGAAGACGGTTGTAAAGTGAAGGGAAGTATTCCACGCTTCGCCTCATCGAGGGGGGGGTGAACGAGGGGAAAAAGAAAAACCATAGTGTCGAATGTTGGCTCACACAGCGTGAGAAAAAGAATTCCTTGGAAAAACTCGCTTGCGGATCGTGAAAACATGTGACTGGGAGGGTTTAAAAAAGACCATTTGGATTATCTTTGAAAGGAGGAAAGAGAAGGGGAAAAAAAACCAGACCAACTGTCGCCATGCCCCGGTGGAAGACGATAAAAAAAGCCGAATTGATTACGTCTTTCGACGGTTCCTCTTGGCAATTCGGGTGTGGACCGGCTAAACAAAGAGGGAAAGGAATCAAAAAATGACGACCCTACTCAAACCGCCCCGCCTCTTGTGGCGTTAAATGAACCAAAAGAAAAAAAAAAGGGTATGTGGCAAGGCCCGGTCAAGGGTGAAAAAAAAAAAAATTAAGCGCGTAAACTGAAGGGCCGGCGCAACAAAAAAAACGAGAAGTCAGGCGAACAAAAAGGGCCGGCGAGAATAAAAAAAAAGATAAAAAAGAGAAAAAGGAGTAGGGACGTCCTGGGTTTTCGTTTTGGGGCGCGGGATTGGGGTCTTTCGTCCAGGAAAATTATTCGCTGGGAAACGGGAACGACTCGGCCGCGGGTGGGAGAAAGGTTTCTGCTATGAAATCAACTCTCAAAAAACCAATTCTGAGTCTAGAGGAGGAGGAAGCAAAAATCCAAGCTCTTGGAACAGAAAACGTGAAGAAGTTGACACCGAGACGGGCAATCAGCCAGAGAAAAAACACCAAGAAAGAGAAAAGAAGGCCAAACTTCCACTGAGCGTTGTCAAAGTTGATGAGGGGAATTAAGTCACCTCGCCCTGCAAAGGAGGGGGGACGATGTGTTCAGGAAGGGGCGAACCAAACTTCAGACTTGGGAACTCGAAAGGGAAAAAAAGCAAAGTTTCCCGGCGTCCACCGACATAGCGAAGGCGGGGGTGGAATAACCACCGATGCGGGCGGTTGGACTGAGGCGAGTCACATACAAACGGCCTGGACATAGGTAAAAACCCGCTGAACAAGAAGACCGGACGCAAGCGATGGAAAGGGAAGAACTTCGCACGTGCATGGCGCCAGTTGTAGGAGCAAAGAGGGAAAAAAAAGAAATCCACAGCGGGAGCGTGAAAACCTAAAAACTGTGAGGGGGACTATACTCAATCGAGGGCAGATTAAAAAAAACTCAAGCAAAAGCAAAAACACCAAAACTCCTCTTTTTTGAGTGCAACATTGTCGCCAAAGGACGGCGAGAAAAGAAAAAATTAAAGAGAGAGGCAGCGCCAAAGAAACCGGAAAATGGCTTGAAACCCGTGGAAAAAAACATGCTACCCAGCCAAACAGGAAAAATCAAAAGGAAAGAAAAATCACGTGTAGGATCCAACCAAAAGATGGACAGTGAAAAGAAAGAAATCGCCTTAAATACAGAAAGAAAATCTTAACTGAAGAAACACTGCGAGGGTCCGCGGCAGGGGAAGCAAAAGACGTTCCCAATTTGAAAAGTGGGGGAAAGGGGCGAGAAAAAAAAAGATCGTCAAGGCTCAAACCTTTTCGAGTCCGCGCTAAAGAAGAAACTGTGGTGCCGCAAGAAAAGGCGGGGGGAAGAAAAAGCGGAATCTCCCCTGAAACTTTGAAATAAAAGAGGAAAAAAAAACGGCCATCAACAACCCGGAGGAGGGAACTAGTACAAACGTGAAGTTATGCCATGCCAATCTCGAAATGGACGGAGGAGGCATTCTTGGTCTAAAGCCTTCCCACGACACACGAAAGTAGAAAATAATGGCGGAAAAAAAGATTAAAGGACCAGATCGAAAGAAAACAAAAAATAAAAATTGAAGACGCACGCAGGGGAGAAAAACAGGAAAAGTTTCCATCAGCCGACGAAGGAGACAGATGCCAGAAGAAAAAAGAAGAGGCTACTTGGCCAAAATTGTTCAAAATGGAATTAGGGGAAGAAAGGCAACTACTAGAACGTCCAGGGGAAAGTGGATAAAGAAAGGAGGAGAGGTCGGAGGGGGAGAACTCGTTGGGCGGTGGGACAAATAGAAAAGACGGAAGCCTTCTGCGTCCGCGGAATCTGCAGGTTTCGCGAGGGGAAAAAATCCTGAAAAACGAAACAATAAGGTGACGCAAAAGAACTGGAGGAGAAAAAGGAAACCGGCGTTGAATGCATAAACAAATAAAAGAGGAAAGAAAGGTCACCTCCCTTGCGCAATAGAAGGGGGGGGCGCCTGTCCATGTGCACACAAAAGGATTTGGAGGGAAGCCTGTATTCTTCCCCAGATTGAAGGAGATTCTGCAAATCCAGGAGGAAGTTTGGCGGCATCCCGATCCCTTCTGGAATCCAAGATAGATGGAAACAGAAACCCGAGACCTGACAACCGGGTTTTGACAGGAAGAAAAAAGAATGGAAAATGAGTATCATGTGAGGAGGTTGTGAAAAAAAAAAAGTGTTCAAGACACTAGGTGAGGGAAGCGAAGTTCCTCAAACGCCTCATAGCATAGAGGGAGGAAGAACCTACTGACAAATAGAAAAAGGAAAGAGTTAGAATCTCATTATCGACATGCGTCACGAAGAAAGAAAAAAAAAAAAAAAGATTTAAAGCAACTGCGGAAAAACCTGGAGCGTATCAAGAAAAAAAAGAGGACGCAGATCCAAAATAAATCACAAATAAAAGAAAAAAAAAAGAGGCGGGAAAAGAGAGAGATGAGTGCAGGGGAAGACTCGAAATTATCCTAAGTCACGTTCGGCGGAGTGCCGAAAAAAGGGGAAAACAAGCAGTTATTACGATATACGGCGGGCAATAAAGGAAAACATGAGAAGAAAAACGATTCGACATCTCCGGGACTCAGGGAAAAGGGAACAAGGTTGTACGCGGAGACGGATTCTCGCGCCCCGCGGAATATTTCGGGGGCCTCCCCTCTTTCGCAAGGAAACCTGAAAGGGAACCCTGCCACAGGGAGCATCTAGCCGTACCAAAGGCATCATGTCACCGGAAAGATGAGAGGGAAAGCAAGTCTTTTTGGATAAGGAGGGGAAAGGGTCAAATCCGAGAAAAAGAAAGGATTTGAGAAAAAAAAGGAAACTCCGCTTGGGGAAAAATGAAGAAGCAACGAGGTTCAACTGACCTGGCGGGAAGAGTCGCACAAGGGAGTACCTTTGGGAAGCAATGAAAGGGGGGGGGGGGAATAATGGGCCGGCCGGTGTTCATCGCTGGCGTCAGAAAACTTTATGGACAAAAAAAAGAGGTTGAAATTAGGGCCTTGCATTTGGAAGAAACAATCAGCATAGACAACAAAAGCCGATATCCGCCTGAAGCGAAAAGAGGGAAAGGATTACCGGGGTTTTGCGAATGACAAACCCCCCTAGCTAAACAGAGAAAAAAAAACAACAGGGCATCTCGAATCCAACCTCGGCGGACAGTAAAGGACACAAGAAGGGGAGTAAATTCCTACACGGGCCAATGACGAAAAGAAGGCACCATTGACGGAATGCAGAGGATGCTCGTCAAAAATAAAGGGGGAAAAGAAAACTGGCGTCTTAAGCGGCGTTTTTTTATGGCATCAGGGGGAAATTGGTTCGAAAGCGAATTGGAAATGCTGTGGCGTGGAAACATTCTGTTTCGGAGAGGGAGAAAAAAGGGAGTCTCATTGGAAGCATAACGTCAACAGGAGTTTTTTACCTAAGAAAAAGGAAATATGCGGGACCGCATCCATGGGGGGTTCGTAAAAAGACTAAGTCGTGCAACGGGAACTGGTCTCAGCTGATTCTGCATTCCCGGTGGAAAAAAGCGTTGCGCACCAACGACTACAGAGACCAAAAAAGTGGGGAGCTATGAAGAGAGTTGGTCGCTGGAAAGAGGCGATTGAAAGGTTCTAACGAGCTGACTTCGGGGAAGGACGTGAAGGGAAAAGAAAGGGCGAACCTCCCACCAGAGGTAAAGAATTGGGAAGGTTGAGGAGGGAACCAGGGTTCAGCAACACAGTCAACTGGGGTCCGAGAGAGAGGAATACTGAGCAGGATTGAAAAGTTGCAGATTTTACCGTTGGACGCCGTTTACAGGGAGAGGAAAGAACACTTCGCCTTTTGGTATCGCCGGCGTGAAAAAAAGGGAGAGAGAGAGAAGGGGGAAAGATTTTCTCAGCTTGCATGGAAGGGAAAAAGGTGGGACAAAAAACATAGGGCGGGGGGAAACGGGGGGATTACTAACGGGTGAATCTGCAATCGATGGGGAGGACGAAGAAAAAAAAATATCGGGCTGGAGGTTTTCAAACGATCGAGGGGGGGTAGTTGTGGCGATCTTCAGGAAAGGAACAAGAGAAGGGCTAAATTGAAACTGGGGCGATGCTACGGCAAGCCGAGAACGTAAAAAGAAGAGTTTTCAGACCAGGGAGGGTGGAAAAGGGTAAAAACCAGGAAAAAGAATGAAGAACCGACGCCAAACCGCCACAAGCAGGTGGATACGGGGAGCCCAAAAATCGCCTTGCTCGCTGTCGGGACAGCCAAGGGGGATTGTCAGCAGCCACAAACTAGCGGCAAGCAGGGAAAAAAAACTGGAGCAAAAAAACCCGCGCTTCAGTGCAACACACCTCACCTTTGGGAAGGAGTGGGAATCAGACGAAGACTACAAACCGCACGCCGAAGGTAAGAAGAATTTCCCTGGTAAGGGGTTTGTACCAAAGAAGGGAAGAGAGATTTCCAGGCAGGGAACCCTTCTGAACGTCCTCAGGCGGTTCGAGGGGGCAATTGCGAAAATCCGAAAAAGACTCAAAAAAATATAACATCAGAAAGGTTTACTGGGGTGACAGCAGAAAAATCCAACCGCTCGGTGAAAAAAAAGGTCCTTCAAAAAGAATCTGGCAAGCTCACTGCCCCAAAAAAACAAACTGGAACCAGACATCCCCCCTGCCTGACCTTCGAGGTGCAGCAGGGGGAAGATCGTCTGGGAGGAGGTCCCACTCGCCCGTGCCCAATAAAGGGGGGGAAAACGGTGTTCGCCGCGCCTGAATAAAGGACCGCCAGTAAGCACGTGGCTGCGTGAAAAGGCGGAATCCCACCGACAGAGAGGAGGGGGGGGGCGTTTTCCACCACCGCCACCAGCACGCGGGGGTTTGAGCGTCGGTCAAGCAAGACGGCGGCGGACGGCAGGTTTACTTAGCTCAGGCGAACGAGAAGTCATTGAAAGAAATAGCGGTCGAGGCCGTCGGAAACAGTGGGCAAGGGCGCACAAAGGGGAAGGGGAAAGCTCTACGCCCCACAAGATAAAGAAAAAGAAAGCCAACAAGCAGACCGCAAATCGATTGGGGAAATGAAAACGGTAAAGTAGCACCCCCGCAGAGGTTTTGTAGCAAAGGAAAGACGGCTTCCTATGAGAAAACCGGTCCAAAAACACTAGCAGAGGAGCGAAAAGACTTGAAGCTATACAAAAGCTGGACCTGAATAGAACAATATCAAGACGTTACAACGGGTAAAATCAAGAAGAAAGAAAAAAGAACTCGGACGGTAGGGATCCACCAACCAAAGCTGAGTAGATGGTTGAGCCGGAAGGAAAAGCATGGGGCCCTCTTTTACAACTGGAACGGAAGCGTTCAACAGTAAGCAAAAAGGAAAAGCCGCAGTGCGAACTGAAACAATGGAGAAGAAGCCGCGCAGCGAAACAAAAGGAGGAGGCATAGCTCAAAAACGCTTGAGAAAAATACTTCTCGCTGACGTTCAGTGGCGACAAAAGAAGTCCCGCAAAGGGGGGTCCTCTGATAGCGATGGAAAGGGGGAAGACTTACAAACCAACTACGACTCACCAAAACCGGATAGAAAAAAACGCTGGAGAGGCGAAGTTCAAAAAAGCCGGGAATCTAAAAGTGCCAATCGCGAAACCGGGACAAAAACGGCATCGAACCAAGATAGTCCACGCAAATGCCCACTTCGAGTGGAAAACTCAAATCAGAAGACCAGTCTACAAAACAAGAAGAAAGGAAGTAAAGGGATGCTTTCAGGTGTAAAAGGAAAAGCACATCGCGAAAAGCCCACTCGTGCATTCCCGTCACAATCGCGAAAGGTCTACTGCAAAAGGGAACGAGTGGGGCCAAGTGGAGGAATTTACATAACGGCAATGCAAAACAGAAAAAAGGCGAGTGTTGGGCTATAAGGGGCGGTGACGGAGGAGGGGGCAGGGCGCAGTGGGCTTTCATTCGACCCAATTCAATCATTAAGCGACGAAAAATGGCGATGTATTTTGCAGGAAATTGAAAGGGTGAAGGGACGAAGAGGCTGCGCCGTAAGCACATACGATATGCCGCCGAAAAGCCGGGAGGGGGGAAAAGTGCATTGAATGCATCCATAACAACTACCTCCACGCGGTCCGAAAACAAGGGGAGCAATAATTTTTGGTAACAGACGGGAAGGAAACACCGACTGTTTTGAGGGGCGTAATTATTCTCCCCAAAAGAAGGTCATAATTGGAAAATCAACCATGTCGAAGTAGGAACTGGACGGAGAAATATCAATTCTTTGAATCCAAAAGCGACAGCCCCCAGTCCACGGGCTTGCAGGAATCAGTCTGTTGGAAGAGAGGAGAAAAAGGGGGGCCCTTCAGGTACCCTTGTGAAACTCTTTTTAAGAAGCAGGAAAACTAATTAAGATTCTCGGGGCGCTTGCGGCCGAAAAGATACTCGGAACATCGGGGAGAAAGCCAGGCGGGGAAGGAAAAAATGTCGAAAATTAGAGACATGACGGACGAAAAAAGACCTATATCATTAAAAAGCGGCACGAAAACCGCAAAGGAAAAGGGTAGTCTAAGAGGAAGAAAGATC
>Ga0179591_1156525_pt1 | contig 14387 bp, 11 predicted proteins | sample CZOMad2_1_08_16f_FD_182891 | JGI IMG/M metagenome (GOLD analysis project Ga0179591, IMG submission 182891) | Vadose zone soil fungal communities from Angelo Coast Range Reserve, California, USA - CZOMad2_1_08_16fungal (PacBio error correction) | ecosystem: Environmental > Terrestrial > Soil >...
CCGGTGAGACAAGATATAGAGAGGCAGGGGAGAGTTTGGCGCAGCTCAGGGGAGGAAGCCGCCTCGTTTAAGAGCAAAGAAATCAAACGAAGAAGGAAAGGGACGTACTCGGGGGGGGGGGGGGAAAAAAGAGGGGGGAAGAGCCGTCTGCTTGCTGCACTCGCACCTCTGGCGGCCGGGTAGGGCGCGAAGCGGAGCGCACGCCACAAGTATAGGGTTGAAGCAGTCAGGCAGTACTCAACGGGTCTAAAATAAAACAAGAAGGGTGTGCGGGAAGACCGGAAGAGGAGACAAAAAGGCTCCTTACTTTTGGGGGCAGCCTCGACGCTCCCGCACCAAGACGATCGACGCCTCGATGCGAAAAAAAAACGAGGCGTTAAAGAGATACGAAGAAAAAGAGGGCTTTCAAAAAGCCCAGATAAGCTTGGACGGATTCAAGAGACTGGACCTTTTCCAAAAAAAGAGTCTCAAAAAGCGGCCGAAACGTTCCGAGCTTCCTCTGATGGAAGCTAAAGGGGAAGAGAGGGGGTAGAAAGGAATAGGTCGAACCAGTCGCACCGGAGCGATATTCCTTAGCCTGCTCCACGAGAGAAGAGAAAATCTGAAGAGAGAAGTCCGAAGTGAATCATCCTTCCCACCCCGCGACCGCAGATCCCGCCGGTCTTCTAGGGCACGGAAAAACGCTGAGCAAGGGGAACCAGGGCCCGGAAGATTCGTTTGGTATCGAATACAGTTCTCCAAAATTAAGGAAGAAGCCTGGCAGGGGGGAGCACCCTGGGCCGTTTTCTGATTCCTCACTGCCATATCCCGGCTCATCCTCTCACGGGGGGGGGACGAAGACTAAGGCAACGCCAAGTCGAGCCGAATCCCCCCCTGGGTCCTATTACCAATTCAGGACTCTTAACCCGGCAGGCTCCTGGGGTTGAGACACAGACCGGAAAATACTGACGCGACGACAAGCGTTCCTAAAAGGGCGGCGGAAAAAAGACTACTGGAGAAACTAGATAAAAAAAGGGATCGCGTCTAGGAAAGCGGAGCGGGGAATTCAGCGTCGCATCATACCCCAGCGGGCCGGCCCTCAGGAAAGGGAAGAGCTGAAAAGGGACAGACTAAGAAAAAGAAGGGGTCGCCAATTTTTACTTTGGTGCAAGGCGAAAAAATCTAGAGGTCATCATCGAAGAAGAAGAAAAAGAATCCGGGGAGGGGGGGGTCCAATTCAACGTTTTAGAAAGGAAATCAATCTATAACCCTGAAGAAGGAGAAGGCCCGGGAAGCGCCGGTCCCCTTCTCCCAGAACAAAGAAAAGAGAAACGCGGAGGGTAAGAGACACTAGGGGATTGTATAATCGCAGTATCGTAAAGGGCGAAAGACCTACGTACGGCGGCCCCTTAAACTCGCCAAAATAAATGGCCCAGGGACATGTTAGCAAAGAGAAGAAAGGAAAAGAGGGGGGGAGGAGAGGCTTTGAGGGGAAAAAGACTCTCGGAGGACTGTTAGAGACCTTGAATCATCCGCCCCTCTATCGGACAAGCATAGAAGAGGGGAAGAAAAGGGGGGAAGGAAGAACCTGCCCTAAATGAGGAGGTTATGCACCTCGGGCGTACGCTCCCGCCAGCGCGAACCTCAGGGTCATCGGCGCTGAGTTAAACCGAAGAGGGAAGGTAGATTGGAGGAGGGGAATTCGGAAGCACTGGGAAACCTCAAAAAAGGGTTTGCGTCGGGGGTCCGCATCGGTCAATCCTTTAGAAGGGGGGGGAGAAATGGTAAAGAGTTACTACCTCGGAGTGCGTTTCGCGCACAAATGCCAGACCTCCGACGCCGAAGGGCATAAAAAGACGAGAAGGTATTCAGTTTAATGAAAAGAAGAGGAAATAACGAAAGAGGGGGGGGGGAGGCAGGAAAGAGGTGTCATCTTCTATCAGAGCGCCTGGGGGGGTCCGCGGTTAGACGGAGAAGGGAGGCGCGTTCAAGTAAAAAAAAATGGAGCGGACTTAAACACGAGCAGAGCTTTGCTGTCAACTTAGAACATGAATTTTTCCGTAAAGTAAAAAAGAAGGAAAAAAGGCAAGCATTCGAGGAGGGAACGCCCGGAGAGCGCCGCCGCGCGGCGAAACCGCACCGATTCAAGGAGCCGGTGAGTATGTACAGCCGGATCACTTGCCAACGGAAGAACCGCGCGACTGACGGGAAAAAAAAAAGCGTAAGAAGAGGAAAAAGAAAAAAAAAAAAAGGAGGAATCTTTCAAGAGAGAAGATCGATGCCTAGCCGGGGGCAAATCGCTCCGCGAACATTTGGAGGTTGATAAGCAGCACCGAACCCGCGCCGGGGAAGGGAAAACGAGGGGGGTTTACAGGTGTGAAAACCTCATAAGAGAAAGGGAGAGGGGAATTCGCGAGCTTTCTCTTCAATCGGAAAGCGCAGAACACTCGCCTAGCGAAACCGGTTGACGAAGCGCTATGCGGAACGATGGTGGCGGAGAGGAGGATGGGTTGAGGGAAAGAAAAAAAGGGTCAGCGAGAGGACCGAGGAAAAAGCCATAAGCGGTTCCCCGCCCCCAAAAAGGGCGTCGGTCATTCGTGGAAGTCGGAAACAACACGTTGTGAAATGCGAGCGTCAATAACGAGAAAAGTAAAAAAGACTACAGGAGGGGACGTCGACATCTACCAACCGCCGGCGAAATGCCGATGGCACTCGAACGTCAGCAGGAAAACGCGTTCCAAGGGCGATCTCAGGAAGGCAAGGCCCAGAAGCAGAGACTGATGGCGAGAGTCAGCGAGCAGGCTTGAACGCTTCGGCGGGAAGCCTGCACCATGGAGAAAAGGAAATAGGGAAGGGGCTTCGAAGTGGAGAAGCCAAGAGGCGATTCGAATCTGAGTAAACAGAGCGTGTTTGGGACCAGCTTCACGCGTATTACTAGGGCGCGGTAAAGAAAAAAGGGAGAGGGATAACAGGCTGAAGTCAAGGTTTCGAGAGGAGGACATCGGGTAGTTAAGGCTCAGGCGGAGCCGAGAGGCCGTAAAAATGATAACTCCAGCTTCGCGGTACAGGCGAAAATTACAAAGAGAAGGATCTCAGGTAAAAAGGGGAGGAGGGAGATCGGGAGTACTCATGGCGGATCAGAATCCCGGGCGAAACGCCGGCCGAAATCGGAGGTAGCGGAAACCTCGGGTCATCGTAGAGCCAAAGAAGGGCTGTCAAAGGAGAGGGGGGGGACGAGAGAACAAGAGGAGCCCCGCGCAAGAAAGGTCGGAATTAAATAAGCAGCATGCAGAAAGGATTGGGCTGGCATCGTCGCGAGGTACCCCTTCCCTTTCCACCGCAAGGGGACGTTCGGTCTGGAGAAAAAAAGAAGATCCTGGGAGCACACATCTCGTCGACGGAGGTGGGAAAATGATTTAAGAGAAGCGGGGATGACTACGCCGTCGGCAATGTTAGCGGAGTCGCCATACCACGAGACACGGCCTCGTGGGTCATGAATAAAAAAAGAACTCGTTCGGGACGGAGAAGGGGAGAGAGAAAAACCCCACAACCAAAAAAGGGAAGAAGATAGAGATTATTACTGTATTCTACCGAGTCGGTCGAGTTCGAGGCCCCACGCCGGCCGCGCGAGCTACGCGCGAACATGGTATCAGAGGGCACGACTGCGTAGAAAAACGCGTCTCGAAGGGGGGAGAAAAAGGGGGGACAGAGGAGAAAGAAGGAAAGCGCCGCGAGACCTCTTTGGTGCACGAAAACAGGAACCGTCGGGGAAACGATTCCCTGATCGGCGACGATTGCACAGCAAAATACTCGCGGCACTGTCAGAGGCATCAGTACCAGAGAAAGAGTAGGGGAGAGACCCGAAGGCCCTCGCGACCATCTGCCGCGTCCCCCCGGGACAACCGAGTTCCCGCAAAACCGCCCGCTTTCGGTAGGACGGGAGAAGAACCGTGAAGGAGGGGGTCTCCTCTAGGTAAGTCACGAGAAGATCGAAAGGGGGACGAGCCGAGGAGAGGGCGGGTCCTAAAAAAGGAAAAAACAAGGAGGTAATCAGGAAACATTTTTTCATAGAGGGAGTTCGCCGCCGGCAACACCCCGAAGCAAGCTCGATCAATTAGAAACGTAAGGCTAGAGACAAAGAACGGAAACCGAAAGGTACCGCGGGACGTGGGAATGCCAAACACCCTCCTCGAAGGTAATACGGCGGAGAATCAAAAAGGAGAAGAGGTCAAAACAAGAAAAAAGGGGGAAGTAAAGATTTGAAATCTTCTAAAGACGAGTCAAATTCTCCTGATCTCCAGCGTGTCTGACGAATATCTGCCGTACTACCAATCTCGATCTGAATCGAAAAGAAAGATTTGACGGAAAAGGGGGACAAGGAGGGTAAACACTGAGAACCAGTACCTTGCCTGGGGCGAATCCCGGGCAACACACATTGTCAACCCTTTTGCTCGAGGGGTGCACTTCCTTGCCGCTCGTAAAAAGGGTTAGGGAGGGGCCCCTAAGACCTGTAACTCCTTTGGGAGGGGGACCCACATTATCTTTCGCCGGAAAACATAGCAACCGATCATCAGTTTCAGAGACCCCGAAATCGCGCGGACCTCAACTCTCGGCCGCACCGAAAAAGAACGGGAAGGAGGGGGTAGAGGAGACTCGAAGAAGACCAGCATGGCACTATACCTCTGTTTGAGCGAGTCGAGAACGTCCATCAACCATCCGCAAACCAACCGCTTGCCAAAGGCAGAAGGGAGGAGAGAAAACAAAAACTGCAAGGCCGCCAAAAGGAGTGGGGGGGCAAACAGGGAACCGAACCGGCTGCGCGCTTTGAGCGGCGCCCATAAGTGCGTGCCGGAGAGAAGATTTGAGGGGAAGAAAATCCTGTAAAAGAGGGAATAATGCCAAGGGAGTCCGGACCGTGTTCATCCCCCACCAGAATTGCGCCGGTCCGGTCGCCCTCCCAGCGAAGGAGCCTGCGGCCGGGGAAAAAGGGACAGTCCAGGATGAAGTGGTTGACCGTACTTTCAGTAATGTGGAAATACTTTCACATCGAGTTTGGATGACACAAGACGGCTGCTGTCGGTAGGCGAAATAGTAACGGGGGGGGGAAAATCGGGAACCAGGGCAAACAACGAAAAGATCTCTAAACAGGGCAATCGACCGGGGCGGGGCTATCAGGGATGCTCGCTGCTCAACCTCTAAAACGAAAGACGACGATAGCCGGCAAGAGCAATAAATATTAAAGGACCGTTCTCCTGTATGAAGCCTGTCCGGCGGCGAGGGTCGGGCGATCGGAGTGTGCGCGAAACGCAAGAATATGAAAACCGGAGCAATGGAAACCAAAAAACTTTCACCGGGCAACGTACCCCCTCGGCCAAACACCTGAGGTTTCTCCACAGGTCTCTAAGAAGGACAAAAAAAATAAACCTTCAGCGGGAAGCGAAAGAAGGGGAAAACGAGTCGACCCAGACTACAGCGCGAGGCCGTCTGGCCGAGCTCTGTGCAACGTTCGAAAGGAAAATGCAAAAAGTGCACAGGAGGATGGGGACAATAAGGGAAGAAAAGAATCGGCCGGGTATCGGCCAAGTGCTCTCAGGACCGCGCCGACCAGCCAGTGCGGAAAAAAAGAAGAGCAAGGGAGGGAGATTTCTCAAATTTTCACGGGGAAAAAAGTTGACCGGGTGGCGGAGGCCGCCGCCGTGAGGTCTCGGCTTAACAGATCCGATGAGATCGCTGACCGCTGCGTGATGCGATAAGCGGTGGGCTGGTTGCGGCGGCGCCGGGACCGGCGCGGGGGAAAGGTCGAAGACCATTCGAAGGAAGAAAAGGATGCGGCTGACAAAAGGTTGGCAAAGCGGCGGCATTTAACTGCCGGAATCAGCTAGAGAGGGACCACGACGAACTCCAGTGAAGAAAATTAAAATTAATGGGGGGGGAAAAAAAAAAACACGCTGTGTGCGCGGGACGTTGAACAGAGGCCTGCAAGAAGTGTCAGCCTGGCAGCCCGGTCCGGCAAGGTCCTGAATATGGGAAAGAGTAAAAAGAAAAAAGGCTGCACCTCCTCTGGCAAAAAAGCGATCACGCGAGACCGATAGCGCGAAGGCTACTCCGGCTTATGGGGGACGAACGAAGAAGGCACGCTGCTTCCGGAGATCATGGGACTGATCCACCAAAAGAGAAGGAGGGGGAGGATGGGAGGAAGTCTTTCAAAACCACGGGGATTGGCCCTGATGATAGAATTCGGAGTCGCGATCCCCACGCGCCAGCCAAAATGAGAGAAATGACCTAGCAGGGGGGTCACTCTGAACAAACAAAGGCGGAAGAGTTCAGGACGGCATTACCAGGGAGACTGTCTTCGATAACATAAAGAGAATGCATTAACAGAAAAGCGGGTCATAGGCGGGTTTCCTTCAGAAAAGCCCCGGGGCGAACGTTTTTCGGCGCGGGTTCAAAAGATGCTTGGAAGATAGTCAGCTAGGAGAGAAGGCCGGGCATTGAGCAATGTCCGAGCTCCGGAAAAGTCGCTATCAGGGTTCGGGCGATCCCAATAGCGCCGCTTGTTCAAGAAATGAGAAAGAGAGAGGAGACGCTAAACTTGCGGTCCGACTGTGGAACGTCCCTGCTTTTGGAAAACTGTCCCAGTCTGTGAAGAAACGTCAACGTACAGTATCTTTTGACAGGAGATAGACTAAACACTCCAGCAGGAAAGAAAAGGAGGACGCCCATCCGATCATCAGTTCCTTTCCGATGGAGCTAGAAAAACAAAGGACCGAAGGAAAAGAGCTTTCGACCGACAATTTTAGGTGGCCGACCCATGCGTTCATGCGACGCAATAATGGAGTCCTAGCTCTCTTGGAAAAAACACTCAGGAACAGGAAAGGCGGTGCGCTTACTCCTCTCCCGGTCTTCTAAAATAACACTGCAGCCTAGTCAAACTATGCAGGAAGGCCCTCAGAAAAACGAAGAGAACCAAGAAAGAAAACTTTCATCGGCCTCGTCGGCGGCCGCGGGCGTTGTTTTATAACAGAGGAAGAGGAACCAGAGTCTCGTGAAGACAGAGCTCGCAACCGATCGCGCGACCCTGCAACGATTTGGCGATATCGGTGTCGCCAAAAAAGGAACGAAAAAACAAAACGGGGATAAATCAAAGGAGAGAGAGTGACGACAAGATTAACGAAGCGTGCAGCGCGAGGCGTTTTTCGGCAGCGTCCGGGTAAGTCAAGAGCCGCGGTTCGTAAAAAAAGGGAAAAACAAGACCAGAGTCTTGGCAGAAAAGGCAGTAGAAGTTGGGGGGGGAGAGGGAAACGCCTGTCGGTCTGAGGCACGACGGAGAACCTCTGCTGCCGGGTAGGCCATCCACAACGAGGACTTCGAGAAAACCTCCTCATTCTTATTTTTTAAAGATAAGCATTTCAATGGAACGCTGGAGGATGAGACTCAAACCGGAGGGGTATTCCATAGCCAGCTAGGGCAACGCCTCCTTAAGAGTTAAAGAGACATAATTGGAAAAATTCACCCGATACATAGATAGAAAAACCCGAGGCAGGCGCTATGCTGGCAAGCTCCGGCAGAAGCTGGAACCCTCTCGCGACCGGACGTTCTTTGATGGCTGGACAGTTGACCAAACCTTAAGGGAAAAAAGAAAGGGTCGATCCGAAGAGCGATTGCTAACTGCCACGGCGGGGGGAACAGTAGGAAGCAACGATGGAAGGCCCGACTCGAAAAGTGCTTGACCTGATCCCAGAGGCTCGAATTCTGAGTCAGATCCCCGGAAGTAAAATACAGCCTAAAACAACAAAATCAGCAGCCCTCAGGGGGAAGAGAGAATTCACCTTACACAGCCGCGAATGTTGACGCACGTCCCCGGTATAGTTTTGGGGGGAGAAAAAAAAGGGATCACCCTTGTAAGGAAGAAAGATGGGTCAAGAATTGGACAGGGGGGAACAGATCCGATAGAGGAAGAAGAAAACATTTCGCGGCTCACGCAGCGACGACGCTCCGTTCGATGCAGACCATCCCCCAAATGGAGGCACCAGAAAAAGGGGGAGAATGCACCGCAAAGGGGGTCATCACCTTAACTTCTCGGAATGAGAGAAAAGAAGATTGCACGTCTTAGAAAAACACCCATCACAGTGTAGTAGCGATATTCGGCTCCCGAGCGGCGAGGCAGGAAGGTGAAAAGGTGGGCGACAAGTAAGAGCAGCCCGCTCATTGAAAACAGGGCCGGCATCGGAAGAGCGGAACCGGCCTCCCGCACCGCGCTGGTCAGGAAAGGAAGTTATGTGGGGGAAGGAGGAAAGAGGATAGTCAATAAAAGGAGCGAGCAAGTAACTATCCGAAGAGTGCCAATGTCGAATTCCCCCTACATCGATGCTCAAAGGCACGGGGAAAAGGCCAGGAAGAAAAACAAGGAAAAAAAAAAAGACGACTAAGAAGAAACCTCTCCCCATAGGACGGAGAAAAAATAGTAGGGCGCGGAGATCTTAAAGCAGCACCTCAAGGCGCGGCGTTCCAGCCAACAAGACATTAAAAAAAAAGTTCATGAAAAAGCCTACAGAAGGTTACTCTCGAAAGGGCTGACGAAAAAGAACGCATAGCGAGTCAGGCAGGAAATGTATAACAAAAGCCGACGCCTAGTAAGTTCAAGAGCAGGAGGAGCCGGGGGACGTGGGAAAGGGAAGACCGGACGGAAGAGCGATGGAAGAGCACTCAGGCCACAGTAGGTTTAAAGCCGCTGCGTCGCGAAGTCTTTCGAACCTGAGGGGACTTCTGAAAGGACAGGAACCGCTAGGAAATCAGCGGTGACTGCGGGCAGGCCGGAGACGCAGGGTAGAAACCTCCAGGTTGTGGGGCCGTCGGGTCCGCATGGTCACCGGTGAATTAAAAAGCAATTTGTCGCGGTCAAGAGGGGGGAAGGGAGGGAGCACCCGCTAATCTGCCGACGCTCCATCTACGCCGTACGGCGCGAAGCCGTCACGATCCCTACGTATGCGTACCATCTGAAAATTCTCTCATTTCTACGTAGGGGAGAACGGGGGAAAGTTCAAAGACCAGAAAAAAGGGGGAATAGGTGAGGTAGAAAAAAGCTCGGTAGAGAGGGTCGAGGTAAAAAATTTCGAGGCGCGACCAGCAAGAAGGAAAAAAGGTAAAAACTGCAAAAAGCAAAAATTTTCGGAAAGGACAAGTCGGTAACAACCGGGCGCGAAGCGGCCCCACGGCCAAGCACGCCTCAAAGTAGGAAAAAGAAGGATACAAAGAGAGGGGAGGAATGATGGACACGGGCTCGTATCACGTTGCCCATCGCACGCGGGCTTTGAAGAACAAAATCTTAGAGAGCAACAAAGACAGTAGGTGGCGACTAGTGAACCGTCTCATAATGCGACCTGAGGAAATAATCCACAAAAAAAGTGAAATGGTGATCCGCACAACCGAGCCCTGTCGCAAGCGGGTTGACGGCAGGGGCAGCCAGAGGAGCCGACGTTGAAAACGACGAAGGCCACACTTTATAGGTCAAGGGAAAAGCAGACCGCAGCCGAAAATTTTCCGGGAGGGGGGGGAGATAGACGAGAGTGGGAACCAAAGGTAGGGTACGGGTGAAACTGCTACGCAAGAGGGCCGGAGGGTGCGGGCGCCATAAAAAAAAAAAAAAACGACAAGAGAATAGTCGGTCAAAAAGGAATCCGGTTGGGCGGGGGAATTCAGAAAAAAAGGGGTTGTGAACTAAGGCAAGGAAACGGAGACCCACTCGAGAAACGGGCGACATCGGTCCCCACATCGGAGCGAACGAACAGCGGCGACCTTGGGGGGCAGGGCAAAACTCAGAATAACATGGAGGGGAAACAAGGACACGATCGAGAGGGTAAGGAAGGAGCAAGTCGTCAGACATCCGGCTGATTGCCGCTGGGGCGAAGCCGGCTTTGCCTCATCGGTGCTAGTCAAACAATGGGTGTCAAATGAATCTGGTCCGGTAAAGTTCTCTGTAAAGACATGGGAGGAGAAGTCGAAATGAAAGAGTACAGGCTCGAGCGTTTGTACGTCGGCCAGCGATACTCGAGAGTCAATTAGCAACGGAGTATTCGCAGGAGAAAGGGAACTCAGGGGGGACTAAAGAAGATGGATGACTTGGGGAAGGAAAAAAAATCGGCGAAAAAAATCCTCGTGCCTGTAACCAATGGGCTATACCCCAGCTCGGACCCGGCGCCATTGAAAGCCACGCCGATCGGAGGGAAAAACAAGAAGGATCAATCTCTGGCGGGGAGAAGATAGAGAAGGAAAAGAGAAAAACGCGCAGTCCAAGCGGGGTCGCGGGCAACCTCGGGGAGCGTCGATACAGAATCAGCAGCGCGCGGTGAATCGAAGGGGAGCAATAGAGAAAGGGGAATCTCGGCGCATTAGCAAGAAAAAGGATCCAACGCCGTGCCTTCCTGATTGGCGGCATCCGCGTCCGATCAGTAAAAAAGGGCCAACAGAAAAGACCCGGTTAGGTGTCTTCTTAAAAAAATCGGGCATAGGTAAAGGATAAGGGAGGATAACTGGCAGACACGAGAGACGGGGACCAGCTTCATAGAGTCGCGGGTAAACGAAGCCGTCGGCCAAGTCGGTGACTATTTTACCGTCGCAAAGAATCAGAGGCAATCGTTGACTCTACTCTAACGGAAAAACTCGTAACGGGCTTTACCTCCCTGAGAGCAGCCTAGACACAGAAATAAAAGAGAGATTATGAGTCCCGAAATGTCACGAGTGGCTAGTCGAGTTTCGAGGCACCAGCGGATCTGTTATTCGGAAGTCTAAAAAGGGAGTTAACAAAGACAAAAAGTCGGCGGGTAAAAGACAAAAGCGGCGATATACAGCGGTACAACGGATCCGAAACTCTTCGGCTCGGGGCTCGGACCCGTAAGTGGGGCGACAAAAACCGACCTCGGTTCTTGAAAAAACAGAGTTTAAGCATGAGAGGAATAGATCCCAGCAAGGAATGGGGAGCAGTCTGGAAAGCGAGTATGAGACAGCCGTCTCTTGCCAGAGGGCAGGCGGCGGATGGAGCAGCTAGACAAATAGGCAAGCAGATAGTGGTTAGCTACTATTCCACGACGGAAGAAAAGGGAAAAGAACCTTTGAGGGCAGAGAGAAAAAAATGCTGAGCCAAACATCTTACGACGAGAAGAATGGTGTGAACGGCTCCGGGCTTCGCCTGCCAGAATTTTACGCGGCATCAAAGGGTATACATTGGTTAGAAGTCGAGGGGGAGGACTAAGGAGACCTTCAAAGAAAAAAAAAACCTCAGCAGCGCTATCACGCGCCAGCGTCGATCAACGATCCCGCTTCGAACCGCGCCTCTCTATATACTGACGTCAGGGCTTCCAGACAAAAAAGGCCTGGCCGCACTGAATGAGGAACACCTGCTTACGCATCGAGCCAGCGACCGGGTTGCCGTCCCATTGGTGAACTTAGGAACTCTAAGGGGGGATAAAAAAGAAAAGATTATCAAGTCCTCCGAAGGCGGAGAATAAAAATTGCTTGACCGTATAAAAGAGCGAAAACGCTGGACGCCGGCTTAGTGCAGTTTGAAAGCGCGCACACCATATGGACCTTTGCTCTCTATACCGATGGGGTGGAAAACCGATTCAACAAGGGGGAGCTAGTGTCTGGTACGGAAGGACTCTGATAGAAAAAACGGGGGAAATAAAGAATTCCAAACGAAAACTGACGGACGAACAGCCTGTGGGTGCTACCCGCATTATCGGCGCCGGTGGGCGTCCGATCATGCAGTTTCGAAACCAAGAAATCGGGAACTGAAGAGAAAAAAGCAAGGAAAATTAGAGCCAAAGGATGTTCCGCGGAGAGGGGGTCGGCCGCTTGCCCAGCTGCCGAAACGCTGCAAGAGATCGAGAAACTCCGGCCAGCTCAAATGGGCTTCCCAACCGATAAACCAAAAAAGTGGGAGACGGAAGGGGTCGGTGAACTTGCGTATCACCAAGAAACGCGGATGGCGATTTCAACGGCTCGGCATCGCTCCGCTTCTTCATTCGAAAGACCGAATGAGCGGGGAAGGAAAGGATTTGGGGATGGGGAGTAAACCCCGTCCGTCTCTGGCATAAGAAGAGGGAGCAAATTTAGACGTGGAAAGAAAGTACCCCCGATCAAAGAGAATTGGGGGCTGGGGAGGGGACTCCATATAGAGAAAGAGGCCGACCCGCATATCTCCGGATTCACGGAACCGAATACTTTCCTTTCAAATCCTGTCGTCTATTTTACCACCGGGTACATCAATAGAGTGCGGAGCGTTCATCTCATAAGAGGGTTGGTGGAAGGGCGGAAAAGTAAACGCCCAAACTAGAGCGAGCGCAGCACCACGAAAAAGTGGAGAGAAGATCAAGGATCACAATTACCACGAACGAGGGACGAGACTGGTTTCAGAAACAACCTGATACCGGTCGTGAAGGGAGGCGCGCCGTCGCGGCATGGGGCTTCAGTAGAGAAAAGGGTGGGAGGGAGAAAAGACGAAATAGACTGAGAAAACCACATTGTGAGCGCCCCTTCTACCGGCTGAACCGATGCGAAACGAAAACAAACACCGGGAGGTTCAAAACCTTTAGTTCGAATCAGAACAGACTACCCCGAGGAAATATTTTTACACTAGCGCCACCACGTATTCGACCCGGACTACAGAAGAAAAAGGCTGGGGGCCGCACTTCAACTGTCAGGAAAGCGAAAGTGTCCGGACAACGTTACTGTCTCGGACATAGCTCGAATGTCTAGAGGGGGGGGGGAGGGATTATCGCCCCATTCTCTGCCTGAACCGGCGCCGAAAATTAACATTAGGCCAGGAATAAAGGAGAAACGCTGGACTGATCTGGGGGAGCAAAAATTCCCTGTGGCCATTTATCTTTTTGGCGAGGTGAAGGGGCGCGCGCTACGTGAGTAGGGAAACTAATTAAAGATGAGAACTGGAAGAAAAAAGTATAAAAAGAAAAGAAGGCGATCGGAAGGGGTTGCTGTTGTGTCAGGCGGCGCCGGGGACCTCGTCGACAAAAACAAAGGGAAAAGCCTTTGAAGTAGGAAGGGTCCAGAGGTGGGAGGAGGAAAGGCGACCCCGGAGGGGGGGAAAAAACGTTTATAGGGGCTCAGCGCCGTCTCCGAGCTTCCTCTGCCTTTGAAACGCGAACATTCAATTCCGTGGTCCGGACAAAGGTGTGGGGAGGCGGAAATGGCCGCCGGTTGACCAATGGCCTGCCCGGGCCGAACGCGGGTCCTGCTATAGGCGACGCTGAGACCACGGGAAAAAAGCAAGAACCGCCCTGCACCTCTCGTACAAAAAAGATACGCAGAATAAGGCCCGGCGAGGGGGACGAGAAAGCACCTGGCGTCATAAGAAAAGAAGAAAAATTCAGGTATCGTGTAAAAAAGACGGTCCGGCACGAAAGGGGCGGGAAAAGAGGGGAAAAGACAAACGGGAAAAACAATGATTCGATTTGAAAGCGGCTCGAGTGCGTGCGCTGCGAAACGAAATGGCCGGGCAAATGTAAAAAGGAGATCCCGTCAAACCAAAAGGTAATGACGGCAAAAAGGCATTGATAGCACCCAGGGCTACATCGTCTTCGTAACAACGATATCTTCGGGAACGGCGCAACATCGTACGAGGGGGGAAAACCTGGAAATCTGGTCTGAGTTTAAAGACTGAGTTTTTCCTTAAAAGGGGGAGAAAGTCGGGAGGAATCCATCTTCGAATAAAAGGGCTCAGAGAAAAGAAACCTGGGAACGTATAGGGAAGTCGCTCCTATCGTGTGAAAAAGAAAAGGATCATCCGCGGCCAGGCCGCATCGTCCCATCCGAGGACTCTCAAGCAACTTTGGACTATGAACCGAAGGTAGACAAGTAAACTTGAAGGGGGGGAAAAAAAAGGAACCGCCGCCGGTAGAATCCCGGTCCCCTTGGAGATTTCCCGCGAGAAGGAGTATGATTAAACTTGCCGCGACTTGAGGGAAGCCTTCGGGCGGCGAATCGAGCTTAAAAGGGGTGACGGAAACAGAGGGACTAGCGCCAGACACACCACAAACCCCAACCCACACACAATGGAAAAAAAGGCCGATCAGTTTAGGCAAACGATGCCCTGGCTATTTGGACGCAAAGGCAGGGGACAGTTGTCTAGACTCCTGGAATGGGGAACTTGAGAAGGAACGTAGGCGAGGCAAAGAAGAAAATCACCTAGGCGTATTCCGCTCCCCTCTCCCTTCTGATCCCGCCTGCAAGGTAGAAGAGAATACGTTCCGGACCGCCTACAAAGAGATCCCCCTCAAGAACAAGATGAGAGAACTAGCTGACGCCTCGTTTTTCTGCGATCTACACCTGATGGCGCGAAGCCGAGGGTATCCCAAAGGCTTCGCCAAGTCAAGATGTATTCGTTGTTCGCACCG
>Ga0179591_1290173_pt1 | contig 14387 bp, 14 predicted proteins | sample CZOMad2_1_08_16f_FD_182891 | JGI IMG/M metagenome (GOLD analysis project Ga0179591, IMG submission 182891) | Vadose zone soil fungal communities from Angelo Coast Range Reserve, California, USA - CZOMad2_1_08_16fungal (PacBio error correction) | ecosystem: Environmental > Terrestrial > Soil >...
GGGTAAATTTAAGCCAGGAACCCGAGGAAAACGGAGAGGAAGAAAACTAGGGCGCAATTAAGCAGGAGGCGCCGGAAAAAAAAATCAGGAGGGTGTAGGGGCCGCAGACAACTGGGTAGTCCTCGAAAAGTCTGCGCAAATCAAACTCGGAAAAATTTGCTGAGGAAAGAAAGAAGGAGACAGGCGGCTAAGGGGACTCCAAAGGGAAGTTAAAAAAAAGGACTCTGGAGGGGGAAGGGAACAAGGGGGAAGGTCTTTTGGACTGTTCTCCAGGAGCCATAAGGACTAAGAGCTTATTTCTAGGTTAGAGGAAGAAATCAAACAGCGGGGGAATCCGCTACCAAGCGCGAAGCGGTCACCGAAAAGTGAAAAAAACATCTTCTACCAAGAGGACGGACCCGCCTATGAACCTAAGAGAATAGTGGCCGAAAAGAGGCCAGCGGTAGGAAAGGATAGCACAAGGGCAATGTCTACCGTGAAAAAAAGGGGAAATACAAACGGGGTTCAGAAAAAACTGGACCAGGAAGGGAGAAAAAACACGACCGGGGGGAGGGTTTTTCATGAACGGCGGGAAAAGGACTTGGGAATAAATATGCTAAGAGGAGGGGAAAAGGCCCGCCAAAACTGAGACATCCGACGAAGGGCTAAAGGGGAGGGGAGGCTGCGAAGGAGATGTCCTCTTGAGAGCGAGCAGGTGAAAAAGCCCAATTGTCAAGCCCCCGGAGAAAGGGGAAAAGGGGGGGGGAATACACAACGCATTTCTAATCGGAGTTGGACCAGAACAAGCAAAAAAATAAAAGCTGTGGCTGTGGCTGGGAACCAACGGCTTCACAAAACGGGAAACCGGGGGAGAGGGTCAAGGCGTAAAAAAACAGACAAAAAAAAGGGGAAATATCTGCTTGGGAGATTGAGGAGGGGGTCAAATCCAATTAACGATGGAAAAAAAACAGGAAGTGCTATTTCCGCTGAATGAAGAGGGGGCTGTGAGTCTCTCAGTAAAAGGGTGGAGATAGGTGGCATGTAGCCACAAACGAAGGACTATAATCGTGGAAACTCCGACTAGTCATAGACGGGAGGAGAGTAGATTCGAAACCGCAATGCGAGTAATGTCTATTAAATAGGCAGACTCATCTTAAAATGAGTCCACCGCGACCGTGACAACCCTTCTTGCCCGTGAGGGGGAGAGGGGAGCTTGAACCCAGTTCTACGAAAGGAGACAACGACCTAAAATCGGATAAGAGCATATGAATCTAGCGAAAGCTTCTCGTAGATCAGAGGAGAGGGTAGGGATGACCGAGCTGGGTTGTGAGGCGAAAGGAGAAAAAGTTCCTGCTTGGGAAAAGGGACCAAGTCCAGGGGGATCTATGAAAGTAATCCTATGGAGGGGTGGAAATGGCAGGAAAAAATGGCAAAAAGGATGAAAATCGGTACTCCGGAATCCGAAGAAGGGGCGACTTGCTTATGGGGTTTTGGTTTCAAAAGCATGAAGGCAGGTAGGTGTCTGGAATAGCAAACAGGAAAAGTCTAACTCAGGGGGGGGGTTGACCTGAAGGGAAAGAGAACGCGTGACTCGAAAATCCGAGACGCCGGAAAGGTATTGGAACGCTAATGAAAAAAGGAAGTGAGTGAGCAAAGCAATCCCCTTTGATAATTGAGAGGAATAACTCGAAAACAAAACTGGTAGGGGTCACATCTAGAGATGCCTGTCACATAAGATCCTGGTGGTTAGGAAAAAAAAACAAGAGTGCCTTCTCTAAAAAATATCGGCCCTCGGGATACGCGGGCAGTTAAAAGGCACGTCTGGTCGCCGAAAACTAGGCATCCTTGACCAATAAACGGGAAGGGAAGTGCCGGAGGTAACCTACAACGCATTAAGGGAGGAAAAAAAAAAGCAACAGAGCCCCAGATCCGGGGAAAAGGATTAGCCCTCTTCTGTCTTAGGGGGGGTCGCGGAAATAGCAAGAGGGCAAAGTGGCACCGGACATCGGCGTCTGAAGACTATCACCAAAGAGTTCAGGAACACCATACAAGGGAAAAAATTCCGTGCCCCTACAAAAAAGCGGCGGTAACGCGCCCAACACCAGGGGATCAGACTGAAGGAAGGGCAATAACACCGCGACGCCGAATTGAAAAAAAGCGCCTGGAGAGGGGACAACTCTAACTTTCTACAACCTGGGGGGGATCATCTCCCCGGGAAAAAAAAAGAAATTCCCGTACCTGTTTAAAGGGGAGAGGTGGCGAAGAACCAAAAAAAAACCCTAAACGACCTGGAAATAGACAGGGAATAGCCTCGATCTAAAAAAAATCTCCTACGCAGGTAGAGAGCGGGGGGCGTAAATCAACCACTACATCAGACAGGACAAGGGAGCTTTGAGAAAGGCTGTCAAAAAGGATCCCACCCTGCAAGGGGAGAGAGCAATTCGGTCCCAACAACGCTAAAGGCACCCAAAAGAAGAAATTTACGCATTGCAAGCAGTCAGAAAAAAAGGGGGAATACTCAAATTCTAGGGGAACAACGAGACGGGTCGCGATGTTTTCAATTTCTGCCCGAGAGAGTACGAAGGGGGGGTTATGGAAGCGGCCTCAATGTTTTGAAAACCGAAATCGCCCACTGGGGTGCGGTGGGGGCGATTGCTGAAAAGAAAAAACCGCCGAAACAAACTCCCGTGCTGTGCACGGGGGGGAAGGGGGGACCCTTGGAAAGTGGAACGGAATCCGAGGTCAAAAGGAATCCCCGCGCGGCGTACCTAGATAACGCTGAAGTGACGAAGGAAAGCCTGCTAGAAAAGAAGCTGAGATGCTCAACACTAAGCTCTGCGCGGAAGAGGAGGATCGTCGTCACCCATCGGCTAGAAAACGACTAAAAAAACGACCTTACGCAATCTATCGGGGTCTGGAATCCTTTGAGACAGGGGGGGCGAACCAAGGTATGTCAACAAGAAAATCTGGGTTCTCCAAATGTCTGTGGATCAAAATTCGGTCCTCTCTGCTACGGGGAAAAAGAGACGGGAACATATCGGCCGGGGGCCATAGGGGGAAGGTTCAAGACAGGTTTGAATAGGGGATCTTAACCGTTGGTGAAGGAAACCTCTAACAAGCAGGATAGAAAAAAAAAGATGTGTTGGAGGAAAGTCAAGGGAAAGGTACACTATCATACAGAGGGAAGGGGTAAAATCCGTAGGAAAGATAACTGGACTGGAGGGAGGGAAAGAAAGAGTCCTGCCTGCAAAAAATGGGGTGAATCGGGGATCTGGCACCAAAGAGATCTTGGAACAGAGAAAAAGTGGGTCAAAACGGCCTCTTGCGGGATCAAGGGAGAGGGGAACTCGGCGCCTAAAAAAAACAACCCTATGGGGAGGAAAGGCGCCGAAGCAGGAAAAACTTTACAGGTAGCCAGGAAGCAAGAAGAGAAGGAGGAAAAAGTAGGGACTTTCCACCACCAAACAGAACGGTGGGGAGAAAAAGAATCAAGACAAAAAAAAAGTAGGGAAGATAAAGGCTCTGGAATGAAAAGGAGCATCATACCGCGACTGATGGGTCTGGCGTCTAAAGTCAGAGGGAGGCCGAAACGGGGGGATACGCAATGCGGCGAAAAAAAAGCAATTCGGGTTCGCTCAGGAAAGGGGGAATAATTAGGGACTACCATGGTCCGGGGAGGTCAACAACTTGTTCTAACAAGCAAATTCTCGCGACGACGGAGCCAACTGGGGACGTTGAAGGGACTTTCGGCTGTGGAAAAAGAAAGGGAGGGTGATTCCATCAACATAATATGGTTAGAGCGGATGGTTTTCTAATCTCGAAAAAACGTGGGGCCAAGCAAAGGGGGAGAAACATGAACGCTCCATGCGATAGATTTCAAAAACGCGGACCAAACTCTAAAGTCTGAGGGAAAAAAAAAAAAACACGACAAATTCCAGAGGGGGCAACGGGGGAGAGAAAACGTTACTGATTATCTGGCCCAGTGCCCAAGAAAGAATTTAACGCTGCATTTAAAAGAACGAAAGGGAAAGGACCGCTTGTTAACCCTAACGGGGGGAGAAAAATGAGTAAAAACGCCCAAGGGAAACGAAAGGGAAGCAGGAGACTCGGCGCCGCGTCGGGGGGGGAAAAAAAGGAAGAGATTTTCAAAAAAGAGATTCCTGGCTTCCCCGCCCTTTGAAATCCGAGAGAAGGGCTCCTATTATGAGCGTCGAGGAAAATGGGGAAGATATGGAAGGTCAGGACTGAGGAAAGAACACTGGAGGCCGTTCCACTGGGAAAAAAAATTAGCAGCCAAATCAGACCATCACTCGGGGTCTTTAAAGGAGCAGTTGGGAGGGGAAAGAAAACTCGCCCAAGGGAAAAATGAGGGAATTGGCGACAAACGTCAGCTGGGCACCCACCCGGCGAGAAAAAAAGAAAGGGGGGAAAAGGCCGTTAACAACCAAACAGTTCACCTCAAGACCCGAGAGCGGGATGGGGAAGGGGTGGGGATCAGTGTACATAGGAGTCAAAAAAAAAAGGAAAAGGACTAGATCCGTCGGGAGGGGACTTCTGAAAAATCGGAGTTTAGAGGACGGAAGAAGGCACGGGGGGAGAGCCTGGGTTGCAGCGGCTGAAACAAAAGAAGAAAAGGGACGGGGAAGTGTCTGTTGAGGACTACATCCACGATCGAATAGTCAAGGTCGGCGGATGGGGAGAAGGAATGGGAGGTATGCGATCTGAGGGAGAAGGATTAGGTATAGAAAAGACCAACCGCGACAGGAAAATTCCGGGCGGAAAAAAAAATGATTTTAGACTAAATCTGGGAAAAACCAGGGGGCCGAGACAAAACCTTCCTCGGCAATTAAACAGAAGAGCCTAAGTACTGAAAGCGGGCGTCGGCGGGGGAGAAGGTTGCCAGGTCATTATAAAAACATCGGCGAAGGGGCTTCGTTGAGAAGGACATCTCTTTTTGGGTTTTGGAGGGCCAAATGTCGTATGGAGAGGGGAAAATGAAGTAAAGTTGGCTTTCCCTGGCGAGCGGGGGAGGCACTCCAGTTGAATTTTCAGGGGAGAATATACCAAATTCATCACGACCCGAAACCAATAAAGATGCGCCAAACAGACGTGATTGAGGTGTTTCCAGGGGGGAATGGTCAAGGTACAATGACAAAATTCTTGGAGGGGTATACCACCGGAACAGAATCTTCTATTTGTTAAAAGAAGAGGAGGGGGGTCGATCCGAATAAGGTGAAAAGGCAAAGAAAGATCCCCGCCGGGGAGGATGTGGGGTGAGAGAAGTAACAAGAAGATTGGGTATGGTCAAAGGTAAAAGCAAAGTCCACGTTGAGGGAAAGGGGGGTAAGTGTCTCTCGAAAAAAGATAGGAAGAAGATAAATAGAGCCTGGTCAAATGCAATGAAAAAAAAAGTTTACGTGGAGGGAAAAAACCCCCTAAAGTCTGGGTTGACGAAGAAACAATAGCGAAAGAAACACGTGGAAGGAACGGAAGGGGTCAGAAGTAAAAATGATCCATAGGGATACCAATAGAGGGGGATCACCCCGTGGAGGAAAAGCAAACTAACTGCTACTCTTGGAAAAGGGGGAACCCCAATATCAACAGTAAGTCAGCATCAAGGAATTTTGGGCTGAGATGGTAAGGAAAAAAAGGTCTCGCCATCTCCCAAGGGAAAAGAAAATAGCGGGACAACAATAAACTCTCAAGCCAACTGGGTTCTTTCACATAGAAAGACAGACTCTTGGAACCGAACTACAAACACCATACCCAAAGGGGAGGCGCACAGACATTGCGCCAAGCGGGAGCCATCATTGAAAGATAGATCAAAACTATTACAGCAGGCTAAAAGGAATTCAACAGAGAGAACTGACTACTTGTGTTTTTACTAGAAGCAAAGGCTCCCAAACCTTAAAGAAAATGTCAAAGGGGTTGTCTGTTGGAGAATGATCACGAAGGAAATGACTACTATATTGAAGAGACATGAGGGAAAAGTCCTCTCCAGCTAGGGACCAGAAGGAGGTATGAGAGCGTAGGTTCTCATAGAAAAGAACATCTAAGTCCCTGGCGGGGCTTTTCCGGAAGGCGGAACACCTAAATAGGCCAAAAACTTCATGATCCGATGAGGGAGCCCACAAAATTACATGCAAAGAAACTATCTGGAGTCCTCAGCAACGAGCAGGGAAACAGGCAAGTTGATTGGGCGTATGAAAACACAGTACTGGCCTTCAGGGGGTTTGTGTGGTGGGGGGGTTTTGGTCTGGAGCTAGGGCTCTGTATCTACCAAAAACTTCGTTTAAGCGGACGGCAGGGGTAAAAGAAAAAGACCGCCGTAGAACGATGGCAGGGGCTGTTTATGCCACGACACACAGCTTCGAAAACGAAAGTAGCTGTTCTTGAAAAAGTGGCATTTTCAGAAAGGGATAAGGGGTTAAGCACAGAAGTCAGGACTCATGAAAGCAACGCAAAGGACATATAGAAAAAAAAACTCCGAGCGCGTCGGGATGCGAAAAAGGAAAAAAAACGAGGGCAAAAAAACAAAACCCTTAACCTAGAAGGCTGGAAAAGGAAATCGGTGTAAAGTAATCTTGGACTGAAGGGGGGAATGCAACAGGGGCTGGAAAAAAGTTCTTGTCTGGGGGAGGGGGGAGGGAACTGTGGCGGAAACCTGGGGTGAAACTAATCGAAGACCCTGCGGGAGAGAAAGAAGGTGTCCATTAGAAGAGTCAGGGGGAGAGAGAATTGGACAAAAGAAGATCGGGAAACTTATAGGGGAAAGAAGGGGAGAGAGGGTTCACTAGAGGAAAGGGTTTCTGGAGGTACCAGATCTCATTTGTCATCAGGGACAGGCGGTTAGCCGAGGACCATCGCCTCCTCGACGGAATAGGAAGGGTAGAACCTGGGGAAAAGACAAAGGAAAAAACCCTGCCTTTTGAAACAAAAGACGTACTCAAAAACGAAGAGTCTGAAAAAGCCAGGGACTAAGGGGCCTTCCAATTGGTTAAGAGGAAGACAATGGGGGAGAAGAAATCGAGCAGAAACACTCGCGCTCTCAACATAGGTGAACCTGTGCGCAGCAAGGGCGGTCTAAACAAAGACTGGGTTCTCCGAGCCTAGAGCGCCAGGTCCTATTCGCAAGAGCAGAGCGAACCTGGATCAAATAAGAAAGAGATACACAAACAGGAGGAGGAGAAGAGGAAAGGAGAGGAGAAGGGGGAAGGGATCTAAGAAAAACAAAAAAAAGTGAAGCTTCACGACTAGGGCTCTGCGCCTAAGCTGGGATAAGAAGGAAAAAGGTCCTTCAACTTGTCGAGCTCCGGCGAGAGTGGTCCCTGGAAAAAGGAAAAAAAATCTAACCTACGGGGTAAATGGAAAACGGGGGGAAACGTAAAAAAGATCCGGTTGGCAAGATCGCAATAAAGGACGTTGAATGAAATAGGAGGGGGGTAATAAACGTCAAGGGCGGTTTCCTTGGAGAAGGAAAGAAACGGAGACGTTTTCGAATTCGTATGGTCGGGTTTTCGCGTACGACGACAAGGAGGGGGCTGTATCAGAGGACAAGATCGGCAGGAAAAAAAAGGCCGAAAACACGAGAAAGTAATCGACCACGGAAAAGACCCGTCAATAGGAAAGAAGCTATCGTCGCATTTTGAAAATTGAAGAGGAAAAGCCCAATCCCATAGGGGTAGCTGGAACCCGATGGAAAGGGGAACTTGCCGGTACAAAGAAGTTGGTGGAAAAAACGACGAAAAAAAGAACGTACTCCCACGACAAAGAGAATCTAGATGAAAGGCGAGGAGCCGGGGAGTGGAACTTGAGACTCTACCGCATTAACAGTCAAAATCTGGAACATAAGCTGGTCCAAAAGCGGCGGCAGGAAGAGGGGAAAGAGTGTTCAGCTGTAGTCTATAAAGAAAGAAAATGATGGTGCCGAAATGCCCCGCGACGCACAGGGAAAAAAAAAGCAAAGAGGGGAGGTTTCAGAAAAGGTGTAGTTGTCACCAAACTCAATCCCACCGAGAAATAGGTGGTGGAGTTCAGATTTGACATGGTAAGATGAACAAGGAACATCGAGAAAAGATCACGAGGAGCATTCCATATACCTGGGGACCAACATTCAACGCACGAAATAGGTCTCTTGGCTATGGGCTGAAGGTCTTCAAACGAGGGAGTCCATTAATGGGGGGTTCAAAAGGAAAAACATCCTTAGGGTGCTGAGTGGGAGGGAGTGAGGGGACCGAGGGGATGAATAGCGCCTCCTTGAGAAGAGCGGGGCAGGTCATTCTACCAAACCCATTTGTACTGATAAGGATTCGACATCCACTATCCAAGACTTCAGGAAGGGAGTTCCTAGCGCCTGGTAGGGAGTCAGGGAGATGGAACATCGAGGGAAAGGGGACTTTCTCTTCGTCCAAACTTCACCCAGGCAAAAGTCGGCGGGGCCACGGAGGAAGCTAGAAAATTATAAGGGAAAGGCAAGTCGGCAAAAAAACTACCCCCGCGGCAAGTGGGGGGTTGGCTAAAGCTGTCTACTGGGCCCTTGGCAGGAATCAGCTTTAAACCGTCGGTCTTTCGAAAACGAGGAAAAAAAAGCTGGGTTTTTAGGCGGCCAAAGAGGAGCGGTGTCAAATGCTTGATTACCATGACCATTCCGTTTTGCGGGGAGAATACTCAGGGGAGTTGGAAAAGGGTCGAGAAAAAAACCGCGGCCAGCGAAAAAAGAAGAAACTCCTAGAAACAAACCAAACCCCCGGGCAAAAGAAATACTGGTATGGCAAGGGAATGACGTGCGTCGGTGAATCCCCTTACAAAAAAGGAGGAATGGTGGATACCCAGGTAAAAGATCCTGGTCAGTCCAAGAAAGTTTTCCTTCATAGAAAAAATAGCGAAAAAAGATTTGGGCAAGAGGACACGAACAAGGGTGGGCCTGAACCCTTCCACACTTGGGGCTGAGATGAACGGCATATCGAGCAAAAATAACAAAGGAGGAAGATAGAGGAACGGGAAGAGAAACTGTACCAGGCCAAAATCCAAAGGAGTCTGGCTCGAGAAGAAAAAACCTCGACGGCCGTTTGAAGGAACAGAAAAAGGGGAGAAGTTCTGGGATCAGAAACTTGGGGGCTGAAACCAAGCCTGGTAGTCAGTTAAGGGGGAGGAAGAAACGCTGCAAGACCTCTTGCACATGGACAAAATATCAAGGAAGAAAGAACTACGGGTCGGCGGCTGGAATGGAAGGAAGGTATCTGGCTCCATCGCCCATTACAAAATAAATCTGCGGCTACAACAGTGGCTATATCGAAGCAAATTTTCCTGTAACGAGGAAGACACACCTCGTGGGAAGGGGGACGAAAAACCCAGTCGATAACGAACTAAACAAGTTAGAAGAGGGGGGGTACTGAAGGGGGAAGTATCCTCGCTCAAACTGAACGAAAGCTCGAGAGGGGGGGAAAGGGGGAATCGACTCGCAAGAAAAGGGTTTTGGCCAGTCCCCTTCTACACCTCCTTGGAAAGGGCCGGTGAAGGGAGGGGTCAATACAAGCCAGGTATACCAAAAAGGGAGGTACGAAAAAGGAAAAAAGTCACCGACTCCGGACTGTGGAATGGAAGAGAAAAGAAAATATACGAAAAAAGGCGGGTGTCCTGAACCTTTCGGCACACAGGGGGGAAATAGTACCACTTCTACATATAAGAGATAACGCAAAACAAATTTGTAGGAGCCCGAAACTAAAGGTAACATGGAAAATGCTTGAACAGAGGCATACATGAAAAGAAAACCTCGCTCGTTTAAATATTGGTTTGTCTTTCACGAGTCCGGCCCCTTATAGTCAGAGAAGGGGGACCGTTAGAATTGGGGGGAAACCAACTGGTACAAACGCCGACCCGAAGAAAATGGTCCTTGGTTCTATTCGGTTAAACACAAAAAAAAGCTAACCTAAAGGGGGAGGGTAGAAGTGGAACGCTCCGTGTGGACGGGGGGAGGGAGCCATTTTGAAGTTTCCTCTCAGCGCCTACGAGCTAGAAGTCTGAAACAGCTGGCAGAGAGCAGAGAAAGAAGGGCCCTCGGGCTCACCCAGAAGCTCTGGACAGGGAAAAGGGGGGAGGAATAGTAAATTCAACCCTTATCGTGCAAATCAAAACGAAGGAAGGAAAAGATGCAACTACGGAAGGCAGAATGGGTGGGAAGAAGCCTGGCTGTTCGACGGCAAGGTTGGTCAAAAATGAAAGTTTGCGAAACGGGGAGGGGGGAGACGCAAAGAAGGGACATCTCCCGCCTTCCTGGGGAAGGGGAGAGACATTGCCAAGAATAGAACGGTGACAGAAGGACTGTGAGGACAAGGTTTCTAGTTAACTAGGGAAGGGGGGAGGAGGGGGGAACTGTATCGTATTTTTACTCGTATTAAGGAAAAATCGGTTTGGATGGGGGAGTCGCGGACCACTCCGCCGAACCTTAGAAGGAGGGATCCCGGGAAAAACCTTGCCGCACCAAGAAAGGGAGGACAGGAAGGAAAAGGAACCATGGGAAGGTCAAAAAGCGACTAAAAGAATAGGAATCTTGGTCCTTCGAAAAAAAGGGCCCGCACCCGCCGTCATAGCGGAGAAACGAGAGAAAGAAACAACCGACTACTGCGAAGAAATGGCGAAGAAAAAGACGTTGATGACCGGAAAAGATCTCTCCCTAAAGCCGAATGAAATTTCACATAACCTTTATCAAAAAGAGAAAGAGATCTCAACACAAACGACAAATGGAGGCGAGGGAATGAACAAGGTGAAGAGCGGAAACGGGCGTCGGCTTTCTGGCGCCTAATAGGAGCCAAAGAAGGGTTAAACGCAATGCGGAACATTCAGAGACAAACAGAATTTTGGGGTGAACTCTGCGGCGAGGGGTGGAAAAGAAAGGAGATGTTCGGCTCCGAAGGGAAAGGAAAAAACTTTCAGAGACCTCGAATAGTGAAGCAGATCGGGGAGGAGGGGAAGGGAAGTTACGGTTCGTAACAAAGGAGGTTTCAATTAAACCAAGGATCCCTAGGTAAGGGGGCTATTGTCAGGGAGTTAGGGTGACAGGAGAAGACACAACAGAGGGGGTCTTCAATCAGGAGACAAAAGGGAAGGCTCGGGGAAACCGACCAAATAGAGTTTAAAAGTAATTCGAACCAAGAAGGGGGACTAAGATGCATATCTAGAGGCACTTTGGCAAGGTAAGAAGGAAAGAAGAACTTTAAGGGACACCGAATTATATCACGTCCAGGGGCGACAAGATTAACATAGAAATCAACCTTGGGGGGCGAAAAGGAAAAAACCATAGCGCCCGCAAAGGGAAAGAAATCGCGGGCAATTACTGCGAACGTACTTAAGTTAAGGTCACAGAGCAGGGAGAAGATCACCGGCTCAAGCTAACCAGAGAGGGAGGGGTGGCAAAGAAGAAAAAATCCTCCGTGGCGGGTGCGCGTCGAAGAAGAGGTCCGCGGCGTCGGAGGGAAAGGGGCTTCTACTAAAACTATGGAGGAACAATGCCCCAAGGAAGACACTGGAACAAAGCAGAAAAAGCAAAAGGAGCGAAAGCTGGACCAGAAACGAGAAAAAAGAGATCGTGGAGTATTTCGGGGAAACCTTCTTACAGACTTCAAATTCAAAGAGTAGATCACGGCAGGCTTCCGAAAGAAAATGAAAAGGGAAAAGCACGGGGAAGGCTATAGAAAGTCTCCAGTTGCGGAAAGACGGCTTGTCCAGGCGGAACAGGCTAGGCGATTACATCTTTGGGACGACGAAATCTGAGATGCACAATCAAGTGTAAATGTTGCCGAAGGGGGAGGGAACAAAGAATCCCGGTGGGAATTTAGATGTCTGGGAGGTCGAAAAGCTCCATAGCCGGCTCCGAGGGAGGGAGAGCCGAGGGGAAAACTAAACGAACGATGCCTCGCTTGGAACATGTGGGGGCAGGGGAGTAGGAGAACTAAGAATGAAACATTCCTGGAGTTCAAGGAAGGACAGATGGAAAACAAAAATTGGTTCGAGCAAATCGAAGGAAGTCCCTCGAGAGAAAGGGAGGGAGCGTACTGGTCTGATGTGGGGGGTGACTGAGCGGCCCGGACGACCCCTATCGAAAAGTGGGAGGGGGCTTGACGAAACATTACTCTCGTGGCCAACGAGAAATGTGTAAAAATGGGTGTTACAAATGAAAGTCCGTGACTTTAAGGACGCAGTGCCAAACCACTTTGACAGGGTGGCGATGGGGACTTCTAGAACGGCGGAAACTCGAAGACCAGCACCACGGGGGAACATTACCGTGAGATTTTGGTCATTTGGGGGGGGGACGTTCAGCACAGAAGTGATTTGGGACTGCCGCAGGAATAACGCAAGAAAAGGTGGAAAGAAATCGCCCTGGCAAAGAAGTGTGCCGGGAACACTCCTTTCAAGACTCTGGAAGGAGTGTGTAGCGAAGAAAGGTTTTTTGTAACCATCACCGGAAAAAGGGGAGGGGTCGACATCGAGACTAAAAAACACCTCGTAGGAAAGAGGAATGATCCGGTGAACGAAGAAAGAAAAGACAATTTACGTGTGAGGGGGGGGAAGGGTGTGACGTGGGGGTGGTGGAGAAGTCGAGGGATAGAGGAGTGCGCATGGAGTAGACGGGTTTGGAGGGGGGAGAGGTGGGAGGTGTCGGGGGAGGAGATCGAACCTCACCCTGCGCGGTACTTTTAATTCGCAACAATAGAAAGGGAAAAAAGACGTCAACGGCCCCATTCACAAGGATTGAGACGTGTCGCGAATAAGGGGGGCCTGAAAATAAGAAAGGGGGGCATTGGTTGAACCACAACCCAATGGGCAAATTACCTTCCAAATGGTAAAAAAAGAGAAAAAAAACTTCTTCTCTCCGGCGTGGCGGCGGGATGAGGAGAAGGACTGTACGGAAACCTCTGAAAATGGCACGAATAGTCCTCATGCTCTCGTCCACGGGAACTGGGAATGGAATGGAAAAGGACTCCAACAAGGCCAGGGGAAGATACCACCAGATCGGTCGTGAAACTAACAAAAACCCCATTTAGCAGAGGAGGGAAAAAAGACAAGGCCAAGGAAAAGCTAACGCCGCGAAAGACAAGGCTCAAGGGTCATGGGTAAGCCCTTAGGGGGAAAAGGGGGGGTGGAATCTAAACCGGCGACGGAAGGAAAAGATCCTTGCCTGTGAATTGGTCCACTAAGAACAAGCAGAGGTAAATCGAGAAAAAGTCGTGCGCTCAGAGCTAGAAGGAACTACGTCTGAGAGGATGTCAGGAACAGAAACCGCCCGTCACCTGGCGGAAGGGGGGTCATCGACCGGACAAAAAAGGAGAAATCGCCAAAAAGACTGGAGGCTCAACCGTCGGCTCCAGCACAAAAACGTCATCAGAGATCAGTAGGTAACTCATTTGGGCAAGCTGAAGGGAAAAAGAGGCCTAGAAGAGCCCACATCTATCTTTCAGTGAGGAATATGGGGGGGGGGGTTTGGGTTGTGGGTAATTTCCAAAAAAAGGGGGAAACGTCCACGTTAGGAGAAGGGGAGGGAGCGACTCCGGGGAAAAAAGGGGATGCTCCAAAACGATTTGCGCGGTGTTCGAGTGGGCGGGGGAAAAAACAACAAGGAAAACCGCCTCATTAGGTTGAAACTTCAGTTGGCCAGTGAAAAGGGTCTAGTGAGACGCATGGAAGAGAAGAGAAGAGGAGAGAACCGGGGGAAAGACCGCCGAGAACGCCGAATGACGCACATATTAGAAAGCTCTGTTCTAACTAACCCAGAAGATCTGTTCTTAGACGGAGGAAGAATCGCTGAAAAAAGAGGTTAGAAACCCTTGGAAGGAACCTGGAAGAGATGCAGTAGAGGCTGCCAAAAAGCGGTGCCAAAACGGGGGGCACCGTAATCGTGAGGCACCCTTTCGTAATATAAAAGAGGACCTACGATTGTCAGGGGGGACGAGACCTGGTGGGGAAACCAGTGATATCGCCTGTTCCAGAGGGAAGAATAGAAGAGGTTAAACAAACTTTTGACCAAAACTATGGGAAAAGAGTATAGAAGTTGGTGGAAAAAAGTAAACCCGATTGATTCGCTGAAAAACCAGAAAGACCGCCAACCTTAAAAAAAAAAAATATTATAAATCCTTGGAAGAACAAGGGAAAAGAAGGGACTGACGGGACCAAACCGAAGGAACTTAAACTAAAATGTCTGGGCCTATCGGGAGAGAAGCCGGCTATGGGCTAAACTTGCCTGGGGTTTCAAGGAAGACGAACGGGCGTCGAAGAATTGCAGACACCGCGCCGAGCTCAAAAAAAAAAAAAAAGGAGTATCCAGAAATCCGAATTGGGTCGTACGCCCCCAAAGGGTAGGATCAATCCTATCTCGAGAAGAAAGAGAAGTAGACTGAAGACTCATCCCAGGCTAG
>Ga0179591_1299244_pt1 | contig 14387 bp, 12 predicted proteins | sample CZOMad2_1_08_16f_FD_182891 | JGI IMG/M metagenome (GOLD analysis project Ga0179591, IMG submission 182891) | Vadose zone soil fungal communities from Angelo Coast Range Reserve, California, USA - CZOMad2_1_08_16fungal (PacBio error correction) | ecosystem: Environmental > Terrestrial > Soil >...
TCCAGGTTGACTACGCTTCGCCATCCAGAAAAATGAGGGAAAACTGGTCACAAGCCAAGGGTCAGGGGCAGGGACCCAAGAAGGGTATCCAATGAGGGAAATAATACGCATGGACGGCACGGCAAAAGAAGTTCGACTACGGTAACAGTCGGTCAGGGATCCCGCGCAATCTATTTTGAAATAAAAGGGGTAAAAAAAAGGGGGGGGGAACCAACGGTCATTCCCAAAGAAGAGATATACGAGGCCCTCGAATTGGGAGAATTACCGAGGGTCAATTCTCGAACGGTATGGGGCCCAGGACCAAGTAGGTTTTCGCGAAATTGGCAGCCTTCAATGGAGGAGAAAGGAGGAGAGAGGGGGGGACTGCTAGGGGGAGGAACCGGGCAAAGCCAACAGAGAACATTAAAAACGACAAACTTGTCCGCAGAGTTCAAATAAATTCTTCAGGGAGTCTTCGCTTGTAGTGGGGGGGAGGGGGAAGAGGTTAAATGAAAGAGGGTTCGACACAAAAACCAGTTGTCGAGCAAGGACGGGGAGCACACAAAAGATAGAGGGGGGAAAATTCAATTGGAAAGAAGGGAATTCTAACACGAAATAATAGAGGAAGCCGGATAGGGGGGAGTGATGACGGCCGCAGAAGCATGAGAAAAAAACAGACGGGCTAATTGGGAAGAAGCGGAAAAAAGTATTCGAAGGAAGACGGGCTGAGGGTCTTCTCGGGTAGGGGGACGAAAAAACGACAAGCGCGCGACTGTTTTAATTTCGAGTCCAAAAAAACAAGACATAGCGAACATTTTGTGAAAAGAGCTGGCTAACGAAATCGGCGAAAGGTTAAGGTCAATCGAAAAGAAAAAAAGGACATATGCTTCGTGGGGCTGCAGCGGCATTCTTCACGCTAAGGACGAAAGAATAACCTACGGTGGCAAATGTTTCGCATTGGGGCATGAAAAAGGAAGAGCATCTTCAAAGGAGCCAATGCTCCAGGAAGAGATTAAGAGGAACGTAGAAGACGCCGAGGGGACCGCGCGTAAAAACGCCGCGATTAAAGAAGGGTATGGGGAGGGGGGGAGGGGGAACAACGACGGCAGGGAGATTTTTTGGTTACAAAAAAAAAGGCCAAATTCGCACGGCGGAGCCCTGGCAGGGGGTCCGAGGGCGACTAAGGCCGAGGAACCTGGAGAAAAGAAAGTGGGAGAACCAGGGGCTAAGGGGGTTCCCAGCTCTAAAAGGTGGGCCCAAAGCCCGCTCCTACAAGGGCGGACTCATCTTACCGGATAAAAATGGGAGGGGGAGAGGACAAAGAAAGAACGCAGGGAAGCAAAAACAACTTTCCTGGCATGCGAAGGCGGAAGCAAGAACTGCTAAAGAGGGCCGCCGCGCCCCCCAAAAACAAAAATGTGTAGACTTAAGGGCCGTATACGGTCCTCTCGTACACATCAAACCGACTACAAAAAAGATAAGTCTTAGTACGAGGGACAAGGGGAAAAAGGCCTGGCGGGCCTACAGTAAGAGTGCCCGACATGGGAAGGGGATATAAAATTGCGGGCCTATTTAGGAGATGTAAAAATCCTCGGATATGGATGTCAGAATGCACTTAAAGACAACTTTGTCCGAGTGAAGGGTCGAATTGGAAACTAGCCGAAGGGACCATCTTTTGGGGAAGAGGAGGCGAAGGGAGCCCTAGCCCATGTTCGAAAAAAAAAATTTATCAGTAGAGGGACTGTTGCGGGGAGAACATATGAAGGGTTGGCCCACTCTCATCAAGATTGGGCTAGGATGGGAACATTCTATAAGATTCAAGGCGGAAAGGACAAATATATGGGAATCTCAACTAAAGGGACCCTCTGGGGTGGGGGTCACACCTGAAGCTAGACCGTCGGAGAAAAGTCGGGGACTTTCAGGACCACCTAAAGTGTCGGATAAAAATCCTAAACTCGTCAAAGGGATCGAGAAAAAAGAATGACCGCTCCTAAATACGTCATTGGGGGATGGTGAAAATGCTGCGCTAACACCAGGATAAGCACATCACTCCTTCTCGAGAGGGAGCAGATAAGATTTGATGAGTGAGACTCAGCTTCTCAAGTATGGACTCGTCTAAAGAAAAGGATATAGATATCCGGGAAGGGCGGTGCATGCATCCGACGTGAACCACGTACAGGAGAACTAAAGGTACAGGCCCGACAGATCACAACGGCTTCAAGGCAATCTCTATTTTCGGAGTAAGCGCTCAAGGGCGCCCGCGCACTTAGCGACAAATAGAGAAGCGAGAGGGAGAAAAATACCAAGGTTAAAAAAGGCATCAAGGGCAAGGAGGAAAGAGCAGGGCGAAGAAAGTGGGAGAAATCTGACGACCGATGAATGAGAGTAAAACCCGCATTCCAGACAAAACAGGGAAAAAAACAACTCTACATGTAATCCAATGAGCGGGAGGAAATCTGAACCGCGAGAAAAGCCTCGTCCGAGGGGACAGCGCAGGGCTCAGAAAGATCTAGGAGGGGGGAATTGGAGTCGAAAGTTGACTCACAAAAAAAAAAAAAGAGGGATGAAGAGAGAGAACTAGGAAGCCGTACAAGACAGAATCTTGGTCATGCTTTGTGAAAAAAAAAATCTTGACGGAGTCAAGGATTTCGTCGGTGGCACCGCCAGAAAAGAAGATCCAACTGTGTAGTCAATGGAGTTCGGACCACATTCCTTTGGGGGAGGGAGGGAAGGGTCGACATTCGGACGAGGTCACCGAACAGCGAGGACGAAAGTTTTCTGGCACTTTCCGACAGGACGGGATGTGAGGCAAAATGGAAGGGAGGAGCAGACTTAAAGGAGATAGGCTCGTCTCACATTGAACTGCGTAGAAAGGGAGGCGAATCTAACTTGGTTTATTAATCGAGTCAGTCATTTTCGTGGTTTTTCCTCCGGGGATTCCTGTGAGAAACATCGGAATGAGAAAAAAGGACCGGGTTCCGAGGGGAGAACGAGGGGACGCTTTGCAGTTCCTGGACACTGATTAGCCTCGTGAGTGCTCAGACGGAAAAAAACTGAGGGAGCGAAGTCGGGGTGCAATCACCTAAAGGCCGGGAATGCAGAGGGGGGATAGCAGCTGTGTGAGGAGGGGGGGGCCTGGAAGCCCCGGGCCGAAGCAGGAGGTTGAATCGGATTTGATTACTAGAACAATGAGATAAACGCTATCGCCGTCTGAGGCATCGGGCAGAGGGAACACGGATTCTTAATGCCGATTTCTTGGGCTTGGAGCCGCAAAATCGGCTCGCCCGGGAGCAGCAAGAGAGACTCGGGCGGGAAAAAGTTAAGACAGCGAACCAGCGGGGACTTTCGAAAATCAGCGAGTAGAGGCAAGGTGTCTAAGCAATCGGTGCAGCTGAATAGAATATCTGAAAAAGGGGGGAAGCCCGGAAGTCAAGGAAAGGAGACCCGGTTGATTCACTCCGCTGCATAAAGAGGCGGTGGAGGGGGCTTCATGATGAGAAAGAGGGAGGATCGGAATCGGAAGGAGCAATCATCTTAGGTGGGAAGGGCAGTAATGGTTTCTTGTCCAAAGGAGGAAAAAATTGGTAGGACGAAGGCGCGTACGTGTTCGTCAAGGGAGTTGGTGGAAAGCGAGACGCATATCTCAACATGCCCCGAAACAGGGAGGGATATCAAAGAGGGAGTGTCGCTCCTTTCAAGTGGACTGCAGTCACTCGAATTTGGTCATGGGGGGGCCTTCGATTTTTGACTTCATATCCTGGGGCCTGAAACTCTGCAAACTCGGACATTGGAGGAAGCCGCTTTCTGCTCGGACCAAAAGGCGAGCTGGACTCGAGAACATTGTGCTCCCCGTTGGAGTGAGGAGGGTCAGCGGCAGTGGGGCGCCCGCGACAGAGTTCCTTGGGATGGAAGAAAAAAAGAACAGCGAAATGTCGGGTGTGCCAAAAAAGCAATGCGTGACTAATCGCAGAAAAAAGCGCAAGTCAGCATAGGAGGAGACCAGAAAACGCGGAAGAGGCGATTGCAGAGGGGACGATTCCAAAAGGGAGGAGGTTTGCAGAGCTATAGGAGGAGGTTTCATATGACCAAGCGAAAAAGTAAAAAGAAAACCCTTTCAATCGATGAGAAAAGAGGGGGCGTAACCAGCGAATACTAGAATAACTGTCTTTTTGAAAGAATGAGAAAGGTGGGGGGGACTCCCTTCTAGAGATCGGCGAGAGGCCGAGAAACTCCCTCAGATCTGAGGAAGGGATCGAGGAAATAGGATGAGTCCTTGGGTGACCCGCCTGGTTTCCGCGTAGAAGAATCGACGACACCCTACCAAAGGAGGGGAGGAGGGGGGGAAATTGCGGGCAGAGGGATCAAAAGGGATTAATAACAGAGGACTTGAACTGCTTGACTTTTCAGACATAGGGTCATCGCACACTAGGGGGGGAGGTGGTTAGAATAGAAGGTTAAAATTATTAAAACAAGAGAGGGGGGGCTCTAATCGGGGGAGAAGGACGAAAAGGAGGTGGTACGACTTGAAAAAGAGAACACAATTGACAATGGGGAGAATCTGCTGGTAATGGAAAATCCTCAGTTCATTTTAATTGCTTTTTCTGAGTTGGTTGAAAGGGGTCTCTGTGTGAAGAGTTGATTCTTGCCGGTGGGACCATGAATTTACAGCACAAAAAAATGAATGAACGCGAACATAGAAGAAGCATCCTTCCTCGCGGGACTGGCTGCGACAGTCGGGGGGGGGTGAACGTCGGTACCTCCCAGTCCATGAGGGGGACAATTAAGGAAGGAAGCAACAGGTAGGACTTAAAGGTGCCTTTTGGCATGTGGAAAGGAGAAGGGGGTTTCTACTGAAAAGATGGCTTAGCATCCTATTGCTACCGAAGGGTAAGGGGTTGACGCTGATCGGAGAACCTCCGTGATTGGGGGGTGGACAATTCCGAGGAATTTAAAAAGGGCAAAGGATATAGAGAAGTTACATTTGCTTGTTAAAGGGTGAAGACCCGAATGGAGAGTGCGGGAGGAAGGCTGGGATGGGGAAACTTTCAAGACTGAAACCACAACGGTGGGGATGAATTGACATGGACCTAAGGAGGGGCGCTCCTCCCTTAAGCTACAGATTCGCAATAGGGGGAGTGAATTCCTAAAAAAGGCCCGCTGTCAAGTGATTATCTCGTTGAGGGGCGGGGAAACTGCCTGAGACTTATTGACATCCTTCACAGATGGAAACATCGACGGAATAGACGCCGGGACTTCTGCCAGAAAAAAAGAGGGAAGTCGCACCAATTCCCCCACCGGCAAATTCGGGATCGATTTCTTCATAAAAAACGGTACGGAGTATAAGGGGGTTACAGACCCCTAGAGGGAGGTGCCAGTCGGAATCTCATGAGTTTGGCTCGGCGAGCGGGAAGATTGACTGCTTGACCTTTTCAAAGGGGACCAGCAACATAACGCTCCACCCCAAAAGAAAGGACGGGCAAAGGGGAAAGAACTAAGACAGAGGCCGTTCAGGTCGTAGGAAGTGACTTAGAAATTGCCGGGCCCTAGGTAGGAATGGGAAACAAGGGGGTCCATACACCTGGGGTAGATCAACTGAACGGGACCTAACATAACGTATATCGGGGAAGAATGTAGGCGTTATAAAGGACCAAACATGGGGTGAAAGGCAAGGTGCTATTAAGACCGGATGGCGAAAGAATTAGAGGGGGCCTAAGGAAGGGCAGGAGAGAACTCAAATGGGCTCCGTGGGGAAGAAAAATATTCACGTGCAGGAAGTCGTCGATCTGGAGATGACGGAAACGGGCTAAAAACGGAGCGACTATTCAAGGTGAGGGAAATCAGGCTAAATCGGAATGAGAGAGAGCTAGAAAGCGGCTATAGGACTCGCGTTCGGTAGAGGGAACCAATACCATCAAGAAGAAAAACCAACCCAGGGGGGGACGAATTTTCAGAAGATACTCCTAAAAATCCAGAAAGTGTCATCGTAGAGGGTGGCGTGGAGAAAAAGGGGAAAAGCCTCGTACGAATTCGAAAGGCGCGCTGTAATCGCTAATAGAACAAATATGGCCAGAAGCGCGCATGGGCGCACACTAAGCGTAGGGGTCTCGGAGAGTAAGGGGGGGGAGAATGGTTCTGACAGGCTTAGGGGGGTCCCAAGGAACATTCTCATGTGGGAGGGGGTGGCAGGTCTTCCTCATATGAGGGAAAGATTTGTCCTCAATACGTCATCGAAAGGAGGGGAAAAGGTGATCCCCGACTGGGACAAAGAAAAAAGGGACGAAGAATCAAGCTTCCTGAGGCCTACCAGCAGAGAAGGGACGCATCTTGCCGGGATTTAAGGGTAAGGCCCACCCAAAACTAGCCGCACGCCACAACTTCAGTGCCGGAAGGAAAAACGGTCGCATCACATAAGGATCACCACAATACCGGCGGAGAGACAACACAAGTTTCTGGAGGGGACTGAATGACAAGGAGGATTAAACAAGCACGACGACAAAGAGAAATCTTCTGAGGAAAAAAACTGTAAGGAATGTCGACAAGAAATTAAGGGGGACATGACAGCTAAAACACGAAGCGCTTCCTCTCGCCACGGCCCGGAGCCATCGTTCATATGCCTGAAAGAAAGGTGCAGCTAGATGATCGTCTGGGGCAGGCCGAAGACCGTTAGAGCTAAGGGGGAGGTACGCCTACTGCTGACAGACTGGTTGCGCCAGATTCGGGATTGCCAGTAAAAACATAAACTACGTCCTTCCGTTAGAAACCTTTCGCTATGGCTGTACGGTTTCGAAAGCCTGGCTCTGTCGCTTAAGGAACCAACGAGCCGATCAAGCGATGTAGATTCGGTAGCGGGGGGGGGGCAAACCAAGACAAAAAAACCAACACACGGGGGTGGGGCTCAGATTCTGGGAGTAAACTGAAAAGAATGGCGGTCCTAGTACAAAAGACTGGGGGGTGCGCAGGACGGAGCTCCTTTCAAAAAAGGGGAGGAAAATAGCGAGGAAAAACGACTAAACCGAAAGCTCTGCACGGATTGTTTCTAAAAAAGGGGGCGGCCTAATTACGACACGCGCCACGATACGCGTACGCAAAATAGAAAAATGAGGGAGAGGCAGAACGAAAGCATACCCTCATAGAGACGTAGTTTAGGGGGGTACAAGCCGTAGACATGAAGGGGTCGAAGTCAGCTGCCCCCCGAGCGAGATTTCAATGGGAGAGTCTTTTCCCGGTCACAGATGAAAAGATATAAACCGAAAATAAGACGAAGTCCGCAGCATCAAAGGATTCAATGAGAAGAGGGAGGTCGGCGGCCCGACGGGGGGGTCATCGGAGGAAGGGGGAAAAGGAATATTCTCATTGAAGCATCCCTGGTCGGCAAGACGGCCTAAAAAAGGTCACTCTCTGAGAATCTGGGAGCCATTAATCAGAAAACTTCCGGCATTCCGCCAAGTGGGGCAGGAAGCGAGCATTTTCCGAATCCAAAGTGATCGTGCACTCTAAAACTCACAAGGGCTCTTACGCCTAAAAAAAACCCTGAAAGACAAGGTGGTATGCCGAGGGCGGGAGTATTTACTTCCCTAAGGGGAAGGGATCGTCAACCCAGAAAAGAGAGAGGGGAAACGACGAGTACCAAGATGATATACAACGGGGGACAGCAACCGTGAAAAGGCTTCTAGGGGATAAATCCTGGGGGTGAGGAAGGAAAAGGCCGAGCTACAGAGGGGGGGAGGCGGAGACCATGTCAACAGCGCTGAGGACCAATAAATGATGTAGGGGGGGGTCCTGTGCTAGTAGTCGGAGGGGCCGATTCCAGAAAAGGGCGAAAGAGGGGTCATATGAAAGTCTCTTGCCTAGGGATGACAGGAAAATAAAGTCGATCCTTCCCCCAGAGGGGGAAGAAGAGTAGGGGATCAAATGGGGGGAAAGGAGAAGTCAAATGACCGCGATCTATAGAAGGGGGTAAAGGGAGCTTAGAGGAATCGGGTTCTGTATTGGAGGGGGGGGCATTGGATATAAGGGGGGGTCAGAGGGGAAGAAGAATAAAAGCATCCGAAAGGAAAAGATCTCTATCCAGGGTCCACTAGGCGAAGAACCCCTAATGAAGACTCTTGCGTCAAAAGTCACGTAGCAGAAAAGTCTTCTCTCTTCTAGAAAGGAGGGAAGTCAGAGGGCGCCAGGGGGGCGTCAGAGAGCCGTATAGCGTAATAGAGTCTGGAAGGGGGGGAGGTCCGGGGTTATAAACACCTAAAAAAATAGTGACGGGGTAGGCGGAGTTGAGAAGGCGAAAAAAGGCGAGAAGAAGCGCGAAAGGACTTCAGCCCCTTGCGGGGGAAAAAGCTCAGATCTTGTGCTCACTAAGCCCGAGGGGAGAAAGATCAAGCATAAAAGTGTCGGCCGTTAATTCCTATAAAAAAACACCCATCAAACCAGAAAACAGCCCGAGAGCACGACTAAAGGGGTTTTGCTGAAAAGACTTGACGGCTCGGGAAACGTCCTATCGCAAGCCCACCAGATGGAAGGAGTCGGGGGTAGAAAAACACACGTAAGAGACCACTGGCGGTTCAACATCAAGGCCTAAGATGCCAAGCTTTAAAGGGACCGAATAGCGATGGCCGGAGCGACTGCTATGAGCGATAGTTGGTTCAAAGGAGTCGAACGCGGAAGGCCGGTCATTCCATGAACGAACGATTTTTCTTAAATGTTGGTTACACCAAACATCTCAACCTTGAGGAAGGACAAAACCCTCACAGGACTGTAGAAGGCCGATTGAGCTGCGGATTCTGCACGACGGTTCCTGCAGTACAGAAATTAATTGGGGCGCTGGTCAGGGGGAATCTGTCAAAACAGGGAAGAACAGGAAGATGCAGAAGGGCTTGGAAGGAAAGAGGAAGGATTGGTCCCCCGGGTAAAGACAGTCGGATCAAAAAACGGTGGAGGTCAAGGGGGCAGGCGTCAGTATTGACGCGCAAAACAAAAAACACAAAAATTTTGTCCGGGAGAAACTAACTGAAGCGGGCTGGTGGAAAACAGTCACCCAGCATCTGCGCGAAAAGGATACACATCTACGAAAAGAACAACGGCCGAGCAGGCAGATCTGGGAATCATTGGGTCCTCCGCTCCTGGTCCCAAGGATTGAGAAGGGATCCCTAATCTTGGGGAAGAAGTCGGAGCCCCCCACCTTGAAAAAAAACGCTCAAGTCTCGGAGGTCGGGTAAAGCCATGGGAAGACGAGCACGCCGCTCGACGTGGTGAGGGTGTGCGCCGAAGTAAAAACACTAACGAGGGCCCGCAATAAAGCTATATCTCGAAAGTGGGGGGGAAACTCTGACAAAGGAACAAATAGGGCGCGGGCAATTTGGGGTATCCCGCGGAATAGCCGGGAGATCGAGGGAACTCAACAAAGCCCTACGCCGGATTTCGACTAACTGGAGGGATTTCGTTCTCCCAAAAGGGGGGGCTTAAACTCCTGCGGCCAATCATCAGATTTTTCGACCATCCGGCTGAAGAACATGGACGGTGGGAATTGGTAGAAAAACGAGTTTAATGAACGATTCGGGGTCATCGCTATTCAAGATACGAAACGGGGGGGGAAACGGTCCCATGAACAGAATGACGAAGACAGAGATCAGAAGACGCTAGGAAAAAAAGGAACAGGTCCTCAACTTTCTGTTAGTGCGGACATGGGGGCCGCCCGTTGAACGGTTTTAAATGGAGGGGGGCGGCAGGCCCACCAAAAAAAGCTCACACGCGAAGAGCTTACACCCGCTTCCAGCAAGAAAAGCCGGAAGAGCGGGCGGGGTCTAATCAAAGAGGTGGACCTGGGAAACTAAGCAAATTTACAGTAGGGGGGAAGTCATCGATTCAATGACGTTTGCCTTGGGGGAGGAAAGGGGGGGAAGGGGGGGGAGACTTTCCCGCGATCAGACCTAGGTCGTCTGAGGAATTCTTTTTCCGCTGGATACGGAGGGAAACCTGCAAGGTCCAAGTTATTGTTTGGCAAGCCATCAAGTAGAGGAAAACGTGAATTTCCAAGAGGGATTACGGGGAATTTCATTGCTTGTGCGGAAGTGGTCTCAGGATGGCGTCTTTCGGCGTGGAAGGGAGAAGGGACCTGCGTCGAGAAAAAAAAAAAAAGAGGGAAAATAGTCCGCAAACTACCCTCTCGCGCCACGGATGAAGAAACCTATTCAGAAGCCAATGTAAGAAATCGTCCGGGAAAAGGGAGTCGGTTATCTCAAGTGAGCTCCCTGGCCAGATAAGAGGGAAGAAAGTACAGTAACACGGGGCCTCCCAGCCGAAAGAAATATACTGAATGGGTACTTTCAGAAAAAGGGAAAGGGAACATACCACGCGCCAGGAAAACGAAACTCAGGCCCAGGCGGCAATCGGATTGGGAAAATTGAGAAAGGGGGATGGTTAAAAGCATCCCACTCAGGAGAAGAAAGGGCCGCTGAGCAAAAAAGTCGGAATGTTCTGAGCGAGTCGGGGAGCTGCATTTAGAAGGTGAACTGAACAGGGGAAGTGGGAAAAACCCGGCACGCATAACAGCCCACCCGAGGAAAAGGGAAAACCGCCCAGGGACCCAGGGGACGCATCGGAAAGCTCGAAAAGCCATCGGAGGGCTTATAAACATTGCGGGCATCTGGACAGATGGAAAAAAATATTTACAGACCCACATTGGGACGATCCAGGGAAGGCGCAAAAACACGTTCTAAAAGCGTGAGGAGGGTGAGCTGTTCGACCGGGGGGAAAAGTAACCCGGGACCCGTGGAGAAGGGGGGGGGGAACGGAGCGACATAACTATGACGGTTATGCGGAAAAGTCCGTGAGCAGGGGACCTCACGATACATTTATCAGGGCAACGATCAATTCGAAGACGGGACGTATGGTGTCTGTCCTGAGCTGTGGGAGGAAGGTAGGACACGGGCTACACAACGGCCTCGATTTAAAGGAAGACTCAAGCTATCCAACTGAAGTTTTTAGGATTAGCCCGATGAAAGAGACTATTCACACGGAAATCGTGTTCGCCAAGCAAAAAAAACCCCGATCGGCTTCGGGTCTTATAAAAGAGGGAGTCCGGAACGCACAATCAGAAATGAGAGTCTTCCAGTTTGCAAAATGGCTGAAAGCGGAAAATGATCAGAGAGAGACGACATGCCATGAACGAGGGGAATAGGAGCGCGGAAAAAAGAGCCCGAGCATCTCTTCAGGGGAAGCCAAAAGGGAGAGCGCGGTCGAAGGGCGGATAGTTTCGCGCCGAGCGGGATGCATGGTGTTGGCCCACAGGCGGAAGCAGGGAAGGGGGATTCTTGACAAATAGAGGGGGGGAAGAGTTGAAGGGGGCTAAAAGTACTGACAACTCGGAGCAAAGGGGCCATTTGCGAAGAGTCAAAAAAAGAAATGTGGTGGACGATCATCAATCGTAAGATGGATACAACCTGTGCAAGATGAAGCATCTTGCCGGAGACACAGGGGGGGTTTTCTACAGGAACACCGAATCACGAAAAAAAAGTCCGATAGTGCGGCGAAAGTCGGCATCATCCGTTAAGACACCAAAAAGCGAATGCGGAACATCTTTTAGAAAAAGGAGGACCTAGCCTGAAAAAAACAAAAAATCTACAAATACACGAAGACAACAGGGAATCCTCGATCAGGGGAAAGAAGGGGAGGGCAATTAATCATTCTCCTAGCCAATATGACACCGGAGAAAATAAGAGATTACCTATCGATGGGCCGCGCCCTATTAGGGAAGATCAGACCTGGTCAAAGGGATTATGCAGCTGTTTCGGATAACTTGGGGAGAAGGGGTCAGTGCATTGGGATACAGACGGGGGGGCTTACCATTGGTGGGAGAGCTGCAGTTGGAAAGAGCCTGCTCACCGGTCTGGAGGGCCACCAATGAGAAACGAGAGAGGTGCGGGTTGGCTGTTCGAGCCTTATTGGGATCTTGGAGGGGAGAACGCCACGCAATGTTAGGGGGAGGCTCACGGCTACCGTTAGAAAGAAGAAAGAGCAAGAATATATGAACTCGGTAAAACGAAATTGGATCAAGAATTAAGAGTCTAGGGGCATAAAATGGGCTTCTTCAACACGACGTCACCTAGGACAGGCTGCGTACGCCATAGTTAGAAATCAAAAAAGGGAGGGGAAGAAAAGGCCGAGTTGACCGAATGGGAGAGACCGAAAAGGGAAAATTCGACTAAAGCCTAATCGCGTCCGAATTGTTGAAGACTGGGAAGGCACAAAGCGTCTTCATGACTGGGGCTCGCGAAGCGAGAAAACAAGAATCTCGGACGTGTTACGGCTGGGAAGGGAGAAAAGGAATAAAGTAAACCACCAAGTAAGCTAGATCCGCAGAGACTCAAACGGCGGGAATCGTCTGAGAGGGGGGTCGGCGCCCTCGCAGGTCTTCGGCCTCTAAGGGAAAAAGGAAGGGGGCGAAAAAACAGGGCCGGTCCCGCCGGAAAGCCTTCTCAGAAAGGTTCGGGGTAAAGAAGGCTTGGGCATCGCCGAACATCGACTGAGAAGAAGAGAACATCCAAAGAGGGGAAGGGGGGGTGACTAAGGGCGCCCGCCCAAGTTTCTGATTCAACTCTAGCGCTACGACGCAGCTCAGCAGGAAAAAGACGCAAAAGGGGGGGGAACTCAGGGGGATTAACTCTGCAGGGGGGTGAAGGGGGGGAGGGTGGGGGTGGGGAAGGCGGAGGTGAGGGTGGGGGGGAGGCGGGAATTTAAGTGTAGGGGGGGTGTGGATGGGAGGAAGGAAAAAAGAAGGGAGTGAGGTAGGGGGGGTGAGCGGGAGGTGAGATGGATGACGTTGGTGAGGTAGCTAATCGTAGGGACGCGAGGAAAAAGTTTCATCTCTCAACAACCAAAGCTTAGGAGGAGGGGGGGAGAAAAGACCTACGAAAGGAAGGCATAGAAAAATTTCGGGGAAGAGGTTCATCAACAGTGATGCCCACCTGAAGGGGGAAACGAGGGGAAAGGATCCTCTTGTCCGAGAGGGGGGGAATCCAGAAGTTTGTGCTTTCTCGAGGCACGGTTGCCCCCATGCAGGGTAAAGGTAGTGTTCTTGGAATCATGGAGGGGTCTTCCTAAGCCGAAGAGGATGGCTCGAAATAAGATCAAAAAATTGAGGCATTGCTCTTGATTGGGTAAGGGAAACCATGTAGTAGCACTAACAGAAGATTTTCGTCTCAAAAGGGGAGAGGAAAGGGGAACAGACCTTCCGACAAGCTGCAGAAGAGCAGTGGGTTGAGGATGCTCTTATTTATCTGGCTGAGGGGGGCAAGGGGAGGTGGTTTCAGGAAAAAAAAGTGTCATTCCGGGGCGCAAAAAGCCTAGACCAGGAAATCAACGCTATAAAAAAAAGGGTAGATCGCGAGCCCAAGCCTTTGGCGTCGTCACTTAGATCCAAATTCGGCTCAGACTAGAGAAGGAAGCGTGAGATAGTCCTCGGACGAACCATCAGTGGGGAGGAAAATCACCTCGGGTATAGCTAGATCGTTCTGAAAACATGGGACCGGCGGAGCAACCGAGCATTGGGACAGGGTCGGATTTGAGGGCGACAAGGGAGGGACCAAACGGAACGCGTCGCGCTAGGTGGGAAGGGGGGGAAAGCGATGCACGATAGGGCTTGGTAGGAGAGAAAGCGCGTCGACCAAGGAAAAAGCAAGCCTTCCAAACTTGATGCCGAGGCTTACGAAAAACCATAGAGTCACGCCCTATATCTAAGGGGGCGAACTGAAGGGAGGAGGGAGGCGACGGGACAAGATCGCAAGGCTCTAAACACAGGGGGAGCGCGGTGCAATGCCAGGGAAAAAACCACGGGGGAGAGGAAGGGGCCCTCAACACGCTTCAATCGAGCAGCATTAGGATCTGCAAAAGGGCTCTTCCGCAAAAGCTGGGCAACCATCAGGATGCAAGCTCTCGGTAATGCCACCCGCGCAACAATGGCCTCAATGTAAAAGGAGAGGACCGGGGCGAGGTCAGACGAAGGAAAGCGAACTGAGGCCCTCCCGAAGATGGGAGGGGAGGAGCCTTCGTGATGATTGAGGAGAGGGGGGGACACCACGTTTCCCCTTCAGCAAAGATCGAAGTTTGGTGGACGGGCGTCAGAGGGCGGGGAGACAGGGGTATTAATTCGTATGGGGGCAAAAGAGGCTTCAAAGCTAAAAGGGTGAGTGCATCGCAGGGGTGGAGGAGCCCCCCATTTGGGGGGTCGCAGATGGACAGTCGGATAACAGTGGGGAGAAATGTAAAATCTGAGGAAATGTCCGAACGCAAATCTTTCCATCAGCTTGGAGGACTAAAACTACATGAGTAATGTGGGGGGCCAACCCAAACAAAAAGAAACCTTTCAAATATCCCGCTCCATAGGGGGAAAATCAGTTACCATCAGGGAGGGGAGC
>Ga0179591_1362190_pt1 | contig 14387 bp, 21 predicted proteins | sample CZOMad2_1_08_16f_FD_182891 | JGI IMG/M metagenome (GOLD analysis project Ga0179591, IMG submission 182891) | Vadose zone soil fungal communities from Angelo Coast Range Reserve, California, USA - CZOMad2_1_08_16fungal (PacBio error correction) | ecosystem: Environmental > Terrestrial > Soil >...
CTCTGCGAAAAATTTGCCGCGGGAGTAAAAAGAGTCAAAAGAGATGAGAAGACAAGGTGTTTTGGGGGAGGTAGGACGGGAAAAGGTGATCGAGAGGATGGGAAGGGGGGAAGTTGTTCTTAGAAATCGGATTTGGACCTATTTGGATGCGGAGAAGAAGAAACGGAGGGGTCCAGCCGGGGAGGGGAGGAAAGAGGGGTACGGAGGACTATCTCTTTCGAGGAACGTCCTGAGTACGAGGTCGGCGAGGGAGCGGCTACGGGGACGGTGGGAAAGGGTGAAGGTTGAAGGTTACTAGAGGTAGTTTCGGGGGAGAGGCTCAGGAGAAGGGACGTTGATGAAGGGTCCGTATTTTTGTCAAAAGCCCACTACCATCCGACAGGACATCAGGAGGGTGAAACTGGTGATATTAAGAAGGTGACGCTGGCCGGGCAAATGCCGGCGAGAAACCAGGGAGAGAGTGAAGCTGAGTTTTTGTCTTGTGGAGCACCAGTCGTCATAAAAAAGGTGATGTAGTTGATTTGCGGGAGATTGGGGAGTCGGGAGGGCAGATATTTCGGGTCTGAGCCTGGATCTTCTCTAAAACTTCGGACGAGGGAATGGTCGTTAAAGAAGATTGGGTACCGGGGGGGGTGAAGATTGACGGCCGTGACCGGTGGCGGGAAGCCGACGGCCAGGGTTAGCGAAGTTCGGGATAAGTTGATGGAGAGGGGGATCCAGGGTAAATCGGGACTGGGGGGGCGTCCGTTGGGGCTGAAGCCGGTCCACTTATCTGGAACTGAAAACTCGTGGCGGGTGCGCGGGGAGGAGGGGGGGGGGTGGGGGAGGGGGGGGGGGGGGGGGGGGGGGAGGGGGGGGGGGGGGGGGGGGACAAAAAAAGGTTGGGAATGCGGGATGAGGAAGGGAAATCGGGGACGGAGTGCTTCGGAACGTTTGCGCGCGGCTATTACCACACCGTAGTAAGGGGGAAAAGGGGTGTAAATGGAAACAGTGGGGGAGACATAGGTGCAAGCGCATTCGGGGTGGTTATTAGTCGAAACCTGGCGAGAGAACACGGGGGGATTTCGTAGGGGGGGGTCACAAGGGGGTTCTGGGATACGTGTAGGCGGGTCGACTATCTTTGCTTGGGGGGGGTTTCCCCCCACGGGGAAGGGGCGGGCATTAGAAGGATTTCTTCGCTTTCTACAGAAAGCAAAATAAAAGCGGCGCGAAAACAGACAAACAAAAGGGGCCACCTGAGGGGGCCGGGGAGAAAACAAACCGGCAAAGAAACAAAAAAAAAATCCGGTTATTTCAGGTGCTTCGAAGCGACAAGGGAAAAAAGATAGAAGAGGGGGGAAAGAAAGCTGGAAGGTCAGGAGAAACAGAAAAAAAAAGGAGAAGGCGGTACAAAAAAGATAGGGGGCAGAAAGTCTGCAGTAAGAAAGGGGGGGGGCGGGGTGGCGGTGAGGGGTCAATCAGTGGGCGCTGCACTATGGGTGGACGGGGGGGGATTTGGAAAGAAGGGGGGAAAGGGAAGGAGGAAGAAAAGTTAATGACAGATAGCAGGAAGTCTGTGGGGTCTTCAATCTACATTAATGAGTTGACTTGGACCACGGGATAGACGCTGCGTGGAAAAACGCGGACCAGAGGGAGGGCGGAAAACATCGGTGCACATCCGTGAGTGGGAAGGGCGAAAAGAAGAAAAAACCAAAAGAGCCGGGGTAAAACAACCCAAACGCCGCCCCTACAAAGTTGGGGGGAATGCTTAGTTTGGGGGTTGTTTTTTTGTTTGGGTTGGGGCAGACTAGCGCAAAACAAGGAGGGGAATTAAATCTTAGGAAACCAAGAAGGAAACAACCACCCAAAAACAAAAAAAATAGAATTCAAAACCCAGGGGGGGGGGTCCTTACCCTGCTGAAAGTGTCCTTGGTCGAAATAAGACCAAGACAGGAGGGGCACGAGGTGAACCACAAAGCGCAAGATGGTTTGAGAGTAGAAACATCGGAAAGAAAAAGTGGCAACTGCAAAGACCGAGGCTCGATGGCAACCAACCGCTAACAGAGATCTTTTATCTGACGAATCCCTCCTAAATCAAAATAAGAAAAAATTCCCCACTCAGGAACAGAATTGACAGGGGGGGCCACGGAGACATCCCAGAAACCACCGCTAGCAAGATTGAAAGGGATAAAAGTACTGAATCGGGGGTGGTACCGCGGAAAAATGTGGGCTGGAGGAGAGGACAGTCGTGGAGGTTTCTTCGAGTCTCTAGGGGGGGTGAACTTGGAGAGGACGGAAAAAATTAAGAGAAAAGGAAAGGGAGGGTGGTCCAGGTTGTTGGGGACGGCCACCGTCAAGTTTACAATCTTTTTATCTGGCGGTTAGCGAGTGAATTCGGGAGGCCGGTCGAAAAAGTGGGAATAAAGGAAAATCGCGGCATGCCCGAATCAACAAAGCCCAGCGCTGAAAAGAAAACAGGACAAAAAGAATCAAAATGGGCCGACGAAAAAAAGAGGTCCTATCGTAAGGACAGGGCTTCGGGACCGCCCCCCTAATGGCTAGTCGGCCTCCCAGTTCCACCAGAGACGATGCGGTGGATGGCAAAAAGGCGAAGTCAAACTCGAAAAGTTCATGGGGACCCCAATAGCCGCAGAAACAAAGGGTGAGAACGCAACAACAAAATATCACATTGCCGAACTTAATAGAAAAAGGGGGGGGGGAAAAGGAAACTAGCCAAAGTAAAAGTAGCAAAAACGGGAAAAAGGATCCCTCTAAATCTTAAAAATCTCGAACGAATCGTCGGGAGAAGAAAACCGCGAAGGCCGAAGTCCAAGGCAAAAGAACAGGCTGCCCCTAAAGGAAATCGCTGTATCTCTCGCTCAGAGAACTCAATCCCGACTTAACAAGAAACCGAAGTCAAATAAACCATACCCAGGAACAAAAATTAAAAAAAGTCAAAAGAGCAAGAAGTCACCGAAGCCGACAAAGGGTAGCGAAGGTGCGTCCAGCGCCGCGACTTGCTTCCCACAGGCACAAACCCTGGGCCATGAAAGACAGGGTCCTGGGCAGCACCCCACCAACAAAACAACCCCTTGATTGCATCAAGCGGCTCGCAAACCGAAAAAAAGACGAAGGAAAAAAAAATCAACGCAGTAAGAACAGGGGACGTCAACCCGTAGCAGCCGAGGGAAGAGCCTAAGTCCTTAACGAAAGGAGGAAGGTCCTCAAACATGAAAATCGTGGCCAGCATAAATTCCTATTCCAGCAGCTGGACCCCCGACTCCTATTAGAAAAAAAGAATGAGAAAAAGGGGGGTGCGAACAGCGAAACGCCGAAAGAACCGGACGGGGTCCACGAGACTATAAAAGTGGGATCATCCAAGCAAAAAAACCGGGTAGCTGAGAAGCTGCCTTCAATCCGCGGAAATCAGAAAAGAACGCCCGCAAGGCGCGAAAGCCAGATAGCCGAAAAACGAGAGTCAGAGCAACAAACACAACGAGAGGCTGAAAGATATTTCGGGCTGAAAAAACGAATTTGCGCGGGAGTGCGGAAAGAAGGAGGAAAAAAAAAATAAGAGAAAGGGGTGTGGGGGGGCGGGAACTCCAAGGTGAAGATGAGAAAAAGGGGAAGGGGTGGGCGGGGCGGCGGGATCGAGTGGGGATCTGGGGGGGAGTCGAGGCGAGGGAGTCGGCTGTCCACTGTAGGAATTTCTTCGTGAGGAAAAAAAAAGGGGGGGAAAAGGGGGAAAGAGGACGTAAGCGGGCGAGGAAATACTGCGGAGAGGGGAGAAGAAGGGGAATTTTGGAACAAGCTGAATTAAAGGCGTGAAGTTTTAAGGCGAGGTGGGAGGGTTCGGTGGAGAGGCTCCTCTCTGGTAAGCCGGAAGGGGAGTGAGTGGGCATCTAAAGATACAAACGGGAGGCACTCATGGCAGGGGGTGGGGGACTGGTGGAAAAGGAAGAGCTTAACTCTCAATAAAGGACGACGAAGCGGATTGATTAAAGGATCGTCTTGGGAGGGGAGTAGGAGAAAAAGGAGTAAGAAGGGGGGGAAATTGTGATTGGGGGGAATTAGGGGGGGTTGATAGGTAAGCTTTATTCGCAAGGTTAGGGGGGGTCGCGAGAGGAGTATCGTAGAAAGAGTGAGAAATTTCAGGGAGAAGAGCAAGGGGGGTGAATGGGAGGAGGACTCCTTGCCCGTTGTCGGAGGCACGTACCAGGAGTTCGAGAATTCGGGGGGGGGCAAGCGATCCAGGGAAGGTTGGCGGAAGGGTGCTTCCTAAAGGAGGACAAAGTGATCAAAGGGGAAATGCTGAAGGGGGGAGCGGTGTGGAAAGAGGGGGGGGGGGCAGGCTTAGAAATATGTGGACGCTGGTGAAGCTTGACGGTTGTGGTACCCAGTCCACCAACCTTGTCCTGGGGTACCCGGCACATAAGGTTCGGAAGGTTTTCCGGTGCAAAGTAATGGGGACTTTCTCCGCCACGGCTGGAAATACGAAGGACCTGGCTTTGGTTCTCGAAAGGGGGTTAAGTGATCTTTGAGTAGTTGTAGGGGGGGGGTGGGGGAGGCACTACGGGGTGAGAACGGTGGTGTCGGTGTGTTGGGGGGGTAGGTGCCAGCTAGATTGGTTGAGTAAGTTGGAGAGCGTAGACGAGGCGGCGAGTTCAAGGGGGTTTGAGTGTCTCTCTTTTGGGGGGGGGTGTCTTCGGAGAGGTGGGGAGGGTTTCTTGTGGGGGGAGGAGGCGGGGGGAGGGGAGGGGGGGAGTGAGGAGGGGGAGAGAGATAGGGCGGAGAGAGGGAGAAGGATTAGGTGGTGGAGAGGGGGGTGACGTTTCATTGTGACGCAAGGGGATTCGCTCTCTCCTATTCCCTTGGTCAACTCGGAAAACAAATGAGGAGGGGGGGGTTGACCGCGAAAAAAAAGCAAGATCCACAGAGGGGGGCAAACCTGGGCTCTACAAACCGGAAAAAACATAAAAAAAACGGCCGTGATCTCACGGGGAGTCGAAGCCCAAGGGTCAAAAGATGTCTCGGAGCACCTGTGTTTGTGTGCGACGAAAACTCAGGGCGAAAGCGGGAACAAAACTCGAGAATGCGCATAAGGGAAAAAAAAAGGCTACGCGGGGTGGCCTAAGTATCCGCTGGCGAGCAGTATGCCGCTTTGGGGATTTTGAAGAAAACATGGGAGGTAGGTAAAGTTATGAAAGAGAACGACAGGAGGGGCGTGGTGTTCGGGCATAAGAAATCAGGAGGGGGGGACATGTTTCAAGTGTCCTCCTCCTTGTAAAAGAAGAACGCGGGGAAAGACGCGGGACAAGCCGGTCGGAGAAGGGGGAGAAAAGAAAAAAAGAGGCCGGTCAAAGAACCTACAATGTGTGTGAAAAAAAGGTTGGGGGGGTTTTTGTTTTGGGGGATTCGGGGGGGGGAATCGCGAACGAAAAAAACAGATGTAGGATGAAAAGGGAAGAGGAGCCAAACCAACCAAAACCCCACCCCAAAAGAAAGAAAATTCACCCATATTGGGTTACCCGTCCTTCGGGGGGAACTTTTTGACAGCCGGATAAAAAATGAGGGGGGAAATAAGGGGTCCAAAGCTACGAGGTGGGGAAAGCGTCGGCCAGCACTGGTGAAAAAGAAAGTTGGACCAATTCAACATTAAAGGGATAGGGGCCACGCAAAAAGCCTCAACTGAAGAGTGTTATTCCAATTTGTACATCACTAGGCTCCCCATTTAAGCAACAGAACCCCACACTTCCTCTTGTTGAACCCAATGAGGGATTGAAGCCTAGGCACCCGGCGAGACGTTTTCTTAAAGTATTCGAAAGGAGTGCAGATCTGCTTTTTTCCAGGGTACGTGTATGTGGAACTGACATGTCCCGGGGAGGGGATTACTGGGAACAGTGCGCAATGATCCGAAGAGCAATAGGGCTAACGTGTTAGCAAGGACGCGACATGCCCATGATACACGTAAAGGGGGGGGGGGAGTTGGGGGGGGAAGGGACGGTTTGTACCGGCACCGGAAGGGGGGGGCCCCCGCATGTGATCTGGCTAAGAGGACAGCCTTCTAAGGATCCTGAGAAGGGAATAGAGGTTAAATAAAATGACTCGAGGAAAAAACTGGCCAAAGACAAGAAAAAAAGCGAATAGGCTTCGGAAGGCGACGTAGCCAAGAATGTTCCTGACCCCGGAAAAAAAAAGAAGATTTCGGCGAAAGGAAAGTCAGACTCCCGTAAAAAGAATGCTAGGGGCACAGAGGGTAAGCCCCGGGGGGCAAAGCACCAGGAGTAGTCGTTGTTACGGGTGTGCCAAAACGGGAAAGGCAAAAAGTACAGAGCGGACATGTGGTCGAAGTAAAAGCCCCAAGGGGGAAGCTCACCAGCGAACAAACTAAAAAAATTGCCGACACAAGATCAAAACTTGGGGGGGGGGGAAAAGGAGGAGCCGACGTCACCGGAAGCCAAACGTCAATATAAAAGAAATGCCCGCTTAAAAAATGGTCACCCGAACTCTCAAAGAAGCTGTTCGCATTGGGCTCCGGAAAAAACCTGGCGCCGAGGGGGAAGGACGTCACGCAAAAGAAAAGGAACCCCCGCAAACCCCGGGGCCTGGAGTGACAATCGCAAAATCGCGACAGTGTCTTTTAAGGTCTCCGCAGAGACGCGGGAGCCGGAAAAGAAAGAGCAAAAAAAAGAAAGAACGATACATCTCCAAACAAATTCAGAAAAAAAAAGCGGGAGGAAAAGGGGTGCTCCTCCCAAGAAAGAAGGAAAGACACGGAACCGGCTCCTACGCACGTGGTAGCGGGCGGAAAAGCGGGGGCGGGAAAAGTACTACGACTCTTCCACCAGAAAAAACTGCCCTGAGCTTAACGAGTAGAGGGGGTCGCTGGGCCAAAAAGACCGGAATCGGCGGTGAGACCAGAGCAGCGGAAGGCGCCTCTCACAAAAACGACACCGAGGAAGTAAACTCAACTTCATCCGCTGTACCATTTCCCTAAGCCCGAAATCGCAAGTCTTCCGCGAAAGCAAAAGTCAAAAAAAGCAAGGCGAAATAGTGAACCATGAAAAAAAATGGAAAAAAAAAAAAACTGACCGCCGACTGAAGTCTTAGCCGGACATCATCAAACTAGGCTACAAACCTATCCGGAGCCCAACTCCCGGGGACCCCCGAGAAATAAAGAGACCTCACCTCAAAAAAACAAAAGGAGAGGAACACGACGGATAGGGAGGAAAAGACAAGAACAGAAGTCCCGCTCGTCCGGGATAAGCCGAACATCTCCTCAAACAAAAAAAAAAAAAAAGGGAGGAGGAGAGAGGGAGGCTAGAAGCGGAAGACGCAAGAAGGGCAGCGGGGATGAAGCCGCGGAGACATTCAGGGAGATTGAAAAGACCCGGTTGGGGGGGGGAGGATGACTCAGGGTGATAGGGGCTTGATGGGGAATTTTTTATCGGCGGGGTAGGAGGGGGGGAAGTTGCTGGGGGGAGTTAGAATGAAGAAGAGAGTCGATCAAGCATTGACTTGAAATAGGAATGTAAGGAAACTATCGCGGGATTGGGGACGGAAAGAGCTTTCGCGGAAGAGGAGGGATATGGAGGAGACTAACGGGGAGACTTAGAAGGCGAGATTTGGGGCGGCGAGGTAAGTGAGGTGGGAGATGGAGGGAAGGACGAGATGAAGAAACGGGGCGGGGGAGGGTGGCAACAAGATAAAAAGGGGGGACCGTCGAAATCATCTCAGGTTTGTTACTGTGTTAAAGAAGGGAAGAGAACAGGAACGTAGGGCCGGCAGAAAAAATCGAGACAAATTCTTACGGATGGCTGTGAAAGGGCTTTTATTGGGACGAGCACGTAAGGGGGGCCGCCGGGGGGTGAGGGGGTAATTGCGTTGGAAAATTTTAGAGGTCGGGCACGTCTAGTTTGTGCTACTATAAACTGCGGAGAAAGAGAGGGGAAAAGGGGCGGTGTCAACTAAAGGTGGGGAACCGGTGATGTGGGACTACGTGGAAAAAACTTAGCCGAGGCGCCGGTGGTTCAGAGGACCAGAGGCGTTCAATAAGTGAGGGCCAAGGGGAGAAGACGGAAAAGGGGGAGCTTACGGGGTGCAGGGGAGGAGAGGGGTAGAAGGTGAACCATGAAAGAGGGAAAGGGGGGAGGGTACAGGGGGGAGGGCTTGTGACTGAGTTAGACCTTTGGGGATTGATGCGAAAGGAAATATTGACAGTGAAAGGAGAAGTTTGTGTTTAACCACCACCTCCGCTGCTTTGGGTCAAAATGAACAAAGGACAATCTGGGGGGGGTAAGAAGGGTGCGGGGAAGTTGAATGTCTCCGCCCTTGGGGGCTAAGAAGGAAAGGGTGATGGGGGGGTAGGAGGGGTAAGAGGGAGGGGGAGGGGGCGCGGGGGGGGTATGTGGCCAAGTTTCTCTTGGCCGCGGGAAGTATGGGGGGCGAGCGGGGTGGGTCTCTCGTCCTAGATCGTGGGATTGGTTTTTTCTTTTAGTCGTATGAAAAGTAGGTAGGGACGCACATGCCTTTCGCACGACAAAAAGGGGCAAAAAGAAGGAGCGCGAAAAAAGGGGGAGATAAAACAGGAGGGGAAACCTTGAAGTGGGGAAAAATCTGGCCTGCACAATTCAACTTGTGGGAATCATCTATGTATCGTCTCGCCGGTGGGAATCGAGACAGAGAAAAAAACACAGTCGGGGGGAGTGCACGGGGGATGCGACAAGCACAATAAAAAGGCAAAAGGCTCGAGGGCGGAACACCTCTGAACAGGAGGAAAACTACAAACATCAGGCACGCGGAAAAAACAGATAAGGGAGTGAAATGGGGAATGTTAAAAAGATAAGGCGGGGTGCGGATGTCAAGCGCTCTGCAAATGGCTAAAAAATGTAAGTGGGGGTGGGAAGTACATGGGGATGAATGAAAGGAGGAAAGAACAATGAAGAGGCGGGGGGGAGTGCCATCGAGAGAGGGGGGTTTAAAAAAAGTTGGCGTCTCTCCGCTTCTCCCCCGGGCGAAAAGCGGCGAGGTGGAAAAAAGAGGGACCTACTAGGGAGTACGGATAAAAAAAAAGTCAAAACCCATAAAAAAAACCGGGGTAAACCCGGCCAATACGTTGAATGCGTTTGTTTGGGTTGGGGGGGGGGGGTCTTACTTGGGGGGAAGAAGAGAAAAAACAACTGAAGGAGGAAAGAGAGATAAATGCACCCGTACCAACAAAAAAAAAAGAAGTCAACCAATTGTAGGGGGAAGGGTTTACCCGCAGGCGGGGTTGCTCTTGGGTTCTATTCAAAAACCGCTAATGGGGGGAAAGAGGGGGGCACCAAATCGCAGATTGGGTGAAAGTAGCCAAGAACGGATAAGCCCGGGGGGAAACAGAACTGAATTCCGGACCACCATACGAAGGGAGAGGGTAGCTCGAGGGGGGACCTCCTAATAACCCAGGGCAATCCCCAATTAATGGGAGAAAAGTGGAGCGCCATATGCGCCATGCCACCAAGCTGCCTTTCTTTAAGAGGCAGGAAGGGGGGGGGAAGAATGGTTGGGGGGGGATACGAGGGAAAGGAGGGGGGGAGGTCGGTAAAAAGGGTAAAAGCTGCAAAAGGGGGCTATAGAGCGTTGGAAAGTCTTTATCTCTGGGGGGGAAGCCACGGAACAGAGAAAAGGAAAGGGGGGGCTTGGGGGTTATGTGAAGGGGGGGAAGGAAAAAAAACGGACAGGGGCCCCCTCAATGGGGGGGGAGTGCTTTGTGGAGCAGCCTTCGGGGCCGGTCGAAAAAGGAGGAGAATCGCTCTAGCCAACACGCAAAGAAAAACAACCAAGAGGCGTCAGAGACCTAACGCAGAAAAAAAGAAAGGGAAAAAAGAGAAAAAGAATTGAAGGAGCTCGCCAGGGGCGGCGCCAAGAATGAGGCACCTATTTAAGCAAGTTGGGGGGCATTTAAAAAAGAAGGCGCGTGGGTAATAAGGGGGGCAAAACGGCGAAGGGGGGGACGGTCCCCCCTAATGTCCGCTCGAAGTCAAGCAACGGACCCAAAGAATCACAGAAAAAAAAGCACGGAAAAGTGCGACCGTTGAGAAAAATCACTTTGGACGGGAGCCGACATACCTGAGTCCAGCTCCAACTGGACAGAGGGAGGAAGACGGGGAAAAAAAAAGGAAACGGAGAGGAAATATCGGAAGGTAGGCCTCGCAAAAAAATGCAGACGTCACGCACAAAGAACACGGAAAACCAACTGGCTTTCAGCCGAGCGCCGACGTTGTCTCAAGATACGATCTCGAGAAGAGAAAACGAGAAGGAAGAAACTTGCGGACAAGAGAAAAAAAAAGTGAAGAAAGACACCCGGCAACAAGAAAGTGGGGGGATACCCCTAATCAACGCATAAACCGCCTCCGACGCCCTGGGTGAGCCGGGGCGAGGGACAAGGCAAAGGACGAAACGGGGGAAGAGACAACAAAAACCACTGGGAAAAAGGACTTGCCGACCGGGTCGGGGGGGCTGGCCTACTGACTGACCTCGGCTTCGCAAGAACGCGCGGACTCTCAAAGAACATCACCTAAAGGAGGTAAAAAGCAATCAGCACTGGAAGTCCTCAAAAGAAACGAAGCCTCGCCGGAAATTCAGGGCAACAAAAGCGGTCCCTCCGCAGCCCGGTCGGACCGCATGACAACCTCCACACGGCTGACGCAGACTCCGACTTGTAGAAAAATCGAACAAAAGAACTACAAAAGAAGCCAGGAAAAGGAAAACAAGAAAACTTCCCGTTTCAAGAAAACATAAGCAAGAACGCTTGGAGGTAGACAAAAAAAACAAACCGGATGGAAAGTCTCTGCGGGGGAATCCGCGGCGCAGGAAAGCCCGCCAGGAAAGAAAAAGTCGCAAAAGCTACCGAAGAGGGAGCTCAAAAAACAAAAAAAAAAGGGAGGATAAAAAGAGGGGGATGTAGGAATCGGCGGCGACGACGCGGATTATTGCCACGGATGAAAAAAGTGGAGGAAGAGAAAATGGTGGGGGGCGAGGACAAATAGAAAGTCGCGAGATGGACAGTGTTTCTGGGAGAGGGGAAGAGGGTTGAAAAGAGGTGGGGGGTCGAGTTACGAGAGGAGTAGCGGGGGAACCGTGGCTGGAGGAAATGTAAGGATGCAGGGGCACGACGGAGGGGGAGAAAGGACTTCGCTTTGTCTTCTATGGCGCGGGCGAAAAGGTTCCAAGCGGGATGAGAGGGAAGGTTTGAAAAACGGAGGGGGAAAGGTGGAGCCGACCGGGATATGAATGGGGAGAAAGCCGAGTCGGAGGGTGGGAAAGACCCAGCGGAACCCTTACTCATGCATTTGTGGGGTTGTAATTCGGGGGGGCCGGCAAAGAAAATGGGAAGACCAGGGAGGAGAGGGGGGGAGTGGGAAGCGAGGGGAGGGGTATTTTTCGGGGGAAACAAAAAATTCGGGGCAGGTTGCTTTTTTTGGAATTGAGGGGAGATGGGAAAGGATATGGAAACTATAGTGTTGCAGCGAGAGGGAAGAGGAGCGGAAGGGGGGATAAAAGGTAAGTTGTCGTGAAATCCGAAGGGGCATCCGGTGAGGGGAAGGACGTCGCCGCAGGCGCGGTGGTGGGGCGGAGCCTACTTAACACAGAAATGCGAGGAAGTGAGGGGGGGGAAGAATTTTCTCGCGGCCTCCCTGTTAATGGGGGGGCGGTTTTGCAGAAGGTTGATGTCCGAAGGATGGGGGGGGGGGGGGGTGGGGGGGGGGGGGGGGGGGTGGTGGGCAAGGCGCCAGGGACCATTGGGAAGTAGTCTTGGTCGAGTGGCGGGGGAAGGACCGGGTTTTAGTCTTGCTTCCCCGGAAATAGGATTGACGTCCTTTTACCTACGGGTGGGGGGCCCTTGGGGGGGGGGGAGGAGGGGAGAGGAGGCTGGACCCACGAAAGGGGATAGCACACAGGCGGGACTCCGGGCGGCCAGGTTCCCTCCTCCAAGTGTTAGGGAAGGTGGAGAGAGGGTGGTCTTTGCGACTAACTGGTCTGGGGGTGCTCCGTGGAGTCGGACTGCTAGGGGGAGGGCTTCTTGGTCCTTGCAGGGTAGGGGGATTAGGGGTCGGGGGAGGAAAAAAGCTGTGAAATGGGGGGGGGTGGGGGCGGGGGGGTTGGGGGGGGGGGGTGGGGGGCGGTCTAGGGGGGGGAGGGGGGAAGGGGGCGTGGGGAAAGGGGGGGTAGTGGGGGGTGGGCGACCCGGATACTGGGGGAGGGGGGGAGGAGGGTTAGGAAAAGGGGGAGGAGAGGGGGGAGGGGGGGGGGGAGGGGAGGGGTGTTTGGGGGGGTGAGGGCTCTTGGGGGGAGGGGGGGATGGGGGGGGGGGAAGGGGGGGTGGGGGGGGTGGGGTGGAGAAGGTGGTGGGGGGGGGGTCGGGGGGGGGAGGGGGGGGGTCGGTCTCGGGGTCGGGGCTAGGGGGCGGGGGGTAAACGGGGGGGGGGTGGGTGTTGGTGGCCGGATTGGGGGGGGGGGGTAGCAGGGGGTGTGGGGGGGGGGGGATGGGGGGGGTGGGGGAGAGAATGGTGGGGGTGGGGGGGGGGGGGGGTGGGGGGGCGGGGGTGTTCAGAGGAGGGGGGGGGGGGGGGGGGGGGTAGTGGAGGGGGGGGGGGGGAGGAAGGGGGGGGGTGGGGGAGGGGGGGGGGGGGGGGGGGGTGGGGGGGGTCCATGGATGAGGTGCAGGTGGCTGTGTTCTCAGGAAGGGGGACTGCTGGCGACGAGGTTCAGTGGCCGGTGCCTAAGCGGAAACGCGAAAAAAGCAAGATCAAACCAGGAAAGGGACTAAGTTGTCCGCTAACAACCGGCAAGAAAAAACAAGGCAACCCGTGCAAGGTTATCGGAAAGGGAATTCGGAAGAAAGTGCAAAAAACGCTAGCTCAGGAACCTCTGGGCCGTTGGGAAAAAAGCCGATAAAAAAAAAAATCAAAGCAACAAGGAAACGGTGGAACAACGATCTGGGGAGGAAGGAACCATATTTAAGAAGGGTCAAAGGGGGGGGACCGGGTAAAGGCTTTGAGAGCAAATATGGATGCAATTTGGGGAGGGTGTGGGAGACTGGGGGGAAGAGGATAACATGGAAAGAAGAAAAAGAGGATAAGGAGGGGAGTGGAGTTCCATCTGGGGATGATTATTTTTACTTGTCCACGGGAGCGAAGATGAGGGACCAGAAAAAAAAAGCAGTCTGAGGGGGAAAACAGCGGGGGAAACCAAGTTCGAGGAACGGGGGCGAAAAAGAGCAAAACAGAAGGCCCGGAACCTCCTACAATGGGTTAAGCTTTTGGGTTTTGGGGGTAGGGAGTCCGGGGGGTCAAGATAAACCAAAAAAAAAGGTAGAGGCAAAGAAGAGATTGCCCCCAGCCTACCCACCCCAAAACCCTAAAACAAAGTGCAAAAAGTGTAGGCCGGGGGTACCAAATGAATTGGGGGGGGGGTTTCGAGGTGTCGGGGCATCCCTACGAGACGCGATGTTCAAAAAGCGCCTATTTGGGGGGGGAGAACTGGTGGAAAGAAAGAGAGAAGGTGGAAGCACCTCAAGGAAAATCGATGGGGGAAAGACCACACCCGAAGACCTGATATGGGACAGATTGTTTCATCCCCATGTATAACAAGAAAAAATCAAGGATCAAATATGTGCATGGGCAAAAAGAAGGGAAGAAAAGGCACCACAGGAAGGACTGGTCTTAAATATGATCAAGGAAGTTCCATAATGGAACTCTTGCCTGAGTTTGTCGGATAAGGGAAGATTGCCATATGGCTAAAACGCGAGATCGTTTACTGGTGAGAAGTCGAAACAAAAAGCCAATAAAGTAAACGGTTTCTGTGGTTTCTGTTATGTTGTAGGGAAACCTTCCGGTGTCAACTCAGGGGTAAGAGGGGGGCTGGTGGGGGGGGAGCTACCGTCAAAGAGGAGGAATACGAAAAAAGTTAATACGTGAAAAAGCGCTCCAACAATGACATATCAGAAAAAAACAAAGACCAGAGCGGGGGAGTCGACGAAACTAGCCCAAAAGCCATGGTACCAAAAAGGACGACAGGGAAGCCGTGTGCGAACGCAGGAGACTAACAGGAACCCTAAATGGGGTAGATGCAAAATTGTAAGGGGTCAGAACAAAAAAAAAAAAAAAAAACACAAACAACAACACCACATCAAAAAAGAGGACGGCGTCTAAAACAGGGGGGAAAGGGGGCAAAACTACCTCCGGACTATTTCAGGGTCAAAACGCGAATAAAGCAAAACGAGCCACCAAGGGAAAACAGTAAAAAGAAACCGAACAACCATGTAAATAACAGGGAAAGGGGAAATCACTTTGGGGAGGGCGGATCCCGAAGATGACCATAACTCCACTGGATCCGAGTAGGGGGGAATGAGAACAACTGGAGCGAAA
>Ga0179591_1175527_pt1 | contig 14386 bp, 12 predicted proteins | sample CZOMad2_1_08_16f_FD_182891 | JGI IMG/M metagenome (GOLD analysis project Ga0179591, IMG submission 182891) | Vadose zone soil fungal communities from Angelo Coast Range Reserve, California, USA - CZOMad2_1_08_16fungal (PacBio error correction) | ecosystem: Environmental > Terrestrial > Soil >...
GGAAGAAACGGCAAGAGCGTGCTCTTGCCAAAAACGAGAGGAGTACCCAGTCGAGACGCGGGGGGGGGGGGAGATCGTCTGCACGCAGCAAGAGAACGACTAAAAAAAGTGCGAAAGTCAGTGGGATGGAGTCAATCAAAAATCTGAAAGATACGTCTCGATGGCCATATACGGCGTGCAACCGGACCAGGTATGCGGCGCGATCAATTGAAGGCCAGAAGCTCAGCAGTTAGACGGACGAAAACGCGAGACCGATGAGACACAGCCCGGAGAGCGCCTGAGACCCCGTTTGTCGGTCGGGAAGGGGTGACGAAAAAGGCGCCTCACGCGTACTCAAACTGTATCCAGGAGAGGCCGATTCGGCGAAATGCGAAGCCATCAGGGAAGGGGGCGCCTTATGTTTTCGGGGGCCCCTTCAAAGGGAGATCGGTCACCTATAGGAGGTCATCCTTGAGTCTGTAGAAAGTGGAGGGAGGGTGCCGCGGTACATTACCTCGGAATCCATGTCAACGTGCGAGAAAGGGAACTCAATATAAAATTGGCAAGCACTAACGAATAGAAATCAGGCAGGCGACCCACTACCCACCCGAGCACCAACAATTATGAAAGTAAGGTATCGCTTAATCCGGATTCGTGGAACGGCCAAACCAGCTCAGGCGTCGACTTAAGCCCGTATGGTATAATGACTTAAGAGATCGGTCATCGCAATAGCAAAGCGGGACCAGTCAGGATCCAATCGCAAATGGCCTTGGTGGATATCCTCAAGGACGGGTTTCCCGCAATGCTGGAGAATGGAACATTCCGCATCAGGTGTCCGCTCTGACCGTCCAATGCGAAAGGAGGCGCTTGTAACATCCAAATCGGGCGCACCTGCCCGCAGAGCGATCAAAAAAAATGGCGGCTGAAAACGGGATAATGCATTGGTTCCGGAATCACGGAGAGTTACGGATCGCAAAAAGAGGGGGGGGTGCGAGGTGAGCGTTGCGGCGAGAAATCTCCATCGCCACTCAAAGGCGAAGCAAAGAAGGAGGGAGGGAAGGGGGGGGGGGTGGGGTGGGGGTGGGAGACTTAACGAGGATGCCAAACTATGTTCACAAGTTTCTCCAGAAGATGACGAGGCAAAACTAGGGGGAAGACCGAATAGAGGGGGGCTGTCTGGATGGACTTCAAAAACTCATGGTAGGGCTCATCGGGGAAAGTGAGGAGAATGACAATTTGGGGGGACGGATCTAGAATCGACCATAGGCTAGAAGGGCCCAGCGAAAAGAAGCTGGCTGGGGGGAAGCGGGTCTCAGTGAAACGTTAAATAAGATGATGTAAGGAAATCGAGGGAGGGACACGGAAGGTCTGCCCTTAGGGGCATCTCCTCATAGCAGCGTGCGTTGACCGATTGGGACCGCCCAGGAAACCGCCCCAAAATGGAAGGGCTGCAAAGGGAAGGTTATCAGACGGGTTATAAGGGAGGGGGACGCGATGACCTGGCTCCAAATGTGATGAGGGGGGGGAAGTTTAATTAGTTAATTTTGGCGTCCAAACAGAGATATCGGGAAGAGTAAGCATCATCGGAGGGGATGGGAAGTCGTCGTGGTATTAAGAGAGTCGGAACCGGAGCGTTGGCGAAATCGAAGGGGGAGAAAAGAGCATCTCAATCTGTCGGCGCTTTGGGAAATAAGTGAAAGGGGAAGAGGAGATTAAGCTGATTTGGTCTGAGCTCGTCAGGGGACCGGGCTGGGCGATCGTATTCACGTCGGGACGCGATGGGCCTTTGCCTGGCTCTGAGAAGACTCGGCACCACGAGAAAGGGCAGCACCTTAGCGCGTTAATAGGATCCCGGTGACCATGATAGAGAAAGAGGGGGTCCGGTGCCATCTCGTTGAAGGGGTAGAAAAAGACGAAAAGGGAAGATTATCAAGGCACGGGTTTCGGAAGAGGGATCGGTCCCTTTCCTAGATAGACGAAAAAAAAGACAGAGAGAGTTGTTTCTGCTCATCTCAGCAGAGGGAGGAACCCTGCCTGCCGGGAAAGCGAAGATATCTCAACAAAAAAAAACTGAGAGGGAAAATAGATCTGAGGCAAGGGACCCCCGGATGGGGAGGGAGAGATACGACTTGAAGATGCAGAAAAACAACTGTCTCTGTGGTTTTGGGCGCAGCTCGAGAGGGAAAAGTAAAATCCGATCGTCGAAAACGGGCAGGGGTAAGGGGGTATAAATAGAAAAGGAGGCCGTTGCTGGTTTCAAAAACATAAAACTGCGCACGCCAGGGTCAAATGCAAAAAAGAGTCATAGCGAAGGTTCGAAACGGTGCGCAAGTAACCATACAGGGGGGTGAACCGTCGCCTTCGTGTCGCAAGAGGCGGTCAAGAAAAGCAGCCGCCTATTAGTGATACGTTAAACTACTAGAGAACCGCCGTGTGGGAAAAAAAAACGGAAAATAAACTCAACTCAAAAAAAGAGAGAACGCGCTTCAGAAGCAAAAGCTCCAGAAGGCCTCAGCCTAAGGATAGGTAGGCCTGCGCTTTCGCACTCGAACTGGGTGCAAGTCGTGTGACCTATACCTAGGGAAGCAAAGCAAAAAGTGATTTTAAACCAGGACAAAAGCTCAGAGTGGGTCCAGAAAAACGGACAAATGAATCCTGAACACCGGGGGGGGAAAAAAAATAGACACCAGGGTCAGCAGGTCAGGAGCGAAAAAGGAGTCCCGAGATACTCGTCTTAAAGCCCTTGAGCGGGGTCGGTTTCGGAGCAAAAGAGGGGGGAAACTCGATGCCATCAGGTATTATCTCCGCACTGAAGCTCAAGCGGCGGTGAACGTCGCTCTGCCGCGCCCTAAAAAGAGGTCACTCACGACAAAAGCGAAAAAAAAAACCATCCAGAGCTTCATGTGACTGATCGAGGGGGCGGATGCGATCGCCACGTGCTTCTCAAAGTAAAGGACACAGCGAGCAACATTGAAGGTTGGCCGCTCCGAAAATCAAGCTCTTGCTTGAGCCACCGGATGACGCGGCAATCGTCTTCTCAAGGGACATTCCGGTTCCGAAGAGGTGCGCGCCAGAGAAAGATCCGTCGGGCGATGGACGGGAGGGCTCGATGACGAGCTCTCAACCATATCAACCTCTACCTTGAAAAAAAGCGAGTTGGCGCTACGACGAGCCGAAGTACCCGGAAAAGCCTACCCGGGTTCACGAAAAAACCATTTGATCTCATCAAATGCAAGGAAGGTCTCCAAACGCTTGTTAAAGCAGAAATCAGAAACGGCCAGGGGGCGAAAGTACACTGGCTTGGGAAATTGGCATGGCGGCAACACAAAACACCCGCTGCTTCGAGAAAGCACAATTTCGAGTGGGGATACTGACGGGAACCTAAAAGTGCGCATGGGGGGAGAATGACCGATATCGAAACCTACTAGCCATCCGTGGAGAGATCGCCAAGGGGGATTAGAGGGTTGACCTATGTGAACGAATAAGACTCTAACCGCGGAATAAAGAAGTCTCGGTGCTGGCAGATGGTTTCGGGGGGGGCGCCAGCAGCCCAAGACTCTGTTATATCTTGCAAGGAACGCTGAGAAAAAATAGGCCGTGGGGAAGGTCTAAATTCATCGTACTACTCGCCACCGGTAAAGATCATACCAGAAGAAATCCAGAACTGACCTCCGTAATCTCTGGAGGGGATTGACACCGACAGAGAATCACCGAAAGGCACGGAAATAAGATGTATCCAACAAATCAGCTCTGCTTTGAGAGATCGTCATCTGGAAACTGTATAAACTAAAAACTAGGTGCGGGAAGTCGAAAAAGTATTCACCGCCGCCGTATCACGTAAAAAGGAAAGTGACGGGCTAGGGATAAGGAGGAGGGTTGGGCATCGTTATCCAAAAGTCTGTTGATTAAGGGGGGGGGTAGAAAACACCCGATCCCTCTTAAGTTAGATTTCGGAAGGACTCGCAGAAGAAATTGGGCAGGTTGCACAAACGAAATTCCGGCACCAGAGAAGAAGCTTAGGAAGGGAAGAGCCACACCGCACTAAGAGAAAAGTGCATCGTGGATCTAGGAAAAAATAAAAGAGCCCGGGCGCATCGATACGAACAAGTTCTAAACTCACCTGAGAATAAGAGTCCGGGCTTTATCCGATCACAATCTAAATCTGAGGGTAACGATAGAGATAAACCATTTCAAAGAAAAAAAAGAGGGGATGCGGAAAGAGAGATCTGGAACATCTTGTCTATGAATTTGGAAGATAGTACTCCCGAAGAAGGAGGAGACGTCTGGGAACGCTGGGGGAGAAGCAGGTACAGCCTATTAAGAGACGTAAAAGAGCCCGTCAAGCATTCATTGGGGGACTGTCCGTCATCTCTGAACAATAAGACAGGTAAAAACGGGGAATGGAAGTTAATATTAAGGCAAGACCAGAGCAGGCTAATCGCTAGTACAAAAAGACAAAGCAAGAGCTTGCTCGGCCTTCAAGAAGCGCGGTATGAAGAGGAAAAACATAAAGAATAAAGGAGGACAGGCGCCTGGCAGTGGAAGAGACTTGCCTTCAGTATAAGACGATAGGCCGACCTAAAGAGTACATCTTACACCATGGGAGAGGGGAACAGTTAAGTTCCGAAAGAACCATAGGACTGTGGCGAGCAGCCGTCTGTGAAAAGGAACGGTCTTATGGGAACTTAGTTGCAAGCCCAGAGCCTAGAAAGTTCACGTAACAGCCTGGGCAGTGGGAATGGTCTATGGAAGGAGAGGGGGGTGCGGGGAGGACGTATCTACCGAGGGGGAAGGCCATGCAGGCGACAGTGAAAGCTTAAAACACAAAGTGAATTGGCAAAGCACAAAAGAAAAAATCGCACGAACAGGGAGCGGGACCAACTGAACAACCCTCAGCCCGCAGACTGAGGAAGTCGATCAAAGTTTCAGAGGGGATGAAAAAGGGCCAAGAGAAACACAGCACGAGGACGAATCTGCGAAAAGGTATAAGGAAATGTGCCGATATAGCATAGGCAGGAAACCGTGAAAAGGTCGGGAAGGGCTCAATCGCAAATTGCCTTGGGGGAAGAAGACTGGTAAGAATGCATGACGCCAAAGGAAAAAGGCCACAGGGGTTAGAGTAACTGCCAGCTGAGGATTGCGCAGGTAAATCCAAAGCTGTGCGAAAAGGAACCATATAGTAAAGAAAGAGGATGCTCCGGGATATAGGTTCTTAAAAGAAGCTCAGGGAGAGTGAGGTCGCAAAGCTAGAGCGGGGCGGTGTCTTGGAAATACTCGTCTCGAGCAAGAACATCATCAGAAAGAAGGGGAGAAAGGGGCTCTATAGGATGAAACCTAAAAGGCCAGGGGCTCCAGACGATGCCTCTTCAAGCAGGGTGATTTTTAGGAAAAGGCTGGAGGGGAGTGATGTCGGAACCCTCAATTTCAGATAGAGGGGGGACTTTACCGGATATCAGTTGAAGAGAAAAAGAGAAGAACGCAGCGCGATCATCCCAGGCGCATCCCGGGGTAGTGGTGGTACGGGGCTTGAGGCGTGACGGGGGGACTGGAGGAGGAGAGATAAGTGGACCGCGTGGAGCTGCAAGGGAGGAGCGCCGCCAGATGGCTCGGCTTGACCCAAGATTGGCAGCTCGTGAAAACGACACCCTAGAACGGACAGCAAGTAATTTTAACGGGAAAGGAAAAAGGTTTCGAGGGGATAAGAAGGATGAAACTGGGGTACTGGGTGGCGGGGTGCAAAAGTAATTTGTCGTCGTAACACTCTCTACGGCCGAGGGAAAGCTCTGATTTTGCGGAGGGATTTGGTATGGTCACCAGTCAACTGCGAGGTGGGGTCTCAAAAAACAGAAAATCTCCTATAGGGGGGGAGAGTTAGGCCAGAAATTTGACGGAAAAAGAGGAAGGCTGAGGGTGGTGTCTTAGCGATTAGGGAAGGCTTTGCTCTCTCGCGAAGAGAGAGTAACACCCGGAAAGGAGAGCCTCTAGGCTGACAACAGAAGAGAGGCGAAGTAGCAGTTACTTTCGCCAAGTGGAGCACTATTTAGTATTCAAAGAGGGGTGGGCAGGTCCTTGGAAGTAGACGTTGTGAGAATCGGCAACGACAAGAGACGGCATCCGCTGCACGGGTGGCGATCTATCGGGAAATAGTTCCCTTTAAAAGATGATAGACACAAAAACGGAGTCAAGGGGATGCAAGAGATAAAATGAGAAGCGCCCCTCGGGATAGGAAGAGAGAGAAAAAAAAACAAATTAGGATGAGAGATAGATCTCTAATGTCAACAGAGAATACGAAGAAGGGGAATAGCAAGCAAACGGGATGGGGGGCGGGGGGGGGCCGGAGCTCGATCGCAAGTTGGGAATAGAAAAGAGGATAAAAACATTCGCGGGAATACTGCTACAAGATTGAGGGGGACTCAAAAGAAAAAACACCGACAGCACAGGTACCAAAAGAAGGAATCGCGCCGTTCTCAACGGTCCTGAAAAAGGAAAAGTAGGATAAACACCGAGAAGTCGGGTGGGGAGGAAGCATAGAAAACAAAAGAAGGAAGAAACAGAAAGATCTGAGATGGCATCGGGTCCAAATCCGAAAAGTCAAAGACAGCACCAACATCAAAAAAAAACTGGGAATGGGAGGGGAACCCAATAGCCACCGCATCACCAGGGAGGGAGAGGAAAGTGGCAGCGGTAGACCACTCAACGTTGAGGCTCTCGGGGACCTATACAAACTGAAAGGAAAAGAAGTTAGGGCAACTAGTTCGGGTCTGTGGGCTAAATTTATCACTGCAAACACTCAGTAAAATATGCGACAAAAAAAAGGCTCAAGTAGAGGGAGGCGACACCTGTCCATTAAGAGGACGGCTGGGAGCAGACTCGTTCAGCTTCATAAAAAACTCTTGGGGGAAGAAGTCGGAAAGCCTTCGGGGCAGGGAAAGGCCAGAGACGACAAAGTCCGAGAGTACTCGAACACAATATGCAAGGAACGAACCTGCGCAAACCCAACAGAGCACCATTAAAAGCGCAAAGATGGTCGTCTAGCGATCGTAAAACGAAAAAAAACTATGATCCGGAAATGGGCCCAGAGGCATAAAGGGGTGCCCAGCCCTCAGCTCTGGAGCCAAAATCGGAGGGAACGCAGGAAGCGGGCACCTGGGGGGACATTCCGTTTCATCCTCTATTACTCTCCAGGGCGAAGAAGTCGTTAATGATAACGCGGTGGGATACGATGGGTATCAAAACTCTCCGTAAATACTAAAAAAAGATGTTGAAGAAAAAAGTAAGTAACGGAATCCAGCAACCAGGAAAATCATAGAAGGGGGGAGAGACCGGCATAAAGGTGTAAAAAAAGGACTGCGGGCGGAATTGCAAAATCTGGGTGGGAAAAAGGAAAAAATCACCGGCAAGGACGACTACGACACTTCTGGGCCTTTGGAATGCTGAAATGAACCTAAACCGCTTCTGGAAAAACTATCCAAAGCGGTGCGAGTTGGAAAAGAGTTACAATGTCCAAGGGGGCTGACATGGAAAGACCGAAGAACAAAGTAAAACGGGACATCAACAATCTAAAAAACTCTAGCCTATGTCAGAGGAAGCAGGAGCTGAAATAAACTAGGCCAGACTTAAAAGAAAAGGCTGCATCATCGTGTAAGTGGGGCAAGAAGCTTATCATTCGAGGTGCGAGGAGGTGAAAGACTTCGTGAATAGTCTCAATATAAGGCATGTCGAAGGAACGGCTAAAAACTACGGCACGCTCATAAAAACGCAAACCCTAGAATAGGCTCTGGGAGAGTACCTAAAAAAAAACGAAGAAAGGGCCAACACATAGATGGTCTCCCAACAAAAAAAATTTGACTCACCGGGGGGACCGACGCTGATAAAGTGAAATGGAAGAACAACGGGGCTATTGCGAAGCAGGCTAAAATGCACCCCGAAAAAAAGATTAACTCAAAAAGGATCGGGATAGGGGCGATCGGGGCGGGGTTTTGCGGCAACCTCGTGGAGAATCTGCTTTATTACGGGGATACAAGATCGATAACAAAGTCAGGTACGAGTTAAAGAAAATGCGTAAAAGGAATAGATACGACAAAATTAACAGGGGGCGAGTGCCGGGGAAGACACGGCCTTCTGCTTTAATCATTGAAAAGAACAAAGACCACCCACTAGAAGAGGTTGAGGGTGAGCTCAAGAGGATTCAAAACGGCTCGGCTGAATGGGGCGAACCTCGAGCGGGGAACTCTTTGACAACGCAAATTCAGAGGACGGCTTTAAGGGCCGATAAAAGAACAGCTGCTGAAATCTCTCGGAAAAAACACCAAAAAAAGTAAAAGAGAAGAAAAGAGACATAGTTGAGAGGCTGATCGGATACGAATCTAATTAGTCAGAAAGGCGTAAAGCGGTTGAGATGAAGGAGTCTCATGAAACTGCGGAAAGTAAAAGCGACACCGGTGCCAAAGGGGGCGAGTGAAGTGTTGGGTACTCTTTAAAAGTCAGATCGTACGCAGGACTTACGAGTGTCCCGGGGGGCGGGGACACCTGTACCAGGTGACTAAAAAGATACCGAGGGAAGCAAAAGGGGACGGGGGACTTGTACAGCCGAACTCGGAAAAAGGAAGGGAACACCAACCGATAGCGGGAAATCACGACGAAATGGTTGAAGTAGACTGAAGGTTAAAAATAAGCCGTAGACGGTACTAAAAAAAAGGTAACTTCTCATATCCATGGGAGATTCGGATTGAGGCTAAAACGCTAAAACACTCTTAATGGGGCTCGAGGACCTAATGGGGGGTGCGTCAAATTGCATCGTTCTACGGAGAACCTCCATCAACGGAGGAAAACTGTCAGCCATTCGGGTTGAAGGGGGAGGACTTCATAAGTTTTGATTCGGCGAGAAGACTGCTGAACCCTGCCGCGAGAAAGAGAAATAGGAGCCTCAAGAAAAACTCGAAAAAAGAAGCAAGTCAAAAATGCGAAAAACCTAAACCCCCGCTGAACCAGACCTACTTAGAGAGGAACCGATTGGAAGATCCGAATTAACAAAAAAAGAGCACTAAGATTATCTCTAAAAGAGGGGGAAAAGAAAAGTCCCGTTAGAGATCGGTAATCGACAGAAAAAGATCCCTCACAAGAAAAAGTGACGTGGAACAGAATCTTTGTTCCGCCCGCGGAAAAGGAAAGTCAAAGCAAAATTCCAGGGAAAAAAAGTAACGTAAACCGTGGCCTTATTCGGGGGATGGAAAACAGATGGTTGACCGCAAAAAAAGGCGCAAGAAAAGGAATGAATTATCAAATTGGGGGTCACGAAAACGGGGTGGTAAATAGGATTTTCCGGGAGGCGCCTAGCTTTACGAAGAGCAAGAGAGATGAAGGGGGAGGCGAATCGTCAAAAATACTCAAGCAGGGACCTCACGAAAAGGGCGTGGGGAACGTCGAGCAGGTCTGAAAACTGAATAGAAAATGTACGCAGATAAAAAAGCAAAAACACGGGTAGGTTATACAATAATATATGGGCGGGTCATGGGGGAGGCTTCAAAAACAATATGAAGGAGCTATTGGTAATTGGGGGTCCGGGAAATGCAGATGGTCAGCAGGGAAAAAATAGGGAGAGGAAAAAGTCGCGCCTCGGGAGGTTGGGGGTCTATCGGGTGCTCTGACGGTAAATATAGGCGACGTGAAAAAAGTGAACACTCCTGATGACTGAGGAATGTGCGGAAAAATCGTAAGGAAATTCTTGGGACATCTGAGGTGAAAATTGTCAGAACTAACCCGCCCCCGATGAACGGGAGAAAAAAACCGGGAGGGGAGACGTCTCGAAGGGACCTTAACGAAAGAACCTGGGTGGTAAAGATCTGTTGGGTGGGATTTTTGGAAGTATTAATTGTCGGTCTTAAAAAAAAGGGGGGACATGCATAAAGAGCGGGGGAGACGGATTGGTGGGGTCAAAGAAGGGTGAAAACACGGCGCGGGGAAACGACCGGGAGAGAACTGATCTGGAGCTGGGAGACGGCTGGAGTCAAACTCTGGAACGGGTACGCTTCGTCGAGGTGGGAAGGCTAGAAAGGTTGGCAATGTAAAAATCGGGGGGAAAGAGAATAGGAACGGGGGGGGACAACGGAATCTCTCGGAGCAAGAAGGATGGCTCAACTGGCTGCTGTCATTCTCCCGGTGAGCAACCGTTATTCAGGAACTGATTGTGGCCGTCAGGATGTAAGGGGATGGAAACAGAAACCCGGAAAATTCAGAAAAGAGAAAAAAGGGGGCTCTAGTAGAGGGAGGGAAAAAAACGTCAAAAACGATCATTCTACCAAAGCCAGATAGAAAGGTGGTGTCAAGACAAGTTAAAAAATCCCCACTTGAACGCCAGGGGTCGAGAGAAACAACAACAAATGGGAGGGGAGAAGAGAGGGATAAAGAAAAACTAGTATCAGAAGCAGAGGGGGATAGAGGGGCGATAACAACTTCATATGGATTGTTGGGTCTACGGCTGGGTAGAAAGGAAAGCAGAGACTAGTAGGACCATGAAGCTTAAAAGTAGCAACAGAGACGTCAGGGGTGTCAAAAAACAAAGCAAAAGAGACTTTCCCAGGCAACCGGCAAAGTGAGCGAAGCAAGGAGAAACCGGGGCGAAGAAAAAGATGAAAAAGAACGAGTGTGAAAAACGTAGATCAGGGAAAAGGATGCAGGGGTTCATCCTCATCTCTCGTCGAACTTAATCGGTCAAAAAGGTAAAAGGATAGCGAGAAGCAAAAAAAAGAAGTTAATCTGGGAGCGTTCCTCAAACCTAGAGACCATCAAGGAATAAAAGTCAGAATAAGGAGGGACGCGGGACTCAAAAAATAAAGTGGGCAAAAAACATCTTCGGGTTTAAATACCAACATCCGACAAAGGACAAAGAGGAACCGAGAAACTCAAAGAGGTGGTGGGAACTACGAAAAGAAAAGCAAAAAAACTGAAAAACGCAAGGAGAACCAGGGTCATCAGGAAGAGCCTGAAAAAACCAAATTCCCGATAGTAGCAGGCTGATACAGAACCCTGGAAGTGTTGGATCGGGGGAGGGAGGCGTCAAAGTGGGTCAAAGTGCACATAATAAGGGAAACGCACGGAACTCAAGAGGACAGGATTGAATTACGAAAACATAAAAAGACTTTCAAGGCACTAAAACGAAAATCGACGACAAATCAAGCTTGGCTCCTGGAACTGGATATAGAGTGTGATTATTCCGACATAGCGATAAAAAATGCTGGGCGAAAAATGGGAAACGAGCAGACCGATTAGGGGACGCACTAGCCTACCCAACCATGAGCGGAGGGGAAGACAAATCTGGCTGAAGAAAGGAAAAGATCTGGAGTCCAAAGGAGTCCTTTTTCGAGGGCTCGCAAACAGTGCAAGACTGGCGGATAAGTGGGGAATGGGAAGACCGAGGGAAATAGATCAGAAGCTAAAACTCAAAAGAACCAGAGATATTTTCTATTAACGTAAAAGTAAGGGAACCTTAATAATATAAAATGTCTGAGGAAGCATTTGGAATCGAAGAAATGAGTAAGTGGAAGCACAAGAGGGTTAAGGTAAAATCCTGGGAAAATCAAGAAAGGACATTGGCGCTACTGATGGCGGGTGGGGGGGAGGCCTGGGAAAAAAAACAAAAAAACACCGCGGACTTAAAACCGCTGATATAAGAAAAGTACAAGGTGCGAGGGTATCAGAAATAAAACCACGGTCGAATGATAAGACGCGATATAGGAAAACTTTACAGTGATGCATAACAAAAAGAGTCTCAGACGAGATCTAGGGGGGCCGATGGAAAAGAGAAAATAAGTCGATACCGAATGTAAAAGCTGCGGGGGCTATGGGGAGGGGTGCAAAAAGATAAGCAGACGTCCTGGCTAGACGGTAAAGAACTGCGTGGCAGAGGAGGAAAAGATGGGGGATCCGGAAAGGGGCAAGGATGAAAAGCAACAGATCAGCCAAGGAAAAGAACTGAATAATATAAAAGCAAAAGGCCAAAAGGGAATGAAGGACAGTGCCGCACATGGGAGCAAAGTCCTAGAAAAAATTCAGCCGAAAGGCAAGGGGGAACAGTTAGAACAAACGAGAGCGAGGGAGGAGAAGGGGGATCAGTGATTCACGCCGGCCGTATGAAGAATCCAACGGCGCGTCGGAAGAAGCGCGGGGGGGAGGCAATCTGGCAAAAAAAAATTAGTGGGGACAAATCATCGATCCCGCGCTTCGGAAGTGGACTGAAAGATGACTGCCAAAAGGACCGGACCGTGAACCTAGGAAAAAAAAAAACGACAGCCGGAGTTCTGTGAACAGAAAGGAGAAAGGCAAAACCACAAGCATCGGAAGAAAATCGATCACATACGCTGGAGAGGCAACTCTAAAAAAAAAAAGCCGTTCTGCAGACAGGAGGGGATTATCCGAAGCTAACAGATTCTTCCCGGAAGAGAAACAGAAACAACGTATATGAGAAAAAAGGAGGGGAGTACGGGTCGATAATAAAGAATCCGTTGAATTCAAAAAACGGCAGAGTCATCTGGGCAGAAAAGCCGGCGCCGAAGGACGAGCTAAAAAGGATTTCAATCTCAGGGATCTTAGGGGCAAAAAGAAAAAAACGGCGGGACTTGCAGGAATATCGGAGTGACCGTAAATTTAGGCATCTATAATCCCGAGTAGACGAAATCGAGAGGGGAAGTACTAGCGAGAAAAAAACGAATGCGAAAATCCACAAAAATTTACCCTGAAGGTGATGGTGAGGTAAGGGGGAAATACGGCCGGCGGTCTCCGATCGACGCCGCACCTCGAAAATGTAACGATGCCGGGTGAACAGAAATTGAAAATAGTACAGGGTGATATAAAAAAGAAGTATTGTGAAAAACTCGTATGATTTGCACCGTCTGGAGTCATCCAAACCGAGGAGTCGAAAAAAAAAAGGAAGGACTGTGAAGGGGAGTATTGCCGGCGCGGCACGGAAAAGGGCAAGTGCAAGCACAAACATCCGTGAAAGACCCCACAAAACACATGCATGGAAAGAACTCAGGACGCAAAAAAAAAAGCTGCAAAGATCAAACACACACCAAAACCTACTAAGCAAATACCCCAACACCTACCTTGGGGGAGGTATCCCGAGTTCCGGGAGAAAACGGACCATCGGAACAACGAAAACGGCCGAAAAAAGGAAGGGGAAAGAATAAAGATCGAATAAGGGTCCAGGACGCACAGGGAGTTGAAAATCAGATCCAATGAACACATTGCCAAAAAACAACACCAAACTGGGGGGGGAGAAAAGCTGGTCCGACGGGAAAAGGCAAAAAACGAAAGAAACCGGGTCACGCTGGTAACCTTAACCCTTGTGAGGGGCAACACTTGTCCAAATCAAAAGAGGTGCCAAAAAGTCCGCGCAAAAGAAAAAAGGGCGGAGAACGGAGGATGGGGGGTCAAGGTCCTAAAGCGCGAGAGTGACGTACTCAAACTCGATAGGGTAAACCAGAGGGGTTGAAAAATCTTTAAAGGCGAGCGAGGGAACAACTCAAAAAACCAGAACTTAAAAAACGACGAAACTATTAGGCAAACGTAGGAAGAGGGCGCCAGACAAAGTCGGGCCTCAGGGGGCTTAAAGAATAGTGAGGCCTGTAGGGGGTCTGCACAACAGGGTCAGTGACGCGAGGGGGACAGGGAAGAGACAGAGAAAAAATCACGCTCGTACGAACATAGCGAGAAGTGGCAAACAGAAAGAAAATGGATGGGAGGAAGGAGGGTCTTGTATCCGAAACACAAACAAGAAAACCCCCAAAAAACCAAAAAACATAAAAAACACAAAGCCACCAAAACCACAACAACACACAAAAAAAACCTCCACAAACCACCAACACCTTTCTGGCATTCCGGGGGGCGAATTACTCTTCCTTAGGGCGATGAGCCTCCCTATGGCTTCGCGGTCAACTGGGAACGACCCGAGAGTCCCAGGTTGGTTCGACGGAACTCAGGGCAGAAGAAAGGGAACTGGTTAGTTGGTCAGATATTTGGGGGGAGGCGTCCCGCTATCGGGAACGGGTTCAGTCACGGTGGGGTCATCGTAGTCCATCGAGGCACTGGGAAACGGAAGCAGAGGAAAGTTAGGCCCTCGGGAACGCGCTAGTCTGGGGGGGTCTGAAGTTTTCTCCGGAGTGCGTGGGAGACATAGGAGGCCGGCATCTTAAAAAAACTAACACTAAAAGGAGAAAGGGAGACACCCGGTCCAAGAAGTCAACTATTGGTTGCCTTGCCAAGACTAAAAAGTGGAATGGGGGAAACAAACAAGAAAAGCCCGCTCAAGGGGGAAATCTAGCGGACTAGAAGGAAATAAAGCTTCTAACTCTAGAGAACGTGTTCTATCATCTCATAAGTAGCGTCGCCCAGCCGGGTGACATTGAAGAGG
>Ga0179591_1204459_pt1 | contig 14386 bp, 16 predicted proteins | sample CZOMad2_1_08_16f_FD_182891 | JGI IMG/M metagenome (GOLD analysis project Ga0179591, IMG submission 182891) | Vadose zone soil fungal communities from Angelo Coast Range Reserve, California, USA - CZOMad2_1_08_16fungal (PacBio error correction) | ecosystem: Environmental > Terrestrial > Soil >...
CCAAGCAAAAAAAAAACAGACGATACGCGATGTCCTCAAACGTATTGGGAGAATGCAAAAAACGCGCGATGCACCTTGTTCACGTCTGCTCAAAGAACAGACTAAACAGATCGTAGCGCCCAAACAACTTGCTCGAGAGCCGGAAGATCAAATTCTCTTAAAAAACGCGGTTATCAATCAGCGAAGAATAGGATAGAGGGGGGGGTTCCTGGGACGGAACGGGTCAATCTATAACTTAGCAAGGAAGGGGTCTCCCACGGTTTGGTGTAGGAAGAGCGTGAGCCGATAGACATTTATTTTGCCTGGGGCGCCGAGCATTAACCCCGACTTGGTATCTCCAATCTGCATCCAACGAAAGGTGACCCTGTCCCGGAAAACGCCTGGTTGTGACGCGGGGGTGGGGTGGGTTGAGGACGAAGGACTAGGCTGCGTTTTTCGAACGCAGGCGGTGCCACACGGGGGGTTAAACGTGAAAGGGGGAGCTAATATTCCGGAGATGAGTTGTGTGTCGAGAGATGTTCTGAGAGGGGATCGGGGGGGGGAAAGATTCACATGCCAACGGTAGGGGTGCAAGAGTCGTCTAGACCAGAGAAGGATAACTCTCGTACCAAGAATAGCTGAGACGGAATCGGACCAGCTGCAGGAGGTGGTATCCGAATGGGATGGGGGCTAGGGATATTATCGGGGATGGGGGAGCGTTAATGAAAAATAAGATGGGTAGGGGGATCCTTCCGGAAGTAGACCTGAGGAACTTAAGGGGGGGGGATCCGGAAAGGACCCAAAATGGGGAAAACCGTTGTCAGGTTAATTTAACGTCGGGCGGAAAATGCGGTTTTCCCCGAAGAAGGAAACACTCGAACTGAGAAACGTTGGGGGTGGAAGAAGCAAGGACTTCTTGGATGGGATAAATCAAGGAAGAGAAAAAATTGTCAGAAAGGAGTTTATGGACGAGAGAGGCTTCTCTAATGTCAAAAGAGGGATGGGAAGAAAGGTACACATAACTCTAGAAGAAGTAGAGCCGGTCCTCCCGAAAAGGGTCTGACTCCAGTCCGTCTACTGGCTGGGAAGGTAGGAAAAAACGGCAGTGGTGCCCAGGCAGAGGAAATAGGGGTCTCCAACTCGACAAGAGATAAACAATCTCATTTTGTGAGAAAGGAGGGCTTAATGAGTACCTATTCAGCCTCTAGGGAAGATTCGGGTACTAAAAAGTATTGGAAAGAATAGGCGAAGCCACATGGAGAGGTAAAATCATTCTGGTGGGAAGGGCATCATCTCAAGGGAGCGCTCGGGGTCTCCTTTAAAAGGGAGGGGACGGGAGACGGGTTAGGCTAGAAAAAAATTAAGGACAACGACGGAGATGTACGCAATCTAATGGGTCTATGAGGAAAATCGAGTTCCCCAAAAGATTGCGCAGGAAACATCGGAGCGTGTCATGGACTTAGTCCACAGAGGGGCAGGGGTCGCAAGCGCTAGGTACTGACTTTCCTGTCCTTAGAAATGCTCTCCTCAAAGACACACGGTGGGGGAGTAAAATCTCCGAGCCCTTGGTCTCACGACGCCCTTCTATGGTGGAACGGGAGAGCATCGCCACGCTGACAGAGAGGGTGAAATCAGTTGCTGGGGAAGTGACTCGGGGGAGACTAAAGGGAGAGAGATTGCAGGACATCGAGGTCTTGACAGCGAAAAGTTAGCTCCTCCCCCTCTCCCTTAAAAAAGTTGAGAAAGAAAGAAAGAATACAAAAGCCAGAAGAACGAGAGTTGAGGAGGGCCATCAAAGGAAATAAATTTAGGAAACTCGATTATGGGATGGCGTCAAGACGCTTCTTCACTTAAGACGAGCCTTGAGCCGACAGCCGTCCTGATTCAAGGAATCACTTAGAACAGGCCGGGAATCAGAGGTTGAAAAATGGGCGGCGCTTCAGAGAGCCGAGGGTCAAGTCATCATCCGCTTCAACAAGAGCTCAAGGGAAAGGAACCTGTCCTGAGGCCATAGGCCGCCGGCGGGGGGGACGAAGTTCATGTGTTTTCTCGCGGTGCTTGCGCCCGGCTGGAGAGGCCAATTAAACCCGCGGGCGAACTAACAAGAAGCAAAGTCCTACTTGGGGAATGTACAGTCCCCGAAAGAATGACTCTACAGATGACAAACAGAAGGTGGGGTTCTATGTAAGAAATCGGGGAGACACGCAGTTAGGACCTTTCAGTAATGACTGGGTTTCCGGATTCCTGGGGGGGGCGGGATTACAAAGATTGTAAGAAATACAGCTCCTTAATGGGTCTTCCTTATCGGCATTCCACCAATATTTTGTGACGGACGGGGAGAAAAAGAATATCATCCTTCCATAGGCCAGAGCAGGGCTCACAGACTTAAAATTGTAAGGAGGTGGCCTTAATGAGATAAGTTTGGAGACTATTTAAATGAGAAAAACGCGGGGGCTCCTAATAAATTTTGCAAAAGGTAGAGTGGCAATAGGGTGCACCTCCGAACAACTACCTAGGAAAAAAAAGCTCTAGCACCTGGCGAAGACCTTGGGAAAAGATTTAAAGAACAGTTGGGGTGAAAAAGTACGAGGCTTTCTGCACCAAAAAGTTCAGTAGGAAAGGGGAAAAAACCAACCGCTCGTAAAGGATGGCGCAGCGACGGGGGAAACTTCCGGGTAATATGGACTCGAGGGGGCAATGGACTCTGCCACCAGAACTCATTTATAAATGAGCTACCACACATTCCTTTTTGGGGGGGACAAGAGAGTGGAAGAGGGGACCTATTCACACTCAGAACTCAGTCTTCTGCTGATTTGAAATCAGAGGAATTCGGTCACTGCAGAGATAGTGGGGGAGATTGCTTATCTGGAAAATAGTGGAGAAGGGGAAGAACTGAAAACTGGGGAAGCTCTAGGGGGATATGAAAGTCCAAAACCTTTTAGGACAAGCCTCGGGAGAGCGCTTTTGAAATCTGATCTGGCAACGCTGGATCAAAAGCGAATATCGTCAGAGTTAGATGGCTAACTCGCAAATATTAGGGGGGAAAATGTGTCAAACATTCTGTGAAGGGAGTTCTGCAAGAGAGGGACACTCTCTATTTGAAAGGAATTTATTACGAGAAAATTTGATCAGAGGCAGGAAAAAAGGGGGCCAAATTCATCTGGAATTACCCTCTAACATCAAGGGTTAAGAGGGGGAAGGCATAGGGGGAAAGTTTATCTCTTCTTTAGAAGCGTCAGGCAGAGGCAAAGAAAAGGGGGGACTTAACGGCGGTCGGAAGACAGCGAATAATATTATGCCGAACAGTCAGAAAGAAAACAGGACATCGCCCAGTGCGGTGACCCAGAAAAGGAATATATAGCACAACAACAAAGGAAGGAGGGGAAGGATATTTGGAAAGAAAAGGTCGATGCGGGGATATGGGCCTGGTGGAAGACCCCGCCAACCTTGTAGAATTAAATGTAGACGCTTAAGGACATAAAAAGCGGAAAATGGGACTGGAAAAATTTTTGTGTCAAAAGGCGAACAAGCACGGGAGTCGGATCACCGGAGGGAAATTGATAAACCCGCTTCGGTCAAAGATTCTATTGGCAGTTCAGATCAAAAAAGACATGGTCCGTGGTGTTGGTTCATTTAAAGAGGGGCATTTCGGATGTAATGAAAAGGGTACAATCTGAGGTTTGGTCTTTCGCATAACTACAGTGAAGGGGAAAAGTTCCGCAGCGGGAATGGGGGGGGGAGACCTATTTAGTCAGAAAGACGTGATTCGATTGGTCACAGAAAGGTCCAATCATTGGAAAAAACGATACAAGAAGAAAAACGCTCGACAAGATTTCATCCAAGGAGGGGGTTGCGGGCCACCTATCATGCAAAAATTTGCGTTTCAGCAAGCAAGCCCGAAATCGCCCAAGTGCGACCTGGGAAGAGCCCCTCGACGTTTAGAAAGGCAGAAAGAGATGATGTGAAGAGGACGACTGGGGCTATCAGAATCTCTAAAGGCCCACCATTGTTTTGGGGGAGGGGGCCGGATATCTGGCTAATGATGCTTTTTTCGCTATGCGAAAAGGGAGAGTATATCAAAGGTAATACCGGAGATGTTCCCCCGTCGAGAACGAACTATCTGGTGACCATAGTGGTTGGGGGGGGAGAGGCCATCAAGCGTCGTTATTAACGAACGCACCATTTTCAGACAACTGGTAAAGCTTGCAGAGGACAGAGTCCTGAAAAAGTCCGGGACGGGGAGGAGACTGTTTTGAGGTTGGGGAGTGGGTACGGTGATGGGTAAAGAAATGGGTCTCCAGCGGGGCCTAAGGGGGAAAGAAAAAGAACAGGACGTCGGAACACACGTTGAGGGGTAGCAAGGGAAAGGGGCTGAAAAGAAAAACCACAAGGCTCATCCGGCAGTAAAAGAGCAGTTGGCCAGTGCATGGGAGGGGGGAGCTAAGAGATAGGGTTTCGGGAAACGCTTCAAAGGGACAAAGAATGAGATGTAAATAAATTCATTCTAGCAAATCGCCGCGGAGGAGTCCCTTAAATTAAGCTGACAACCATCAAGGGTACCGGTAGGAAGGTGTAATGGACCGAGTGGAGAGCTGTTGAAAAAAGACCTGTTTACAGTGGGTTTTGTGATACTCAGGTGAATGGACAGGGGGAAAGAATTAGGCTAGTGTCTCATAGGGGGCACGGGGACGTGCAAAGGGGGGCCTATGGTGATGAAGGCAGAGGAACGGCAAGTGGTGACGCATAGGCTCTCCAAAGAAATCAAGCACTGCCGTCGATTGACGCCGGATCCGGTGAGGGAGCGTGAGGAACAATTTCCGAAGCGGGAAATACTATGGGCGTCCGGACGTGCGGCTGGTGTTAAAGAATGAGGAATCTTGCCGGGGAGAAAACCAAGGCCGAGGGTTCGGAAGAGGGTCCGATAAATCAGCGCATTGGTGCGTGGGGACCACTTATTGGGGCTCAATCGGGCTGGGGTTAACATGCGGTAAGACCGGCCTGGGTGCGGCGTCGAAGGGTAAGGCGGGTAACATTCTGGAAGCGTGCTTGTTGGAGCGAGGGGAAGATTATGCGCTCGCTAGCGATTCAACGAGTACCTAATTCTCCCTTGGAGTGTGTTTCTGGTTTTGACTTCAGGCATGGTCCGTCAATTTGTTGCGTTCTCGGTTCTGTGCTAGGCTTTCCTTGGAACACGGGGGCCGGAGGGACCTCGGGTTAGCTAACTACTGGGCAATTGGCCGGAAAGCCGGAGATGTGCAGAAGACTCTCAAAACTGTAGTCACAGCAAACCCGCGAGGTCAGCAGCAAAGCTGGTTTTAACACTCGGAACAAAGGCATAGGGGGAGGGAGGGGGCCTGCAAGGTAATTACGACAGACGGTAGCAGGTTCAATAAACGGTATAGGTGGAGGAATGGGGTCAGTTCTGGGGGGCGGCTCAGACAGGGGTGTGGGGCCAGCTCTTCACGGTTCAAAACCCTGAGGCGTCGAATCGTGATCTCGACAAGGTATACCCTCCCGTTCCCTCTCCCCTGCGCCGAGGTCGGGGGGTAGCGATCAAGACTGGGAGTCTTCCCCCTGCCACGCGTCTTGTCCTTCGGGCAGGGTGGTATGCCTGTGGTGTCTGCGGACTTATGAGGGTAGGGGTGGTGCCTCTGGGGGAAAACTCATTTATTCCAGCGTAACGGCGTGGCAAATACACAGCTTTCCGCCTCCAAGTCCCCTGCTCCCCTCCCGATGTCCACTATCTCCGTAGGGCAAAGGATCCGAACTGGGGCGGGGACGTGTGGGGGGGGGGGGTAGTTGGGGAAGTAGGTCCTGGTTCCAGGTCCGCTCAGGGGGGTGGGACAACGGTGCTTAGTCGCGGCGGGGGGCAGTTCTTCTTTAGGTGCTATTTACTTAGGGATGTGGGCGTGGTGGCCTAATCCTGGGGGGGGTTATGGGTTGGCGGTCATTGGGATCTCACGGTGGTATTTCGTCCGGGGGTAGTGCGGAAAGGTGCGAGGTCAGGGGGAGTAGGGCGCGGGTTCCTGGTGTGGGGTCCGGGTTACCTGTTGCGGGGGAGTTGGGTGGTCACTCCGGTAGGGGGGGGTGTACGCGTGGGGTGACGAAGAGAGGGAGTGGCTTATCGAGATTCAAGGGTCAGCCGATGATTTTGCGTTGCAAGTTTAAACGGCGGTGAACACACGAGAACGTACCGGGCCAAGATGTCCCGCAGCTTCCATGGAAGAAGTCCTAGAGTTACGGAGTCGAATGTGCTGTTGGCCAAGTTCTTTACTTCCGATCTTCAACTCGGGCTCGACGGTAGGTCAGCATTGGAGGGTGGGGATGAAGGAGCAACTAAGGGCCACTGGACGACACTTGTTCCAGTTAGACAAAAAGGATGGATTAGCGAGAAGATAAAAACTTGCAAAGCGGGGGTTAGCTTTGGAAAAACTAGGCCCGAAGCGGGAGGTTTACAGGTAGTAAAATAAGATTCTTGTTCAACCGTTTAGCCTGGTTTGGGGCCTTAAGGGGAGTTAACTGGTTAGGAAACATCAAAAATCCGCGGAAGTTTGACAAATGGCGTGCAGTACGTTAAGGGGGTCAATCATCCTGGACTGGGTCTAAGTTAGAAGGAACGGGTAGCGATCCTCGCAGGAAGAACGCATGGCTACAAAAATACTTCCGTGTAACCGTGGGAGGTTAGAGACAGCGTTTAGCGATGGAATTAAATAATTCGCGTGGTTATCTGAAAGAAGGGGATGGCCGGCAGGTAGCCCGTATGGTTAACTTGGCAATACGAAATATGATCAACTCATGGGCCAGAGAAGACCTCTAAACAAGCTGTACAAGAAAACAACTACCTCCGACAGGAAATCGAAGGAAAGGGGGGCAACTCTTTACCCCTGGTAAACGGTACAGACTGGCGTTGCACAAACGAATGCCTAATTAGGAGGCGATCCAAACACAAAGGAACAAGATCACACTCAGGAGACGGGGTACCAGTACAGGACGGGGAGTGGGGAGTCTAAAATAGACATTTAGTATGCTCTCTCAACAAGAAAACATTCGGATAAATTGTATCAAGGCTCGAAAGGTGAAAGCCCCAAAACAGGACTGTTTGGGTACAAGACGATGGAAGAGCTATCCGACAACAAATTCCTCAATGAAAAACAATACTAAGGTCTGAAGAGGGAAAATTAATTGAAGGTCATGTGGTCAATGGACTCGTCAGCGGAGCGTGTTCTAGGGCGGATGAGGGATAGTTCAGGGGGTGAGGAAAAAGAGACTAAACCTGGGCATCAGCGTAGTATCACAGGAAGGATCATCAGGGATGGGAAACGAGGAAAGGTCGAGGCGGGTGAGGACTGTCTGGAAAAACGATTCCCATGAGGGTGAAAACACCGATATAGCCCTGTGGGAGATTGGAGTGAAAGCATAGTTACCACCTTAGGTCTGCGAGGGAAGTTTGGGTCAAAGGTATGGAAAAAGGAGTTTGGGCAGGGGGAGAAAAAGAACTAAAAACGATTTTACCGGCATATGTCACATCTTCCCAAATAGGACAGTTGAAAATACAGCAGGGTAGGTTACACACCAAGGGCCATAATTCGGGGAAGCTTAATCAATCGGAAAACATAATCGGGCCGAAAGGGGGGAAAGACAAAATGGGGGGAAAAGGATGCGGAGTGGCTATGCGGGTGGGTACCAACAAAAGGGTAAGGACAAAAGAAAATTGGGGGGGATGCAGGGGCGGTACGTTGGCGACAGAAGAATACATTAGGGCAAGACAGTGGGCGGCAACCATAAATAGACACACGAGACTGGGAAGGAGGAGGACGTCGGTGGGAAGAGGATCAAAACAGACACATAAAGGGAAGGGAATAGGAGAAAGAAAGAGTGGAATGAATTAGTGCTTGAGGAGATTCAGGGTTGACGGGAAAAAGGGCCTGTTCAGGGAAAGCGAAATAGGTGAGGCTTGAACGATTACGACCGGAAGCAATAAAACATGGGGGATGGAGAAGTTGGGGGGGGGAAAACAAAAGAATCCGTCGCCAGGGAATAATTCTATCAAATCTTTTAAAATAATTCGGAACAGACCCACTTTGGGGGGAGGGGGAAAACGAGATTAGGTGACAAGGGGCAGAGCACGATGGGCAGTGGACTGTGTGGGGAATCGGGGAAAAAGGGACGTGGCATTTCGAGTAGAAGAAATCAGTCGGCAATCGAGAGGTTGGGTTAAATCAGGAAAGAAGGAAAACACACCTGGCGGTTCCATCGCTATCAGGGTAAAGAGCGGGATGTGAAAACATCGGACTTAGTCAGGATAGTCTGGGGTACCAGCAAGAGGTGTTCCGCTACTGCGCAAAAGCGGGGAGCTAAGAGATGGAAGCTCGGACTTGGGGCTGTCAACTCGACCCTTCTTGTGGACTGTATTCACCGCGTGCAACACCGAGTCGCTACTTGAACGTTTGAGTAGAAGAAGGCACTCAAAAGAAATATCCAAGACTCCAGGCTCCAAAGTGGCTATGAGATGGAAATGACTTGGGGAAAGAGCGTTGTCAATCAGGCCGACGAGATCGAAGGGGTCCGGATTAAGGGTCTGCTAGGAGATGTCCATCGTCCGTAAAACCCAACAAAGGTGTGGGTTTTCGTGGTGAATCGTCTTAAGGGAAATCCAGAGGGAGTTTGTCCTTGGACAGTTCTAGGCATACGCACTCAGGTGAGGAGTTAAAAAATGAACTACAAGACGGTTTGGTGAGGTTCCCCACGTAGAACAGAAACAGGGGGGGAATCGGGAAGGGTTTTTTTGGGGGTCGAAGGGATCATAAGGTTCTTAGAAGAAGAGAAGCGTTCAAACTTGTTTAAGAGGTCTTGTCGCAGGGTTCCTCTCCTGCTATGGGGTTAAGAGTCGGGGAATGGTGTTTCAGGCTCTCTGTGGTCTCTTGGGGGGATTCTGTGATTTGTGTACTTCGTTGAGAGCTGAGACCTCAGGTTCTTCAACAGTGTTCTATTGGGGTCGCAAGACCACATTAGTCAGAAACCACAGAGTCGACAAGGCATTATCAGCTTATCAACTTGTGAAAGAACAGGAAAAAAAGCGCAATGTATGTTGTAGCAAAACTTTTCCAGGACTGGGTTGACGTAAGGTATGGAAGCTGGGGAGGGCGAAAACTTACTAGGCCGACTAAGATGGTTGGATTAAATACGAGTGAAGCCGGGAAAATCGACGGAGGGGTGGTAATTCAAGTAATCCCCTAATCAAAAATCAATTTTTAGGAAACCTAATCTGAGGTCAGGGAAAACTGCGGTTTAATGGGGATTTACAGAGTAAACCAAATCTTGAACGGTGTTTTGTCATTATGGTCCGAACCTTCTTGGAGGGTGACTGGTTACTAACTAGCTTACTGGGTCTAGGGTGAAGTTCAAGACATTTCTTTTCCAATTTCGCTGGTCAGTAATTAGGGAAGATTAGGAAGAAATATTCGTTACACAACGTCAACTCAGTGTGGGGGATCCGTAGGTCCATTCGGGGAATATACAATGTCGTGCGGTACTATGCGGGGAACAGGTGCTCGAGCCGGATTGTTGAAGACCGCTGGATGCGGTTTTGGGAACAAGGAGACCGTAGGAGGGAGATAGGGCCTGGATAGAGGCATGGGAGTTTTGCAAAACGCGGGGGTCTATGCACGGGAACGTGTGACGGGGCTATAATTCCAGTTGAAGTGCCGGTGATCAGGGGTCTCGGAGGCAGCTGTTGGCATCATACAGGAGGGGTGAAGAAAAAGGAATGAAGGAGGACGAGGTGAGCAATTTACTTGATTCATGGTCATGAAAAGAGGAGGGGTCCTCCGTAGTTCAGTTGACTGGGGGGGGATCCGTTTGAGAAGACTGCGTTAGGTCTGGGGGGGGGGGTCTCTACGAAACCACTTTTGTTCCTATGGGCTCCCAGGTCCTTTGAAAGAACCTGAAGACCTTGTGTGATGAGGCACGCACTACAGAGTTTCAACGCTCTAAACCAATATGAGGCGGGAAAAAAGAATCTTCTGTTAGCAAGCTTGGGAGAAAAGTTGAGTCAATGGATGCGTTCCAACGTACCTGGCGGAGATAGGCGACAGTAGGGGCTGGTTAGCGGGGGTGGTAAAAGCTATCTCCCCAGAATAGAGTACTGGTAAGGTATGTTCTACGGTGGGTTGTATTAAAAGATTCGTGCAGGGTGAGTTGTGCTAAAAGTTCTACCCTAGTGCATGGGGGTAAGCGCAGGTTCCTCTGTAGATCGTTGGGCTAGGGGTTAGGTGCTTCAGGTAATGTTTGCCCGTAAGGTTTCTTCAGGGCGGTCTGGGACGGCACCGCATTAGCTGGGATTGGATTACTCAGACGGCGATCGACTTTTTTTAGCTGGTCGTTGGGTCTGGGTTGAAAGAGGCAAAGGACGTTTGTGTTTCACTGCTATGTATTAAATCCGGGAGGGACCCTCTAAAGACGTTATGGCCTGCGCATACACCCTACCTGAAGAAGGGTTTAGAGACGGCGCATACAAAGCCCTCGAGCCGCACGGAGGAAGGTGGGGGGGATGTGCCATCAAATGAAGCCTAATGGGATTGCCAACGCTCGTTAAAGGTTTAACTTTGTCTTAAAGATAAAGCCACCTATCCTCCTTACAGACTTGGCCCGGACACTTCTTTAGCCGGGAACTTCGGAGGGGGAAACTGCAACTAAACGAGGGCAATTAACTGAGTATCTCAGTCGCTCTCCTTCTGTTTTCGTGAAAACCGAGGGAGCAGGTGGAAAACAGAAACGCCAGAGTTAAAGGGAAAGCGTAATTACCAAAGGAGGAAGCCGGGAGAGTCACTCGAGGGGGCGGCGGCGGTGCTGTTGGTTCTTCTCGAAGGCGGTCCTTCAACGGGGGCGGGGGGGACGTCTCTACCTGTCAGGATACGCCCTAAGTGCTTAAACAAACCTAGAGCAAATAAGCTCCGGGGGTGGGTCGGCATTACAACAAAGAGAAGGGGAATTAGACCGGCAGAACAAGGGTGGTTCAAGAATGTTGGGTCTATGTGACTACGAAATTCGCCACCTCCTTAACATGACATAGATAATTCTTTTGGGTGTACGGACCATGGTGTGGGGGACGTATTTATGCATGTGTTGAGGTACTAGGATCAGAGGACTCTTGTCTACTTACCTCAGAGGACGTTTAATGCAGGGGGTCTGGTGGGTGAAGGCACTGGGCTGGAAAGTCCCTATAACGGCCTCGAACACATGCTGGGGGGGGTGGGTTTTGTTTGTGTTTTGTTTAGAAAATCAGGACGGATTTTGCCTATTTACCGAGGGAAAAGTACAGTCAAGCGAAGGTAAATGGACGAACTGCGTCAGGGTGCACTCACGACTAATGGTATTGGGGGGGGAAAAATAGAAGTGGGGAGGAAGGTGTCCTCGCAAAAGGAATAAGGCCTAAAGATCCAGGCAGACTCCACTCTGGGGAGACAACGACAAGTAACGCATTGAGGATATTCCCGGGCAACGATGGTTAAAAATTTTGAAACGTCCTGGAGTTATCAAGGGACACTCATGGCAATGAGACGTCGGGGAAAACAACCAAACCTCGCGCCCGCTACCTGAGGACGGTCCCGAGGAGTTGCCCAGTTAGGAACCTGTGATGATAGTTAGGAATAGACACTTGTTCGGTAATCAAAGCTTCTCCCAGAGGCAAGGCAGTGGAGACCAGGCTCAGGTCAAAGCCACAACAATTCGTTGGTGAAACGAAGGGAAGAATCTCCGAACACGTATCCTCAGTAACATAATTCTTGAGGAAAATTGGAATATAGTTGACTTCGTGTTGGAAACTTGGGACTCAATATGTCAGTTTTCATTGCTAGGCTAAGAGGATGGCGTGTCATTTACGCCGTTTCACCTCGTTGGATCTTAAATTAAAAATCAAGAAGGGGTTACGCAGAGCGAGCTCTGCGTGTGTATTCGGGGGTATCGGGCAACGCTGGGTGACTGAGGACCCTAACGAATACTCGCTGAGTGACGATGGTGATAAGAAGAGGAGCCGATTTCTCTATGGAATGGGTTCAAAGTAAAGGCGGGGAATATTTCAGGGGCTACTATCTCAAATATAGGGGCCGAACCTGAGTACAATCGGCATCTACCGTTGGGAGACACTTAAAAGGCAGCAAAGAGCGCGGGAGCTGGTGGGAGAAGGGAAGGGAGTCAAGAGAACCATCAAAAAGTCGGGACTCTAAGATAGTGAATCGAAGGGGTGGACTGGTGGCTAAATTGGAAAGTGACTTTTAGAGATTCTGTTTTGACAAACAAGTGTCACGGAACAGAAGGTTTACTTCCCTACAAAATTGTAAGACGGAAGATGGAGTGAAAAAGTAAGGAACATATTGGTAAAAAAAATTACATATGAAAAAAGAAGCGAAGTCTATGTAAAGATTGTCCACTACTCGACAAAACGGAAAGATTTTGTACAATGGAGGATACAAAAGGGATAGGAAGGATGGGGCGGTGTCTAATTTCCGTTTGGAATTACAAGCTGTGAGCTGCAATTTATGAGTCATTCAGAAAAGACCGTACGTAAGGAAACATTTTTCTTTTCCAATTTGGGTTGGTCAAACTCCTACGGACTAAGAGTAGAAAGCAACTCGGGGGAAGGAATAGAACCCTCCTTGACGGTATGAAATGATGTGTAAACGTAGCTGGTTAGAGACCTGCAGATGGCCTTTGGTTGGGGCATTCTAATAGGAAGGGACGAGGAAATTGAAAGATCAGTCGAACTCGGAAGGGTTTCGCGTAGTCGCACTAAGCAAGTCAGGGCCTACATTGAAACAAAGTCCTCGAAGAATTCTGGGAAAACAGACGGTAACAGCAAAATCAAATCGTAGATATTAGAAGTGGGCCTAGGGGGGCCACGATTTTGCATCTCCTCAGAGGAAAAAGAACTGATAGAACAGTTAAGGCCCCGCTTGGTTGAGAGGGGAAGAGACCAGAAGATCTCTGAGAAGTATGTTAGCCTACACAACAGCTATCCCTAAGGCCCAAAGACTAACACTCTCGAAATGAACTGATGGATTAAATGGGAAAGACGGTTCGCTTTTTCGGACAGGGAAAACAAGGATGGGTACACGGAGGAATCCGGTGGAGGAGGGCTCGTCAATCGGAGGGGACCACAACAGCATTTTTGGTGTACTGGCTCTAGAGGAGACATCAGCAAGGAAGTGTGGCCCTTGGGTGGGGCGCCGAAATAAGCACAGCGTTAGAAAAGCCCGCACTATAGGCCCCCGGAAGGAGAAAGCACCGCACTGTATAGGGCGGGATGGGGGTTTTTGGGGGGGGTCGTAAGGGCATGGGGGGCGTGGCGAAACTCCTAATTTCTATACAATTTGTAAGCGTGGCCAAGGGGGTCAAAACGGCGGATGCTGCACCGATAACGTGGAGTGTTCGAATAAGGGGTGAGAGGGTAGTGATGTAGGAAGGTGAAGATTCCAAAACTCGTCTAACAACTGGCTAAGTTGCACGTCAACATCGTTGGGGTAAACGCTCAAAAAAAGTCGGAATAGGGTAAAGGGTATCAGGCGTCATGTTCAATCCTAACTGCATCGATGCTTCAAGCCATACTCAGTTATTTTAGTGCGTGGACTTGTCTGGGTTGCTTCTTGCTCATGAGTCTGTTTTGGTCTAGCTTCAACGAACATAAAATTGGCTGTAAATGCAAAGATACTTCCTTATCCCATGGCAGGGATTAATGGATGTGGGTGACTTCACAAGTAATAATACTGCCCCAAAACGGAAAAATTGGAAACATCAATTCTTGCAGTTAACTTGACGCAGGGGAGAGTGCAGGGTTCACCGCGAAACCGCTTTTGACAATTTTGTAGGTCTGAGGAAAAGGTAGGGGTGAACTGGAAGAGGATCACGTAGGGACTTGCTGAGGCGTGGTGGGGGGCCAAAGGAAAAGTAGGTATCTTGCTAAGTAAGAAAGCGGTAAATTGACACTATGGATGGAAGCAAAAAACCTGAAGGGGGGAAGAATGCCCAGAAGGCTTACGTATACAAAATCGTGGGACTAAGACTTGGGTAAGTTACTGGACTTGTTAAAGGAAAAATGATCGGGATTGTTGCCGCCGGATCGGACGTATAGGGGACGAAAAAAACCAGAAGAAAGGTGAAAGGCAGATCCGATGTTTGCAGGCTGCACCCCGATGGGAGCAGGAAGGAAGTGAGTCGAAGCAGGGGTGAGCATCGAAGATTGCGCTAAAATAAATAGGGGTGTGAAAGCAGGGGCGAAGAGAGAGTCCATAGCGCATGGTCTCGTTAAGAAAGGGAGGGTTTAGTTTTCTGTTTAGATAAAAATTGATACGGACGCGTAGCTGAAGTTTTGACAAACTTTCATTGGGCAAATAAATTTGAGAGAAAAAAATGT
>Ga0179591_1284510_pt1 | contig 14386 bp, 11 predicted proteins | sample CZOMad2_1_08_16f_FD_182891 | JGI IMG/M metagenome (GOLD analysis project Ga0179591, IMG submission 182891) | Vadose zone soil fungal communities from Angelo Coast Range Reserve, California, USA - CZOMad2_1_08_16fungal (PacBio error correction) | ecosystem: Environmental > Terrestrial > Soil >...
ACTCAAAAAAACATGGACCCAGGGGTGTACATCCGAGTCGTTCCTAAAACTATCAAAAGACGAACGTACGCGAAGAGCAATCTGCCGACTCAAAGGAGGGTGGAAAAAAAAAACACGCTACGGCCCAAGACGGGCCCAGGAAACTACGCCGCTCGGCGAAAGGTGTGGTAACGAGGAAGCTAGGCCCAGACTTGTTTCCACAAGGGACTACGGGAAAAGGCAGCCAACTCAGTTGACGAGCTTACAAGTCGACGGGGAGAATGATCTGCTACAAACCGAAAGAAAGAAAACAAATCCTTCGGGGGTTGCGGGGGGGCTGGGGAGGAAGACAGCCGCGAGCACTAAGGGAGCTTTCGGCTGTAAACGTCTTTACCTACGAAAGGTTACTACGTAGAAGTATCACTCACAAAAAAAGTACAAAAGAGGCGATAGTCACCATTACAGGTCCAAGACGGGAGGAAAATTCGGAATATCCATCTCGAGCTCTCGGAAAGAGAACTAGGAGAACCCACTCATAGGAAATACGGGGGGGGGGGGAGGAATCCAGTCGGGCCCGGCAGAAATGGTTAGCTGAAGTCAACAGAAAAAAAAGTGATTGGGAGGCCATGGACTGACATTTCTGGGGGGCTGCGTAAAAAGAAGGGGAAGGACAAGGACAAGATCCAAAAACCTTTTAGAAGAGATCGACCTCTAGATCTCGGGCAGTGGGTTCTAGGTTGGTGGGGGCCCACCTAAAAAAAATCCTGACGATTCGTCTCGTTGCCCTCCTACTGCCGGTTAGCGCTCGAAGGCCCACCACTGAGAGACCAGAGCGAGGAAGAACGATTGGGAAGGGGAAACACAATATCGCAATCAGCGTCGTACTTAGCCTCACCTGGAGTGGTACACGCGCATATCGTCTCGACAGAAAAAAAAAATGAAGTATAACTCTCCTGCACAGCAGGAGAAAGGCGCAGCTGAAAATTATGGAGAACTGGATTGCCGTGATGGTGAGGGCTGAAGTCTTTCAAACCCTCCGCGAATCTCGGGGACCCGCAAACTAGGGTCTCTTCCCGGGCGCGCTCGCCTACTCCTTTATCCGGAAGACTTAGGATATCGGAAATCCCAACGGAAAAAGTTCGCTTACTGAAAAAAATCGAAAAACCAGATCGAATTCCAGCTGCCGGAGTCGAGGGGCGAACCGCCCGGTCATCGCCCTCCAGGTTAATCGGACCTTGCAAAGCGCATTAAAAAGTCGATTGCGACGAAAAGAAAAAAGACAAGAAAGTCAATGAAGTAAAGAGCTCTTGAAAATCACGACGACGAAAACAACCGGGATCGCGAGGAAACGAACCGCTAGTCACTGGGGGTCCGTCACGTAGCCGAAAGGTATAAAACGGGGAGCCGAGCAATTCAAGGCTCAGCAAGGTGCAGAACAAAAGGACGCGGCAAACATCCAGCTTGAAAAAGGGGAAGAAAGGACACGCGTAGTGCGGACACACACCTTCGTCATGGGTTCGTCCTGCAGGAAAAAGAGAACCGAATAAGCTGCCGAGCCGGCAAAGCTCGAAAAGGGGGAGGTGGACCGCTGCGGGCAGCTTCGATAGCCCGGAGCGTGCGCGCGCCGTGGGAAGGGGGGATCGTCTACGTTAAATAAAGTTTAAAAACGGCGAATCCTAGGGGGGGGAGGGAGGGAGACGGGTAGTCTCGGTCGTAGAGTCCGCTCAAGCCGATCTCGATCGCGGGAGGGACTCTTGGGGGAAAGGTCCACCCGATCCATAATCTAGAGAAAAGGGGCTTGCCTCGCGTCACTAGGTAGGGGTCTTTGGAACAAACTACGCGCGGGTGCGAGGTCTTCGAAGTCAGGAGGGAGACGTACGGGGAGGGGGGGAAGAAAGACCTTAGCGACGGAAGGAGAGGGAGCTACCTTCTAGGGAAATCACGTTCGAGGACCAAAAGCCAAAACTGCGCGCGCCTGACACTCAAGATTGGGATAGCTAACCCTCCCTAATTGCATCAAGAAAAGGGAGCGTACTGGGCCGAAAAAAAACGTAACAGGCTTCGATTCTCTAGTTACAGGAGGGACGGTTGGGACTTATCTAGGATTTTAAAGGGAACCTGAAAGGGATATGTGACGTCCGAGTCTGTACCGCGAGGGAAATTCGGCGGCTTGACGCCCCGCGGGCGCAGGGGGAAAAAAAAAGCCGTCTCGAAGCAATGTCGCTGCGAGGTAATAAAAAAAATTCAAAGAATTCGTGTGCCGTTATGTATGACACTGGGGACATCTCTGAAAAACCGCGAAAGTCGCGACAGTCCGTACGATCCGGACAGGATAAGAAATCATTGCTTCGAGAAAAAAGAGACCGAAAAAAAAGTTTCGCGAGTTCTCGGGTACGAGGGTGGTGATTGATCGACCATGCCGAAGCAAAAGAATCTTTAATGACAAAAGGTTCGGGCCCGTTTAGGACGAAAGGGAGAAGGGAACTACTTAGCCACACGTTTAGAAGCTAAATGGTGAACCGTGAGGGGCGCAGGCTACTTCGGAACGAAACGTGTTTCAGGGGAGAAAAACCCTAAAGAAGAAAACAAAACGACCATTCGCGATTCGTGGGGGAAATAAACCAGCTCGGCGTCGCCTTCCGGGACCTTCACTCGGCAACCACGTGAACAAATCAAAATTCTTGAAGCACAAATAAATCAAAAAAAAAAAAAGGAGGCACGGGCGATTCCAGGACCATCGGGAAAAGGTAACTGGCGGGTCGAGGCACCACGGACTATCGGAACAAGCTCCTCAGAAAGTCTCTTGGAAAAAGAAAGGTGTAAAAAAAACGATTACGGGGAGTGCAGCTAAAGCAAAAGGGAAGGTCAAAACGGGAAAAGAAGAAAGGGGGAGAGCCGCAACGGAACGGGGGGGACGGCGAGAGAAAAAGGAGAGGGGAGCCGATTTTACACTAAAAAGCCACCAGCCTTCTTAAAGAACTAGAACAGCCTCAATCAGGGAGCTTCACGGTTACCAATGCCGCGCATCGAACGAATCCCTTAACAAAGAAAGTCAAAAAAAACGTATGATTTCCAATATATTTGAAATTGAGAAGGAATATGAATGCTCTGCCTTGTTTCAGGGGGGAGATGAAGAACTGAAAGGTCGAGCTGTTGCTTCGTAGTCGACCGCGGCAAGCGTGGACCGTGAAAAGCAAAAATGCCAGAATTTCGGAGAAAAGAAATAAGGGGACGCAATCAATTGCGAACTTAACTTCAAAACCTAAAAAATCAGGCCTGTAGATGTCAGACAAAAAGCCGATTCTACCAGAGCGGGGGGGAAGAGACTGCGTGAGCCTTTGGATATCGTGGGGGAAAGGTAAGGCAGCGAAAAGTGCCCTCAAAAATCTCACAGATAGGAACTTCGGCGGCGTCCTGTAGCGATGTTGTGCAAGTCGATTGCATCTTTTTTGCGTGAGAAAAGTGGAGAGACATGACCGAGTGGCATCTCGTTAACCCATCAAGTTCTGAAATAGGAGAGAAACTTTAGGAGTCTGGAGGAAAATAACAGTAGAAAGACGCAATGCCAAATCGCGGAAAGGAGCGAATCAGTCAGAATATGAGTAGCAGAGAGGAGAAGTAGTTCCCGCACCAATATAGACTTTACAAAGCCGCCCGCCGACTCTGTCACAAGTTTCGTGGTTTCAGGAGGGGCAGAAGGGGAACGAGGAGATAGAGATGGAACTAGGAAAAAAAAGCTCCAGGGAGGAAGGGACGACGAGACGGGAACATCGGCAGCACTGATGCCGTGGTATCCGTCCCCGATCGGGAGGAGGAGTGGGGGGGAATTTTCGCGAGCGGTCTCGCGTCATGAGGAGAAAGAAGGTAAAACAAAGTCAAGTCGGTTAGGTGGGAAGGAGAGATAGAACGAGAGAAACGAGCAAGCCAACGAGTGAATTGTGGCAAAAATAGTTCAAAAAAAAAGGGGAGGATGAGGGACTAAACGAGCCGCGTCGAAAGAAAGAAAGCGCTAAACGTTACTCGCTGATTACAAACCAACCTGGAGCATCAAATCAAGGCTGTAGAAGTCAGTCACTGACGCCTGCGTCGAGTCAGGAGGAGTACTGCACCTGGAAATCAATTCAAAAGGAGGGTTAGCAATCGATCAGAAAACACTCAAAGTTCAAGGGGGGAGAACGTGTTAGGGGGAGACCGAAGGGAATCAAGAGAAAAGCTCGAGTCCAGGACGGTCGCAACGCGACGCGCCGCAAGAACGAAGACCGACGACTGAAAGACCCGGCGCGGTGTACGGAAGGTCGAAAGGACAAAGAATCGCATGAAGACCTCAAGCGAGCGGGACCCCGAAGTCAGCGAAAAGAAAAGGAAGATGAGATGATGCCCGGGAAAGCTCTCAGACCAAAATCCCGCCTGACGAGAGAATCCCCGAGTAGTCTCTGCGTAAGGGGGGGAATGGGGGAACCGACGAAGACTTCACAGAGGCCACGAGCGTCCCTTTAGGGATCGGTGGATAGAGGGAAGGAAAAAGCTACTAAAGAGGAGGGAATTCCGGGGAAGGGGGGAGGGGCGGGGGGGAGTGTTGGGGAAGGTTGGGCCGGCGGCTTGATAGGAAGGCCCTCGTCTGCGGGGTCGGGGGGGGCACCGAAGGAGGTTTCAGGGGACCGGGGCCGAACTTGCCAGGGGGGGGGGCCGGAAAAAGAAAGTTCACTTCCAGGGAAGCTTCTTAGACAGGAAGGCTACAACGAACGAATAAGTAATAAAAGACCTGTAGGGAAACACCCTACTCGGTGAAGCTATGCGGGATAGTGAGGAAGGGGGGGAAGGGTCGATCGTTTCTTGATGTCTCTCCGGGGAAGGTCCAACTGGTGACCTAAACTGTGCGGGTGAACCTTGTCTTCCATACTCCTCAGGGGAGGGCTTTAGAGAGCATCTTTAAGAAGTCTGGGAGGGGGGAAAAGAAAATTAAAGGAGGGGGGAAAGAAGAAAGGACTAGGGGGGCGGACTTTAAGGCTGACGAGGGTGGGTCTGCGCGGGACCGGGAACCAGAGGGAAGACGGGGACGCGGTGCCTATCTCCTCCGAACGTAGGAAAAGGGAAGGTAAAGGAAAAACCTACAGGGGAGGTCGAGAAGGGGAAGAACCGGAAAGAGAGAGGTGTTTTCACGCTCCCTGATCCGGATATAGGGGCTCCAACCGAAAAAAAGGGACTAAAGCCAACCCCTACTCGCAGATCAGAAGGGGAATGCGCGTGCATCCCTCTATAACTTCATGGAGAGACGCTAAAGGGGCGGCTTTAAGGAACCAGAAGTGGGAAGGCGAAGCTGGTACGCGAATTTAGGACCCGGCAACCTACCATCAACCACGAGGGGGATGGAACAAGCGGGACAGGGGCGTTGGGAAACGTCGTCTTTCCTCTATCTCACAGACGGATAAGGGGGTCCCGTAAGAATCTGTCAAGAGGAGACGCTGGGGTCGCAAAAACCAACAGAAAACCAAAGAACACCTAAATACTAGAATAGCGCTAAATGGAGGTTCGAGACGTTCTAGGGGAGCACTACGTTTTCCCCTCAGGGAGGGCAACCCTTAGAGAAAACAGAGGAGGAGTTACCAGGAAAAAAATTTCGCGGGGGAAAAGGGGAAGGGGGCGGCTACCCCACGGAAGAAAAAGCGCCCCCCTTCTGGGTTGGGAGGGGCCTAGAGCGGAAGTCTGAGAGGATTCAAGAGAAGGGTAAGACCGTCTGCCTAAGGAAGAAGCGAGAGGTCTCTCTCAACAAAACGTGAAGAAGGGAAGATAGACTAGAGGGCAGGGATAGGGAAATTCCTTCGTCCATTGAAAGGAAAGCGATCAGCTCGAAGTCTAGATCGGGAAAACCCTAAGAACTTCAAAAAAAAAGTGTAGATTCGACATTCGCGTGGTGGGGGTGAGCCAGGAAATTTAGTTTCAACACGAGCGGAATCGGAAATCAAGATTTTCCCAGTGGGAAAAAACAAGGAGAAGAAAAGAGACTGCCCGCACTTCTCACGAGCTAGGAAGGATGAGATACTCGGGGTCGTTCTGGGGTCAGGAGGTGGTTTCGAAAGGATTCGCAGGGGAAAGGACTAGTGGTCGGCCGGGTTCAAAGCGACGGAGACGAAGAATGCCACCACTTCGGAGAACATTAGAAGGTTGATGAACGGGTGTGGAGAGATTAAGGAGGGAATTCAAAATATCCTCAGCTCACGGGTTCGGAACTCGATACGGGTGGAAAGGCTGCGCACAAACAAACAACCCCCAACCACAAACCCCCCCCCCCCACACCCCCCCAAAAACCCCCCACCCACACGCCAAAACCCCACCACACCCGAAAAACACACCCCCCCCCACCCCGAAGAATGACGTCGATGAGAAGGGAGACCCAGAAAAAAAAGGGCAAGCAAAAGCGTCGGTGCATTGCTGGGGGGAAAGTCGGTTAGTTCGGGAAGCTCCGCATCTCCGGATAGTGGAGCCGCAACAAAGATAAGGACTGCAGCCGCCGATGTCGTCGTAGAAAAGAAGAAATGAGATCCCAAGGCGCAGCGATCTCGTCGGTCGCAACGAGCCAATCCCGACAAGGAAAGGCGCGTGCGGGAACGCCTGCATCGGAAAAAAAAAGGGGAGTTACCTGGGAAAGTAGGGGGGAGACCCTGAGGTCGTAGGAAGAAAAGAAAAACAGAAGTCTAGCAAAGAAAAAGGGGGTAATGAAGCGCTGAAAGCCTCCCAAGCGATGAGGAACTCAAAACCGGAATGAAAGGGTACTCAGAACCTAGAGAACAAAAGGGGGCTTCCGGAGGACTTAGCCGAGGAAAGGGAGATACTTTGGAAAAGTCCTTGTAGACTCTCAGTTGTGAAAAACAGACGGGTCCGACCGCCCGGCATGACAAAGAGGTTAGAAAAGAAGAAAGGGGTTTTGGTCGAAAAAGGAAAGTTCAAAAAGTCGAGCATCGCCGGAACCGTCAGGGAACCGGCGTGGTGGCGTATTCTGATCGGCCGATCAGTATCAAAAAGACTCCAGGAAATAAATCTGAGGGAAAGTGGACTCGGTGAAGGTGAAGGATTACTACTAAGAACGCTTGAGGGACTGGGCCAAGGAGAAGCAATTATTTGGTTCATCAGGTCCGATCTCATCTCGGGCGTGAGAGTAGCTGGAGGAACCGAGAACAGGAAGAGGAGGATTCTATCTTATAAAGGGTCAGATGGAGGTTCGGGGGAACAGCGCGGTTCTATGGGCCTTCGAAGTAGGAAGAATAAGGGGCGTCAGCAAATCAAAGGAAAGAAAAAATCGAAAGGGGGGAAACCTTCTCGGGGTCATGATAGAGGACTAAAAGAAAAATTCAGGGAGTCCTGACCCACAAATTTCCCGGGGCTAAAAATATGAAGGTTCAAGTAGCTTACGGGGGGAAGTCGGAGAGGAAAAAAGGAATCGTGCTCTTTTCTTCCTAAAACGTGCAAAGGAAATATAAGAGGCGTCGCGGACCGGTTCTGGATAAGTCTGAAGGAAGGTCTAGGGGTCCCATCTGTAGAACTCTGGGCTTAGAAATAAAAACGGGAGAGGTAAACAGAGTTCAGAAAAACCGCTGCACGGGGTGGGGGGGCGATAGGGGAGAACCCGAACATATTCGTGTGAGTTGCTGGGACAGTTTAAAGCCAAGCAACTACGACGAACTCTCTCGAATTAAAATACAGAATAGGGGTGATATCACTAAAGTCGGAGCGTTAGTGCCGCAGATTTCTGTTCGTCAGACAGCGAGTCTCTCGGGAGAAAGTGGGAAGGAAAAAGTAACGTAAATTTTTCTAAAGATCTCACATCTGCCCGAGTCAACCGAACGCTTGAAGGAACGGGCAATGCAAAAAAAATCTGGAAGTTAAGCCGTAACCCTCGGCCCACCTGGGTTCTTGCGGCGGAAAAGGAAAGGGGCCGCCCGGTTCCAAAAAGGTAAATAAGGTCGGGCCCTTTTCTCGGGTTTCTGAAAAACAAAATCACGTTCTACGCCGCATCCCGCCCAGCGGGAAGCTCGGGCAGGTGGTTCACCTTTTCGCACGCGCGTAGGATGTACCGTCCCTTTGACGGTACCCAAGGAGGGGCGAAAAAAACCCACGTTCACTCGGAAGCGTTAAACACAACTAAGTCTAAGGCCGTGGACGTTAACTGAATTAAACACCGTAATGGGGGGCAGCGTGTTCGTTGGTCGACTAACGTCAAACCCCGATGCACCAAGGAGCTTAAAAAGAGCGCCAAGAACGCAAGGTGACTCGTAAGCACTGCAAAAAGGGTCGCAGAGGATTCGTGTTCGGGCGCGCAAAGAACTACCGGGAAAAAAAATACTGCGACGCGTCGATTGCGAAAAAACCGAATCCGGGACCGGAAAACTTCGATCTCGGACAGAGGCTCGGGGAGGCGGGGGAGGGTCTTCACTGGCGCGGAAATTGGCCGGACAAAGTAAAATTCGTGGGGTCCTCTCAGGTCACTGGAGTCCTATTGCAACATTCCCTGGACAAGAACGGTAGGGGAGTCCCTTTTCCCCCCATCCCTAACTTGTGCCCTCCCGTTACGCCACTCAGACGAAAAGGTAGATCGAAGAAGACCCCCGACCCTTCTTCGGACCGCTGCGAAGGGTGGGGTTCCTTGCTTGTCGCTCCGTTGTGCTTACATGTCTCTTCCTTTTTAAAGTGGTTCGCGTATACTGCGGGGGAGAAAAAGAAGGAATGTAGGGAGATAGGCTTATGCTGAGAAAGGGTAACTTGTAAGAGAGAGCGGTCTTGGGGTTACATTCGTGGATTCCCGGGTTCCCTCGACCAGTACTCGGGGCCGCAAGTACTCCTCTGCTTGGGAGCCTCCTTCTTGTTCTTCTGCGGCGGGCGTGAGAACATCCCGTTGGAGTCATACTGTACGAACGTGTTACCTTCCGACTCTCGGCAGGGGCTCTTACACGCCACTAAGAAAAAAGTTTAGTGCGCCACATTGATACGGTCAAACTTAATCCTGGGGGGGGAAAAAATCTTTTGGATCTGTAAAAAAAAAAGATACAAGTGGTGCGGGAATAACAGTGCCAAAGCGCCCAAAGCTGGTCGCAGAAGATGCATACCATCCGGCATGTCGGGGGGGACGTGACAAAAACACCTCCCAGCTTGCACGGGTGTGGGAAGTGCAGTTAATTTCAAATTCAGCAAAAAAAGTCGATTTGCAGACCCGAGGCGCGAATTTAGGGCGAATGATCTTCTTGGCGTTCCCCGCCAAATTCCAACAAAAAAACGTTAATCGAACGATCTACCACAACGTAAATTGCTTTAGCTCCGGACTAAGGGGTCAATCCACATAAAATCACAAAGAGAGGACACCTACCCTCACGAACTCGGAAAGGAATGTCAGTTCTCTCGGGAAAAGAATGGGAGGATTCCGGTACGAACCGCCGTCGTAAAAACTACTACCGCCACTTGTCGGTCAAAAAAGAAAATAGAAACACATCTCAGCATGATCCTGCTGTACCCGTCATGCAGACGCTCTGGTCTCAGGAGAAGGGGGGATAAATTCGCGAGCGAAAAAAAAAATCTCGTATATGCTTGGCGAACCAAGTGGGAGAAAAAAAAAAACTCTCACCTAATGGGGGGGCTGGGGGGATCTGTGAGGATCCACTCTGAGAACGCAAAAATCCTCAAATGTACTCGACCGCTGGGGTGAACTCCGGAGAGTTTTCGAAAAAGCCGCTCGTAGACAGCGACGGGGAAATCAGTAAAGTCGAATCGACTTCAATTCCAGAGATGGGGGAAGCCGAATCTTACGATCAGGGGCAAACCCGGAAAAATAAAAAAAAAATTCGTTTGAGGAAGCACCAGAAAAATCTACGCGATCAATCTCCCTGATCGTAATAAAGAGGAAATTGACATTCATGGTGAGGGGTAGACGCAGGCAGTAACACAGAAAAGAAAAAGGAGGGGGGGGGGGGGGGGGTGTCAAGACGACAACGTTTCTTGGGAGCTTACTCTCATCGTTCTCAGATGCGACGGTCCAGCCGGCGCGCCCGAAAAAGTCTGGCGCCGCCACTCAAAAAAAACGTACGTCGAGTAAGAAGAAGTAAGAGAGCACCAGAAAGCACGCGGGGACGGGATTGTTTCGAAAAAACAAATTAATCGAAAGGGGGGCAAAGATAAAAAAGGGTCCTAAGAAGCTTCGCGGCGGTGCGAAAGCAAAACACGAAACATAAAAAACAACAAAAAAGCGGGATGCAGGGGCGAAAATAGCGCGTCGCATCCACTTGAAAAAAGAACAAGAAAAAGAGCGACCCGATAAGCGCCCCAGGCCGATCAAGATCGTGACGGGAAGTGGAAGAAACTTGAACCTAGAAAACAAATAAGAAAAAACGGGGTCGTGTGTCCTCCAGTCTGATCAAAAAAAGCCCGAGATACCGGCAACCTCGGAGACGAATTCCAAAAGCTCGCTGAAAAATCAGGATGGATCCTGTGGCAAGGCGGGCTTGGGACGGAAAAACTTCTAAAAGAAAAAAAGAAAGGCTCTTCGGCCGTTTTAACTTAGACTTTTTCATGGATCCACCCCTGACCGCTTTTTGTTGGAAACGGGTTTCTGTAACTGCAAAAAACCCGAAAAAGCATAAGACTTACTACCACTGCAACCGTACTTGCGCTGTTCGACCGGCAAAAACAAACCAGCCGCGTCATAACTAATGTCTGGGTCAGCTTGCCTACAGTACTCTTTTCGGTCGAGGGGTCTGGGAGGGGTCAAGCAGGAAGAAGCAAAAAACGTCCGGTGGGGGTCTTGCTGTTCGAACTTGAAAGAACTTTGTCGGAAAATAAGAGAGTGTAATGAAACGCACGGTTAACCGGCGGGGGCTGATGGGGGTCGAATGTGGGTTCGCGCTACACGGTGAGGAAGTAGGCTGACTGGGTTGGGAGTGCTCGTCGTACTACGAGACGACCCGTTTAATCCTCCGGAAAGCCCGGACCGGATAGGAAAAACAGACCAAAGGCGATCTGTCCTGCACCGGGAGAGCCTAGGGGTGCCTTCTTCCACGATCCGGATAGAGAGCACTCCTTACCGGACTAAATCACCAAATCCATCCGATTCCCGGGCAGCGGAGCAAGTAAATTTCTTTCATCCCTCTGGGAGGATACATGGTCCGCCGGATCTCAGGGATACACAGAGTTCGATTAGCCAAACCAAATTGGCAAATTGGTGAGTCTAAGGGGGGGAGAGTAACCTGATTAACGAGGCAACCTCTTTGAATCAAAACTGGGAAGACGCCGTGGGGAACTGCGAGTCTTTATACTCACAACAGGGTAGGTCTCCTAAAATCACTAGACTAGTACTTAGCGGACGAGGAACCAAAAATGAAATAAGGGGGAAAAAAACCCCGAGTCGTAACGAAAGGCACTCAATATCTAGTGTTTAAATGTAGATTAGAGTTTACCGGTCAATACAACCGCACCGACCTGAAGCTGGAAACAGCAGCTGGAGGTTTGTTAACGAAAAGATAAGAATGGTCACGGATTGATCGGAGACCACACGCGAAGAAAGCGACCCTCTTCGGGAGTTCTTCGATGTTCTCCTCCTGGCGCGCTCTCTCTCGGGGTTTCCAAGAAAAAAGACCGACTGGACCGAACTGTCAAACGTACGGCCGGGAAATCAACTCCCCAAAAGGGAGAAAAAGAAAACTATGCTCGGCGGTAGAGGCCTGGGTTCGTCGGTCCACCGGGAGAAGGGAGCGGAAATAAAGAAGATGGCTCGCGAAGTCTGACCCACTAGACAAAAAAAACCTCCTGATGGGTAAAAAATAAATGAAGGGTGAGACGAAAGTCCGTGGCCGGGGACTTGAGAAAACGTAACAGAGATATGTGTCCCTTGCGCTTTCCTTCTTTGACAAAACTACTGGGAAGCTTGACGGAAGCGAGAAAACCGCACACATTTGAAAACTAGACGCGTATCGCGGGGAGCTTGGGAGGTTGGTTACAACCAAAAGAAAAGAAGTACTAGGGATGTAAAAGGGCACCTCGTTTCGGATAGATTACTACGCACGACCCCAGGCGGCCGAAGAGGAAGGCCTCAAAAAATTGGCGAGGTGTTCATCGGCTGGCGAAATTCGCGTCACCCGCGTAATGAAAACGGAAAAAGGGGTACACGCGCATCTGGGTGAAAGGAATAGCTCTTACATGACGGCGGGAAGGGGGAGCGGGACTGAAGCTCAGTGACGACCCGTGAAAAAAGGGGTTTGTCTTTGGAACGGAGGGGGGGACGGAATTCGTTCCCCCCAGGATTATGGTGTTCTCCGGGCGGCGGCAAATTCTTCCAAAAGTGAGAGTCCTGTCGGGGATCGAAGGTAAGAATAGAAGTATATTAGAGGGGTCAAAAAATCTTGCCTGAACGGGGGGGAAGTCGGTTCCTCTACAGCCCTATAGCACAAAGCGCAAAGAAAACCTCATTCTTCAACCGCTTCCTCGCGGTGCGAAACAAAGAAAAGCGGCACCATAAATACGGAGACCTTGACCTAAATCCACTAAAGTTACCAGTAGTTTTACCATTCACCAATGGTAGACAAAAAGAACGTTTAAGAAAATGCGTCGATCACAAAAGCGCGAAAAAATCGAAAACGGGCTTATAAATGAAGGGCTACATGGCTTCATCTGGGGTTGGGAATACTGCTTATCCTAGGGGAAGGGGGGAAGCTATCCGTAGGGTGTATACGCTCGTCAGTTCCCAACCACGTGCCCCGATTAACCCCCTGCTCAGGTGTTAAAGATCTACTGGCCGGATCCCTTCCAACGTCAGGTTCATACCAAGGAAAGCGAATTCCGGGGGTTCCCCATCCGGTGACAACAACGTAGAGCCATCGCCGATTGCAAACAAAAAAAAGAAAAATAACTTCTATTGTGGGCGGTATACTGAGAGGTCCTCTCTTCGGACGATACTCAAGGCCTCGGTCGAGCCGGGAAAACCTTTTAAGACGGAAGGAGGGCCCCAACAGAATGCTCCTCGTTTGCGGCATCGGGTCGGTCGTCGGGGTAGTGGCGGAGCTCGCACAAAGGAAAGCTATCGTCGGGAGCTGAGTACTGTCGGCTGGACCTAGGCAAAATCCTCGCGTCTCCTATCGATCGGGCACACACTCTTGGCGGCACATCAAAAAAGGAGGTGGCGATTAGAATCTTCGGTGCCGGCTGGCGAAGCCCTGACTCACTGCGCATCGCAAAAAGGAGGGGATCGAGCACTGGAATAGGGCTTGCCGAAACGTAGCGGCTCCTGAACGCCACCTTGAGTGGGAAAATCGAGTGCTACTCCCTAAGGGCATGTTGAGAAAGTGGGACAGCAGGGGAACTAACGCCAGCAGGGAAAAATTCTGCTGCAAATAAGAAGAAAGACGGTTGGGACCAGCAAAAAAAGCGCGGGTAGTTCTGTTAGGGGGCTTCGGGACCCGCGAGTTTGGGACAGTCGCTGGAGCCGCGGCTAAAAGCGCAAAACCTCCGCGCGCGGACCACCAAGGGGAGCGAAAGAAAAAGAGGCCCTTGGGAGGGGGCCTGACAGAGTTGGATCCCGCCAGAGCTGGCCCAGAAGAAAAGGAAATTGAAATACACTCTGGGAAGCAGCTCTACACCCCCCCCCCCAAAAAAACCCTCGCGAAAGTCCTCAAAAATCGAGGCACGAAGCGGCGAAAATGACAAGGAGAAGCGGGGCATGGTGGATGTGGGGCGATCGGGACGAACCAAAAACGTGCGCGCGGTTGTAGGGGTCGGGTAATGCGGTTAAAAGAAACGTCAAGGGGCGAAGGGCACCATCTTCCCACAGAAAAGGGGGGAAGTGGCGTCGAGGGTCTGGCCCGTGAGCGGTGACGCGTTAAAGAAAAGATCCGGCGCCGGATCAGAAAAAGGGAGAATCTTTCTACCTTTCTTGCTAAAGAGAAACGTCGGAGGGCGGGCGACGGGGGCACCATAACTGGTTAGCCACCAATAGGTTTTCACGATGTTGACAAAAGGGGTACCTGCAGTTGGGGAAATTGCTCAAAAGAAACGCAATTCATGTGCGTCGTGAAACAACAATTCGTCCATCCCGGAAAGCAACTGGGACGGGCAATCGAGGCGACCAGGCGGGATAGGGAATTCGTTAATAACTTCCCCCCCATTCAACAGCGGAGAGTGATCGGCGAGGAATCTCTTTGCTGGCGCACCCTGAAGACCAGCATCGGGTGTAAACGTGGAAAGGACCGACGACCGGTGGGACAGGTCACGTTCAGCACTTCGACTTTGAGCCGCTAACGGAACAGACGGCGAAAATCTGTCGAGGTGCACTGTCAAAACAACGCATCCGCGAGCGCCACCTCGCCCAGACAGTAAGCTTCACGGTTAAAAGTGACGTCGTAAGCACATCAATTCTCAAATAACCAAAAACGGCAAA
>Ga0179591_1317551_pt1 | contig 14386 bp, 13 predicted proteins | sample CZOMad2_1_08_16f_FD_182891 | JGI IMG/M metagenome (GOLD analysis project Ga0179591, IMG submission 182891) | Vadose zone soil fungal communities from Angelo Coast Range Reserve, California, USA - CZOMad2_1_08_16fungal (PacBio error correction) | ecosystem: Environmental > Terrestrial > Soil >...
CAGTCGCTGGGTAACGTAATGCGGTCTGAAAACCAGTGGGGTTTGGGTAGTCTAACGAATGGTCGCGGCTGAAGCAACGAGGAAACAAAAAATCAAGTTGGGGGGGAAATAATGATTCTCATGGAATGTTGCCCTCACTTTCTTTAGGGTAACATGCACCGGCCGGTGTGCGAACACAATTCTTCAACAGTCACAATGGAAAGGTAAAAATGAAGGGTAAAGCCAGTGACATTACAACATTGTCAGTGTGGTGTCTCAGCCGGAGTCTGTGTTTTCGTCCACGCGAAAATCTCTTTCATCTCAACACACAAAAAAAACAGGGGGGGAACCAATATAGGGTTAAAGCTCTATTTGGGAACCTAAGAAAAGAGATACAACAAACGTATAAACTTTATGGAGGGCTTCGTACAGAAAAGGAAAAAATCCCTTAACTCCCCTTACTTGTTTGGTAAGAACGAGTGATTAAAAAACCAACAAGCAGTAGGGGAAGAAACGGGGGAATGGACCATTTCCATTCCTAAGTAAGGCCAACGAGAGTTGGGGTTTTTTGGGACACAAAGACAGAGGGGGGGGCCTTGGGGGACTAAACAGGAAAAAGAGATTGCACGGGGAACAGCAGGCCAGGGAATCTAAACACAAGGGAAGGACACAAAAAAAAAAAAACGGCAAGCGGGCAGAAGCGCATGAGAGGTTGCATGTCCGGTATTGAGGTTTTTGCCGGCAAAAACATCCACTAAAAAAAGACCATGACAAATGCCCTGGGGTTTCAATTAGAAAGGGCGGTCAACAGCCTTATATGGTACGTCGCAAAAAAAAAAATCAGGAAGGCCAAAAGTGTGGGACAGGCTGCAAAGGGGGGGAACAAATGTTCGGCTATTGTGGGGGGGCGCAAGGGGAAGACTTACGCGGACAACGAAAGGGGGGAGGGGGGGAAAAAGCTTCGGGCGGCACCATATAGGTGTGGTTGAAGGTAAGAGGAAAGCGGCCGTGGAACTGTCAGGGGGAGATACCGCGGGGGGAAAAGGTCAAAAAACAATCTCTCCATTCTATTAATAACAACGGGCAGACAAGAAAGAAAAAAAAGGGATGGGACTGAGAGGAGCTCCATTAGTACAATGTGGGGAGGTAGCGGAAAGAGGAGTCTTTGTCGGTAGGGTGGGGTGGCCAAACTCGTGTTCTTCCCTTTTGAACGGCTTTGGCAAAAAAGGGAATTTGGGGGACAGGCTGGCCTCACCCCGCATCGTGCTCGACGAATACGTGTTTTGGCTGAAGGAAAAAGGGCCGTGTGCTTGGAGTGTATTAACTAAATACCCTGACGAAACCAAAGAGGCCGCTCAAGCACGTCTGAAAAGATTCCTCCAAAAGAGAAAGGGTAGAAGGATACAATAACTTGATAAACCGACGGGTCTCCACCGGGAGCTAGTACGTAGCAGACCCCATTAATATTCCCTAAAAAAAAAAACTTTACAAAACAAAAACTAACTGTGAAAACACATTGAAAACTAAAAACTCCACGCCTAACAGGTGGGTCATTTACCGTTTTATACAGAGGGATCAGGGGTTTTCAAAAAACTCAAGAATGTCGGGATGTCATTACCGCGCGCGGCCCTAAAACGGGGGGGGGTAAGTTTTTTTTCGGGGGAAAAATAAGGCTAACACTAACCTCGGAGGACAGGTTGGGGAAAGTAGCAAAGGTGTTTTTTTTGCACCCCTGATCAGCGCAAACAAGGGGGGTGCATCATGCGCCCGAAGAGAACAAAACACGCGCGGCGGCCCAAATGGACCTACTGAGGAGGACGCCGCCCGGGCTTGAAAATGGCCCTAATCCGAAACAGAGACCATTCAGGAAGGGTGCGGCTCCAGGATTGTCAAAATATAAGGGAGTCCGGAGCCCTGGGTGAAATTTCCCGGAGACGCAAACACGGGTTTTTTCTTCACCCCCTCCAGGAAGCGGGGAAAAGGAGGGAACGGGGAAGGGGGCAAAGTGCTCGACTTGCGGGGGCAAGCTCATTTGGGAAAGGAAAAAAAAACGATAAAAATAAACCGTTTCCAGGGCCAGTTGCTTAAAGGACTCAGGAAGAGAGGCGACTATCCAGGTACGAAAAGGACAAACATTTAAGGTAAACGGTTCCGTTGCCAGCCAAGGGAAGGGCAGTTTTTAGACGAAAAAAGCCAAGGCAAAGGGGCGCAGGAAACGGGAGAGATGGGTTCAAATGGCAAACCACGTCGCTGGAACAAGGAAATGAAATCCATACCAGACAAAAAATAGGGGAACTTCAGGAAAGTTTCTATAGTCATTGCAATCCTGTCCCTTGGTGAAAGGAACAGGTTAAGAATGCACATGGGTAACAGAGTCCTGAAAAGGGGTGAACTATTGACAACGATGTTAGACAATCAAGGGAAAATCGGTCAAGAGGGGTGGTATTAATTGAACTCCCTCTCGTTTTCACAAACAGCCATAGCAAACTAGCAGAATCTCTGGGGTAAAAAAGCCAGGGGGGTTATCGAAAAAAGATATAGCACCCGGTAAAAATGGCAGCGGCGGTGGTATCTGATAAAAAGCCCTACATGGGTGAAACGCAAAAATGGAAGGGGGCAAAAAGTTTCAAAGACGGTAACACCCAAGGTTCAAGGCGGTGCCAATGTTCAAAGAAGTCCAGGTTCCAGATTTCCGTGAAAGAAAAGTGCAAAAGGTGGTTTTTGCAAACGGAACCCCATTCACGGTTGGGAAGAAAATGAAAAATGCGGGGACCCATCTTTCCCGGGGGTTGAACTAACCGGTATAAAAATGGAGGGAAAAAGAAAGGGTGCTTCGATTCACAGTTCTGGCGAACTGGTGGCAAAAGAAACACAAACGGCAAATTAGGATTTGGGAAAGAAATACCTCTAAAGCCAAAAGACGTAACGGCTCCCAAAGCGACTGGGGGGGGGAAGGGAGAAAAGGAAAAGGAAAAAAAGGAGTGTAAAGGACGTGAAGAGGAAGAAACCATCAAAGGGGTTTGGGCAGTGCACGGTTGTGAAAAGACAGACATGAATTTGAAACTGAAAAACCGTGGAGGGTGCTTAGCCAGGGAAACCATAAATAGGGGTCAGTGGCAAGAGAAAAAAGTTAAATCACAATAGAAAACTAGGTCATGAGGGCGAGTGAACTCATATAGCCCCTAAGGGGAAAATCACTCCTCCATCCAAAAACAGTTTTTTGACGATTTGGACGAGGGGGGCACCCCAGTCGCGGTTAAGCGGACCAAGACGCAAAGTTGACATGGGTCCATTAAAAACCAATTCATGGGGACCAGGTCAACAGGGAGGGAAGGGCGTTCAAATTGAATAAATGCCGAGACATGGAGGACCAAGAAAAAAACAACAAACGCCTTACCTACCGACCAGAAAAACCTGGGGGGAAAAAAGCGTGAAGATGTATAAAAAATTAGGAACGACTGCGGTGGTTTAAAAAGGTCGAAGGCCGTGGGAGCTAAAACGACGTGGATTGGGCAAGTGGGGGTTTTTCCACCGAAAGGGGGGGGGGTACTGTGGGACGATTGCGAAGGCGCAAAACCACGGCAATCGAAAAGTGGGGGGGTAAGGTACGTGGGAGGACAAAACACCCTATGGATTAAAAAGCAGCAAGGAGGTGGGGGGAGCCGGCACTGTCAAAAAACGACAGAAGACGCGGGGGCAACCGGTCACGAAGGAAAACAAGAAGGGGGAAACTATGAGCTAGGGGGGAAGAGATCTGACTCACCCCTTGCCACCAAAATGGCGACGTTACTGCTCGCCTCGCCAAAGGCCCGCGTTAGGAAACAATCGGATCCGAACGCGAAAGGTTGAATATAGGTTTGAATGTGCAACAACCCGTCCGGCGCAAAACCGACGTGTTCGCACGCAAGGGAACAAATCCAGGACCCGGGGTAGGAAAGGGCCGTGAAAGGTCCTTGAGCATGGACTCCAGGCGAAGAGAAAAAGCTACCGAAGCGGGCCTGAAAATGCTGACACGAAAAGGAAAAGAGCTAAGAGTTGGGCGGCAAAATGTGGACAAAAACAAAAAAAAAAAAAAGGGGGAAGGGGCAACCCTGCAGGACACCCCGCCGAGGAATTTGCCGCGCCGAGCACTAAAACGTCCTTGTTAAGAGCGGCGATCGAACAAAAAAAAGGGCAAGGCGTCAGCCGGTCAGGGAACATGTGGGCGGCGACCAAAGACATGACGCCATTGGCGGATAAAGGTAAGAAGCCATGCCGGACGCCAAAAGATGTGGTTGGGCGAAGAAATCGAAACAACAAAAGGGGGAGGGGAGGAAGGGAAAAATGACAATTGAAGGGTCGTCGCAAAGTTGCGGCTGACCGCACCGGGCATTGGGGCTTAAGTTTTACCCAGTAATCAACCAAAAAGAAAGCGCACCAGAGAAGTACGCAAAGAACTGACCGGTGGAAACCTGCTGGGGGCTCCGGGGACAACGTTTGGGAAGCTGAAATGAAAAAAACTTGCGAGAGCGGCGTAGAAAATACCTTTATAGGGGGGGAACACTGCGGTTCAAGATTTCGAACAGGTCTGGTTTTAAAGGACAAGCGGGGGAAAACATTTCCCGCACATAAGCGGGTGCCTGGTAATCCCGTGGTTGAGGGTACGCGCAAAAGAAAAAACTGGGGTTGAAGTGGCTTCAAGGGTGCGCGGGATGGAAATCTGCAACACGCTACTGCTCGGAAAAAAAAAAGGTTCAAGTCCAGAAAAAAGCGGTCGGGAAGGTGGGGGGACGAAAAACCGAAACAAAAGCACGAAAAAAAATGGGCCTTTTGTGTAAACAAGCCAAAAAAAAGGGGGTAACACGGAAGTGTCGGATAGCTGTATGGGACAAAAGTCAGGGAAGAGCCGCATAAAAGCAGAGCAGCACGGAGAACTGCAGCCTGGGCCAGGCAGCTTTCTCGGGCCACCTGATGGCCGAAGTTTGACCAAGGGGGGGGGGGTTGGTTGCCAGGCATCGCGGAGGAAGGGGGGAACCCTGCGGGTCAAAACAACAAGGCGGCTGGGAAATCATAGGGGTGGGGGGTAGAACCCAGCGTACTACCAGGAAGGGGGGGGCTGGGGGGCGGATACTGGAAGGCGCAAATCACCAAGTCAACAAAAAGCTGGGGAAAAAATGCCTTCCGAGGCGGGAGTCTTTTCGCAGCCAAAGGGTCTCCCAGGCACGAAAAAACAAAAAAGCGTGAGGGGAATGAACTGTAACCAAAGTAGCATCTGAAAAAAACCGAGTCAATCTTCGGGCGAGAAGGAGTGGGGGGGCGGGTGTTCCTGAAACTGGCCCCGGTCAAAAGTCAAGGCCAGAAGCGAATGTAGCGGAAAAACAAGGAGAGTGAACGGTTCAATTGAGGGGCCCGCAAGGACGGTGGTTCCTGGTCAAAAAATAAAGAAAGTGGAAAGCCTTGAACCGCGATCTACCCGAAAGATAAACCAAAGGGGGGAATTCTTGTTCGGAATAGGGGGAAACCAATCCTGGTTGGTTCGGTGCAGCTTTTTTTTCTTCATAGGCAGGTGTCAGGAAGGGGAATTCCCAGGGGAGAGAGCCTGCTTGACGGTCGATGGAATGGCCAAAAAAAGGTCTACGCAACAAAAAAAACCGTTTCAAGGACATGTCACGACGGGCTGCAGGAAATAAGAGAAAAAAACCAGGGGGGATGGGAGAGACGTCATGGACCGGACCATGGGGGGGAAGGGATAACTCGAGGGGGGCTGCCGGGGGGGGGGTCGCAGAAAGAAGCCGCTTAAGAAGGTTGCCATCAGCGGGAAAGGAAAGCTCCCCCGGTGGGGACCAATTGTTCGCACAAGGGAATACTAAAGAGATCCCGCACACCAGTATAACTCAGGATGGAGGGTGAAAAAAAAGTACAGAGGTCCTATCATCGCAGACAGGGAAAACAGGTGTGGCCGTTGTTCACCCCAACTCAGGGGGGGGTCACACACCAAACCTAACCGAATCACACCCGGCGTTCTTGGGGCGCCGCAGGGGGGTTGGCGTCGGTCAAAATCCAAAAGTTTGGAATCTCGCATTGGGGGCGGGAAAAAGCTCACCTGGACGTTCTATAAGCAGACGAGAGTACCCGATGGAGAGAATGTTTTTGGGGTAAAAGAATTTGGGCAGCCATCTTGCAGAACGAAGAGGAAAGAATACAAGATGAATTAGGTGGGCAATGCAACAACACAATCCGCCGTGTGTCCAAACAAGACAAACGAACATCGTCCGGAAGAAAAAGTGCATGGGCCGGGTCGGACCCAGGCCAAAGGGAACCGCCTGGGGGACGGGGGGGGCTCGAAGCGTCATCCTAGGGAAGAGGGGGTAAGGGGCAGGGGTCCAATGTTACCCGGCAGTTTTTGAAGGAAACTGGGGACCGCGGCAAAATCCTGAGCCCTCCCCCCCCCTAGACTGAACGACCTCCCAAGTGCAAAACCTGAAGGGAGTGCACTAAAAGAATAAGGGAGCAAAGAAGAGCACAGGGTCAGCAGGGGGGCCTCATGCATTCACAAAAAACAAACCTCACTGGACACAAAAGAGGGGGCGATTGGTTCCTAAAAGCTATTGGGCCGACAGAAATCAAAAGAGAGCTCTTCGAGGGGGGGTTGTACCGCAAACAAGGAAACGCCCAGGTGCCAGCGGTAATCCGGGAAAAATCACCAAATGAAGGATAGGTTGAACAGCCTAATAAGAAAACGTCATTTGGGGAAAATAAAAAGGGATGGACCAAGAAAGAAGGCAAGCAGCTACAGGGGGCGGAAAGGTCTAGTTGGTGGAGATTCGTGCCCCCATGATGAAACCGTGGTACGGGGATTTGAAGGGGAATCATCAGGGGAAAAAAATCTGGAAACCAAACCGGCTGCGGGTGAGATCACATCTGGGGGACAACCGAACCTACGTGCACACGCGGATATTACAAAAATGGCCCTTGGATGGGTTTGAAAGCAAAAAATCGATGAGCACAGGGTAAGGAGGGGGCATTTGGGGGGAAGAATGGGTCCTCGAGCAGGCTGAGTAAGAAACAATAGAGGTCACGTGGAAAAAAAGGAAAAAGAGAGAAAGATTTTCGGGCGGGAGAGATGGTAAGCAGAATCAAAACGATCGCTCAAGGGGAAAAAACAACAGATGACGCTAAAAAACTATCAAGACGCAAAATCCGCAACCGACTACAGGTTGGGGAAAAACATCGATTGAGACGAAGGATGTCCCTGAGGAACGGCTTGAAAAAGAGTCGCCAAGGGAGGAGGGGATGGTTGCACCCGGCCAGCGTAGAGTGGGGAAAAGGGGCAGGCAACCACCCAGGCCTTCAGGGTTTTCGAACAAATTTTCACGAAAACCGATGAGGGGAAAATAGAAACAAAAAAGAAGAAAAAGAAAACCGGGTCCACAACAGTCTTGATAAGGGGGGAAGCCCACATAGCTCAGTGACGAAGCATCAAGCACACCACCTGGGTTTCCCGTTAGGGAAGGGCAAGTCTGGGTGCAAAGGTGGAACAGGTAGGACATCGACCGGGCAAACTTCAGAAATGTAATTGGGGGGGAAAAGCAAAGGATTTGACGGGTAGGGAGGCCCAAAAAAAAAACAACAATCAACAAGAGCCGAAGCGCAAAAGGGGGGGGCGCTCTGCCAACGATGGGGCCGGCCCAGAAAAAAAAAAGCGAGCCTTTTGAGAAGAGTCGAAGGGAAATCGCGTGGTCCTAGCCTCCCCGGGCGGTCTTATTAAGAAAAAGAAAGTATGGAACTTCAAAAATACAAGTGTGAAAAAGAATTAAACCAGCTTTTTCGGGTCTCAATGGGAGTAAATTTGAACACGGCACATTGGAAAGGACACAAAGTCTTTTCTTTTAGCAAAACGTAGACGTGAAAGTGCCAAGGGTCAATCCCGGGAGATGGGGACAGTGGTGTTTCGCGGGGACGAGAGGGCAGGGAAGCGTCAACTCGGAATTCCAAAACAAACAAAAGGAGGAAGAAGTTTTCCGCGCTATTGTCCGAAAAAACGAAAGTGAATGAGCAAAAAACTTAAGGGGGGGTCACCAAATTTCTGGGGGGAAGGACAACACGCCATGGGACTTGTGCGGGGGGGAGAGACGGATGGCAAAAAAAGAGTCACAAAAGGACCTGGCAGAATAAACGTAACCTGTAATCCACATGCTAAAAGTATTTGACCACACGAAGAGTGGTTTGTGGGCCGCCCTCCTAAATTGGTGGAACGTCCGAAAGACGCCAGCGGCCGCACTCTGGACCACAAGTCAGAGAACTAAAATCGAGAGCCCCCTGGACTCTGGAGAAACAAAATATCCTTGTTTGGATCGGGAGGTGGTTGGGGAAGAAAAAGACATTCATAACCAATGGTGACGCACATTCATGGAGTCGATCACCTCCGAATTTGACCGGGAATGTCCTGTCACCAAAAGGAGAAAGAATAACGAAAAAGGGCCACCGTGGTACTGGGCATTGTCATTGTACCAAGATTTAATGAGCGGTTGTGACCCCGGGGAGAAAGTAAAAAGGAGGGAAAAAAAGCTCCTGAGTAAACAGAACTTGGAAGATCTGTTTTCGTAAAAATCGAAAAAAGCGGGGGGTTCGATGAACTAGACTGGCCTGAAACACCAATAGAAAATGGCTCGAACAAAGGAAAGGGCGAAGCGATACGTAGCTCATTCTTTGGCGTCATGGGCGGGTGACGGAAGGACTGTGAACCTACCCCAAAAGGAGGGGGGAGCTCATCTGGTTTTACCGCGAAGATACGTGGACTGGGGAGGGGATTACCAAGGACACCCACGACTTCAGAAACCAAAACATGGAGAGTGAAAGGACATTCTTATACTGAGGTAACCGCAAAGCCCCAGCTCGAGACAAAAGTACCATAAAACAGGGGGGGGAATGAAGGGTACAATGATCCGGTTCAACGATGGGGGTTCCACAATCATCAATTTCATTTCGGAAATCCGCAAGGTCTTCCAGAGTTTTCAGTTCTGGGGGAAGGACCAGAACCTTGCCCGAGCCGCTATCAGTAAAAAACGACACATGGTGAAGAGAAAATGCCGAAGACGCCTGGCGACAATGGCAAAAAAAACTGCGTGCAACTATGGCCAATAAAGTAAGAAAATCTCCCAAAGGGGGAGACGGGAAAGGGTCCAGAGAGGGAACGTCTCAGTGGGGGGTTCCGGTATACTGCACCACCTTGCGGTGGAAAAAACTAAATAGGCGCTTTCACAAGGCAAGAAAACACTGATGAGAAAGAACTTTAGTAAAAATAGCCTTGAAATAGAAAAATAACGAGCAGTTGCAGGGCCAGCATTGCACGGAAAGGAAGGCAGCACTTAAAAGAAAAGGAATCATTGTGCCACGGTTCCGGTTATCCAACGGAAGGGGCAAGAGGAGGAGCAGGGGGGACGGGGGAAGTCGGACAGGAGAAGGGAAAAACGATGGGCGGGCCGACCCTGACTACCGAAAGTCCCATCCCCGGGACGCAACAGACTGATCTCTCTTCTGCCCGCACAGCAGAAACAGAAATCAACATTAACTTCCGGAGGCCTATTTGAAAGGGATAAACGGGGGAGGCAAGATGGACTTGGATAAACTGGAAATCATCTTTTTCAACGCTATGCAAATTCGGGGTGTAAGCAAAAAAGGTCACCCCTAACGCCGGCTGGCGTTTAGAGGGGGGAACCGCATACAGGGGGAGGCGCCAAGGGAGAGTGGACCAAGGGGTTGAAAAAAGGCAGTGCCGGGCAATGACGCGGGTTGCCAAAATGCCATTGAGGTGCAATGGCCCAGGGGCGGAACCTGCCCGGAATGGAGAAGGATCGCCCTCTTCCCGGGTGGACCGCGGGGGGGGACTAAAAGCAGTCGGGGTGAGAGCGCGAGTCCACTGTACGCAAAAATGGTAAGCGGCAGCAATTCGAAGGGGGGGGCAGGCAAAAAGAAGATTGCCCGACGACCAAATCGGTCTCAATAAACCGCTGACAGTGACGCTCGCCCATCCAACTGGTGGTTAGATTGGCTAGAGGGGGGTTGCGCGATGAAATGGGTTTCGCGACGTGGATTGCATCCATCGCATCATTGCATCCAAGTCGAACCGGCAAGCAAGAGTTAGCCCTGGGACAGGGAAAAAAAGTGAACGGCATAGTAAGAGGATAAAGCGGGAAAAACTACTCAGAAGCCCATGTGGTCCATCAAAGGTGTGACACACGTCCAAGTCCGCCTTGGGGGGGAAAAAAATCGTGGAAAAGAATTCACGGCAACCATTCATGCCCTTTCCCAGAGCGAATCGTCAGTAATGTGTAATACTCCCGGGGGGGGTTATGCATGAAGCAGGATCCCTAAACGGCACACTCCTTCTAACAGAAAACCAAGACTTTGAAAACGAGGGTAACGATGCATCCACCTTCTTGAAAAAGGGGGGTCCATCTAACTATGTGGGGGAAGTTTGCCGGAATGGAGACAGGTGGGCTAAAAAACGAGAAAAGAATGAGGCATTTTTTGGTTTTCACTCCTTGTGTTGAAGGGGTTTTGGGAGTTTATCTAGAGAAAAACTCGTCACATGGGTTAGGTTGGACAGCTTGGCAGCAACCCGAAACCAGATTAAATCCGCACTGGGAGGTTGGACCAGACAGGGTGGCAAAAAGTCCTCCAACGACAAGAGAAAAGAAAGGGCAAACCGTCACGCCGGACGAACGATTTAAGCTCCCGAAGACTGGGGCCTCCTTACAAATACTACAGGGGCTTCTCAGGAGGGGATAATACCTTCGGAGAAAATCAGGCTAACAAAAAAAAAAAACTCAAATGAAAATCTGTTGGTCACACCCGGAACTGGGGAATCAAAAAGTTGTCAGCAAATTCTCGAAGACTTGCGGAAAAAAAGGCAGTTTCCAGTTATCAAAAAAATATGGGTCCCTCATGAAAGAAACAAAAAGGCGCACGAGCGCCCGTTCAGGCCAAGACGCCTACGTCTAACCAGGCTGATGGGGCGCAAAAATGGTCGCTTTCATACAACCTAAAAAAACTGTGGTTTCGAAAAAAGTTTGCCGTTCAACAAACCGCTAAAGGAGTTACACGAGCGACGCAAGGTTGTCATAACCAACGGGCCACGGTGCTCCCGCGCAGTGGAAAGAGAGTGGGGGAGGAAATGGTGTCGAAAGGAAATGGCACGGAGCCGGGAAACTTGTCCCAGACGCCAATGCGGAACGGCACATGACCTGGAAGGCCGAAAAAAAAATTTTTATCGGAGGATCAACAACTAAAAGAGAAAAGAGAGAGGAAAAAAACAAAAATTTCGGCAGCAGTTTCTGAGAAGTGTCCGACGCCCTGAAGGGACTTGGGGGAGTAAATTGGTAAAAAACCACAGGTCCGCCTGGCGGGACACAGCAAACAGGCCTCAACGAAAAATTGACCAGGATGACTGTAGGGAGAACGGAAAACGTTGGGGGACAAAATAAACCCTACCAATAGCGCCGAAATACTTGTCGGGTGAAGGGCATTGTTTGGGGAACAATGGAAATTGTTGGACCAGCCCGACACATTGTCCGCAACTACATAAGTCGTGGAAAGTCCTGCGGTTCAGTCGTACTCGGAGAGGGGGGATGTTGCTGGGCGCCCTTTTAAAAATTTCTTCACGAACTTCTAGAAAAGCCATGCTACAACAGGTAAGGCAGGGCCTTGGTCAGGAACAAAAAAAAAAAACGGAAACGTGAAAACCGTGAAAGTGTGGAAATCCCACAAAGGGGCACCAAAAGGAGGGAGGGGGAGTCGCCCAGAAGTCTGATTAAGGCCGCAAGCAAAGGGAAGACTAGTCAAGAAGAAAATGTGCAAGTACGATGCAAGTCGTCATCTTCAAACCTTTGGGCCGGACACAAACTGGGTTGGGGTGGAAAAACCTGGTCTTCAAACACTAAAAAAAGGGATGCAAAAGGTTGGGTCGGCAACCCCCTGAGGCTGCTGTGAAAAAAAGGGGGGTGTTTTAGCAGGGGAAGCAGTAACGCTAAAGAGGGGAAAAAAGCCGGGGGAGGATTTAACGCGTATATATCCGCCACAAAAGTCCAAACCACACATGGAGAAAAAAGGAAAGAAAAAAGAGGTGGAGTAGGGGGGAGCCGGTCGCCCCCACGGTCCTCACGATAGCAAAAGCGGTTCGCAATGAGGGGACGCGGGCAAAGCCTTCTCCCCAGGCTCTGCCCAATCTTTCTGGGTCGGAGTCCGGGGGTAGGTTCGGGATCAGGGTCCTATCCAAATAAAAGGGAAGTCTAGGTTATCAATTGGAACTGACGAGGAAAACGCCATGGGGACGGGAAAGGAATTTGCAAAAAAGGAAGCGTCTGGGGGAATTATCAAACCACCAGCTACATTGAAGGCCTAAAAAAATCAAAGTAAAAAAGGTTGGCCGGAGGTGTTGGTTTTCCGTCGTAGCACGGGAAGACCTCGAGGCCCGATGCTTGAAGTGACCGTTGAAAAAAGGGGGGGGGAGGGGAAAGCCCGGGGAGCGGAGTCGGATCTTGCCGGGGGGAGCCCGCATAGGGGCGATGGCAGCACCAGACACCGGGGGGTCCACAAACGAAACATTCCATGTAAAAGCGCGAAAAAATAGAGCGATCAGAAAAAACCAAGTGGGGTGGAAGAACGTCAGAAAGGGCGGGGGGTTCTGAACCATCGCTGTTGTTCGCGCAGCGGGCCGATCGGTAAGTTTGCTGCAACCACGACATCCGCGACGGCGTGTTAAACCAGGGGGGGGGGACAAAAAAAAACAAAGGTCCAGCGAAAACCCGTAACAACTCAAAAAAAAAGGTTGGTTGAATTGAGGGAACCGATGGGGGGCGTTACAAGAAGTTCCTATCAATCGAAAGCAGGGAGAAAGTTACCCGTTTGGCCACCACAAACGGGAAACACAGAAGATGGCATTGGGGGGAAACCGGAGTGGTGGAGCAGGTTGGCCGTCGGTCACACAGATTGGCAAAAAATCGGAAAGGTGGATCCTTGTAAGATTGGGGAAGGATGGCAGGTTTTTATCAACGCCACTGGGCGTTACGGGCTGAGTTTGCAGTAACCCCGGGAAGGGGACACCTACAAATAGAGAAACTAGGGGGAAAAGTACAATAGTAGTCTAGGGATTCAATAATCATATGACAAAAAAGGGAATATTAAAATTCCATTTGCTTGGGGCCCCCAGGTCTAAGGAAAGAGGGTTCAGGAAAAACGAATCCGCAGATTCTATTCCGCCCGGCTCGGTATGTCATTAAATACAGGTTTTGGCAAACGGGAGGTGAGAACTCGTCCACCCCGGCGGCAGCCTTAAACCGCCTCTTCATACGAATCCACTGCCTCTCTATTCTGGAGAAAAAACACGGCGTCGGAAAGAATTGACTTCACAGTGATTAAGCACAGGCATGCGGCACAGGGGGCCGATGGGAAGGAGTCGGAAAAGGGCAAAACACCGGTATGTTTTCTATTTTTGCGGAAAAAGACTAATTTTTCCGAAAGCCGAGCACAGAACACAGTGTGGGGGGGAAAGAGCCTCGCGAAAAAAGGCCGGGAAGCCGGAAGACCTGCGGAGCGACGAGGGACTGAGCACAAGATGAAGTTTCTAAAAGGGGGGAATCAATTAACCCCCATCACGCCGAACTCCCAGCAATTGCGCTGGGGGAAGCAAACCGGCGCGTTTGGGGAAAAGCCGCGGAAAAATGTCTGAACATGGAAAAAAAAAAACGCCCTAGCGGAAAGCTCGTGCACAACGCTTCCCGGGATATTCATCAAAAACGCGACAACGAAAAAGGCTCCAGCGTCTGAAAGAGTCCAGAAAGGCTGAGGTGACGCGAAGCTATGTAAGAACGTCACCTGGCGGAAATTTGGTTGGATGGGGAAGAATTGGTCACGAGGAAAAGTGCTTGCGGCAGGCGGTCAGCCTTGTGACTACGCTCCTCCATGATCTTTTTCGGATTTTCCGGAAAGGGTCGGGAGGAGCTGAAGGAAGGGAAAAAAAGAACCTCCAGACCGAAGAGGCGCGGAGAAGGAGCGACACCGAATAGGGGGCCCAGCCGTCAAGCCAGCAAAACAATCCTGTCCAGAAACTACGGGGGAACGATAATCGGACTTTACGCGAAGTATTAGGGCCAGGTGAGCGAGACCGAGCAGCGAAAGGTTCCCATCAACTTTTAGAGGAATGAAAAGGGTCCCCGGCGCCATTGGGTTGGGGTTACGAAAAGAATTCACCTTGGGGGGGGACAGGAAAAAAAAGACGGAAAGCCTTGCTACACCAGCGTTCAGCAAGCGTGGCTTGAATCAAGTACAACCAAAATATCAGAAAGAGGAAGGGGGGCTGAAAAGAGCACAAAGCCCCTGGGGGGGGCGTACCGACCCGTTCAGGAGGGACAAACGAGTTTAGGAAAAA
>Ga0179591_1215704_pt1 | contig 14385 bp, 12 predicted proteins | sample CZOMad2_1_08_16f_FD_182891 | JGI IMG/M metagenome (GOLD analysis project Ga0179591, IMG submission 182891) | Vadose zone soil fungal communities from Angelo Coast Range Reserve, California, USA - CZOMad2_1_08_16fungal (PacBio error correction) | ecosystem: Environmental > Terrestrial > Soil >...
GGTGGTGGGGAAAGGCGGGGGGTAGGCTAGCCCTTCACTAGAAAAAGGGACGGGAGGATTCCGATGAAAGGGAGCGAAAGACGGTGTAACCAACAACAAACTCTTGGCGCGAGTGGCTACTACCTGATTGACAGGCGGACGGGAAAAAAAAAACCAGGGGTATCTCGTCAAAAAAAAGGGGCGGGGGGAATTGATGCCGGTAGGAGGCGGAAAGCGAGGGGACGCCGCGTAGAAAAGTTCAGCGAACGAGCCGAGCTCCCAGCCCGACGGAACCGCGAAAAAAAACCGAGGACTTCCGGACAAAAAACGCCCCAGGGGAAGCAAAAAATCAAAGAAAAAAAAAAAAACAAACACCGTCCCCAATGATAGAGAGAACGCGGAAAGAGAGAAGCCCTCGAAGAGGGCACAGGGACTCAACGAATTTGTACGACATCTGGGAAACGAAAGAAAACAGAGAATGATAAGGCCAGGTCTAAGTCCAACAGGAAGAATTCGGCCATCAAAAAAAGGGAAGAGCGGACAAGGAAAACTTCAGGTTCTGCAACAAAACCGGGAGGACGCACCACGCGATGGGGAAAAAAAAATGGGGCGCCGAGTCCTGCCTCTGACAAAAAAAAACTAAGGCTTTCTAAGCGTTTTCAGGCCTGGAACCAAAGGAGAAAGTCTGCCGGAAAGGAAACAGCGGAGCAGACAATCAGAACAACAGGGGGATGGGAGCGCACGTGCACTCTTTCAACGGGGTGGAAAAAACGTCGTCCAAATACAAGAGATCAGGGGGTTCTGTAAAAAAGTAACCGTATGCGGTACATGGGGCAAAAAGCAGGGGGAACCTGAAAATCAGAACACTGTTTCCTCCTCACCTGGGGGCACCTTCACGTTACTACGCAAGGAAGGCGAGCCCAAAGAGGTGAAGTCGTAAAGGGAAAAAAAGTCGCCTACTGGGGGGAGGAAAGGCTGCCTAAAAAAGAACTAAGAAAGGATGAGGGGGAAAAGGGGGGTCCGTACATATGCCTAAAAAAAAGGAGCACATCGGACTAAGGCAGCTCAGACAAAGAGGAATTGGGTGAACAGAGAAGGGAAATCCGGAATGGACCTGACAGAAAACGGAAAAAAGCCAGGACGAAGCAGACTCGATCACGCTGGCTAACCCAAAATTTAAAAAGCCTGAGTTACTCCATATACTGGAGGGAAAAAACTCTTACGGCCGCCTTCCCCCAAACCCTTCCTCGAAACCAAATCCGGATTTTCCTCCCAAAAAGGTGTGCTTCAACCACCCGTGGGGTCGAAGAAAAAAGGGGATTATTGCCTGATCGCGAAAGAAAGGCCAGTCAGAAGGCGGCGGGCTCGACGGAAATTTGTCAACTTCGAGGGCCCGTAAATACGCACCGGGCGGAAGGGGGAGGAAAAAAAAATAGATTGTGACCTCTACCGGCAATCCATCAGGTGGGGGGGAGCGGGCGGACGGCAGGGTTATCCCGAGAATCTATTCCCCTCAGGTCACGCGATGAAACAAGCAGGCGACGGATGGCGCATGGCGCGGACCGAGTAAGTAACCAAACGGGACATGAGAAACCAGGAACAGTGGTAGAATAACTACTTTTGGCTGGGCACATGGAGCGCCGAAGGGCGAGGCGTGCAAACAGTGGTCAAAAAGGGAAAAGGCGCCCATACGGCCAAAAGACAGCTCACAACTAACTTCCCGGGAAAACATCAAACCTCCGCGGAAAAGACCTCGGGGCGGGGGGGTCACTTCAGCCGCAAAAAAAGCATCACGCGCATGATATAATGGGAGATGACTAGGCGAAAAAACGCAGTGCCCCCCTACTCGACGGGGACCAGCGGGGGGTAAACCTGACCGGCACCGGGGGACTTCCTCAGAGCAAACAAGAAACGCCAGCACAGATTGAGGTTACGATCAAACTCACGGGGCGACCGTTTCCTCAGAACCATGTGAGTCAGGGGGAAAGGAGCCGGAAGATCAAGCGAGTCGGTCCCTCACACCCGCCTTCCGCCTAGGACAGTCCCCTCGCAGAACCAAAGTGAAAAAAAACGAAACAGCGCAGGGGGCAGAGAAAGGGAGGCAGGTGGGACGAAGGCGCCGAAGGAGTGGGGAGGGACCGGAGTTCTGGGGACAGCGCACCGGCCCTAAAAGGGAAACAGGACCCAACTCAAAAAAAGGGGGAAAGGGAGGAATTAAAAGTCCACGTATAAAAGCAAACGCATGGCCCTTCAGCCGCCAGTCACGGGAAAGAGCACGGGGGAAAACTAACTCAAATATCGTCAATTGGAAGATTTGGTCCCAGCGTCGAGAAAAGGGGGAAAAAAAGCCGGAAATCCCGCCCTGTTACTAGGAGGACAGCTGCAAGGAAGGCAAGCCCCGTAGGAAAAAGGAGGACGAAGGAAGGATCAGAAGTTAAACCTGGACTTACCAACCTCTAAAAAAGAGAACGCACGAAAAAAATGAGGGCGAGAAAAAAGGTAAGAAGGGTGTTCAAACCCATCAGGAGCAAAAAAAAAACGGCGACCGAGGGGGCTCCTCGTATAAACGAAAAAAGGGCAAAAAAGCGACGTGGGACAGAACTAGGGGAATACAAGGCGGGAAGGTTGGGCCACAAAAAAAAGAAGGTGTCAACTTAAGACTTTGGCAAAGCAACAAGGAGGACTTTCTGGATGGAGGTCGGTCCTCTGTCTTCTGTTTACTCCCTTCGTCTTCCGAAAGCTGGAGTGGAGTGGGCGTGATACGACATGGTCAACGAACAGTGCGAATCATGATCGTCGGCAAAAGACAAAGACAAGCCAAAACAAACCAACCACCTGGGGGATTGAGGAGGAAGATATATTGGGAGGACAAAAGGAGGAACGTAGATCGCCCAAAAAGGCCACCCTACGCCCCCTGGCTCAACTCCAAGTCGACTCCAGGGGGGAACGCACTATCACGAAAAAAGGAGAAGCAACGCCATGGAGTAGAACACGAGTAGTCAGTCGTGACGCAGTCTCCTCTATCAAAAAGGAGTCTCACGGACATACCCACGTCCCGGGTAAAAGAGACGAAAGCACTCTCAAGTCGAGTGCACGCGAGCGATCCTAACCCAAGACACTTATCTCCCGGGTGAATGGAAAGGGGAAAACCTAGACACTGAGCAAGTAGAAGGGGGAATGTGAACCTCCGGAGCGAGGGCCGTAGATTGAATCATTTTCTAGACCTTCATTAAGAGAAAAAGGAGAGACGGGAGGGATCCGCCGGCACAAAGAGAGACAGAAGATGATGAGAGGCTTCCAAAAGTAGTGATCGTAGGGACAAGAAGCGCATGATGAGTACTTCATTTGGGGAAAAAAAAAAGCGGCACCGCGTACGGGGGTCGGGTGTAAGTGAATGAAGTAACAGACGCGAACGGGCTCACTGAACGATGAGGCCTCACTCGTGCACCTACAAAACTCATTTTAGGGGGGGGAATACCCGCGCCTTGGGGAGAGGAGGAAACCAAGAGAATCAAGGTGTATTTCATAGATACAGGGTGGACGGAAACGGGACCAAGGTGAAAGGTACTTTGTTTACTATTTTCTTTACTGACAGGCAGGATTAGTCAAAAAACACAAGAGGACGGTCTAACTGCTCTCTAATCTCAGGGAAGAGGGGCACCTGTTCGGGGAGAGGAACAGTGGAGCGTGAGGGTAACGGTTTTCCTCCAAGGTGAGCTATCGAGTAATCCCGTGAGGAAAAAATGCACACACCCCAGAAAAAAGGCTCTCCGCAAGTTCACCAAAAGAGAGAACCGAGGGGAAGGTTCCCGAACCAGGGGGAAAGGTATGTTGTGACGACTAAGGATTCCGCCCAGAAGTCAGGGAGAACCCGCGAAACCCCGGAACGCTAACACATGCAAAGCAGCCGGAAGAGCCGGGCGGACCACTCGGGATGGACATTGCAAAGAGCGCTCGAGTGGCGCATACGGAGACGTCTTATCAGGAGGGGGGGGGAACGATTAGTGAGCACCTAAACCAAAGCTCCAAACTGCGATCCAAGGCGCGGAAATAGAGGGGGGGTTACAGAAATAAAGGGCGAGGGGAAACGCCTAAAGCATCAAGCACAAGAGGGGAGAACCCGACCCACACCAAGTAGACACTGCAAGGACCTGGACAGGCAAAAAGACAATCGCCGCCCTAAAATGCGAAACAGAAGAAAAAAACACAACGTTTTAGAATCCGTACCAAAAGCCTCGGCGAGTAAATCGACCGAATAGCCAAAAGTCAAATCTGGAGGGTCCGAAGCGCCTTACCCTCGGTGTCTAGAGGCCCCGAAGCAGCAGGGCGCCGAAGGTAGGTCCTAATGTACACTTTCTGGGATGAACGGAACGGAAAAAGAAGCGTCGGGTCAAAGCACCATGTGGAGAAGCGCCTCAAACGGAAGAACCCTGGAACAGATGACGCCCGTACGTGGACGGGAAGACATAACGAAGGGGTCTAGTCGTTGTAAGGGGGAAAACGGGAAGAAAAAACCACCAATGCTGCTGAGGTTCACGTACCCGCAAACTGAAACCCGCGACCTGCCTACGCGAGCACCCGATGGGGGCGGCCGAAGGGGGGAGAAACTGCGCTTCCGTAAAAAAGGGAGAAAAGGGATAGGGGACGTCCCATACCGAACTCGTTTGAACTGTCAAAGAACACAAAATTGAAAAGAGGGTGGACTCGGTGGTCACGAGGAAAAAGGTAATGCGACCAAGTGCTCTCCGAAATCACCTTGGGGCGCGCAGGAACCCGCGGCCTGAAAAATCTCATTACGCAACCAGCTCAGCAGGGACCAAACTGGAGGGAGAACGTCCTCAGAAGCCAAGGGCGAAACTCGCCGCAAACGTCCAAGAAAAAAGTTGAAGGGAGAAATGTGGGGGCACACGAAGACTTTCGTCGCCTGGGGGAGAAGCGAAGCGAGCGCGATCGACCGGACGCGGATTCGAGGGGAAGGCCAAACGGGCAAGCAATCGTCAAAAAAACGCTACAACGCCATGGGCGCAAGGTCAGAAGGAGAGAAAAGAAAGGAAGCGGGATCATCCAATAGGGGGTGGGGACGGAAGGGCAAGAGACGGATGGGGCCGCTGGCTTGCCGGGGGGTACTCAAGGGGGCGACGAACGCCCGTCCGGGACGGCCAAGGTATCAAAAAGGGCCGAGCGCCAATGTGCCTGCCGGGAGTTGACTTTAGGAGCCGACCGCCTACAAAAGAGAAGAAAAAACCAAGTAAACAAACCCGGGCGATCGAGATGGAAGCAATAAAAGTGGGAGAAGGAGGCAGCTCAAGGCACCCTCGCGACGCAGAGGCTCAGGAACCACGACCGATGTGTACGACGTCGGAAGCCTATGAAAGTCTTCAAGGATACGTGATCCGGTACGGAAAAGGGGGGGCAGCACTCCAAGCGTGCGTAACATGAAGCGGGCGCAAAGGTCGGCCAGAACCTCGGGGGAGGGAAGAAAGCACAGACGGAATGAAAAGTTTACAGATAAGGATACAAAATTCAGGGGTAAAACAAAAAAAGAGGATAGGATCAGTTCGACGGCGGAACGCGGGGAACGCACGCGAACCTGCCCGCTGTAACCTTAAGACTATGCATGACCGAAAAAAAACACACTGAAGGTCGAGCACAGACAGCTCGAAAGGCCGTGACGATTGGGGGGGATCTAAAAAAGGAAAAGGCATTAACGTGACCGGTCCCGGTCGGAGAAAAAAAACACCCCCAATCGCCGGATGATAACGCGTAAGTGGTGCATAGGTCAGCAAAGAAAACGGGGAGGAACCAAAAAAAGAAAAGGAGAAAGAGAGATCCTCCTCACGTACAAGGACGGACCCGGGGAAAAAACAACGCTCCGGATTCCACGGGTTTGCGGAAAGGAGACGCGAAAGGCTCCTCCTCCAAAGTCCGATCAAAAGAAAATCCGGTGCGTGCGCAGACTGAAAGAACGGACCAGTAATCGTCCGGCTCCGCCGGCAGGGGACAAAAAAAACGACACTCACCGGCGTCGATGCACTCCTCCCAGGAGCGAAGGATGAAAAAAAAGAAACAGGCAGTCTAGACGAAAAATGAAAAGGAAAACTAGGGTTCTTGTCCCACACATAAACAGGACCGAAGTGGAAGGGAAGAGGCCATAAAACTCGATCCTCCCTAAGCTCCCAGGGGGGGGGGGAAACGGCATGATCTCAAGCAGACCTGAACGCTCCTCGTTCTGAACGGAAACAGAAAAGGGAAGAAAAATCCCTCCCCTCTTGGACGTCCGACCAAGAGGCAGCGCCGACTCCCAGACTTGACGCCCGGGGTTGGGGGGACTGCTTGGAGGACGAGGTGGCGCCTCTGTTCAGCATGAAAAGGAACCAAGAGATCCGCTGGGTCTCCGCGAAACCGGAAAACGTTCCGGCCCCAAGCCTTTTAAAACCAGGGCGAAGTAAAGGGGGACACTGTACCCCGTCAAGGCGGCCAAACGAGAAAAACCTCGCCGCACATCAAAAAACACGCCGGAAAACCAAAGTCATTCAGATATGCCCCCGCAAAAAGAAAACCCAAGAAGACAAACGAAGCTATTGCTGGAGGGATCGCGAAAGGACCAGGCAACATTCACGAGTGTCGGGAAAAAAAAAAGGAAGAAGGGGAACGTCTGTAGTTGAAGTCGCGGGGCGGCCAAATAAAAACCGGCCGCCGTCAAAAATGACAAAGCAAAGCGCCCTGCTGAAAGTCAACGACAGGAAAGCGCGCGCATCCTCGCAGTACCCTTATCAGAGAAACAAAACAACACGGAAGGGGAAAGAAGAGGGAAAAATGTCCGTCGCGGCCCGCCTCAATAAGAATAGAATTCGAAAAAGCCGCCGTGCATGCATCGCGCGGTTTTTGAGGGTCGAGGGGAAAAAAAACAAACTCGCCGCGAAAACGCTGAATGGAACCATAAGTGCGGTCGTCCCGAAACGAAAGTCAAAAGGGCCAGGGCAAACCCCAAAAGCGGCGTCAAAAAATCACGCTTGGAAAAAGGAGGTCAAACGAAGGGCCAGGTGAGAACCGAAAATGCGTATGCACCGAAGGGGGAATCGCGCGCGGGGAGCTGTTCCGACGGTAGACAGACCTAAGGAACGTACGCCGCCGGGGAAAGCCGAAAAACGAACGACCTCGGAAACGAAAAAGGTCGCGGGGGAGACACCCCCGGGGAGCGCGTGGGCACGCTCTCGGGGAAGAAGGGAAACGGAGCCAACCACACCGCCCCCGCAGTCCGTCAAACACCATCCCGGGACGTATCAAAAAACGGGGAAGAGAAAAAAAGCCCGAAAGTCACCCGCACGAGCGAGGTTAGAAGTGGGGCTTTCCAGCGGAAAAACGAGAAGCCTGTACCCCCAATGTCCGACAGGCAAAAAAAGGCCGGGGAGGGGCGCAAGCTGCTGAGGCATCAAAGGGGAAAAGGTCGCAAGCGATTGTTCCTAACTACATCTTCCGTGAAAAAGTGATGGCACAAGCAGGCCGGGTAAACGGAAATGCGTTCGCTATAAAAAAAAAGACCACGCAGTAGGAACGTCGTGAAAACAAAGGGGGAGGATCAAACAAAAACTAAAGGGCGCAACGCAAGGTGAGTTCACATGCGGGTCGGGGCGCAAAAATAAAGAAAAAAAAGCACGGGAGTGACGCTTCGTAAACACACAGAGAGAAGGTACGAATCTCAAACACCAGACAGGCGATCTCGCCGCTGACATCCTCTCCCGAAACCTCAAAAAAGCGCGAAAGAAGGCGGATCGGACGACTCAGTCAAACTATCAGCTGATAGTCGAGGGGGGAAGGCGCTGCAGAGTCAAACGCCCCTAGCTCGCCACGAGGGGGGGAACCTGATTCAGACTATTAGGCTGTAGGAGGGGATCTGCGCCGCAGGAACAAAAAAAGAAGTACCTCAAAAATAGTGGAAAACTGGAATACCCCAATCAGACCGGAAAACCGAGCATGTTCGGTAGTGACGGTTGGCCTCGCTAAAAGGTTTCAGGTAGGAAGCTGCATCAAATGGGGGGACGGAACCGGTAGGCAGTGCCCATAAGGGTGCTTCTTAGAAAAAAACGTCCCCCCGACCAGGAACTACTATCAACCATGAAGGAAAAAAGTCGCTGTCGTGTGCACTGTCTAGGGGGCCCAGGTAAAAATTATCAATGAACCAAGCAACTCAGTGCTTGTGCAAGCTCTTGGAAAGAATAGGGGCATTGTCAACGAACGAAAACGGGCAGTACCCTCCTGAACAAATCAAAGCGAAATGCATACGTGAAACATCACTCCAGAGGGTTTCTCACTGGGGGACGGTTAAAACCACCAAAAGTGGGGGGAATTCACCGTAGTCCGGGGATAAACAAAAAAAAAAAAATTGACGGGAGATCGAACGTGAAACCCAAAACGAACGCAATCAGTGGGTCGCGAGGGGGACCCGAAGGCGCGTCTTCTCGGGAAAAAAGGGGAAAACACGAAGACAAAGGTGTGATCAGAAAGGTGCTCACCCAGGGGGAAAGGGGTAAACTTGTAATGCGGGTCAGGGGACAAAAGGAGGGGCCCTCTAAATTTACACAGAAAAAAAACAAGGTACGAGATAGACGATCTAGAATCCAGGAGGAAAGAACTTCGCCCTGTGAAAACGAGTTCTTCACAAAAAGGAAATGTAAAGAACCGACAAGTGCGCAGGAAGTCCCGCCCCGGGAAAACAGAAGGTACTTTTTCCAGTTTATTGGCTTGAGGCAAGCGCTACCTGGTTGGGAAAAAACAATATAGTATGAGGGAGGGAGCGGACGGGAGTGGCGTGGAGCGGTGAAGCTCGGTGGGCCCCAGGTAAGTGATGGGTGTGGGCACCGGAATTTGGATAAAGGGTTAAATTTAGCAATCGGAAAAGTGAACAAAAAGAAGGGGGGGTCGGGTTACGGGAAAAAGGGCGCGGCACTCCGTGACCATCGTAGTGAGATGGTTCCTAGTCTTCTGGTCGTCAGACGTGTGGTCGGTTGCGTGTGTGTCGCACCACACACTAGAACACCGCACTCGGGTTAGCTCAAGGACTTATAGTTAGAGGGAAGAAAAGGTTGCCAGACAACAAAGCGATGGCCGGCGGAATGGGCGGTCATTGCCTGGATGAAGGGAAGCTTCTTCCATACGGAAAAGAAAAGAGAGAGAAACCTCTCGCCGCCCCCCGCACCCGTACAACTTATGAGGTAGCGCTGTGGCCCAGAGGCAATAAAAAGTCGGGAACGAACGCGTCCAAACTAAACAAATTGGGGGCAACGTTTAGAAAGCAAACATAACTCACCGAGTATGCGTGGGCCCCTTGGGTTAAACATCAGAACGGGTGTGGGAAACCTAAGGCGGTCCGCTGAAAAGACATATAAAGGAAGGACCAGGCGGGAAAGCGATGGCTGGGAGCAAGAAAGGGGGGGCGGGATCGTGAAAACCGGGGGCGCGGGGGGGGGGGGCGGGGGGGGGTGGGGGGGGGGGGGGCGGGGGGGGGGGGAGGAAGCGGAGGAAGGGAAAAATGGGCTGTGGGACTGAGCGGGGCCAGGTAACTAAAAGAAACTAAACCGTACTCTGCTGGGTCGGAAAAGGGAGGAAAAAGTCCATCTGAAAGTCCCGACCCAAAAAGGGAACGATCAAGGGTGGGTGGGTGGGGGTAATCCGGGTCGAGGGAGGGGCAGGGGGGGGGGGGGGGGGGGAAGGGGGTCCAACGAGGGTGCTTGGTTGAACGGGGACCGCTCCAAAACACATGGTTCCCAGCGAAGGAAGACCGCCGACTACCAACTCGGCGAGAACTAGACATCAAAACCTCGAACCTCTAAATCCAAACTAAAATTAATCACAACCCGCCAGATAAGCTTTCTGTAAGACCAGAAGGAAAGTACGTCGCCGACGGGGCGATGCGGCTTGTGGGTTCCCCAATGTTGAATTTTAAAGGACCTCCACCGGTGGCCACGCGGGCAAAGGAGGGCCGATTTTCCTGGTCAAAAGGAAAAAAGGGTAGGTCTTTCCTTGGTAGGAAAAGGGAAGAAAAATTGCCCTGAAAAAAAAGAGGGGCGGGGGGGAACTGCAAAAGGGCTCCACGGGGAAAGGCTGGAAAGTGTGATCTCCAGCTGGTGCTGCAGAAGTTATGAAACTGGCCATGGCTGAGGAAGGGAACAAAAACGCATATGTCTCGCACGCCTGTAGGTAGTCGGGAGGGGCTTATCAGGTGAGAATAGATCAAACCTTCCCACCAAAAACGCTATCTCTAAAACGGGATGCGCATAGACGGACATGCGAGTGAGGGGACGTGCCCCGCGACAGGGGGTCGAAACTCCTAAAAAGGGGGGGGTCTTGAATCAAAGGGATGAACGGGGGTCGAGAGAATGTCTAAAGCTTTACGGTAAGTCTACGGGGGGCCAAGCGGGAGTCCATCGTGAAACTACCTGTAAAAAAAAAAATGTGACATCAACCGACATCGTGAAAGCCATACTGGGCGGTGGAAAAGGCGGAGAAGTCACGAACATCCCGGACGACAGAAGCAGATCTGTCTGCGCTCTCCTACGGCAGGAAAACGAAAACTTTCCCGACGGCGGAAAATACCACCCCCGCGTCCTGACAGGGCAGCAACGGAAGTCTCGTCAGACTCAAACGGAGCCGGTCCACAAACGGGGCTGGGGGGGCCCAGGCCTGTAGCAGACCGATGGGCGGCGGAACGGGCAGGGAAGGCGCACGGCGGATGTGCTTCCAAAAGTGAGGGGCGCCACCGGGTGTGCGTTGTGGGTCAAGCCAGGGGAACTCAAAGAGAATTGAGAAGCGAGGAGGTAAAGGGGGGGGACGATCAGACCATAACCCCTTGCAATCAAAACCCTCGTGACCCTTCGTGGAAGGAAAAAGATTCTCGTGGGGACCAAAAGACAAACCTGGCAACGAGAGCCCCTCCCGGCTCAATCGGCCGCATCTCCGAAAAGAGGGGGGACGAAAAACAAAAACTTTGACGTTCGGTGGTTCAAAAGAAGGGGGAGGAGAGGACAAGCAGGCAGGTGGAAGCGGGTGTGACACGGCTCCTCACGAGCCATGTACACAGAAAAAGCGGTAACGAAGGACACAATGAAACGGCTACACTAATCACAGGAAAATGGAAGGGCCTAACGCGCTCAAAAAATGACGGGACGGAGGAGGACATACATCGTCAACGTGTCGAAGGGGGGGCCACGCAGGTCCGTGACCTGAGATAACCGAGTGAATACGAGGCGGCCACTTGGCCGAAAGGGGCCAAGACAAGAAACGCTCCGGAGAGACCGAGCAGGGAAGGGGAAAAGCGGCCTACGACTCTGATAACGCCAAGCAGGGAAACGGTCACAGTACGGGCGCAAAGAACGGGGATCTGGTCTGAGAGCGAAGGCGGGACGGTTGGAGAATCGGAAATCTTAGTTCCACCGTGTGCCAAAAGGGAAGAGTGGCCAATCTTTTGTATAGCGGAGACGGAAAGTGCCCCAAGCGAAGAAAAAAATTGTGGAAGAAGAAAACGCTGTGCTAAACGTAACGGAACGGGTATGTAAAGTGTATGGAATCCTTCTCCGGGGGGCAAGCCGTTCCGCTTCGAAAAATGGGCTGGGGGGGGATCGCGGGGGGGGATCTCCAGGGTGACCATTGCAGACCTCATCTCTACAGAAAAAAACACCGGAGGGGAGTAGTCAAGATAAAAAGATAAGGAGAAACACGTCCTACCGAAAACACGATACACACTATCCGACTCCGGCAGGTAAACCTAGTCCTACAACTAGCCCCGGGTCGAGAGTCCAGAAAGGAAGCTAAAAGTCCAAACCGAGGAAGGTGTAATTCGAGAAGTTCACGAGCAGGGACGCATCACGCGAGCACCACTCCGGACCTGTAGAGAAAAAAGAAAGGGGGTTCTACGGAGGCGAAAAGATCCCAGGTATCGCCCGTAACAGTAACGAGTGAGTAACGTGAAGAGGGAGCCACTATTTTCCAATAAACTTGGAACGGAAAAGACGTGTATACTGGGAAAACTGAAGGTAAAAAAGGGTGCCCCTAGATCAGGAACATGAGTGAAGTCAAACCGCCTGACCGAAAGCTGCAAAAAAAGGAAAAAGAGGATTGAGCCGCTTAACCCGGAAAAGACATTGAGAGCCTCAAAGGGGGGAAAATGCAAAAAACGGAGAAAGGGGGAAAATCATGCCGCCGTACGGTAGGTGGGGGTCCTGAAACTGGGAGGGGACCGAAACTATACGACCAAAATTCACTCAGACGGCAAAGGAGGGGAAAGCCCAAAAAAATGGGGAGGGGGAAGCCCTCGCGCACGCGGCGCAAAAAAAGAGCGGGGGAGGGTGAGGGTGGGGGCAATTGTTGCTGGAACAAAAAAATATATACGCCTAAGGTCCGTTGACGTTGGAAAAAAGGGGGGGGTCTAATGAAATTCAGGGACAAAATCCCCCCGGAGGGGGGAGGGCAGGGCAGTCGCGTAGAACCGAAAAGTTCAGGAACGACGAATTCTACGTCGGGGGAACGGGTTGTGGAGACGATAGGAGTATCGATGAGCGCCGTAAGAAAAACGCGCAAATTTGCACAAGGGAAAACGGGGGGACATCCACCGAAATGGAAAAAAATAGGTGAAAACGCCCAGGAGAGGGGAAGAGAAAGCGTTCGGTCGACGCCGCCCCACAGACGCAAAGCCACGAAAACATGTCACATTGCCTCAGGGGAGCGACTTCCCGCGGGCAGGGGGGAGGGGAAGAAAAAAAACGAGAGGGCGGCGATGGCGCAAAAGACGAGCCCAGAAACGGAACGAGAGGAAAGCGATCTATGGGGGATCAAAAGAAACATCCTCCCCATCCTCAAAAGCGGAGCCAGCAGGGGAAAAAAAAAAACATAGGGGGGGGTGTACCTAAAGAAGAAAAAAAAAAAGAGGACTCCGAGACAAAAAAGCTATACCCCGGGCGGGAACTCAGAAAGGGAAAAAAAAAGCAGAACTCTGCCATCAGGCAAAAAAGGCCGAACAAGGATATCAACAGGGAGATAACGCCACAGTGGAGAAAAGAGGACGCCTCTTAGAGGGAGCGGACTCATCCTAAAAAACGAAGAAAAAGTAAGACTGTTCAACTGGCCGAAGCTCCTTGACAGCACGGTGGTCGCGAAAAAAAAGTTATCTCAGGCCGTCAGCTCGAGCACGAAAGGTCGTTCAAACCAGGGGAGGAAAGGGGAACGGTACCGGTCGCGAGAACCAGCATTCAACAAGCAACCTCGGGTGAGAGGGAGGCCTTCCACCAATTACTTGGGGGAGAAAAGATAGAAAAAAAAAACAGGGGTGGGGAGAAGACATGACAGGCCATGGGGATTGTAAGGTCCTCCGGAAAAGGACGCAAGAAAGTCAAAGGCAAAGGGTGAAAAAGTCCGCACCCCTTTACAAAAGAGGAAAAAGGAAAAAAGAATTCCAATTGGACAAACGTCCGAAAAAAAAAAGGGGGGGGGGCCAGGCAAAGGGGTAAAGGCAGCCTGTCCAGGGGTGCACTAACTAAATGGCTCTCCAGGAAACAAAATACCTCCTCAGGTGAGCTGCACTCAGGGAAAGAAAAAAAACGGAGAGGGTTGGCCGACGGTGTTTTCAACCGGAAAAAAAATACCCATGCAAAAAAAAAAAAAAAGCTTGACTCATCCCGCCCGTGCAAAGCGCGAGCAGGAAAGGCTTCGCTCACCGGCCTCGGGAAAAAACCGACGCAAAAAAAAAACGGCGAACGCCGAGACGCCGGAGGTAGAGAAAACTCGCCACCGAGCCTAGCCGCGGGGGGGGGGGCACAAAGAGGGGGGGTAGGGGAAGACGACGTGGCCGATGCGAGCTAGGCAGACGCAGAAAGCGCGTGAAAAGGTACAAATGGGACAGGGGAGGAGGGGGACGCCCGTTACGAGCAAAAAAGAAAGTCCCTCTCCAAAAGTAAAAAAAAAAAGGGAGCGTCGATATTCGTCGCAAAGGCGCGGATCAGCCATGCTGGGTGAAAAGAGGGAAAAAGAGGAAAGGGGGGACCGGGCGTGTCCTGCTAAGGACGGAAAGAGGGCGGCGCCTAACCGGTCCGTACGCGGGGAAAGACCTAGTTCGAACCCGGGGGCTGGCCGGCCAGGGGAGCGAAAAAAAAAAAAAGAAACGCAGACAGTTACACGCCCGGCAAACGAGAAAAAAAGATGTTGGGGTGGAGGACAAGCACGCGCGCCCAATCGGCGGCGACAGCACAAAGAGCAAAACGAAAGGGTGGAACCCTTTCGATCCTGAGAGAGCCAGGGAGAAAAGTCAAAAAACCCAGTAGTACTGTAGACAACGTGTTGGGGGAAAAGGGGGGGGGCAACAAGACAGGGAGTGTCACAAGGACGTCAATAAGGGGACTTCGCCATCGTCGGCCGAGA
>Ga0179591_1263351_pt1 | contig 14384 bp, 15 predicted proteins | sample CZOMad2_1_08_16f_FD_182891 | JGI IMG/M metagenome (GOLD analysis project Ga0179591, IMG submission 182891) | Vadose zone soil fungal communities from Angelo Coast Range Reserve, California, USA - CZOMad2_1_08_16fungal (PacBio error correction) | ecosystem: Environmental > Terrestrial > Soil >...
TCCTTAAAGGAGAACGGGAAAAAAGAAACTGTTCATAAAGCAGATCGAGTCGATTGCCTCTCTCTTCTGAAAGGAGGAGACTAAGATCCACAAAGGGCGGCCGGCGATCATCTTGAAATCTTCATGAATAAAAAGCCCCCAATCATTTCTGAATAGAGGTTACACGAGCAGGTTGGCAAGAGGGAGTGTGGGGGTTAGTCTGGAGCAACTTTCGAATTCCGGGAGAATCGAGGGATACTGGGAATACTGATCAGTACCAAGAATTGGAGCACGTGTATCGAAAAAACTTTGCTGGCGAGGGAATGGGCAATCTTTGAAGAATGAGAAAAATTTCTGGGAAGATCCAGCTATTCAGCAGAAAAAAAATTCCGTCACAGGGAAAGTAGGAAGGGGATGAACAAAGAGGATCGAGCTCATTGCTTGAACCTTACGTAAGAGTTTTTCTTGGTACCATGGCGAAAGAGGATCCTTGCGGGAAACAGCGAACCGGGAATACAACTTGCTCACGAAAAGGGGGGAGAAGCACAGTGGGATTAGTTTTCTCAAGGGAAAGCAAATTGAGGGGGAAAACCAATTGGGCCTTCCTCGGATTTAGATGCAAGTAGTTAAAAGACATTGCACATACTACAACAAACAACAAGAGCTTAACAAGAAGATCAGTCGGTTAGGTGTGCAATTTTCCAACAGCAATAAGGAAGAAGAGAATGCCAGCATGGGTGGTTTCACCAAGCACACGCTGCTGGGGGGAAAGAAACACTCATTATCATGAGACGAAAAGGATTCGGTGGAAGAAGACCGGAGGGGCGCATGAACAGAAAGGACGCAATGGGACGATGTTCCAGAAGAAAGAAAGGAAACGTAAGGAGTCTACAGCCATGGAAGACAGGAAAAAAAGGAGTCTTTCGCTGTGAATCCTAAAGACAAATGGGGTCACAATTTGGTAGGAAAAGATCTTCCCAGAATTCACATAGGCACCTGGCAGATGGTGACCCATAAGGACAACATTCGCAGGGGAGCATAGAAAAGTGACCGTACAGCGGGAAAGGAATCGAAAGTGTCAACGCAATTTAGCCATAGAAGCGCACGATGCAAAGACGAAAGGGGAAAGGCGAGGGGCCCAAGGGGACCGTGCTCGGATCTTCGAAGCTGAATGGCGTGAAGGGCATGAATCCAGTCCTCATAGAAGTCGACGAAATCAGGAAACGCCTCAAGAAAAACGCGAACAAGGGAAAACGTCCTCGCTCGGGGGAACGGAGGTTCCGTCTCATAGAACTCCCATTCCTCGCGAGACTCTGTGACCTTGAACAGGCGGCTGCGAGTAGCCAAAAACTATCGTTGACCCCCTGCCTGCAACAATAACTGGCGGGGAAAGCAGGAGATGATGCAAAGATAAGCGGGAAAGACCCAACTACTGGTGGGTCTACATTTTTCATCACCAGAGGGATCGACGCCGCGGTAGGCGCACTAACAAATAGAGGAAGGGGGAGGGACTTAGATAGTCAGTTTTCCATCGAGATGGGGGCAATGTCTTGGCAAAGTTTGGGGAAAAAAAATTCAAGGCCAAACACGCGGTTTTCCTGGAAGATCACATATGGATCAAGCGAGAAAGAGAAGGTCCAAGAATAACCTGGAAGAAAAAAGTAGGATCAGTGCTCCGAGGCGAATGAACAGGATTTCGCCTTAGAGGGAAAATCATTAGAAAGGGGAAATCTTTCGGATGGGGGAATGAAAAGGAAGACCAGGCAGAGACTCCAGGTGACGCAACACCGAACTTCATAGCTGGTGAAAAGAAAAAGGAAGGAACCGTCACCTTCTGACTGTAGAGGAATATTAAGAAATGAGAAAAAAAAGGAGGGATGGAACCACTGATAAGATATAACAGATAGGGGGCGTTGGAATCGAGAAACACCCTGAAAAAAAGACAGAAAAATTTTTTTACAAAAAAGAAATGAGAGGATGACTATAATCTGAAGAAAGAAGGAAAAAAGACTTTTAAGGAAGAACAAGACCTGGGAGAAAAGATGCTAAAGGGAAAGGAGGAGTGTAGATATAAAAAAAACAAGGAGGAAAAATAGGGAAAGCGGAACTTCAATTTCAAGTCGTCTCGGACAAGGAGGGGGACAGTTCAAATTCGTTGTCAGGATTTCTTAATAGAAGAAAGAGAGAGGGGGTGTCCACAGGGGAGGCCGGTTTGACGCTCCAGTTCGGAGGGGGGATAGGGAGACGGAAGATATATGCTGTGAACAAGAGAGAAAGGGATGAGAAGAAAGGTGTACAAATAAAAGAAAGGGAAGCAGGGAGCACGTTTGGAGGAAAGGGTTCTGGCAGATGAGAGGGAAAAGGGAGTGCAGGAGAGGAGCAAGTCTTCAATGGGAAACGCCTCAGCCAGAGTCACACTGGGATAAGAAGGAATCGTTAGAATAAAATCAATAATGGAAGGAAGAATACGGCGGCGCAGGGAAGGGAAGCTTAGAGAGTCTTTCCAGGAGGACTAGGTATAGGATAAACGCCAGGTTAGGAAAGACACACAACCCACCAACCTAAGTGTTGTCCTTGATGGGGGAACCGAACAGGAAATCACAGAACACTCTGGGGAAAGGGAGTCGAAGTATGAGGATTCCAATGCGTAAGAGATGAATGAGTGCGCCCGCCGAAGGCGCGGCGTCAGTCCCTCTTTGGAAGGGGAAACAGTAAGGAACCAAAAGACGGAGATAGGAGGGGGAACTCTTAGAGTTGAAGCAGGCGCGCACGGTCAAAAACAGGGCGGCTGCCAAGGAACGAAAGGAGAAGGATTGCATGCCTTCCATCGGAGAGGAATTGAGGGAGTATCTAAGTGCAGTTCCAGAGGGAGAATCACCTAGGAACATCAAAAAACATTGGAAGGGACTGTCTTCACAGAATTGGGGGAACGCACTCGATCTATCGATCGGGTGTGCGCTCGCGCTGACAAATGAGGAGAGAGGGGAAGGCCGCGGGGCATTCCTTGAAAGACTTCAGGCAATCACCGCCCCAAGAGCTTCGAAGCGTGAAGGGAAAGAAAAAAATTTGGCATGGGCGGGGTGTTTTAGGGGTTCACGACCGCTAGGCAAGGCCTGAGGAGGCTTGGCGGAGGGGGGGGAAAGGTCATAGAAAGAGGGGAAAAAATTGGGCGGAGTCTGGAAGAGAACACTTGTGGAGGGGTCTCTGTCCCATGGGAAGAATGGGCAAAAATTCAGGTCGAGATTTCCGAAGAGCTTTAACCGAAAGGGTAAGCTAAAGAGGGAAATCAAGCATCCCCAAATGAAACCTTGCATCACGAGGGGCTCATTCAAAGTGCGGCGGTTGTTCTTCAACAGAGGTAAACCATGAGGGTGTCAAATCAGGGCAGCGCCAAGCACCGGAAAGAGGAGAACGATCATTGCAGATCGACGGAACGGAGAGTGGTGTGTTCAAAAGTCCTTGGAAGGCTTGGGTGAAAACCGGGGGCCTTCCGCGATTGAGGTATAGAAAGAATGAGAACTCAGACATTGAAATCCAGCCAAAATATGGATGAAAAAGAAAATCACAAACAAAAAAGGAGGAAAGAGAGGAGATAGGTATTTTGTGTAGGTGGCGAGAAGAAGACAACACTGAGAGATACGAATCGCGAGGAGCCCGGGTGGGTTCACAAAATCAAAAAGCAGAACTGCGGGGAACAAAAATCAATTGAACGCTACAAAACGGAATGCGAGAGCCGACTGGCGCTGTTAAAACGCGACGGATACACCCCGTAGAAACTCTTACCAAAGCCGCTAATAAACGAAGGAGGAAAAATAGACTAAAGGAAACCTACTGGGAGAAGTCGGAGTGAAACCTAAAAAGGAAGGCGGTTGTGGAACAAGTCAGCCGGAATGCTCTTCAACCAATTCTCAGATGTATGAAAAAAACCTTAAGGACTAGAAACAACAAGGGGAAAAACGGGGAAAAGAGAGAAACAATAAGGGTGGAAGAAATGAAAAGTCTCCAGAAGAGAACAAATATCTACCAGGCCTCGCAGAGGGGAGAGGCTACCGAAAGAAAAGCGAAAAAAATGGGACCCTGGATCCCAGACTGGAGGGGGGTGCGCGGCTTGATGAGCACAGTCGGGCCTACCGAAAAGAACGAACCAATGATCGTCTCCGTCACGAACGCGAGCGCACCACTCGGACTCGCTCGGCAAAAAAATGTGGGGGGGAACTAGAGAAGCTGGGTTTCCTTACGAAAGAATGGAAAAGGCGTTTACGCGAGCGGGAAGGACACAAAAAAAGAGGGCCCGTCCTAAAACTAACTCTCCTGCGGAGTTGCCGCAGCAAAGAGAAGGGAAAGGGGCTTCAAGATGCCAGATGAAGGATAATGTTGTACGCCATTTGGGTGAGTGTATCTCGTACTCAGAAAAACGGAGCGCAACGCTCTAAAAAAGAAGAGTGCAAACAGCAGGGGACGGAAGAAATCGGGAGCGCGGTTGGAAAAGAACTATGTGGGAAGGGGGGTGATGTCCGTTCTGCAAAAGGGGTTTTAACATCAAAGCCACAGGGGCTCATGGCTGATAAAAGGTAAGGAAACGAGAAAACACAACCTCCGAAAAACTACCTGCCTATAAAAAAAAACTCGGACTCTCCACAGTCGCGCCGGGGAAAAGTAGGGGGGAGTTCCGCAATCGGCGGCCTGAGAAAGGAAATCTTCGGAGGAGTTACATACATAGTCACAGGGACAAAAAAGATAACAAACGCGCGAAACATCCGTCAAGGGGGAAAAAAGGCCAAACTGCTGGTCCGAAAATTAAAATTAGTATAGAGGGAATGTCTTCGCAGGTAGGGTCAAAAAAAGGAATCCACCCGAACAAGGCCACCATCAAGGGAGCGGAAAAAAACCGTCAGCAAACTATGTTTTTACACACGAATAATTTCAGTGATCCTAAATTGGAGGAGGAAGGACAGAAGCAATGAAAAGGAAAGGACCTGGCAGACACGCTAAGAGAAAAGAAGACTGTTGGGTAGGTATACTCAACAACCCAAAGGAGGGGGGGGAGAGTCCTCTAACTTGGAAAGGGGGGGAATCGGCTCGCAAATGGTCTGCCAGGTGGGGGAAAAAACACAAGGGGGACTGGGACAGTCAGGTCAGGAAAAGAAAAGCTAGAAACAATTCAATTCGTTGTGGTTCCAAGGGGATTGGCTGGAATGTTGACCATCCAAAGGGGTAACGGGGGGAAACTCAGAGCTGAGGCTGCGCAGGGGGGTGATAAGCTAATTTGAGGCAGGAATCCATTTTCCATAGCAAAAAAAAAGAGCACGGGGGGACAGAAAGTTTGGAATTTCTCAAGTCAGTGGGTCAAGCAAAGGGGTGGGATTGGGGATGCGTCTGCAGTGGCAATTGTAATGAGTACCGCTCCAAAAGAGTGATTCACATGTCTGGACAGAGCCGATCAAATCATAAGGTCCTGCGCAAGAGATTTTTTTACGTACCGGCAGAGGGGAAGAAGTAGTTTTTCGCGGACTGCTCTAGGAGGAGTCAAGCGCATCCTGCTGGGGGGAGATTCCAGACAAAAAGCAAGGTTTTCCTTGAATTGTTACCAACTGCTGGAAAACGTAACTAAAAAAAAGGGAAAAAGAAAGCTACTGCGGCGCACAGCAGAGGGGGACCTACTTAGGGGAGCGGGGGAGGAGTAAATCCTATTCACCAAGGGTATACAAACGTGAGATACAGCAATCGGTCAATGGCAGCAAAAAAAGGGTGCAGCGGCTCCGACAGGATAGGCAGAGGGCAGCAACAATCGGCGAAAGAGGGGGGGAAGGGGGGCTGGTAGACAGAAGGGGGGGAAGGAGAGATACGCCCGTCATGAGGAAGAATAAAAAGCCTGAGAGAAAAACACGACTTTATCCGTCAATCGAACGAGATTGATTGCTCTACGCGGCTTGAAAAAAGGAAAAAAAGAATGCGAGGGCGAGTAGAAAGGTCTCGCGTCGCATCGCCTTGAGGGACCTGCAATCACGACAATTCATCGGTCGATAGGTTAAAGAGACGGTCCCCCATTTGGAAGCGGGAGTCGTGTAGGGGGGTCGACGGAGAAAGAGGAGGAAAGTCCGCAGTGGGAAGGGATGGAAGGGGAATCACGAAAGAGGCAATGGGGGGGAAAATGGCTTCGTATATTCGAATGGAGTTTTCTCCGAAGGGGGGTAGATGCATGGGGGAAGAAATGAGAATTCTGGGAAGACTGCTATTCCTCCAAAACTCAGGGACCGGCATTGAACGAAGGAGGCACAATAACAGAGGGAGAAAGGGGAAGTCAGGGATGTAGAAGAAGGACTTAGGAGGGGGTTATCCAGAGAGCCCTTGTGCATCACAGATCGGGGTCCATCGGGGGAGGGGGGAACATTCAAGCAGAAAGACAAGAGGATACGATCACGGGGGAAAAAGAGGCAAATTATTATGAGTGGGGTCTCCGCAAAGCCCGACTTGGCATTGGGTGAAAAACCAGGAGGGAATTCCCGATTAAGCACTTCGGCGGAGGGGAAGCGAAAATGGGCACAATATAAAAAAATGATACTCTAAACAGGAAGGGGGGGAGAAGAGAGCATTTATTTGGGGTAAAAAGTTTGCAAAGTCGAGAAGGCACAGAAAACTGCCTCTACTAAAGGGCGGAAGGCCACAGGGGGGAAAAAAACAAGACAGGAAGGAGGAGGCTGGGCGTAGACAATAAGAGCATGTGCGGCCTCCAAAGTATTCGGGAAAAAGCATTACGGCTTGGATCAACCGGAAAGGAGTAAACCCCATATGAAGGCCTGGCCAAGAAAAAGGACCGCTATTAGAAAGTCTACGCAAAGAAAAACTTCACTTAAAAAGCGGGGAGGCGGTATTTAAAAACCTCAGAAAAAGAAGGGGGTGAAAGAGGAGGGTTATATAAAAAGAAAAGTCTCATTCTAACAATGCGATTTGGGCTTGAAAGAGAAAAACACAAGTGTTTCAATAAAGAGGACCTATTCGCAACGTGAGGACTTATGCGTCTCTCCAAGAAAAGCGACAGAAAAGAAAGAAAAAAGGGGCCAGCACGGAGTATCTTTACAGGGGAAAAAAAGAAATAATCACAATGGCAAGGGACTTTGAGAAAGGGAATTTGTGGGGGGAGAGTTCAAACTTAAGACAATTAAGAAGAAGGAGACTCTACTAGAAATAGGAAGTATCGGGATCAGAAAGAGAGAAAACTAGATAATAAGGGGAGAGGTAGGCCTACCAAAGGTTGGACTACAAAACTAAGCCCGCTTTTTCCGGACGACTGAAGGGGGGGAGGAATGGTGTCGGGTGGAGGGGGTCTATGAGCCCTCCCAAAAAGTAATTGACAACGGCCGGCCAATCCAAGGTACCTCGGAGGGGAAAGGGGGGGTCCGCCAAAGGAGTTGGATCTAAAAGTGAAAGGGAAGAGGGCCTCGTCCGACGGGGGGGCCACGACGTTCAAAAACGGTCGCGGACGACTTCACTACTTACGCACGACGAGTCCCATCGAGTGCGGTCTTTCGCTTCGGTAAGCGGGGCTGTCGGTGAGTTACGGAGCAGGTGCAAGGGGAAAAACTGGCCCTCTGGTTTGGGGGGGAGGGAAGATAAAAAGATATCTTGGAGACGAGGAAAAGAACAGCAGGAAAGAGGACGAGGCAGAGGGGAGACGCCGAAAAGGGCGCGCGAATTATGGAGTGATTCAAACATTCCGGGCCCTGAGGCCTTTGGAAAAGGCTGGGGGAGGCTTGAACAGGAACCTGATCAAAGGGAAACACGGGCACAAACTACTCTCATCATAATGCCCACCGTAACAAAGCTAAAAAGGGGGGAGGCCGTAATGGAAGGAAGTCTTCTTATCGGGGAAATGCGAGAGGGGAAGGGGATTTCAAAAAACTGCCGCCTCTCAAGGAGGATGGGCAACGATACCACATCCTAAATGGAAGTCAAAAGTGACAGCCACGAAGTGTTTGAAAACAATAAATAACTGACTTTACATGTTTATTGGAAGAAAGAAGGAAACAAAGGTCTAACAGGGACAGAACACTAGGGGAAGACGATTCCTAAATTTATCGTATTTATAGAGAGAAAACAAACGGTTGAGAAGGAAAATGAGAGTACAATAGCAATGAGGCAGAGGGGGAAATAGTCTGGGAGGCCAAGACAAGGAGGGGGGGACGTGCTGCTTATCCCTTGAGGAGCCAAGGAAGGATAATTCTTGTGGGGATCCAACCCACCGAAAAAAAAACCAAACACCCCCAACCAGACAACCAACAAACCACCCCCCCGCCCCCCACCAAAACACACCCCAACATGGGATCCGGTTTGGAAGCTACAGTTGAGGGGTAAGTATCACCTCCCTATCTTATCATTTTTGAAAGAAAAGAATTCTGAGGAAGGCAATGTCCAAGATAACAATTCCGAATCGGAAGAAAAGTTTCGTATTTGTGCTCCAAGGAGGGATTTGTAGGATCTTTAACCGGGGGATTCATCTCCTTTCAGGGGGTAAAGCCCTCCGAATACTTGCTCAGGGCCGCCTGCGGGAAGGGAAGAAAAACTATTGAAGTAGGCGAGGGGAAAGAGAACGGGGCGCGTAGAGGGTTATGGTTCCTGGGGTGCTGACGGAGGTCTCAGGGCGAACTATACACGCGGTTAAAGACACAAGGATGGTCCTGTATTGTTTACAAAGGCAACTCACACGACACAATGACCAGAGAGGGGGAAACCTAGCTGCCGTCCATGGAGGCCTGAGTGGATATGTGCGATATAGGTCTGAGGCATAATGCAAATTTGAATGAACCAATGGGGAGGAAAACCAGTCGTGGAGAATGAGGCAAAGATTTAAGCATTTCTAAATTAGTTGCTGCAGGAAACCCTACAGAGAGGATTATGGGAGGGCTTGGAAGTAGATATGACGGCGCTCGGAATACCAAAAAAGTTCAAACGCGGTGGAAAAATAAAAGCCTGAAGAAAACAGGGGAGAGGTCACGTAATTGGGGAAAATTGCTGGTAGAAGGGGAAACCTGCTAAGAAAGCTAGCGTCTATAGGTGTGGGGGGAGTTCGCTTTGACGGGAGGAGATAGGAGTAAGTCCAGCTGAGGCAGGAATGGGGTCATTCAAATCAAGAGGAACCCACTTAGAGAGTGGGACGAGAACGGAGGGGATAGGGGACGTATGTGGGTTGAAGGTAGACGAAGCATGCAGGGAAGGGAGAAGATGGAGAACTATGGTAGTTGAAAGAAGAAGAGCTCATCAGGGAATTTTATAATTGGCTGAGGGTAGAGCTACAACTTGGGTGTAGGGGGTACTCTGTGCAAAAGGGAGTGGAAGTAATTAAATTAAGGTACTCTAAACTAAACACAGACTGGGTGAACTTAGGAATGGAGGAACATCCTACAAAAGAGGCTCAGTGCAGTCGAAGTCTAGAATTCCGGTTCTAATTTCGTAAAGGAGGAAATCGGAAAGAAAGGAGGTTGGGGGGGGGGGGGGGGGGGGGGGGGGGGGGGGGGGGGGGGGGGGGGGGGGGGGGGGGGGGGGGGGGGGGGGGGTTGGGGGGGAGGGGGGTGGTGGGGGGGGTGGGGGTGGGAGGGGGGGGTATCAATCTAAACATCTCTGAAACAGTAAAAGAAAGAAGTGCCACGATCCTGAGAGGGGATGGAAAGAAGATGAGGTGTCTCCAAATCCGAATTCCTAAAGGGGGGGGGGAAACCCTCCACCCTCCTCTATGTCGTAAAGAAATAGGCAGAAAAGTAGGAACAAAATGGAAAACAAGAATAAAAAGGAAATGGAAGATCAAAAAAGGGGGGGAAGAGAGAGATCAGTTTATGGTAGTATTTGGGCAATTGGGAGAGTTCACGGCTAAGACTTCTCTACGAAAGAGGGAAAGCCGGTTCAACACAAAACAGTCAAAAAATTGCGGAGAAAAACTCATCCAGGTACAAGGAACAGCTCGCAAAGGTAGGCTGTCATCTTGGGACATGGCTGTAAAGCGAATAACCCGATGGACAATGGTCGACGAGGGAACCACGAGGGGGAAAAGAAAACGTAGGAAAAGATACATGAAGACTGAACCGAGCCCTCGAGCGGGAGATGTGAATCCTGATGAGATGCACCTTACAGGGTCACATCATGAAGGCGGAATAGCGATGGCCAAATCGAAAATGAAGAATTTGCGGCGGGACATAGAAACTCAAGTGTTCGAGAAAAAAAGTATATTCTCATTCGGGACTGTAAAATGTAAAGGAAGTGAGCTCAAAAAAGGAAAGCTCCATCTAGTACATTCCCAACGAGGGGAGAGTAGACCGAAACTGCCCAAGGGGGGGTCCGGAGAAAAGATGAGGAGAGGAGAAGTTTGAGGGGTGATTGCATGCAAGATAAAGAGGAATCAACGAGCACGGAACCATCTATACTAAAAAAAAAAAGCAAGCCCAACATATGAATCGATCCGGGAAAAGGAGGTGAGCCAAGTCGGGGGGTGGGGAAAGGGGATCCTAGCCAGCTTTTCCATGAACGCGAGCATGGGCGCGAGGGAGGACTCTATGGAAAATGAGAAGTGGGACCTCACACCGTCAGGGGGATGGAAGGTGACCGCAATGCCAAGACCCTCTGGGGGGGGGGGGGACGAAAAATTTACCGTGATGTCTTCAATATGGAAGACGCTAATCAATGAACTATCTTGTTTTTCGACGCTTGGTGACAAAGGGATACAGGTGGCAGAGAACTAACGGGAACTCTATCAAAGAGATTCAACGAAGGGAAGGAATCTGCGCGTTTTTCAAACTCAGGAGGGGGAGTTGTCTAGGCAGCCGGGGACAAAAAAGGAAAAAATTGCGGGTGTGGGCTGGTCATATCACCTCAGGAATCAGAAAGTCTAAAAGGAAGCGTTATTTCCAGCGCTCTAACTGAGAGTAGAAGGAATTTGGAAGAAACGCAGTCCTTGAAAAGTGAAATTGCGAGCTAATAAACATTCGCAAGGCAGCAAATGTTCCAAAGCTCGCACACCGCCAACATAGGGGGGAGACACATGCAAGAAAACATCGGGGGAAGATGGACGGAGTCGTCTGATCTGTAAATGGCTCCGAAATTAGAGCTTTCGTGGAACCCAAAACTCTCCAGCAAAAGAGAGGGAGGGGCGACTGCACAACTAAATCCGAAAGGGGAGCTCGGGCCAGCAAATCCAACACGGAATAGCTACGGTGATATACTTCAGTGGAAGAAAAAGCGCCTCCTTTGAGTTGGGGGTCACAGGGAGGAAAGGGAACTAGTCAGAGGTTCGTAAGTGGTGACAAACGGAGGAGAAGAATAGAGAAAATACTAAAGCCTTTCGGCATCGGTATCGAAACACGGGTCTCAGGCAGGGAGAAAAGGGCATCTTTATCAAGAAAGAAAAGGAGAGTAAGCACTTCATTCGGGGCCCACTTCTGAAGTGAAGCCTCGATGGTGTAGCGAGTTCACTCATCCGTCTTTGCTTAGCAGGGGGAAAAAAATCCTTCTGCGAAAAGCAAATTGAAATCAAAAAGACGTACCGGAAAAGAGGCAAAGGGGGTCAGTGAATTGGTCTAAAAAGTTGGGCGTCGATTGGGAACCAGGGGGCGTAGCAGCTAATGGTCATTGTGAAGGAGAGACGATTGAAAGGGGAAATGGCCGCCTGAGGAAAGATTAACAAGAAATAAGGAAAACCGGTCTGGGGTCGATTCGCTAACGATGCAGCGGCGAGGTAGCTTTTAGTCGTCTGCTGTCTAAGGGGATCCTCGCAGACAGGGACTGGGGGGGGAGGGGCAACAGCGCCATTGCAAAGAATGTTCAAACTGCTTGGCCTCAACAACAGGCCCAAAAAAAAGATGGGGAAAAGCGAGAGAATGTCCTAAAAAGAGGCACGCGGATGATCGTCCTCAAACGGGCGGATGTTGATGGGCCCCAGGCTAAACAACCGAGGGGAGTAGGTGCTCAAAGCATCTGAGCTTGTCTGGTAGGAAGGACACTTCCTACAGGATAGTCTTGTAGGCAGGGGACAAAACTATACTCGCCGGTGTTGAAAATTACTCAAGCATGCAAAACCATCATAAAAGCCCGGGAAGGAGGGCTTAAACGAAAAAAAAGGGGCGAGGGACGGTCCAAAAAACTTAGGCGTCACGAGACGAGATAGAGACTGTGTTGACTCTGGGACGAAAAAAGAAGAAGCTAAGTCGAAGTGGCAACAGAGCAGGACGGTCAGTGAAAAATACGCGACCCATCATAGGCGTTTCAAAAGTCCAAATGGGGTCATCTCTTGGGTGGGGTTTACGGGAGGAAGAACTCGGGCGAAGCATGAGTAGAGGGGCGGGTGGGGGAAAGAAGATCACTCCATCATGGTGGTCAAGAAGAATGGCGAATATGCTGTCGTATAAAGTTGGGGTGTGGTTGGGTCCCGCATTGGACGAGCATGGTGCAGAAGGATCGTGCGGGAAGATACGCTATGAAAACCCACGCTTTTGACCGGAAAGGACCGACTGAGGGAAGTACATCACGAAGCTAAAGGGGGGGGAGATCAGGGGCAGACAGGCGTGACACTGTCAGGGGGGGTCTTTACTTCGCAGGAGTTGGGAAAGCAAAGGGGAAAAAGAAAAGCGGGGGGTGATAACTGAACGAAAGACGCCAGCGTAAAGAAACAATGCTCAGAGATCACAGTGGCGAATGTGCACATAGAAGGAGTTTAGAATCAAGCCCAGCGACCTTGGACTGCTTGGTGAAAACCCCATGCGGCCTGAAGGGTATTTAAAGAAATCAAAGGTCAGTGCTCTTGGAGACTAGAACCATTCCATATACAAAAGAAAAAGGAAAGCATCGAAAAACACCACAACGGAAGGGATAAAAGAGGGGGAGAGCAGGGAGGGGGGTTTGCAAGGGGGGGTCCCCGGAGGCTCTAAAAAAGAACCGCAGGGTTGGGGCAACAAAACACACAGCAGTAAATTCTGGCTTGCGGAGAACGAATCAGCCAAGCTGAGTCAAAGGGTCGTGGAAGAGGGGGAGGACGGGCTGGGCGTGTGACCCTCAGGACAAACCGCTCTTTCGCAGTCTCGAAAGGACCAGAAAAATCCTCTAAAAAGAAAACGTAAGTACAGACTAGACGGAAAGGAGGCCAAGAGCTGGGGACTATGAAAAAAAATGAGAAGAGGCAAGAGGTCCCAATCGTGAGTCTGAAAGTCGATAGCCGCAGAAAAAAAATTTAAAGGCGGCCCCATCTGTGGCCCATCTACATAAAGAACAGGGGTGTTTCAACGAGAGAAGACTATTCGCAGGTAGACCTGTAAGGCGGGAGTCCGGAAAAAAACAGGACCCTGGAAGAAAAAAAGTTGCAAAGGCCTTCGCACGAGGAGGGAAAAAAAGGAAAAAAAAAAACATGCCCAAATTGGTTGCCCTTCGCTTCGAGCGAAAAAGTGGGGGGGGGGGGGGCTTTGCAAGGAAGACCGTGAACTACCAGCCAAGGAAACTTCGGGGGGACAAGCAAAGGAAGGGATCGGCTCCGTCAAGGCAGCGTGGCTAAAAAAAATATATCGTCAAAGGGGAGGTACCAAAAGTCGGGGGGGGTTTTACAAGAAGACCTATCAGCTTGGACAGGAAGCTTACACTCTGGCGCTGAAGGGGACTGTGGCGGGGGGAGGAGGCGAGTAGGAAAGAAAAACAGGGGCGAACGATTTGACCCTAAGTTCCCCGACCTCTCCGGGGAGGGGTGGGAGGGGTGACCGTGAAGAATGCTTCAAGATGCCTCCGACTCCACGGTGGGCTCGCAATTGGGGGGGGCTCAACGAGGGGAAGAAAAAACGAATCGCCAGGGGACGGGAGGCGCACTAGGATCAGCACACGATTGGCCGCTACGGGAAAAGTCGCAGGGCGTTGAAAAGGGATGTGAGAATTGGGGGTGGATGTGAGGCGCAAAACCTTGGAACAAGAAAAAGGCCAAATAGGGGGGGACGGAAAAAAAGGATAGGAGGGAAAGAAAACGAGACACAGGCCGACTAAAATAAATAAGAGCTGAAAAGACTTAGCGAAAACAGACTCAGATGAATATTATTGGTTCTCACGCTAGGTCAACAAACAGGCAGCTGGGGGCATGTGAAAGCTCGATACAACAGGAAATTCAGAGAAAAGAGGCAGACTAGTCCGGACCACGACGCTCGCAACCTACTGCTCCACCAAACGGCCGACAGCTTCCTTGCGCCAATGGGAATCTGGAATGGGAGTCGAAAAGAGCTTTCACCCCCGGCGCAGGAGGATAGGGGCGTGCAGAGATCCAAACCTCCCGGACCGGCAAAAAAAACTCACGGGGACACACCACATGGGAGATAATAATGATCTTGCAAGCCTAAACCTTGAGAGGGCCAGGCAACCAAGGGAAAACAAGTGAAGAAAAGGGAGGGGAGGGT